>Ga0335080_10002439_pt1 | contig 18516 bp, 19 predicted proteins | sample Lox_Sample_34_FD_206720 | JGI IMG/M metagenome (GOLD analysis project Ga0335080, IMG submission 206720) | Soil microbial communities from Loxahatchee National Wildlife Refuge, Florida, United States - Lox_Sample_3.4 | ecosystem: Environmental > Terrestrial > Soil > Wetlands | place: USA...
CCGTTGGGAGATCGCCAATCTGCTCGAGCAGGGCGTGCCGTACCTGGAGATCTCGAGCCGTGTCGGCACCAGCACGACGACCGTCACCCGCGTCGCGCAATGGCTGCGCAACGGCACGGGCGGCTACCGGCTCGCCCTCGACCGCGTCGCCAAGAAGCGCTAGGCGGCCGCGATGAGCACCGGCTTCCCGCGCGCCGGCGAGGACGGCCGCCTCTCGCTCGCAGTGCCCTCGAAGGGGCGCATGGCGGCGCCCGCGCTCGAGCTCTGCGCGGCCGCGGGGCTCAGCTTCGAGGCCGGCGAGCGCTCGCTCCTGATCCCGTGCCGCAACGCGCCGGTCGACCTCCTGCTCGTCCGTGCGCACGACATCCCCGAGTACGTGCAGGACGGAGTCGTGCACGCGGGCATCACCGGCGCGAACCTCGTCGCCGAGGCCGAGTCGGACGTCGTGATGGTCTGCGAGCTCGGCTTCGCACGCTGCACGCTCGAGGCCGCGGTGCCGATGGACGCGCCGCAGCAGCAGCTCGCCGAGCTCACCGGCCTCCGCGTCGCGACCGCCTACCCGCGCTCGACCAGGGCCGCGTTCGCCCGGCTCCGCATCGACGCCGAGCTCGTGACCGTCTCGGGCTCTGTCGAGGCCTCGCCGCGGCTCGGCCTCTCCGACGCGATCGTCGACCTCGTCTCGACCGGCTCGACCGCGACCGCGAACGGGCTGCGCCGGATCGGCAAGCTGCTCGACTCGCAGGCCGTCCTGATCGCCGGCAGCGCCGTGCTCCACGGGAACGGCGCCCTGCTCGAGCGCCTGCGCCTGATGCTGGAAGGCGTCGTCGCGGCGCGCAGGCGGCGCTACCTGATGATGAACGCCCCGGAGTCGGCGCTCGAGACGATTCGCAGCGTCCTGCCGAGCATGGGCGCTCCGTCGGTGCTCCCGCTCGCGGAGCCCGGGCAGATCGCGGTCCACGCGGCGGTCGACGTCGACGACGTCTGGGATCTCCTGCAGCCGCTCAAGGCCGCGGGCGCGACCTCGATCCTCGTGATCCCCGTCGAGCGGCTGATCCCGTGAGAACCCGGGGCTACGACGACATCTGGTCGCAGGTCGCGGAGATCGTGGGCGACGTGCGCGCCCGCGGCGATGCCGCGCTGCTCGACTGGACCGAGCGGCTCGACGGCGTCCGGCCGGACTCGCCGCGGGTCCCGGCGGCCGAGCTCGCCGCCGCCGGCCTCGACCCCGAGGCCCTCGACGCGCTGCTGCGGCTCGCGACCGCGGTCGAGCTCTTCCACGCACCCCAGCGCCCGCCGGACGTCCGCGTCGACACCCTCCCGGGCATCGAGGCCGAGCGGCGGTTCGTGCCGCTCGACTCGGTCGGCGTCTACGCGCCGGGCGGGCTCGCCGCGTACCCCTCCACGCTCGCGATGACCGTGGTGCCCGCCCATGTCGCCGGGGTGAAGCGGATCGCCGTCGCGACGCCGCGGCCGACTCCAGGGATGCTCGCCGCCGCGCGCGAGCTCGGCGTGGACGAGGTCTACGCGGTCGGCGGCGCGCAGGCGATCGGCGCGCTCGCGTTCGGCACCGAGACCGTCACGCCGGTGGACAAGATCGTCGGGCCCGGCAACCGCTGGGTGACAGCCGCGAAGCTGCTCGTCTCGGCGCACGTCGGGATCGACCTTCCGGCCGGGCCGACCGAGGTCGTGATCGTCGCGGACGACACCGCCGAGCCGGGGCTCGCAGCCGCCGACCTCGCGGCGCAGCTCGAGCACGGGCCGGACGGCGCCGCGCTGCTGCTCACGACGAGCGCCGAGCTGGCGGCGGCCGTCGCCGCGCTGGTCCCGGACGCGGAGACGCGAGTCGTCGCCGACCTCGACGAGGCGATCGAGGCCTCGAATGCGTTCGCACCCGAGCACCTGCAGCTCCATGTCGCCGATCCCGAGGCGCTCGCCGTGCGGGTCACGAGCGCGGGCGCGGTCTTCCTCGGCGAGCAGACCTCGTCGGTGCTCGGCGACTACGCCGTCGGCACGAACCACGTGCTGCCGACCGGCGGGCTCGCGCGGGCGGCGGGCGGGCTCGGGCTGGAGGCGTTCCTGAAGCCCATCCAGCTCGTCCGCGCGACGCGCGAGGGCGTCGCCGCCGCCGCGGAGATCGTCGGCCCGCTCGCCCGCGTCGAGGGGCTGCCGCTCCACGCCGCCGCCGTGGAGGCGCGGCTGTGACGCCCACGCCCGTCTCGCTGCCTGCCGGCTTCAGGCCCTACGAGTGGGCGCCCGCGTACCCGCCGGAGACGCTCCGCTTCGACCAGAACGTGCCGGCGCTGCCCGGAGTGCCGCAGGTGCCGATCGCGGAGAGCTTCGCGCGCCTGAACGAGTACCCGGAGGGGAGCTACGGCGCGCTCCGCGAGGCGGCCGCCGCGTACACGGGCGTGCTCGCCGAGCAGATCGTGGTCGGCGCCGGCGCGGACGACCTGATCCTGCTCGTCGCCCGCACGTTCCTCTCGCCCGGGCGCACCGCCGCCCTGCGGACGCCGACCTACTCGCTGTACGCCGTCGCGACCGGTCTCGCCGGGGCCGGGCTCACCGCGGGCGATGCCGACCTCGTCTGGCTCTGCAACCCGAACAACCCGACAGGCGAGCTGACGCCGCCCGAGGAGGTGGCCGCGTTCGCGCGTAGCCGGCCGGACGCCCTCGTCGTGGTCGATGAGGCCTACGTCGAGTACGCCCCCGGCGGCAGCGTCGTGCCGCTGCTCGAGCCGAACATGGTCGTGATTCGCACGCTCTCGAAGGCGTTCGGGCTCGCGTCGCTGCGCGTGGGCTATGCGGTCGCCTCGGCCGAGCTCGCGGCGGTGCTCGAGGCGCGGCGCGCACCCGCGCCGATCTCCGGCCCGGCGGCGCGGATCGCCACGGCTGCACTGCTCGAGCCGCGGCTCGACGTCGAGCAGACCGTCGCCGAGCGCGAGCGGGTGCGTGCGGCGCTGCTGGCGGCGGGCTTCGACTGCCCCGAGTCCCACGGCAACTTCGTCTTCGTGCGGGCGCCCTTCGACGCCGACGGGCTCGCGGTGCGGCGCTTCGCCGACGGCTTCCGGATGACGATCCGCCTCCCGGCGGAGAACGACCTCCTGCTCGCCGCGCTCGGGGTCGAGACCGAGCCGTCGCCCCGCCGCACCGCGCTCGTGATCCGCACGACCACCGAGACGGCCCTGCGGATCTCGCTCGACCTCGACGGCCTCGGGCGCGCACGCGTCTCGACCGGGATCGGGCTGCTCGACCATCTGCTCGGCGCGTTCGCGTTCCACGGCGGCCTCGACCTCGACCTGCTCGCCTCGGGCGATCTCGAGGTGGACGAGCACCACACCACGGAAGACGTGCTCGCCGCCCTCGGCGACGCGCTCGCCCGGGCTCTCGGCGACCGGGCCGGGATCACGCGCTACGGCTCGGCCGACGTGCCGATGGACGAAGCGCTCGCCCGCGCGACGATCGACCTCGTGCAGCGGCCTCACGCCGAGGTCTCGCTCGCCCCCGCCGGCACGGTGCTCCCCCACGCGTTCGAGCGCTTCGCGATGCAGGCTCGCGTGACCCTCCACCTCGAGGCGACCGGGGTGGACGAGCACCACGTCGCCGAGGCAGCGTTCAAGGCGCTCGGGCGCGCGCTGCGCATCGCCGTCTCGCCCGGCGACTCCGGCTCGACCAAGGGGGCGATGTGAAGGTCGTGCTGGCCGACTACGGCGCGGGGAACCTGCGCTCGGTCTGCGCCGCGTTCGAGCGCGCGGGGGCGGAGCCCGTCGTCACGACCGACCCCGCGGTCGTGCGCGAGGCGCCGCTCGCCGTCGTCGCGGGAGTCGGCCACACCGAGAGCGCGGCGCGCGGGCTCGAGGAGCGCGGCCTCGCCGAGGCGCTGCGCGACCGCGTCGCCGGCGGCCGCCCGCTGCTCGGCATCTGCGTCGGCATGCAGCTCCTGTTCGGCGAGAGCGAGGAGGGCGGGCAGGGGCTCGGCCTGCTGGCCGGGCCGGTGCGCCAGATCCAGGCTCGACGCGTGCCGCACATGGGCTGGAACGCGCTGAGCGTCTCGGGCGGCGAGCTGCTCGCGGGGCTCGACGGCGCGGACGTCTACTTCGCCCACAGCTACGCGGCCGAGCCGGAGGAGCCGGTCACCGTCGCCACGGTCGACCACGACGGCCCGATCGTCGCGGCGGTCGAGCGCGGCGCGCTCGCCGGAGTCCAGTTCCACCCGGAGCGAAGCGACCGCGCCGGAGCCAAGGTGCTCACGAGCACGATCACATGGTCAAGAAGCGCCTGATCCCCTGCCTCGACGTGGCCGGCGGGCGCGTGGTCAAGGGCGTCCGCTTCCAGGATCTCCGGGACGTCGGCGACCCGGTCGAGCTGGCCGAGCGCTACTCGGCGCTCGGGGCCGACGAGATCGTGTTCCTCGACGTCACGGCGACGATCGAGGATCGCCGCCCGCCGCTCGAGCTGGTCGAGCACGCCGCAGCTTCGCTCGAGGTGCCCTTCACGGTCGGCGGCGGGATCGCCGAGCTCGAGGACGCGCGCGCCCTGCTCCGCGCCGGCGCCGACAAGGTCGCCGTCAACCGCGCAGCGCTCGAGCGGCCGAGGCTCCTGACCGAGCTGGCCGACGAGTTCGGCGCCCAGGCGGTCGTCTGCGCGATCGACGCGAAGGGCGGCGAGGTCTACACGCACGGCGCCCGCAGGGCGCGGGGCGTGAGCGCGGTGAGGTGGGCCGTCAAGGCGGCGCGGCACGGCGCGGGCGAGATCCTGCTCACCTCGATCGACACCGACGGCACCCGTGAGGGCTACGACCTCGCGCTCACCGGGGCGGTCGCCGAGGCCGTGACCGTGCCGGTGATCGCCTCAGGCGGCGCGGGGAACGCGGGCCACCTCTCCGACGCGTTCGACGCGGGCGCCGACGCGGCGCTCGTCGCCTCGATCGTCCACGAGCGCCCGGAGCTCTTGCCCGCGCTGAAGATCGCCCTGAAGGAGCGGGGATGGCCGATCCGCAGCTGACGCCGGCGATCGTCCAGGACGCCGGGTCCGGGCGTGTGCTGATGCTCGCGTGGATGGACGACGAGGCGCTGCGCCGCACGCGCGAGAGCGGCGAGGCCTGGTTCTGGAGCCGCTCGCGGCAGGAGTACTGGCACAAGGGCGAGACCTCTGGGAACACGATGGCGGTCGAGGAGATCCGGGACGACTGCGACGGCGACGCGATCCTGCTCCGCGTGCGGCCGGCCGGCCCCGCGTGCCACACCGGCGCGGAGAGCTGCTTCGCGCCGTGGCTCTGGCGCCGGATCGCCGAGCGCAAGCTCGAGCGGCCCGAGGGCTCGTACGTCGTCTCGCTGCTCGACGACCCGGCCCTGGCGGCGCGCAAGGTCGGGGAGGAGGGCCTCGAGGTGGCGCTCGCGGGCGTCTCCGAAAGCGACGAGCGGCTCGTCTCCGAGATCGCGGACGTGATCTTCCACAGCTACGTCCTCCTCGCGGCGCGCGGCATCGACGTCGCGCAGGTGGAGGACGAGCTGGTCCGGCGCGTCCGCTAGGAGATCGCGTACGTGACGGTGACGGTCGCGGTGACCTGCGAGGTCCCGGGCGAGATCGGCGTCGCCGCCGAGCCGGCCGAGACCCCGGGCAGCGGGGTCGCGGTGCCGCCCTCGACGACATTCGTCACGCTGCCGAGCGAGATCCCGCCGCCGCTCGCGATCGCCTCGGCCTTCGCCTTCGCGTCGGCCATCGCCTTCTTCAGCGCCTGGAGGTAGAGGGCGTCCTGGTCGGAGCTCGTGAGGGCGGGGCCGGAGACCTCGTTCGCGCCGGCCGCGACGGCGGCGTCGACGAGCGCGCCCGCCGAGCCGAGGTCGCGCACCGTGACGGTGACCGTGTTGTCGGCCGCGTAGCCGGTGATCTTGTTCCCGTTCGAGGAGGTCTGGGGCGAGAGCGAGATCTGCGAGGTCTGGATGTCGGCCTTGGCGACGCCCGCCTTCTCGACGGCGTCGATCACCTTCGTCATCAGTGTGCCGTTCGCGCCGAGCGCGGCAGCCGCGGTCGCGCTCTCCGTGTGCACGCCGAAGCTGAACTCGGCGCGGTCGGGGACGATGCTCACGGCGCCGTTGCCGGTGACGGAGATCCCGCCGGCGCCGGTGGTCGTCGTCGTGCCCTGCGCGCCGCCCGGCCTCAGCGTGCCGCCGAGCGCCACCGCGGCGAGGAGCAGTGCGGCGAGCCCGGCGATCCAGGCCCAGCGGCGCATGTCAGGAGGTCGACGTCGAGAGGCCGGCGAGGTACGGCTGCCAGCTCGACGGGATCTTGGGCGCCGCGAGCCGGATGAACAGCACCGGCGCGGGCGGGCCCGGGGGCTTCGGCAGTTCCATCGACGCCTCGTCGAGCGAGCGGTCGCCCTTGCGCAGGTTGCACGGCGAGCACGCCGTGACGACGTTGTCCCACACGGACTCGCCGCCGCGGCTCCGCGGGACGACGTGGTCGAGAGTCAGCCGCCCGCCGCTCGTGCCGCAGTAGACGCAGCGCCAGCCGTCGCGGGCGAAGAGCGCGCGCCGGGAGATCTTCCGCTGGAAGCCGCGCGGCACGCGGACGTAGGTGACGAGCCGGATCACGTGCGGCCACGGATAGGTCGAGCTCGCGCTGCGCAGCGGCTGCCCCAGCTCCTCGAGGACCTCGGCCTTCCCCTTGTAGACGAGCACGTGGGCACGCCTCACCGAACAGACGTTGAGAGGCTCGTAGCTCGCGTTGAGGACGAGGACCTGCTGCATTTCCGGCCAATCTAGCAACGGGGACCGCTAGCAGCTCCGGATGAGCGTCTCCTCGTAGACCAGCTTCGGCCACTCCTGGAGCGCGCCGACCACGTAGTCCGTCAGCGAGGGCCACGAGCCGACGACCGCCAGCCGGCCCTTGAAGCACCGTCTGAAGAGGATCCGCGCCCGGAAGACGTGGTAGCGCGAGGTGACCACGACGAGCGAGCGCCAGCGGTGCTTCGCGGCGAGGCGCGCGACTTCCTCCGCCTCGCCGCGGGTCGAGTACGGATCCGGCTTGAAGCAGATCACCTCGAACGGCTCGCGGCCGCGGCAGAGCGCGTTCGCCTGCGGGTAGTCCTTGGCGAGCCCGTCCGAGATCACGAGCGTCGGCGCGACGCCCCTCTGCACCAGCTTCAGCCCCTTCGGGAGCCGGTCGGTGCGGCCGCCCGAGAGGACGACGACCGCGTCGGCGTGCGTGACCCGGTCCAGGTGCGGGAACACGAAGAGGTAGACGGTCGCGCCGGCGAACGCGAGAAGGAGCACGAGGAAGAGCACGAGCCGGATCGCCCAGCGGATCAGGAACACTTAGTGAGCCATCGCGCGCTCGACGGCCTCCAGTTCCTCGGGCGAGAGCGCCACCGCGGCGCGGCCCCGGTCGAGCTCCTTCATGTAGATCCGCGCGTAGTCCCGGCCCTGGATGGCCGAGATCACGAGGCCGCTCCGGTTCGTGTCGAGGAGCGCGATCGAGGCGGACTGGTGCCCGCCGGTGCCCTCGTAGGCGTCGTAGCGGACGATCGAGGTCTTCGCGAGCGCCTCGTCGAAGCGGCGGTCGACGCGGGCGAGCGCCGCCGAGATCTCGTCGACGGCGCGGTGGAGGTCGTCGATGCGCGCCTGCAACGAGACGGCGAAGTCGACGAGGTCGCCCTTGCCGCCGCCCAGCAGCACCACCTGCGCGGAGCGCACGGCGCGGAGCGAGCGCCAGGCGAGCGCCGCCACGACGAGGGCCACGGCGGCGACCACGACGGCGGCGATCGCGATCCAGGCGGCGGCGGAGCTAGACAGGTTCATCGGAGCCGGGCGAGGCTACCCCCCGAGCGAGAAGATGACGGGGTACTCCGCCGAGTTGTTCGCGGTGCTCTTCTCGCCCGGGACCGGCTGCACGTCCACCTTGACCGTCGTCTTCACGCCGAACGGCGGCTGGCCGAGGTCGCGGAAGACGACCGACTGCGTCTCGCCGGGGTTGATCAGCTCGATCGTCGCGTGCTTGACGATCGGCGTGGGGCTCTTCTGGATCGTGAGCGTGACCTGGATCGAGACCTCCTGCGAGTCGCCGGTGTCCTGCACGTTCACCTGGAACGCGAGGTCGGCGGAGGCGACGACCGTGTTCTCGGTCGTGGTAGAGAGCTGCTGGTTCTTCGGCAGCGCGACGGTGGAGACGATCCCGGTGCCGTGCAGGCCGCCGGGCGTGCCTCCGGTCGAGGCGCCGTGGATCCGGAGGAAGACCTGGGTCTGGAACGTCGTGCTCGCGACGTCCGGGTTCGAGACGAAGTTCATCTCGGGCACGACCACGCCGCCGATCCCCTCCTGCTTGAGCACGGCGACCGACGGGCTGTGGAAGAAGTCCTCCCAGACCACGTCGCTGGACGTCAGCCGCTGGGCCTGCGCCGCAAGAAGCGTGCCCGCCTGGGCGGCCTGGTCGACCTTGAAGCCGGAGGTCTGGCGGAAGGCGTCGGAGAGGCCGCGCAGGCCGTACACGGTGAGCTGCAGCGCCTGGATCATGCTCGTGTTCTCGGCCCGCAGCGTCCCGGGCGGGCGGAGCTGCTCGGCCGCGGCGACGTTCTGCTGCTGGAGCTGGGCGAGCCCGTTCAGGCCCGCGACGATGTCCGCGAGCTTCGCGCCGGGCGTCGTCATCAGCGCCGCGAACTTGCGGCCGTTCTGGTCGGAGTCGTGCGAGATCGTGCTGACCTTCCCCATGTAGTTCGAGTAGCGGCTGTGCTTCTGGGCTCCCTGGCAGCTCTGCACCCAGAGGACGAGCAGCACGACGATCAGGATCGCGAACGCGATCAGGCCGACGAGGCGCAGGAGCGGTGCGAACCCGTGCGGGGGACGCGCCGGAGACCGCGGGCCGCCGCCGCCCTGCTTCTTCTGCGGGCGCGGGCGCCTCGTGTCCTCCCGCGTCTCAGGCTCGTCGAAGAAGTCGAACTCGATGTCGTCGCCGCGGTCAGTCACGGAACGGCCCACTCTATCGGGGTTAAAAGGAGTTCGCCCCCGCACGGCCAACCCCTTGCTGGGTGTCGAACAACGCTCTAGCTCTCTCTGCCCCCGAGCTCGTCCTGGGCCGGTACAGGCCGCTCCGCATGCTCGGCAGCGGCGGGACGGGCTCGGTCTGGCTCGCGCGCGACGAGGCCAACGGTCTCGACGTCGCGCTGAAGATCGTCCCCCGCGAGGGAAAGGCCGCCTCTCGGGCCGAGCGCGAGGCGGAAGCTGCCTCGCGCCTGCGCCACCCACGCTGCGTCCGCGCCTACGACTTCGCGTCGGACGAGCGAAACGTCTACATCGCGTACGAGTACGTCGCGGGCCGCACGCTGCGCGAGGCCATCCGCGCGGGCGAGGTCGACGACGCCGTCGCGGTCGAGACGGCGTCGCAGATCCTCGAGGGGCTCGCGCACGCGCACGCGCACGGGATCGTCCATCGGGACGTGAAGCCGTCGAACGTCCTGCTCGCGGACGGCCACGGAGTCTCGGTGCGGCTGCTCGACTTCGGGCTCGCCCGAATCAAGGAGGCCGAGACGCTCACCGCCGCCGGCGACGTGCCCGGCACGCTCGCCTACATCTCGCCCGAGCGCCTCAAGGGGGCGAGCGGCTCGCCGGCCGCCGACGTCTGGGGGGTCGGGGTTGTGCTCTGGGAGACGCTGGCCGGCTACCACCCGTTCTGGACCTCGTCGCTCGTCGAGACGGCGAAGGCGATCGACGAGGGAGCGCCGCGGCTGCAGACCGTCCGGCCCGATCTGCCCAAGGCCCTCCAGGCCTTCGTCGACCGCGCCCTCGCCGTCGACCCGGCGCGGCGGCCGAGCGCCCGCGAGCTCGCCGAGGCCCTGCGCCACGCCCACTCGAGGCGAAAGGCGGCCGCGAGCGCACCGTCGCGCCGCCCGGCCACGCAGATCCGGCTGAGGCTTCCGGCGGTCGCGCCACGGCTCGGCGCCGCGGGGCTCGCGGCGGTCGCCGCAGCGGCCGGCGCGACGCTCCTGCCCTTCTATCCCGCGAACTTCGCCGCTGGACTGGCCGCGCTCGCGGCGGCGCTCGCGTTTGCGCGGCCGCGGCTCGGGATGGTCGCCGCGCTCGCGGTGCCGGTCTTCCCGCTCGGCAACGTCTCGCTCGGGCTCGCGCTGCTCTACGCCGCGGTGGCGGCCGCCTGGGTCGCGCTGATGTGGGCGGAGCCGCTCGGCGGTCTGCTGTTCGCCCTCGGCCCGCTGCTCGCGCCCGTCGGGGCGCTCGGCCTGATGCCGCTCACCGTCCAGGGCCTGCGGGCGCCGTGGCGCCGCGCGCTGCAGACCGCCGCCGCAGTGCTCGCGGCCGCCCTCGTCGCGGGGATCCGGCGGACGCCTCTGCCGTTCACGGGCTCCACGCCGCCGCTCGGGCTCGGCATCGCGGGCAGCAACCGGCCCGTCCTCGTGGCCGGAGAGCTCTGGCGCGCGCTCCAGGCAAACCAGGCGGTCGGGATCGAGGCCCTGGCGCTCGCGGCTGTCGCGGTCGCGATCCCGTTCGCCCGCACGCGCGGTCGCTGGGGGATCGCCGTGCTGGGCGCCGCGATGCTCTCGCTCACGCTCCTGTCCGCGCCGACGGCCGCCGCGCTCCCGCTCGTGCTCGCCGCCTGGGTCACGTGTGCGGCGCTTGCTCTGGCCCCCGCTCGCTAGGATCCCGCGAGGGATCTCGACCCCCGCCGGATGGTGCTTCGCTCACTGGAACAGAAGCTGGAGTCCCTCCTGGAGGGCATGTTCGGCCGTGCCTTCAAGACGAACGTCCAGCCGGTCGAGCTCGCGCGCAAGCTCGCGAAGGAGATGGACGAGCACCGCACGATCTCGGTGTCGCGCGTCTATGTCCCGAACGAGTACGTCCTCTATCTCTCGACGGGCGACCGGGAGCAGTTCTCGGGGTACGAGGCCTCCCTGCTCGGCGAGCTGCAGGAGTACCTGATCGAGCACGCCCGCCGCGAGGGCTACGCCCTGCTGACCCAGCCGCGCGTGCTGATGGAGACGGACTCCGACCTCGAGGTCGGCGAGTTCGGGATCGCGACCCGGATGGCGCAGCCGAAGGGCACCGGCGCGGGCTTCGACGCGCCGGAGGTCGAGGCGGGCGCGACGATGATCTACAAGCCGCGAACGGCGGAGCGCGACAACGAGGTCGCGGCCGAGCCGCCGCCGTCTCCCGAGCGGGAGGTCGTCACGCTCGTCGTCGACGGCGTCCCGTACGAGGTCGGCAAGCGCCGGGTCACGATCGGGCGCTCCCGCGAGTGCGACATCCGGCTCCGCGACCCGAACGCGTCGCGGCAGCACGCGGAGCTGCGCCAGGACGGCGCCGCGTACTGGCTCGTGGACCTCGGCTCGACGAACGGCGTCGAGGTCAACGGCACGCGCACGAAGCGGGCCAAGCTCGAGCCCGGCGACACGATCACGATCGGCGCGACGAGGCTCGAGTTCCGCCGGGAGCTGCCGTGAATGTCGGCTCCGCGGCGGTCGAGGAGGTCTTGCTTGCCCTGAAACTGGCCTTCCTCGTGCTGCTCTACCTCTTCATCTGGGCGATCGTGCGCAGCGCCAGCCGGGACATCCGGACGCCGCAGGACAGCGTCGTGCTGGCGCCGCAGACGCCGGCCCAGCGGCAGCAGGCGACGCCGGCGCCGCCGCAGGGACGGCTGGTGGTCGTCCACAGCGCGGCCCTCCCGATCGCACAGGAGTTCCGGGTGAACGCGGCGCCGCTCACGTTCGGCCGCGGCGGGCAGAACGACGTGCCGCTCGACGGGGACGAGTTCGTGTCGGCGCGGCACGCGCGCTTCCAGGCCCGCCGGGACGGCGCCTGGGTCGAGGACGTCGGCTCGACCAACGGCACCTTCGTCAACGGCGAGCGCCTGAGTGCTCCGCGCAAGCTCCAGCCGGGGGACACGATCACCGTCGGCGAGACCGAGTTCCGCTACCAGCGATGACGATCCGGGACGCCGCCGGGGCCACCGACACGGGCCACAAGCGCCGCCGCAACGAGGACGCCTACGTCTGCGAGCCGCCGCTCTTCGCGGTCGCCGACGGGATGGGCGGTCACCAGGCGGGCGAGGTCGCCTCCCGCATCGCCGCCGCCGCGCTGCGGGAGGACGTCGAGCCTGCCGGCGGGCCGGAGCACGTCGAGGCGCTGATCCGCGAGGCGAACCGGCGCATCTGGCGGCACTCGCTCGAGGACGTGTCCGCCTCGGGGATGGGCACGACGGTCACGCTCGCGCTCGTCGAGGGCGACCTGGTCACGATCGGCCACGTCGGCGACTCGCGCGCCTACCGCGTCCGGGACCGCCGGATCGACCAGCTCACCGACGACCACTCTCTGGCCGCCGAGCTGGAGCGCAGCGGCAAGCTCTCGCCCGAGGAGGCCCGGGCGCACCCGCAGCGCTCGGTGATCACCCGCGCGCTCGGGACGGAGCCCGACGTCGAGATCGACACGTTCACGGTGGAGGGGCGGCCGGGCGACGTGTACCTGCTCTGCTCCGACGGGCTCTCCTCGATGGTCGACGACGAGGGGATCCTCGCCGTGCTCGAGGGCAGGAGCGGGGGCCTGGACGCGGCCGCGCGCGAGCTCGTGCGCGCGGCCAACCGGAGCGGCGGCGAGGACAACATCACCGTGGTCTGCTTCGAGCTCGGGGCCGAGGGGGAGCCGGAGCCCGGGCGCGAGAGCGCCGAGGCCGACACGCTCGACGGCACCGTGCCGGCCCCGTTCGAGGCTCCGGCCCGGCCGAAGGGCGCCTCGCACGCGCCCACCTGGCTGATCGCGCTGCCGTTCCTCCTCGCCGTCGCGGGCCTGATCCTGTGGCTGGTCGCGCGATGAGCCTGCGGAACCGCGAGCTCCTCAACCTGCTCGTCGTCGGCGTCCTCACCGGGATCGGCTTCGCGAGCGTCTACATCGCCCGGCAGGCCGAGGTCTCCACCGCCTCGCTCTCCTACGCGCTCTTCTTCCTCGCCCTGTACCTCGCGGCGCACGTCGTCGCCCGCTACGCCGTCCCGTACGCCGACCCGTACCTGCTCCCGCTCGCCGCGCTGCTCACCGCGATCGGGCTGACGATGATCTACCGGCTCGACCCGACGAACGCCTTCCGTCAGGGGCTCTGGATCGTGATCGGCGTCGCGGTGTTCGCGGCGACGCTGCTCGGGCTCCGGCACGACTACCGTGCGATCGAGCGCTACAAGTACCTGCTCGGCGTCGCCGCGGTCGCGCTCCTGTTCCTGCCGGGCCTGCCCGTCTTCGGCCAGACCGTCAACGGCGCGCGCCTCTGGGTCCACGTCGGCCCGCTCGAGTTCCAGCCCGGCGAGCTCGCGAAGATCCTGCTGATCTGCTTCCTCGCCGGCTACCTGCGGGAGAAGCGCGAGGTGCTCGCCCAGGGAAGCGCGAAGGCGATCGGGCCGCTGCTCGTCGTCTGGGGAGCCGCGATGCTCGTCCTCGTCGTCTCGAACGACCTCGGCTCGGCGCTCCTCTACTTCGGGATCTTCCTCGCGATGCTCTACGTGGCTACGGCTCGGCTCACGTACGTGATCGCAGGGGTGGCGCTCTTCCTGATCGGCTCGGCGGGCGCCTACAAGGTGGTCGGCCACGTACGCGAGCGCGTCGCGATCTGGCTGAACCCCTGGAAGACGGAGCACACCACCGGCTACCAGCTCGTCCAGTCCACCTACTCGATCGGCAACGGGCACTTCGGCGGCACCGGGCTCGGCAAGGGCACCTTCGAGACGACGGCGGGTCATCCGCTGATCCCGTCCCTCAACACCGACTTCATCTACTCCGCCCTCGCACAGGAGCTCGGGCTGATCGGCTGCGCCGCGGTCGTGCTGCTCTACATGCTCTTCTGCCTGCGCGGGTTCCGCGCCGCTCTGCTCGCGGAGGACGGCTTCTCGAAGCTGCTCGCGGTCGGGCTCACCTTCGGTTTCGCGTTGCAGACGTTCATCATCGTCGGCGGGATCCTGCGGGTGATCCCGCTGACCGGGATCACGCTCCCGTTCGTCTCGTACGGCGGCTCGAGCATCGTCGCCAACTTCATCCTGCTCGCGCTCCTCCTGCTCGTCTCCAACCGCGCACAGGAGCCGAAGTGAACCGGCGGATCACCCGCGTCGCCGTCGCCGCCGTGGTGATGCTCGGCGCGCTGATCGTCGGCACGACCTACTGGCAGACCTGGGCCTCGGCCGGGCTCGCCGCCCGCAAGGACAACGAGATCCAGCGCGTCGCCCAGTTCACGATCCGCCGCGGCACGATCTATGCGAACGACGGGACGACGGTGCTCGCGAAGAACCGGGTCGTCAAGGTCGGCGGCAAGACGCTCTACTACCGCACCTATCCCCAGCGCGGGCTCACCGCCCACGTCGTCGGCTACTCGACGATCACGCGCTCGCAGGCCGGGCTCGAAGAGTCGTTCAACGACTACCTGACGGGCGCGAACGGGAACCTGAGCTCCGTGTTCCGCTCGACGCTGAACAGCTGGCGCGGGATCACCGTCACCGGCAACGACGTCTACACGACGATCAACGCGAAGGCGCAGAAGGTCGCGCTCGACGCGCTCGCGGGCCAGTGCGGAGCCGCGGTCGCGCTCAACCCGCGCACGGGCGCGACGCTCGTGATGGCGTCGAGCCCGACCTACAACCCGAATCTCGTCGAGCAGGACTTCGTCAAGATCGGGCTCACGAAGGCTCCGTGCAGCGGCGCGGCCCCGCTCCTGAACCGCGCCACGCAGGGCCTCTTCGTCCCGGGCTCGACGTTCAAGATCATCACGGCGGCCGCCGCGCTCGACACGGGCAAGTTCAAGCCGGACTCGGAGTTCGAGGACCCGGGCTACTGCACCGAGTACGGGAAGCCGGTCTACAACGCGGGCAATCCCGACCAGAACGGCCCCGAGGCGTTCGGCCGGCTCACCCTCGAGGAGGGCTTCGAGCACTCGGTCAACTCGGTCTTCTGCAACGTCGGCAAGACGATCGGAGCGTCGACGATCCTGCGCTACGCGAAGCGCTTCGGCTTCTACTCGGTGCCGCCGTTCGACACCCCGCTGAACGAGCGCGCGCCGAGCGGCCTCTACCAGGGCTCGACGCTCTACGACCCGCGGCACGCCGACACCGCGGTCGATCCGGGCCGGCTCGCCTTCGGCCAGGAGCGGATGCTCGCGACCCCGCTGCAGATGGCGATGGTCGCCTCGACGGTCGCCACCGGCGGGATCGTGATGCGCCCCTACGTCGTGAGCCGGATCGTCGCCCCGAACGGCTCGGTCGTGTACCGCACGAAGCCCGACCCGCTCGGCCGCGCGATCAAGCCGAAGACGGCGCAGGAGCTCAACGAGTTCATGCAGCTCGTGGTGACCGGCGGCACCGGCACGGCCGCCCAGATCCCCGGGATCAAGGTCGCCGGCAAGACCGGCACCGCCGAGACGAACGTGATCGGCCGCAACACGACGTGGTTCGTCGGCTTCGCGCCCGCCGACAAGCCGCGGGTCGCCTTCGCGGTCGTGCTCGAGAACCAGACCGGCTTCGGCGGCACCACCGCCGCGCCGATCGCGAAGCTGATCCTGCAGGCACTCCTACCCTCGGCCTCGAAACCGTAACCTCCACACCCATGGTCGTCTCCGATCCCCTACTGAACTCCGTCTTCGACGGCCGCTACCTGATCGTCCGCAAGCTCGGGACGGGCGGGATGGCGAACGTCTACCTCGCAGAGGACCAGGAGCTCGGGCGCCGGGTCGCGATCAAGATTCTCGACGACCGCCACGCGAACGACGTGCAGTTCGTCGAGCGCTTCCGGCGGGAGGCGACCAACGCCGCCGGGCTCTCGCACCCGAACATCGTCTCGATCTACGACCGCGGCGAGGCCGAGGGCACCTACTACATCGCGATGGAGTACCTCGACGGACGCACGCTCAAGGAGCTGATCCTGCGCCGCGGGCCGGCGCCGGTGAAGACGGCGATCGACTACACGCGCCAGATCCTCGCCGCCCTGCGGTTCGCGCACAAGAACGGGATCGTCCACCGCGACATCAAGCCGCACAACGTGCTCGTCGACTCGGAGGGCAGGCTCAAGGTGACCGACTTCGGGATCGCGCGCGCGGGTGCGAGCCAGATGACCGAGGCGGGATCGATCATCGGCACCGCCCAGTACCTCTCGCCCGAGCAGGCCAAGGGCGCGCCGGTCGACCAGACGTCCGACATCTACTCGGTCGGGATCGTGCTGTACGAGCTGCTCACGGGGACGGTGCCGTACACCGGCGACACGCCGGTCGAGATCGCGATGAAGCACCTGTCGCAGGTGCCGGAGCCGCCCTCGACGCTCCAGCCGCAGGTGCCGCACGAGCTCGACTCCATCGTCCTGCGCGCGCTCGCAAAGGACCCGGCCGAGCGCTACCACTCCGCCGACGAGATGGACGCCGACCTCGAACGCGCCGCCGGCGGCCTTCCGATCTCGCGCGCGACCGAGGAGGCCGCGACGATGGTGCTGTCGGCCGCGGACACCGAGACGATGGCCGCGCTCCAGGCCGGTCGTCAGCAGCCGCCGCGCGGCCCCGTCCTCTACGACGAGCCGCCGCGCCGCAAGCGCTCGGTCTGGCCGTGGCTCGTCGCGCTCGCGCTCGTCGCGGCCGCGGTCGTGGCGGGGTGGTACGTGTACATGCAGATCCAGGACCAGCTCAAGTCGAACCGGCCGGTCGCGGTCGAGAACTACGTCGGCCTGCACGAGCCCGACGCCGTGTTCAAGATCAACCAGCGCGGACTGACCCCGCACGTGGTGCGCCGGCCGAACGACGCGCAGCCGGAGACGATCGTCTACGACCAGGATCCTGCACCGGGAAACCGGATCGACAAGGGCAACACGGTCACGATCTACGTCTCGACCGGCAAGCCCAAGGTGCCGGTGCCGGACGTGCGCGGCAAGAGCTCGGTCGACGCGGTTCAGGCCCTCGCGGACGCGGGGCTGAGGTCGACGCTGCTGACCGTGCCGTCGGACCAGCCGACGGGCACCGTGGTCGCGCAGAGCCCGAAGCCGGGCACGAACGTCGTGCAGGGGACTCTCGTCCACGTGAACGTCGCGAAGGGGCCGACGCAGGTCGGCGTGCCCCTCGTCGTCGGCGAGATGTACGACCAGGCAGCCGGGCAGCTCCAGTCTCAGGGCTTCGCGGTCGCGCGCAAGGACGTCGACTCGACCCAGCCCAAGGGCACCGTGATCTCCCAGAACCCGGCGGGCGGCGTGGCGGCGCCGTCCGGCGCCACGGTCACCCTCTCGGTCTCGCTCGGGCCGCCCGCGACACCCGTCCCCGACGTGACGAGCCTCGACCAGGCGGCGGCGACCGCGACGCTGCAGGCGGCCGGCTACGTGACCAGCGTCGTGAAGCAGCCGACCACCGACCCGGGACAGGACGGGATCGTCCTCAGCCAGTCCCCCGTCGGCGGCGCGAACGCCAAGGCCGGCTCGACCGTCACGATCACCGTCGGCTCGCTCGGCCCGTGAGCCGGCGCCTCCGGGTCGCGATCCTCGCCGGGGGCCGCTCGAGCGAGCACGAGGTCTCCCTCGCGTCGGCGCGCTCGGTGCTGGCCGGGCTCGACCCTGAGCGCTACGACGTGCAGGCGGTCGCGATCGGCCGCGACGGGCGCTGGGAGCTCGGCCCCGGCGGCGACGCCGCGACGATCGCCGAGACGCTGCCCGTGCTCGCCGAGGGACGCACCCCCGCCACTCTCGGGGAGGTGGACGTCGTGCTGCCGATCCTGCACGGCCCCTTCGGCGAGGACGGCACCGTGCAGGGCCTGCTCGAGCTGGCCGGCCTCCCCTATGTCGGCCCGGGGGTCGCCGCCTCCGCTCTCTGCATGGACAAGGACCTGTTCAAGGCCGTGATGCGCGACCGCGGGATCCCGGTGCCTCGAAACGTCACGCTGCGCGCGGGCGACCCCGTGGCCAACCCGTTCGACTTCCCCGTCTTCGTCAAGCCTGCACGGCTCGGCTCCTCGGTCGGGATCTCGAAGGCCCATGACGAGGCCGAGCTCGAGACGGCCGTCGCGCTCGCCCGACGGCACGACGACAAGGTGCTCGTAGAGGAGTTCGTGGCCGGCCAGGAGGTCGAGGTCGGCGTGCTCGGCAACCGCGAGCCGGTCGCCTCGGTCCCGGGCGAGATCGTCCCGCATGCGGAGTGGTACGACTACGCAGCCAAGTACGACGAGGGCGGCTCGGACGTGATCGTCCCAGCCCGGATAAGCGACGAGCAGGCCGCGCTGGTCCAGGAGCTCGCGGTCGAGGCGTTCGTCGCGACCGACTGCGAGGGGATGGCGCGGGTCGACTTCTTCGTCCGCACGAGCGGCGAGGTGGTCGTCTCCGAGCTGAACACGATCCCCGGGTTCACGGAGACGAGCGTCTACGCACGCCTCTTCGAGGCCTCGGGGATCGGCTACGGCCAGCTGCTCGACCGCCTGATCGAGCTCGCCCTCGAGCGCCACGAGCGCCGTCGCGGGCTCGAGTACTAGCCCCACCGAAGCACCTTGTGCTCATGAGCACTTGGGAGTTGTGCTCGGCTAGAGCGCGTCGG
>Ga0335080_10002440_pt1 | contig 18515 bp, 18 predicted proteins | sample Lox_Sample_34_FD_206720 | JGI IMG/M metagenome (GOLD analysis project Ga0335080, IMG submission 206720) | Soil microbial communities from Loxahatchee National Wildlife Refuge, Florida, United States - Lox_Sample_3.4 | ecosystem: Environmental > Terrestrial > Soil > Wetlands | place: USA...
GCTGTTCAAAACTCTCGACGATGCGCAGGGCGTGCAGGTTGTGGTCGAAGCTGTTTCCAAAACGCTGCATCTGCCGGTTGAGTTCCTCTTCCCCGGCATGAGCGAATGGCGGATGCCCAATGTCGTGAGCCAGCGCCAGCGCTTCCGTCAGGTCCTCATCCAGCCCGAGCACGCGAGCGGCGGTACGCGCGATTTGCGACACCTCGATCGTGTGCGTCAGACGGTTGCGAAAATGGTCCGAGATACCGGGAGCAAACACCTGCATCTTGGCTTCGAGCCGGCGGAAGGCACGCGAGTGGATGATGCGATCCCGGTCGCGTTGGAAAGGGTTGCGGTAAGAGTGAGCCGGCTCGGGGTATTGCCGTCCCCGCGTTTGGGCGGCTGGGAACCGGAGGCGCTCCAGCATGGAATTGCCGCCTACTGCGGCGGCAGTTGGCCGTACAAAGACAGCGCCAGTTGTCCCACCGGCCCGTTGACCGTCTTCAGCGGATCGAGCAATCTGCGTGCTTCGGCCGGCCGCTTGAGCATCAGATGTCGCGCCAAGGTGAGTGTCGCCTGATCCTTCGACACCAGCGCCGTCGGATGGTCGATCAAGTCGCGCAAAGTCGCTTCGCCTTGCGCGTCGCGGCCGTCAGAAAAGTAAATCTGCGCCAGCGAGAGCTTGGCGAGGGAGGCAAACGCGGCGTTGCCGTGTTGCGCCACTTCCTGAAAATGCTTCTCCGCCTCGGCCATCTTCGAGGCGTCCGCCTCGATGGCGCCGATATAGTACTGAGCTACTTCGCCTTCCGCGGTGCCCGGGTACTTGGCGGCGAGAGCCGCGAAGGCCTTGGTGGTCTCCTGGTCTTTGGCTGCCTGCGTGACGAAGTTTAGACCGAGCGAGTTGGGGGCGGTGCCGATGGGCGCCTCCTGCAGCAGAATGGCCTTGGCCAGCGCTTCTTCGCGCCCCGTGCGCTGGTGCCGTTGGTACACCAGCCAGCCGGCGATCAGCGCAGCTACCACCAAGGCGACCGCTCCGTAGCGGAGAATCTCGTCCCGATGCTCTTCGAAGAAGCTTACCGTCTGCCCCACTTCGAGGGCGAACTTGTCAGTTTTTAACTCTTTACGCGTGATTCTAGCCACGAAAACCTCAGCCTGCTGGAAACATACATGGTATCACGCGCGGGCCGGGCGTTTTGGAATACCGGAGCCGGCGACACACTCCACCCCTTTGCAAGCTGCCGGAAGCGCCGCGCGATGTCGGGCCCTGGGCAGCCCGGAAGCCCTTCCAGATCAGGATCCCCGGAGACCCCGGTGCGCCGCGGATTCCCGCTACACTCAAGGAGTAGGGCGTCCGACTTTTGTCGCACCCTGCACGTCTACACACCAGGAGCCAAGGCTTGATCTTTCGGGCGGTCGAGGATGGCGATCTGATTCGCCAGGCTGCCCGGGGCAACGTGGAGGCGTTCAACCTCCTTGTGTCCCGGTGGGAGAAACGTGTCTACAATTATCTCCTTCGCCTGACCGCAAACCGCGAAGACGCTTTGGATTTGACGCAGGACGTGTTTCTGAAGGCTTACCAGAATCTCCGCAAGCTGGATGACGGGGCCCGTTTCGCACCGTGGCTCTATCGCATCGCCCATAACGAGGCCTATTCCATGTTCCGCAAGCGAAGGCCGGAGAGCGATGTGGAGGACTTGCCGCCAACTGCGACGGAGACCGGAATCACTCTGGGAGGCAGTTCGGTATTCCCAATTGAACTGAGCCTGGCCGTGGCCAGCGCGCTGCAGAGGCTTTCGCCTGAACAGCGCGAGGCTGTGATTTTGAAGATTTACCAGGGGTTCAAATTCGAGGAAATGGCCGAGATTCTCTCCTGCCCGGTTTCCACCGTCAAGAGCCGCCTCTACACGGCGTTGGAACTGCTGAAGATTGAGCTGGCTCCGATTGAGGCACGAGGTGTGTCATGAGTTGCTCGCCATTTGACTTGAAAGATTTCTATTTGGAAGAGCTGGGCGGTGCGGAGCGAAAAGAAGTTGAGGCGCACGTCCAAGCTTGCCAGACCTGCCGGGAAGAGTTGCACCGGCTGCGGCTGACAGGAACCACGCTCCTGAGTCTGCGGGAAGAAGAAATTCCGCGGCGTATCGCGTTTGTCTCCGACCAGATCTTCGAGCCGTCTCCTTGGCGGCGCTGGTGGAGCGGGTTCTGGAATACGCCGGCGCGCCTTGGGTTCGGCTCAGCGGCCCTCCTGTCGGCGGCATTGGTGGTGTTCGCCTTGACGCGGCCTTTGCCCGTGCTGCCGGTGCGCTTATCGCAGGCGCCCGCGCCGCTGCCGGTGCAGGCTCTTTCGGAAGCGTCTATCCAGGCGCGCATCGATCAGGCTGCGGACCGCGCCGTGGCCGCGCGCACCAGGCAATTGGTGTCCGAGGTCGCCGCCGAGCGGCGCGAGACGGCTGCCGAGCGTCAGAAACTGCTCCTGGTGGCGGCGGAACTGGACTTCTCCGATCGCCGCGAACAAGCCCGCACCGTGGCGGCCCTCGAATACGGGCCACCACGCCAGCCAGCCGGGGAGGCAAAATGAGGCCCGCCCTTGCCATTTTGCTGGCCTTGTCCCCGCTGCCGGCCCAGGTGGCGCGCCCGGTTTCGGCCGCCGCCCGGGTGAGCCACAGTGCGCAGACGGCCCCGGTGCGTGTTTCCCTGACCACGCTGGCCGAGATGTCTCGCGGCTTCGACCGCGATTTCCAGATGTTTGCCCCGGCTGACCCCATCGACGTGTTGGGGCGGACCCGTGGGATTTACCTGGAAGGCTTCGGCGCCGTGTTTACCACCGAGTTGGACACCATCCTGACACCCCGCCTGAGTCCGTTCCGGCCCAACATCAGTGAGCCGGAGAGGGCACAGGTGCGCCAGCGCAAGCTGGCTCGCCTCCCGGCGGTAGAACGGCTCATGAACACCATGCTGCAGTCCGCCGCCAAACAACTGGCCGCGGTGCCGGACGACCAGCAGATTGTGGTCGCCGTGAAGTTTCTCTATTTGCCCTATGAAGACACCTCCGGTTTGCCCGGGCAGTTAGTGGTGCAGGCCACCCGGAGCGCCATCTTGAGCGGCGCGCAAATCGAAGCCACGGTGAGCAATCAGTGACTCCCGCGCAACCTGCATCGCAGCCCCTGAGCACGGCGCCCCCCGTGGGCGTGCTGCGCTTGCCGCGCCTGGGCGAGATGCTGGTGGAGCGCAGAAAGATCGAAGGCGAAGAACTGGACCGTGCCCTCGAACTGCAACGCGAGCGCGGCGACAAGCTGGGCAAGATCCTCGTCGACATGGGGCTCGTGGCGCAACGCGACGTACTGGCTGCGCTCAGCGATCAATTGGGCGTGCCCCTGGTTACCATCGATGGGCCACCGCCGGCCGCCCCGGAAATTGAGGGATTGTCTCACCGGTTCCTGCGCCAATCGCGCGCTTTCCCGCTGGCGCTGAACGGATCCGTGCTGACGGTCGCCATGGCCGACCCGCTGGATTTCGAAACCGCCGCGGCAATCCGCGCCTTCTCCGGCCTCGAGATTCTGACCGCCCTGGCCTCCGAGCAGGAAATCGTCGACGCCGTGGAGAAGCACTATGCCGATGGTGAGCGGCAGGTGTCGGGAGGCGCCGGCGAGGACGAAGAGGCGCTGGCCGACCTCGAGCACCTGCGCGACATGGCCAGCGAAGCCCCGGTAATCCGGCTGGTGAATGCCATGATCGCCGATGCGCTGGAAAAGCGGTCGAGTGACATCCACATTGAGCCGTTCGAGAAGGAGTTTCGTGTCCGATTTCGCGTGGATGGCGTGTTGTTCAATCAGGAAACACCGCCGCGCGAGCTGAAAGCTGCGATCATCTCGCGCCTCAAGCTGATGGCCAAGCTGAATATCGCCGAGAGACGCTTGCCGCAGGACGGCCGCATCAAGATCAAAATCCTCGGGCGCGAAGTGGACTTGCGCGTCTCTACACTGCCAACCCTGTATGGCGAGAGCGTCGTGATGCGCCTGCTCGACCGCTCCGCCGGCGACTTCTACGACCTCCTCCGCCTGGGTTTCGATGACCGGATGCTGCGGCAGATGGAGCATTTCACCAGCCTCCCTCACGGCATCTTCCTGGTGACCGGGCCCACCGGCAGCGGCAAGTCAACCACGCTGTATTCGGCCCTCAAGCGCATCAACCTGCCAGATAAGAAGATCATTACCATCGAAGATCCGGTGGAATACCAGATGGACGGCATCAACCAGATCCACGTGAATCCGCAGATCGGGCTGACCTTCGCCGCCGGGCTGCGGCACATTGTGCGCCAAGATCCGGACGTCATTATGGTGGGCGAAATCCGCGACCGCGAGACCGCCGACATCGCCATTCGCGCCGCGCTTACCGGCCACTTGGTGTTTTCCACGCTGCATACCAACGACGCGCCCAGCGCCATCACCCGCCTGACCGACATGGGAATCGAGAATTACCTGCTGACCTCGTCGCTGGTGGCAGTGCTGGCGCAGCGCCTGGTGCGCGTCATCTGTAGGGACTGTAAACAGCCGGCGGGCGAGTCCATATCGCCGGCCGGAGAGCGCGTCCGGACCTTCCGCGGAGCTGGCTGCGCCGTCTGCAATGGCACCGGCTACATTTCGCGAGTAGGTATTTTCGAGATGATGACACTCGGCGACGAGCTCCGCGGGTTGATCATGGAAAATGCCGATGCGGCGGTCCTCACCGAGGCCGCGCGGCGCGGCGGCATGCGCAACCTGCGTGAAGACGGCTGGCAGAAGATCCGCGAGGGCGTCACGACCGTTGACGAAGTCATGCGCGTAACGCAGGAATTCTGATGCTGGCATCTGTCGCACACCGCACCTGGCGGCACCGCCGGTCCTGCCTGCCGGCCTGGCGCCGCGTATGCCGGGCCGGCATCTCCCCGAAAGTACTCTAATGGCATCCACCTTCTTCTTTCGCGCCGTGGCTTCGGACGGGAAGATCCGCACCGGGAGCCTGTCCGGCAGCGACGAGAAGGGGATCGCGCGCGAGCTGCGCAAGCAGGGACTGACCCCTGTCTACGTGGGGCCAACGCCGAAGAGCACCGCCCTGGAGATCAAGTTGCCGGCCTTCGGTGGCGGGAAACGGACTGATGTCCTCTTCTTCACTCAGGAACTGTCCACGCTCTTGAACGCCGGTGTGCCCCTTGACCGCGCGCTTTCCATCGCGGCAGAGCTCACCGAGCGGGCCCAGTTTCGTTTCATCGTGCTCGACGTGCTGCGCGTGCTGAAAGGCGGCCGCTCTCTGGCTGACAGCCTGTCCGCTCACGGCGAATATTTTTCCGACCTGTACATCAACATGGTGCGCGCCGGCGAAGCCTCCGGCGCCCTGGCTGTCATCTTCGCCCGGCTGGCGGAGTTTGAACGGTCGCGGGATGAGCTGCGCAATTTCATCGTTTCGGCCATGATCTACCCGGCCCTGCTGGCAACGGTGGGAGCAGCCTCGGTCTTCATCCTGCTGAACTTCGTGGTGCCGCGCTTCGCCGTGATATTTGCGGACGGGCACATGAAGATGCCCACGCCGACGCGGATCATGCTGACGGCCAGCGATCTGGTCCACGCTTACGGTTGGATGGTTCTGGGCGGCTTGGCGGCGGCGGTGATCATCTGGCGCATCTACACGCGCACCCCGTCCGGCCGGCTCTGGTGGGATGGCGCGCGCCTCAAGTTGCCCCTGTTGGGAGTGGCGCAACTCAAGGCGGAGACCGCCCGCTTCGCGCGCGCCATGGCCACTCTGCTGGAAAACTCGGTCCCCCTGGTCCAGTCGATCGGCATCGGCGCTGCCACTCTGAACAACCGGGTGATCGCGAACTCCCTGATCGGAGTGGCCAACGGGGTAAAACGCGGCGAGGGAATCGCGGCACCTACCCGCAAGGCCGGGGTGTTCCCACCGCTGGCGGCCCACCTGTTGACGGTCGGCGAGGAAACCGGCCGGCTGGACCAGATGTTTGCCCGCATGGCCGATATTTACGAAAATGAGACTCGGGCCGCCATCCGCCGCTTCACCAGCATTTTCGAACCCGTGGTAATCCTGGTGATGGGTGTCGTGGTGGGAGCTTTGATTTTGAGTATGCTGCTCGCGATCACGAGCATCAACGATGTGGCGGTGTGAAATGAACCAGACGGCAAGAATTCGGAAACGGGGCCAGGCCGGCGTCACTCTGATCGAAATGCTGGTCGTGGTGACGATCATCGGGCTGTTCGTGGCCTTGGTCGGCCCGCGGCTTTGGAGCAATGTCGACAAGGCCAAGATCACGGCGGCGCACGCCAATATACAGGGTCTTATGGGCGCGCTGGGCACCTACAAACTGGACATGGGGAGTTTTCCCAGCACGGAGCAGGGCCTGGCGGCGCTGCGCGTGAGGCCCGGGGACGCGGCCCAATGGAACGGGCCGTATGTGCCGCAGGATATTCCAAAAGACCCCTGGGGCCACGACTACGCGTACAAGTTCCCGGGCGATCACGGCGATGAGCCGGACATTATCAGCTACGGCGCCGATGGACAGCCCGGCGGCGACGGAATCAATGCCGATGTCGTCAGTTGGAAAAGCCAGTAACGGCGCGGACCTGCGCTGCCCTGCCCGGCGCGGCGTGACCCTGATCGAAATGCTGGTGGTGATCGCCGTCATCGGGGTCGTCGTGGGCGTCTCCGCCCCCTCGGTTTCCGCCGGTCTCGACAGCGTCCGTTTGGCGTCCACCGGCGACGCCATCGCGAGTTTTCTCAATGCTGCTGTGACGCATGCCGAACGCAGCGAGCAGCCCGTCGTGGTGGTGATCTCGTCTCAGAGCGGCGCCATAGTTGCCGACGGTGGCGACGGCTTTGCCAGGCGATTCCAGGTGCCGCAGGGCATCACCATCGATAAGGTTCTGCCCGAACGGAAAGATTCCGACCGGGCCGACCGCCAGATTCTCATCCTGCCGGGCGGTGCGACACCAGCCGTCGGTGTCGAATATTCCAACCGGCACGGTGGGCGGCGCAGAGTCCAACTCGACCCCATGACCGGCTTTCCGCGCGTGGAGACCGTCATTACAGAGTGAGGCGGACGCGCGGATTCACCCTGCTCGAGATGATCGTCGCCACCCTCATCATGGCAATCGCCGTGGTGGGGCTCCTCGCGAATCTCTCGGGCGCGGCGCGCAACGCTGCCCGCCTGCGCGATTATGACCGGGTGGTACAACTCGGCCGCCTGCGCATGAATGACATCCTGGCCGATCCCAACGTGCCGATGAGCGGGACGTTTGATACTTCGTTGACCGGCGGCATGGCGGCGGGATGGGAGGCCCAGGTTACTCCCTTCGAAGAACCGCCCGCGCCTGCGCCCGGTGCTCTGACACTCGACCACATCCGCCTGCAGATCTGGTGGATGGCGTCCGACCGGCGGCGGACTTTCACCATTGAGGGGCTGCGGCGCAGGGTGATTACGCGATGAAGGGGGCTACCGCGCGACGCCGCCAGGCCGGAGTGACCTTGATCGAAGTCCTCATCGCAGTCACCTTGCTCAGCGCGCTTTCCGTGGCTGTTCTGCTTGCTCTGCAGGTGGCCCTTCGGGTGCTCCACACTACCGATGAAAAGCTGCTCGCGGACCGGCGGGTTGCCGGCGCGGAACGCATCCTGGCGCAGGAATTGGAAGGGCTGGTCCCCGTGCAGCCCGCCTGCCTGGGACGTCCGAGTCTGGCCTCGTCTCAGTTTGTGTTCTTTCAGGCCGAGCCACAAGCAATGCGGCTGGTATCCACGTTCTCCTTGCAGCAGGGGTGGCGCGGTCCGGCGCAGATTCTGGAGATGTTCGTGATACCGGGCGAAGGCGAAAAGGGGGTGCGCCTGGTGGTGAACGAGACGCCGTACACACGTGCGCAAGCCGGAAGCGCCTGCGCGGATCTGACCCCCGACCCTGTAGTGCAGTTTGTGGTGCATTTTACGCCCGTGGCGCCCAGCCCGAAATCGTTCGTACTGGCCGATCAACTGGCCTACTGCCGATTCTCGTATCTGGTGTCGCCGCCGTCGCCCCAGGGCCGGCCCCGGCCCGAAGCTCCAGAATGGAGGACGAGCGCGACCGGCACCGGATGGCCGCTGGCAATTCGAGTGGAAATGGCGCCGCTTGAGACCGATTCCTCACGCCTCCGGCCAGCTACCGTGACCGCGCCGATCCGCATCCGCCGTTCCTGGCAGATCCAGTATGGGGATTTCTGACATGCGCGGCCATCGCTCAACAGGCCGGGCCGCTCGGCGTGGCAGCGCTCTGCTGACGGTCCTCTGGCTGTCGGCGGCGCTGGCGACGATTGGGTTCTCCCTGGCAACCACGATCCGGGGCGAAACCGAGCGCACCTCTACCGCGCTCGATGGCTTGCGGAGTTACTACTTGGCTGCCGCGGGCGTCGATCGCGCCGCGGTGGAGATTCTATGGGGCGTCCAAAACCCCTCCGCGCGCCGGATTCCGGAGCACGCCCCCAGCGTCAGCTACCATTTCGCCAGCGGCGAGGTGTTTGTGGAATTCATCCCCGAAACCGCCAAACTGAACGTCAACATCGCCGGCCTGGAAGACCTGATCCGGCTGGGGATAGCCCTGGGTTTGGACGGGGAGAGGGCCGATGCCCTGGCGCAAGCCATTGTACAGACCCGAGGAGCCGGCGGTGCCCATGGCGGATCCGCCGGTGGACCGTCTTTTCAGCTGCGGGGCGCGTCCTTACAGGATATTGAGGAATTGTTTGCCGTGCCCGGCGTAACACCCGAACTTTTCTACGGAACGTATACCCCGCTGCAGGACGAGGGCGGACGGACCCGCCTGGTACGCCGGCCCGGACTTGCCGACTGCCTGTCAGTCTACGCCCTTGACGCGAAGGTCGATGTGAACACCGCGCCAGCGGCAGTGTTGGCAGCAGTGGGGATGGACCCCAGCGCGATCGCCGCGGTGCTCGGACGCCGCAAGCTGAGCCCCATTCTCCCCAGGGAACTGGGGGATTTGGCAGCAGGGCCAGCTCAAGGCAGGCTGCGCGTGGGAGGCAACTCCATCGTCACCGTGAGGGCCACGGCGCGTCTCCGCCTGGATGATGGCCGCCTTTCGAGTCTGCGCCGCACGGTGGCGGCTCTGGTGAAGTATATGCCGGCGGGATACGATGCACCCATCCACATTCTGCGATGGTATGACACGGCGTGGGGCGACTGACCTCGATGGCGTTGGCATTTCTCAAAGACGGGCGCAAGCTGGCGCAGTTCGGCTCCGGTGTAGGAATCACCATCAGCGGCACTGACCTCGAAGTGGTGGTGGCGCGAGCAAGGCCGACCGGCATTCGGGTGCTGGGCCGCCTGGCCATCGGCGGTTTCGGAGAGCGGCCGGCGGCGGAGTGGGGCAGCGAGTATGGCCGCTTCCTGAAAGCAGTGGGCGCCGGCCATTTGAGTGCAACCGTCGTGCTGCCGCGCCGTGAAGTGGTGATGCGCCACGTGGCGTTGCCGGGCGTCACGGCGCGCGACCTGGAAAGCGCCGTTCGGCTGCAGTTGGATTCCCTGCACCCCTATGGCGATGATGACGTCGTTTGGGGATGGTCCGCGCTGTCTTATGGTAGCGTGCTGGTCGGCATCGCGCGCCGCTCCACCATCGAGCGGTGCAGGGAGCAGTTCGACGCTGCCGGCGTCGCCGTCTCCAGCTTCACCTTTTCTGCCGCCGCGCTTCACGCCGCCGTTCGCCTCAACGCCCGCAGCGAGCCGGACGGATTCATCGCGCTCGGCCGGACTCCCGCAGGCGCTGTGGAGGCGTATGGCGAAAGCCCATCGCGGCCCGTCTTTTCTGCCGAGTTCGAGGTGGCTCCGGAACGCGCCGCCGCGCTGGCGCTGGCTGAGCTCCGGCTGCCGCCGGAAACCCAGCCCCGGAAAATCGAGGAACTACTTCCCAGCCCCGTCCTCAACCCCATTGAAAACGATTTATCCCGCAACGCACTGCCGTACGCCGCGGCGCTGGCAGGGGCCTGCCCCCATCTGGCGCCGGCGGCGAACGTGCTGCCCCGCGAGTACCGGCGGGGCCGCTCCCGGGCTGCGCTGGTTCCGACTGCAGTGCTGGCAGGCCTGGCATTGCTGGCGTTGATCGCCGTGATGGCGTGGCCGAAATTCGAGGATCGCCGCTACCTGAAGATGCTGGACGCCGAGATCGCCCGCGTCCAGCCAGCCGCCCTGCGTGCCGCTGCGCTCGACCGTGAAACCGAGCGCCTTCGTGCCCGCACCGCTTTTGTCGACCAGTACCGCAGCCGCACCCGCGCCGATCTGGACGCGCTCAACGAACTCACCCGCCTGGTCGAGCCTCCGGCTTGGACCAATTCCATCGATCTGACGCGCGATACCGCGCGCATCAACGGCGAGGCCCCGCAGGCCGCGCCGCTGCTGAAGATCCTCGACTCGTCACCGCTGTTCCGCAACTCACAGATGGACATGGATCAGCACGCCGCCGCGGGCGCCGGAGAAGTTTTCCAGATCCACGCTGCCAGGGGCAAATCATGACGGTGGGAAGCCTGGACCGCCGCTCGCAGGCATGGCTGATCGTCGGCGCCATACTGCTGGTCCCCGCCGCGGCCTGGCGTCTCGGCTTGTTTTCGGGTCCGGACTCGGGAGCGGTTGCCGCCGCCGATGCCATCCCCATCGCCGAGAGACGGCTGGAATCCACGCGGATCAAAGCGGCTTCTGTTCCGGCCCAGGAAGCTCGCCTGAAACAGGCACAGGCGGAACTGGCCACCCGTGAAAAAGGCATCCTCAAGGCGGACACCAAGGCTCAAGCGCAGGCCCAACTCCTGGAACTGGTCCAAGGCGTCGCCAAAGCCAACGGCATTGAGGTGCGCGGCGTCGATCGCATGGGAGAGGCTGTACTCAGCGCGGACTACGGCGAAGTGAGCATCGACATCGCCTTTGTCTGCGGCATCGAGCAATTGGTCAACCTGATGGCCGCCCTCGGCGACCAGCCGCAGATCCTGGCTACCAACGCTGTCCGCATTAGCGGCGGGAGCGACAAGAACAAGAACATCCAGGTTCACCTTTCGGTGGGTGGCTTGGTGGCGCGCAGGCTGCTGCCGGATAGGAAGGGAGGGCAAGGCGCGTGAGCCGCCGCCTTTGGATTCTCAATCTGATTCTCGCGTGCTCCGTGGCGTGGGCTGCCATCGAGCTGCGTAGCGCGTTACGCGCTTCCAGATCCCACGAAGCCGCCAACCTGGGCCGCCGCGTGCCGCCTCCGCCGCCGCTGCCCCTGCAGCCTCTGCCAGTTCCCCCGGCTTTACTGCCGGCCACTTACAAAGACGTTGCGCAGAAAGACCTGCTCGACCGTTCGCGCGATCCCAGCGTTCCCATCCCGCCGCCCCCTCTGCCACCCCCGCCGCCTCCCGTTCCGCCTCTGCCGGTCTATCACGGCTATATGGATCTGGGCACGGGACCGATCGCCATCCTCAGTGTCAATGCCAAGTCCGCACATCAAGCCGTCAGTCCGGGGGAGACAATCGGCGAATTTACGCTGCGCAGCGTCAATACAAAAGAGATCGAGTTCGGATGGAGAGACCAGGTGATTCACAAGCTGGTGGACGAGTTGCAAGACCATTCGACTCCGGTGGTGCAGACAGTGGCGCGCACCGAGGCTCCGCCTCCGGCAGCAGCGCCGCCGCCGCCGGCGGCCGCCGCGCCGTCGAAACAGGGCCCCGGAATGGATACTCATTTTGGCGTCAAACTCTGCACCCCCGGCGATTCTTCGAAAGTGGGCGCGGTGGTGGACGGCTACCGCAAGGTCATCAGCCCCACCCCGTTCGGCTCGTCTTGTTACTGGGAGCCCGCGCAGTGACGGCGTAAGCGGAATCTGGATCCTGGAGAGAAGCCATGAAGACATTTCTGATGATTTTGATTTCGATGACGGCACTCCGCGCGGCCGGACCGGCAGGAGGGAATTCGCCGCTTGCCATACCCGCGGACGCCGCCCTGGTCGAGTCCAATCTGTACCGTTCCACCGATGCCCAGGGAATCACGTGGGTCTATCGCCGGACCCCCTTCGGCGTGACTCGCGCAGCCGCTAAACTGGTCGCGTCGCCTCGTCTGGATGCGGGCTCGAACGTGAAGGCCTGGGATGATGGCGACTCTGTCCGCTTCGAGCGCCCGGGGCCTTTCGGCGTTTACCGCTGGCGGACCAGAAAGACCGACCTGGATGCGCTCGAGCAGGCTGTTTGGACCCGTCAGCAGACGCTCACGGCAGGCGGACAAAGGTGAACCGGATGCTCCGCAGGTTCCCTCTTCCGCTGATCGCCGCCGCCGTTCTGACTCCGGCGATGTTGGCCCAGGCTCCGGTGAAGCCGATCGAGCAGATCCTGCAGGAGCGGCAGGCGCAGCAGCCGAAGCAGGCTCCGCCGCCGGCGGCCCCGGCACAACCTGTGCAGGCCCCTCAGCCCGCGGCCCCGAAGGTCACGACGCCGGCCCAGGAACCGAGGATGGCCGACCAGGGCCTTCTTTCGATGGACAATGTCAACCTCATTGAGATGGTCAACCTGATCTCCAAGATGTTGAAGATCAATATCTTGGTTGACCCGCGGGTGAAAGGCTCGGTCACCATTCACACCTACGGCGAAGTGAAGCCGGTCCAGCTGATGCCGTTGCTGGAAGTGATCCTGCGCGTCAATGCGTGCGCCATCGTCAAGGTCGGCGACCTGTATCGGATCGTCCCCGTTAACGCGGTGTCCCAGCTTCCCCTCGCGCCGGTCATCAACGCCGACTCCAAAACCCTTCCGGAAGACGAGCAGACGATTCTCAATCTGATCTTCCTCAAGTACGCCACCGCCGCCGACATCGACAAACTGCTGGCCCCTTTTTACGGCGAATATGCCGCTCACTCTACCTACGATCCGGCAAACCTGCTGATCCTCGAGGACAACAGCCGCAGCATGCGGCGAACGATGGAGTTGATCGCGCTGTTCGACAGCGATACCTTCGCCACCAAGCGCGTCCGCCTCTTCGAAGTGGAGAACAGCCGCCCCAGTGACATCACCAAGGAACTCGAGAACATCTTCAAGGCTTACGCGCTCTCTGAAAAGGCAGCGGCCGTCCGCTTCATCCCGGTGGACCGCATCAACACTTTGATCGCCGTCGCTCCCAATCCCGGGATCTTTGCGGAAGTCGAGAAGTGGATCGCCAAACTGGACATCCCGGTTAAGATCACGGCGGGAACCACCAGCAACTGGGTATACCGCCTGAAGTACGGCCGGGCCGAGACCGTGGCCCTCGCCATCATGGCCTTGTACACCGGCAATCCCATGGCGCTGATCGGATTAGCGCAGCAGGCCAACAGCAACATGTACGCTTCCGGACTCGGATTGAACGGTACCGGCACCGGTTACGGCATGGGCGGCATGTACGGCGGTGGTGGCGGGATGTATGGTGGCGGGTATGGCGGAGGGATGTACGGTGGCGGCATGTATGGCGGCGGCATGAATGGCGGTATGTACGGTGGGGGGATGTACGGCGGTGGAATCTATGGCAATGCTGCGGCGGGCTACCAGGGCCTTGGCGCCGCCGGCGCGTACCAGACCCAGGGCCTGGGCGTTGAACAGAACCAGGTCCTGACCGGGCCGGCTTCTTCGGCTGCGGCGGACCGGACCGGCAGCTATCTGGGCCAGGGAGCGGTTGGCGGCGATAAGGCCGCCCGCATACCGCACGTTATCCCCAACCCGTTCGACAACACCCTTCTGGTTCAGGGCACACCCCAGGAGTGGGAACAGATACAGAATCTTCTGCGCCAACTGGATGTGGCGCCGCGTCAGGTGCTGATTGATTGCAAGATTTACGAGGTGGACCTGTCGAGCAGTTTCGGGTTGGGCGTGCAGAGCCAACTGCAGCAGCTGGGAAGCACCAGCTCCATCTCCGGCGCGACACAGGCGTTGACCGCATTGGCCAATTCGGCCAGCCTGACTCTGTCGGCCGGCATGATCGTGGGAAAGAGCAAGCAACTCCTGGGGCAGTTGACTGCGTCCGAAAACGTGGAACACGTCAAAGTAATTTCTTCGCCGAGTATCATCGCCACAGACAGCGTGCCGGCCACGATGAATGTGGGCAGCCAGGTTCCGGTCGCCACGTCCACCGGCTTGTCCGGTCTGACGAATAGTGGCTCTGCCCAGACCTACCAGACCATCGCCAACCAGAGCACCGGTACCACGCTGAACATCATGGCGCATATCAACTCGAGCGGCGTGGTGACCATGATTATCAACCAGCAGGTCAGCGCGCCACAGGGATCAAACGGCTTGGGCCAGGAATTCTCAAACCGCTCCATGAGCACTCAGCTCACGGTGCAGGATGGCGACACGGTTGCCATCGGTGGCGCCATTCTGGAAAGCAAGACCGAATCCTCCGGCGGCATCCCTTTGCTACACCGCATCCCCGTGATTGGCGCGGCCTTCGGTAATAAGAGCCTCAGCACGTCGCGCACCGAGCTGATCATCTTTCTGACTCCGCGCGTCATCTACGATACCAACCAACTGATTGATGCCACCGATGAAATTAGGAGCAATCTGAAGCGCGTTGGCAAGCTCATGAAGGACGATCGCCAGTAGCGCAAGGCGCAGCGCACACCCTCCCGTGCCATGCCGCTTGGCCATCGCGGAAACCCGGTGGTGTCCGGCCGCCGGAACGAAGTATCGAGGTGTGGCGCGCCAACAGCCGACCCGGGCGCGCTCGCCTTCCACCGTCAGTCGTAGTTCTCAATCAGCCGCCGCAGTTCCTCCTCATTGATCACCACGATTCCCAAGGCGCGCGCCTTGTCGAGCTTGGCGCCCGCGTCCTCGCCGGCTACTACGTAGTTGGTCTTCTTGCTCACCGACCCCGCCACTTTTCCCCCTGCTCGCTCGATCATCGCTTTGGCCTGGTCGCGGCTCAGTGTAGGCAGAGCGCCCGTCAGCACGACGGTGAAGCCCTGCAATGGGCCGCCGGCAGGCCGCTTTGCGGTGTGGGTAAAGGTGAGCCCGGCAGCGCGCAGGCGCCCCACCAACTCGCGGTTTCGCGGCTCCCGAAAGAACTGCAGGATGCTCTCTGCCACCTTGGGTCCCACCTCCTCCACGCCCTGCAGTTCTTCTGCGCCGGCGGACGCCAGCGCGTCCATGCTGCCCAACCCCTCGGCCAGCAGTAGCGCGGTGCGCTCGCCTACGAAACGGATTCCCAGCGCGGTAATCACCCGGGGGAGCGGATTCGTCCTGGAGCGGGCGATGTTGGCCAGCACGTTGGCCGCTGACTTCTCACCCATCCGTTCCAGCGAGAGCAGCTGCTCGACGGTCAGATGATATACGTCGGCGACGCTCTTCACCAGTCCGCGGTCGACCAGCTGATCCACCAGCGCCTCGCCCACGCCGTCGATGTTCATCACCCCGCGCGAGGCGAAGTGGAGAATGGACTCCTTCAGCCTCGCCGGGCAGTCCACATTGACGCACCGCTTGGCCGCCTCACCCTCTTCCCTCACCACCCTGCCCCCGCAAACCGGGCATTGCGTCGGCATCACGAACTGCGTCCGCCCTTTGCCTTGCGCCCAGACCCGCACGACCTTGGGAATCACGTCGCCGGAACGCTCAATCACCACCTCGTCGCCGATCCTCAGCCCCAGGCGCGCGATCTCATCCTCGTTGTGCAGTGTGGCGCGGGAGACCGTCACACCGCCAACCGATACCGGCTGTAAGTGCGCCACCGGGGTAAGCGCGCCCGTTCGTCCCACCTGTACTTCGATTCCCAGCACCGTGGTCCGTTCCTGCCGCGCCGGGTACTTGTATGCGATGGCCCATCGCGGCGCTTTGGCCGTGAACCCCAGCCTGGCCTGCTGTTCCACCGAATCCACTTTCAGAACGACTCCGTCGATTTCGTATGGCAGTTCCTGGCGGTGGGTTTCCCAATGGGCGCAGAATTCGAGCACCTCGTCCACAGTGGAGCAGAGCTTGCGATGAGGGTTGACTTTGAATCCCAGGCGTACCATTTCTTCCAGGGAAGCCCAGTGGCTCGGCAGCACGAAGCGCCCTCCCGTCATCAGGAAATAGGTGTAGTAATCCAGGCGCCGCGAAGCCGTGACCCGCGGCTCCAACACGCGCAGCGAGCCGGCTGCCGCGTTGCGCGGATTGGCGAAACGGGACAGACCCTGCTCATCGCGCTCGCCGTTGAGACGCTCGAAAGCACGCCGGTTCATCACGGTCTCGCCGCGCAGTTCAAGCTCTGGCCATGTGGACTCTACGTGGAGCGGCAGAGAGCGAATCGTGCGCGCGTTTTCGGTGACGTCCTCCCCGACTGTGCCGTCGCCCCGGGTCACGGCCTGGCGGAAACGGCCGCGTTCATAGTGCACAGCCATGGAAAGGCCGTCCAGCTTCAGCTCCGCCACATACGCATAGGACGCTCCCTCCAACAACTCGTTGACGCGGCGGTCGAAATCCCGCAGTTCGCGCTCGTTCAACGCGTTGTCCAGGCTGAGCATCGGCGCGCTGTGGCCAACCTTGAGGAATCCCTCGCGCGGCTTCCCGCCCACCCGCCCGGTCGGCGAATCGGGCGTAGCCAACTCCGGGTGGGCTTCCTCCAGTTCCCGCAGGCGGCGCATCAGCGCATCGTATTCGGCATCGCTGATCTCCGACTGGTCCAGAACATAGTACAGGTGCTCGTGCCGCCGCAATTGTGCGCGAAGCGTTTCCGCCTCCCGCGTGAAGTCTTTCATGGCGCTCTCATCTATAATCTAACCAGGAACGGGAGCCTCCACCATCACCAGCTACGGCAAGACAGTACTGATTTACAACCCGCGGGCGGGCCGATTGGGGCGGAGAGGCGGGTCCCTCGTCACGCGCGCCGTCCAGATATTGGAGCGCGACGGGCATAACGTGACGTGCTGCCCCACTACCGGTCCACGCACGGCCGGCGCCCTGGCGCGGGAGCACATCGCACGTGGCGCGGATCTGATTCTGGCCGCCGGAGGTGATGGCACCCTGAACGAAGTTGCCGAGGGGATGGTGTTTTCTCAGGTGCCGCTAGGCGTATTGCCGGCAGGCACCGCCAACGTACTGGCAACCGAAATGAGGCTCGGTGGCGATTTCCTGGGCGGCGCGCGGCGTTTGGCGGACTGCCGCCCGCATCGGATCTCGATCGGCCAACTAAGCTCCGGCGACGGCGCCGGCCCGCGGCATTTCCTGTTGATGGCGGGGATTGGTCTGGATGCCCATATCGTCTACCGGGTCAGCGCGCCCCTGAAGGCTCGTACCGGGAAGCTGGCATACTGGTTCGCCGGCTGGAGTCTGCTGGGGCGCCGCCTGCCGGAGTTCACCATAGAGGCGGACGGCGTCGCCAGCCGCTGCTCTTTTGCCCTGATCAGCAAGGTCAGGAACTATGGCGGCGATTTCGAGATCGCCCGCGAGGTCACCCTCTTCGACGACAGGTTCGAGCTCGTCTTGTTTGAAGGCCGCTCCACCCTGCGCTACGTCCGCTATTTCGCCCGCCTCGTCGCCAACCGGGTGCAGGGTGCCGACGGCATCCGCGTCCTGCGTGCGCGCCGCATATCGATCCCGGCCCCTCCCGATGAGCGCGTGTTCCTGCAGATCGACGGGGAGTTTGCCGGCCGCCTCCCCGCCGATATCCGGATCGTTCCCGACGCATTGACGCTTCTGGTGCCTCCTCTGTACCACCCCGAATTGCAGCAGCAGCGCGCCGCGCTCTGCCGCGAATAGTCCGGACTCCCGCATCGCTGGGAAACCGGTATCCGCAGTCCCCTTCTTACTGCGGATAGAATGAAGACGTGCTGCACCGCTTGATTCTCCACAACGACCGTATTCAAGACGCCTCGGCTCAGGTTCTTTCACCTGGGCAGGTGGGCCTGCTTGCCGGGTGGGGCGTTTTCAGCACCCTCCGCGTAGCCGAGGGCGTGCTGTTCGCCTTTGAGCGCCATTGGGCGCGGATTCAGCGCGATGCCGCGCTGTTTCATGTGCCGCTTCTGGAGACTGCTGACGAACTGCACTCCAGGCTTCTGCAATTAGTGGAAGCCAACCACGCCTACAATTCCACCCTCCGTGTAGCCATCGTCCGCAACGGCGGCGGGATGTGGGCCGGCCCTGCCACGGGCCGGGCCAGCGATCTGATCGCGCTCACCGCCGAAACCAAGGATTGGGGGCGCGGGGTTCGGTTGGCCGTCCAGCCCCAGGCGCGCCACGCCGCCTGCGACTTCGCCGGCACAAAGATCCTCTCTTGGGCCATGAACCTCACATGGCTTGAGAACGCACAGCAGCGCGGCTTTGATGAGGTAATCCTCCTCAATGAGCGCAACGAAGTGGCGGAGTGCACCTCGGCAAACATTTTCATCGCCAACGGAGGCAAGGTCTGGACGCCCCCCCTCAGTTCCGGTTGCCTGCCCGGCATTACCCGCGAAGTGCTGCTGAATGAGATCCGTGTGCCCGGCATCGAGGTGCGGGAGAGGCCGCTGCTGTTGAGCGACCTGGAGACCGCCGACGAAGTGTTCATTACCTCCACGACGCGCGATCTGCTTCCCGTGC
>Ga0335080_10002441_pt1 | contig 18513 bp, 18 predicted proteins | sample Lox_Sample_34_FD_206720 | JGI IMG/M metagenome (GOLD analysis project Ga0335080, IMG submission 206720) | Soil microbial communities from Loxahatchee National Wildlife Refuge, Florida, United States - Lox_Sample_3.4 | ecosystem: Environmental > Terrestrial > Soil > Wetlands | place: USA...
TCCTCCTGGCCCCCTCTGCGCCTCCGCGTCTCAGCGCGAAACCTCCTTTTCGCCGACGCCCTTTCACCCCCTGCCCCTCCCCCTTTTTTGCGAAATTATTGAGCCACAAGGACTTATCTTGCTGGGTCTGCAAAATTTATCATTCCAAAGGACTTAACCCCGTTTTCGCCTCCACCAATCCACGCGTCGGCGCGCAGACCGCTTGCTGTGCTAAAGTGCCACTCCGATTCTCGCGATGCTTCCTGCTCACGACACCGATCTCGCCTTTGCTTCCATCTCGCAAGTCGCCGCGCTCTTCCGCAAACGCCAACTCTCTCCCGTCGAACTCACCCGTCTCCTCCTCGACCGCATCGCCAAACTCGATCCGCAGCTCAGCTCCTTCATCACCGTCGCCGCCGACCTCGCGCTCGCCCAAGCCAGACAAGCGGAACGCGAACTTCTCGCCCGCAAATCTTCCCGCGACCGCGGCCCGCTCCACGGCATTCCCATCTCGCTCAAAGACAACATCTACACCGCGGACGTGCGCACCACCGCCGGCTCCAGAATTCTCGCCAACTTCATCCCGCAACACGACGCCACGCTCGTCGCGCAACTCAAAGCCGCCGGCGCCGTCCTCCTCGGCAAAACCAATCTCCACGAATTCGCCTACGGCGTCACCAGCAACAATCCGCACTTCGGCCCCGTCCACAATCCCTGGAATCTCGCCTGCATTCCCGGCGGCTCCAGCGGCGGCTCCGCGGCAGCTGTCGCTGCCGGCCTGTGTTACGGCAGCATCGGCACCGACACCGGCGGCTCCATTCGCATTCCTGCCGCGCTCTGCGGCATCGTCGGACTCAAGCCGACGCTCGGCCGCGTCAGCGTCGACGGCGTCATCCCGCTTTCGCCAAAACTCGATTGCGCCGGACCGCTCGCGCGCACCGTTCCCGACGCGGCTCTGCTCCTCGAGCCAATTCTGCAGCGCGTCAAAGGCGAACCCAGCCCGCGCGCCCTGGAAAAATCCGCCGTAAAACGCAAATTCACGCTCGGCATTCCCAACGAATTTTTCCTGGATGTGGTTTCGCAGGAGGTCTACTTCGTTTTTGACGAAGCGCTTCGCGCGCTCAAAAAACTCGGTGTTCGTTTCAAACCGATCTCGGTTCCTCTACTCAAGGAAACCGAAGATGCCGGCAGCCAGATCGCCTGGCCCGAAGCCACGCTGTACCACTCGCAAGCAGGATGGTTTCCTGGCCGCGCCGCCGACTACGGCGAAGACGTTTCGTCTCGCCTCGCAATCGGTGCGAAAACCACCGCCGTCACGTATCTCTCCGCGCTCGAGTTTCGCGAAAAATTCATTCAGCAATTCCATCTCGCGCTGGAGGACCACGGCGTCGACGCGCTCGTGTATCCGACCACCCCGATTACCGCGCCGCAAATCGGCCAGGAAACGATGCGAATCGACAGCAGTGCGGTGAGCTCGCGCGCGACTCGAACCAATGGCTCTCCGGCTGGTTCTGGTGGCGAGCATTCCACGCGGGCGCTGCTCTTGCGGAACAATCGGCCCGCGAATCTCGCGGGCGTTCCGGCGATCTCAGTGCCTTGCGGATTCACTCCGGATAATTTGCCTGTGGGTCTGCAATTCCTCGGCGCTGTTACCGATGAGCACTTGTTGTTGCAACTGGCGCTGCTCTTCGAACAAGCGCATCCGCAGACCCGTCGCCCACCAGTGGGCTAGTCGAGCAGGTTTTCCGTCAGGATTTCAGGGAACGAGGCTGGGCATCATTCCGGCTTTGGCAGCGTCGGGATGCGAAAAGCAATCCTTTGCGGCTTAGCGAGGACGTGGGCGTAGCGGGCGCGCGGTGAGCGCCCGGGGACGCATGCGGAAGCGCGGAGCGAGCGGCGGGGGCACGGTACGGAGAAAGTCGCCGCAGCAGGGGCACCGACCATCATCGCCGATCGGGGCGGTCACGTCGGCGCGGAGCCAGTGACCGCGCGCTTCACAAGCCGGATTGATGCATTGAACGGTGAAGCCAGGCAAATACTGCATGTGCGCTCCCTCAGTGGGCGCCAGCTCTGCAGCAACACGGGCGGGGCGTGTGGCGGCAGGTCCCCTGGTGGCCCGAAGCGAAAAAGCTGGGCGGATTGTGGCGCGGTCGGGTGTTGGTGTCAAGGAAAAAGAGCCCCTAGATCTAGTGGTGGGGTTGCGCTGTGAATTTTTTGGCCGAAGCTATGGGTTAGAGAGAACGGATTTGGCGGGAGCGGAGAAGAAAAGAGAAAACCAGAAAGCCAGCGGCCAGGCCGAGATAAAGCAGCGGATAGGAGATGCCGTGCGCGGCGTTGGCGGTGCCGGTGAAATCGAGCCCGGGTGTGTGATTCATGGGGCCGACGTACCAAACGAAGGTGAGCAGACCTTCGAAGGGCTTGCTGGTTCCGGCGGCGATGCCGAGGAACAGGGCGAGCGAAGGGAGCATCAGTGCGCCGGCAAGCCACGCCAGCAATCCAGAAGCATTGCCTACCAGCGCGAGGCGGATCGCTGCGCCAGCACCGGTAAGAGCAGCGACGGCGAGCCCGGCAAGAAAGCAAGCGGGGAGTTGGCGGGGAAGAATGTTGGCGCAGGAGAAGAGCAACGGGCGCGTGGCGAAGCTGGATTCGCGGGCGCCCATACCGGACCAGACAAAGACGCACCACATCCAGGCGCTGGCGAGAAGTGGCCCTCGCGAGATTTCGAGCGGGGCGAAGAGTTGCGCGATGAGCAAGCCGAAGGCAACGACATACCACCACCAACGCAGACCGAAAAGGGCGAGGCGCAGTTCCGCGGCGAAGATGCCGAAGAAAGCATTGGCGCGGGCGGTAGGAAGTGGAGTGAGATGCAGGCGCGTAGTGACTGGCGAATTGATCGTTGCAGGGTTGGTTTGTACTGCTGCCGGCGGAATGATCTTCGATGAGCGCTTCTGCCTTGTTGTGGACTTAGCAGTGTCGAAGCGGTCAAAGAACAGCGCGGCGAATAGAACGATGGCGCAAGCGACGGCGAACCACATGAGCCGCAGAAGAACGGAGTGAGCATCCCAAGCGATGCCGGCCCAACGCCACGACGGAAGGACATGGACCCTCTGGCCGACATCGATCTGAAAGGACATGCCGCCGCGATAGCCGGGAACATAGCGGCGCGCTTCTGCGCCGAGCGAATCCATAACCGTGATGAGTCCCATAGGGTCGAGCCAGCGGCGGGCGCTCAGAATGGGAGCGGCAAGCGAAAAATTCCAAACGAAGAACCAGAGAACGTTGCCAAAGCCGCCGCGCAGCAGCGGCAGCAGTTCGAACGCGAGCGCGGCGACGGAAGTGAGTGCGATTGCCGGAAGGGCAATGAGGAGGAACGGAGAAAGTAGCGCCCACAGAGCAAAATGCGAATCTTCGTGGACGAGAAACTGCATGATGACCGCAGCAACGGCGAGGATGGCGACGAGCGAAGAGAGCACGGCGAAGTTGCTCAGAAATTTGCCGAAGGCATAGGCGGGCTTCGAAAGCGGAGTGGCGGCGAGAATTTGGCCAACGCCCGTCGAACGGTCGCGCTGAACGGAATTTTTGACGATGTAAAACCCGACGAGCGAGACGAAGCAGGTGATGACTAGAGCGACGAGTGTGCCGATCCAGGCGGAGGTGTAGATGCCGCGGTACTCGTCGAACTGCAGGAAGATTTTGCCGGTGGCGGTGGCGTAACCCAGAAAAACGGCAAAGAGCAGCGCGAGAAAAAAGGAGTAGCGGCGGGTGCGCTCGAGGAAGTCAGCACGAGCAATGGCAAGGATCGAGCGGAGAATGGGCATGGAGCGCACCGCGCTAGGCGGCAACTCCCGCATAGTTGGCGGCTGCGTTGCGCTGGGTGTTCAGAACGGCGAGATAGGCGTCTTCGAGCGAAGGCTCAAGGGGGCGCGCGGAGGGAGAAGGGGCGCTCTGGGCAATAATGCGGGTATGCACGCCGTCGCTGCGATGAGCGGTGCTGCTGATGAGATGTTTGGCGCGTAGAGCAGGAAGATCCTCGCTGGAGACAATTACTTCCCAAACCTTTCCAGTCACTTTGACAAGAAGAGATTCCGGCGTTCCGTGAGCTAGAAGCTGGCCATGCGCAAGAATGGCGATGTCGGTCGCTACGGCCTCGACGTCGGAGACGATGTGCGTGGAGAGAATGACAATGCGCTCGCCGGAGAGTTCGGAAAGCAAGTTGCGGAAACGGACGCGCTCTTCCGGATCGAGGCCGGCCGTGGGCTCATCGACGATGAGCAACTGCGGATCGTTGAGCAGAGCCTGCGCGATACCGACGCGCTGACGCATGCCACCGGAATAGCCGCCGAGCGGGCGTTTGGCGGCATCGGCGAGATTGACAAGCGCAAGCAATTCAGAGATGCGACGGCGCGCGGCGGCGGCGGGAATGCCTTTGACCGCGGCAAGGTAGTCCAGGAACTCGGTGGCAGAGAGATTGGGATAGACGCCGAAGTCTTGCGGCAAGTAGCCCAGAACCGAGCGGAGAGAGTCCGGTTGACGCGGGAGATCGGCATCGTTCCAGAGGACGCGGCCCGAAGAAGGCAGCGTGATGGTGGAGAGAATACGCATCAGCGTGGATTTACCCGCGCCGTTGGGGCCGAGCAGGCCGAGGACGCCGGGTTGGAGTTTGAGACTAACGTTGTGAAGAGCGTGAACGTTGCCGCGATACGTTTTGCTGAGATTTTCGATCGTCAGTTGCATGAGAAGTCCACCCGCGCAGAGAAAGTTCACGCCGATGTAGAGAATACGGAGAAAGGTGAGAAAAAGTTTACGGAATCCGAGGCGTTAGAGGGTGATGGAAAGAGAATCGGTTGGTTCGCGGAACTCTAAAGTTGCGGCGGGGTTGAAGGAGGAGTTTCGGGGGCTGGAGCCTTGGACTGAAGCTCCTCTAACTTTGTCTTTAAATCGTCGAGAAGTTGCTGTTTGTCGGTGACTTGCTGAGTGAGTCCAGCGACTTTGGATTTGCCTGCGGTGTCGGTCTGATAGTCGGTCTTCGAATAGAGATTGTCTTGCTCGAGAGCGAGTTCGCGCTTGGCGAGATCGACCGCTTTCTGCGCTTCGGCGACTTGCTCTTTGAGGCTGGCGAGCTCCGCGTTCAATTTGTCCTTGTCTTCGGAGGTTTCTGCGCCTTGTGATTTTTCCTGTCCGGCTGTCGAGGAGTTGGCGCCCGGAGCTGCGGTGGAGTCAGAGGCGGCAGGCGCGGCGGATTGGTCTTGCGATTTAGCGGTAGCGTTTGAAGGCTTGAGAATGTCGTCGGTGATGACCGGCGCGGGCTTATCGGCGGGCTTTTTTTGGGCGCGGGCTTTGCGGGCGGCGTCCGCGACAGAGTCGGTTTGGCTTTGGGTGTCTTGCGTTTGGGCGGAAGCAGTCGGCGCGAGGAAGGGCGCGGCAAAGAGAAGCGCGAAGGCCAGACAAAGCGAGTTTTGGCGACGCATCGGGTTACCTCAGGGAAACAGTTGGCTGGCGGCTTGGATACTTTTTTAGGATAACGCGGTGGAAGGAGTAGAACAATAAGGCCAGCGATGTTGTGAGGCGAAACTGGCAACCACGGTTGGTGGCGCGCGAAGGGTCTGAGCGGCCTTGAGTTGACCAACTTTCAGGGGCTGAAGCCCTGGGCTAGGCCGCAGTTACGTGGGGGCTGAAGCCCCCACCTCCTAAAGAAAGAACCGTTAAGAAAAAGACGTTTGCAGATTTTGATCCGTGCTCCAGCGCGTTACAGGGCAGCGGCTTGGGAGCCGGCGGTTACGTCGCGGAAGGAGAAGTGGCTTTGTAGGTCTTTGACCGGCTGACCGTTGTCTTCGGCGTAGGGATAAATGAAATAGTTGAGCGGATCGCCTTTTTGATCGGAAGAAAGACGCAGGTCGCGGCCATAGGTGAAGAAGACGCGGTTGACGTCGTGAGCGCCGAAAAAGTAGTCGTGCTTGGCGGGATTTTTCCAGGCTTCGGAGGCGTCGACGGGAATCCAGCCGATGCCGCTGACGTAGAACTCGGCCCAGCAGTGATAACCGGCAATTTCGCCTTCGGACTTGCCTTCGGGAATCGAAAAGCCCATCTCGAAACGCGCAGGAATACCGGATGCGCGGGCCATGCCGATAAAGAGGGAATGAAAATCGGTGCAGTTGCCGCGCTTGGAAGTGCAGGCCCAAATCGCGTCGCCGTGACCCCAGCCCTGGCCGGATTTGTCGTAACGCATGGTGGAAACGACGAATTCGTAGAGGCTACGCGCCTTCTGCAGTGTGGTCATGTCCGGGGAAGTATGTTCCTTGGCCAACTCGGCGATGGTGCCGTTAAGGGGAACAAGCTTGTCGGGCTCGAGATAGCGATGCATCAGCGGATCGGCGGCTGGGGCGGGGCTGCTTTTCGCCGCGACTTGATCCAACGCGACTTTGTGCTCCTTGCGGACAGCGACGAAGCGGACCGTGACGTCAAAGCCCTTGGCCGCTTGCTCACGGTTGGGTTTGAAGACCGCGATACGGTTCTTGTATTCGGGATCGTTCAATTGCGCGTACTTCACCGGGCTATCGACATGCAGGCTCAGAACGTTCTGATACCCATCGTTTTGCGGGAGCGGGATCCAGAGGCGGACGGAGTTGCCCGCCTCGGCCTCGGCGGGAAAATGAACCTGGTAGGTGAACTCGAAGGTTCGGGAGGCCGGTTCTGCCGACGAAGCTGCAGGGGCCGGGCCATTGGCTTCGGACGGAAAGCCGAGAGCGAGGACCAGCGCAGACAGCGCGAGAGGAAGAAGAAAGCGTGGGGGCATGCAGGACTCCTTAAGGATGGCTATGCGAGGCAACAATCGAAGTACGCGCAGATTATACTGTTTTGATGCACGAAGTAAAAACCGGTTGGAAGACTTCGCGGCGACGTGGAAGTTGGCGGGCAATGATTCTGGTTGCATCGTGCGCAGCCATGGGCGTGGCTGCTCCAGCACAGACACAGAGCGAGCAGACGCCATCCGAGCAGAGTGCAAGTGCTTCGCCGAAGCCGGACATGCCCACTCCGCAGGCGGCATCCAACTCGACTGGAACCGCGCTAAACCCGGGCAAACATCGCTTCTGGGACCGGGAGAACGACTGGCTCTTCGCCGGAGTTGGCGCAGCGCGAACGCTCGACTATTTTTCAACGCTGAATATGCGACGACGCGGGCGCCAGGAAATTCTGCTGACGAATGACGCGGTGGACAATCACGCAGCTTTCGCCACGATCGAAGCGGCCGGAACCGCGGCATCGATCGGAGCCGCTTATCTGTTTCACCGTTACGAACACCACAAGCTGGAACGCTGGACTTCCATCGTTCACATCGGGCTGGCGACGACGGGAGCCGTACGAAATTATTGCTTGAAGACGGCACACGCAGTTCCCGCGACTGGTTCTCCCTAGCCCTACAACGCGCGGCGCTCTACCTAAAGATGCGACCTACGAAGGCGCTCGCTTGCCACCACAACAAGATGAGGTTGTTGCGTGTGAACGTGGCCTGCGGCATACTCGCGGCGCGACGGCCCTGGTCGAAGCCGCGCTGGTGGTGGCGCGGGTAGTTGCGAGGAGGTCTGGATGGGGAAGTTCGCCCGTCTCCATCGGATAGGTGTGCTGTTGTGTCTGCTGGTGCTGGCTGCCGGAAGCCGGAGCCGGGCGGAAGGCGCGAATTTTCGCCACGCGCGTGTTTGGCTAACGTCCTTCGCTGCGGCACGAGTACATCGCCAGACCAATTCTTCGGGCTCTGCCAAAAACGACGAATACCATTTATCCCGCGAGCGTTATGAGAAGGCGGTGGCGTATTCGCGCGCGTCCTACACACTTTATTTCGGGTCGTTCGTGCTTGTGGTGGGAGTGCTGCTGATTCTTTTGCGCTCGGGACTGGCGGCGCGATATCGAGACTGGGCGGAGAGTGCGACGGATAAGCGGTGGATCCAAGCTTTCGTTTTTGTGCCGTTGTTGCTGCTCACGGTGGATTTAGCCGAGTTGCTGCTGCGGGTGTACGGGCATTCGTTGTCGTTGCGATATCAGATGTCGGTGCAGCCGTGGGGTTCGTGGTTTGCGGATTGGGGCAAGGAACGGCTGCTGATGCTGGGCTTTGGGCTGATCGTGGGCGTGGGTTTGTCTTTTCTGATCAGCAAGAGTCCGCGACGGTGGTGGCTGTACTCGTGGCTGGCGGCGCTTCCATTGGTGGCGTTTTTCATTTTTGTTGCGCCGTGGTTCATCGATCCATTGTTCAACACGTTCGAACCGCTTGAAACGACGCATCCGGCACTGGTCGCTTCGATTGCAAAGCTGACGCAGCGCGCGGGAGTACCAATTCCGCCGGACCGCATGTTTTTGATGAAGGCGAGCCGGAAGACGAATGCGATTAATGCGTATGTGACCGGGGTGGGCGCGTCCAAGCGCGTGGTGATTTGGGATACGACCACTCGGAAGACTACTCCGGATGAGACGCTGTTCATTGTCGGGCACGAACTCGGACACTATGTGTTGGGGCACATCTGGAAGGGGTTTTTGTTTTTTGCCGTGGCGTTGTTTGCCGGATGCTATGTGTTGTTCCGGGCTTTGCACTGGGCGCTTGGCCGGTGGGGTGGTGAGTGGAGAATTTACGGTCCGGAAGATTGGGCGTCGTTTGCGGTGCTGTTCTTGCTGGTGGAGGTCGGAATTTTTGTAGGCGCTCCCATCGGCAACGGCTTTTCGAGAATGCAAGAACACGCCGCGGATGTCTATGGATTGGAAGTGACGCACGGAATCATCCCGAATTCGGCGGAGGTGGCCGCGCACTCGTTTCAAATTTTGGGGGAGGAGGATCTGGCCGACCCCGATCCGTCGCCGTTCATCACGTTGTGGCTATATTCGCATCCGCCGCTGGCGGAGCGGCTGGCGTTTGCGTATGACTACGACCCGTGGGACAAGGGAGAGGCGCCGAAGTACGTGAAGTGAGTTTGAAGATGGACGAAAGCGTGCAGAAAACGGGACCGCTCGGCGGAGCGTGCGATTGGCTACGCGCTCCTGCCGGCAGCATGACGGCGAGAGAAGGCGGCGACTTTGTGGCGATTGCCGCAGCGGGCCATGGAACACCAGCGGCGGCGATGCGTACGGGAAGTGTCGTAGAAAAAAAGGCCGCAACCGGGATTCGAACAAATGCGGAGGGGCGCGGCGGGGAGTTCGACGAGAATTTCGGCTCCGGAGCGAGCGACGGCAGCCAGCAACCAATCCAAAGTGTTCTCACTGGCGACAAACTCGATGTGCCATTTCGATCCCTCAGAGACGAGTTCATCGTGGCCTTCGGTGATTCGCAGAATGTCGTTGATCGCATCGACTCCGCCGCGGGGCAAGACATCGCTGCGAAGGGCCGCTGCAAATCCTGCGCGAAAGGCGGCGTGTAAGCGACGAGCTTTCACCAATAAGCTGCCGGCGCTGTGCGGATCGGCGTCAGGCAGCGAAAGGAGTTGGGCGCTGCGCTCGGCCGAGATGATCTTGGCAGCGAGCAAGAAATCCAGAAGTTCGTCCCAGGAAAAGTTGGAGGAGCGGCCGAGCTCGTTGGTGAAATCGAGTGCGAGGCGGCCACCAATGAAGGCGAAGTGAGATGAGGACGTGAGCATGAGCAGCGAAAGCCTCCGATGCGGGAGGAGTACAATTCGAGAGCGGGCCGTCTAACCGGTTAAATATACCAGTGCGGTTAACGAGATACACCCAGTATCTATTTTTTGTGGTGGGCCGAGTGGAACGCGCTTGCGGCGGCGTCAAACAAGGTAGCTGGGCGGTGGAGGTTGCCATGAAAAAGATTTTTGAGCTGACGACCGGGTGCTTGGTGGCTTTGGGGATTTGTGCTGCGGCTCTTACGTTTTCAGGTGACACGGGCGCGCAGCAGGCCAATGCCGTTTCGCCAGCGCCAACCAGCCGCGTACCGGTGCTTGTTGAGCTTTTTACGTCGGAGGGCTGCTCCAGTTGCCCACCGGCTGATGCGCTACTAACGCAAATCGATCAGCGGCAGCCGTTTGCGGCGGCGAAGGTGATCGCCATCGAAGAGCACGTGGATTACTGGGACCAGCAAGGCTGGAAGGATCCATTTTCGTCGGCGGAGTGGACGTTTCGGCAAAATGAGTACACCGGAACGCTGCATACGGGAAGTTCGTATACGCCGGAGATGGTGGTGGACGGAACGAAAGGATTCACCGGAAACCGCAGCACGGACGCGAAAGCAGCCATCGAGCAAGCGGCGGCGATGAAAAAGGCGAGTGTTTTGATCAGCGAAGTTTCGCCGCCGCAAAACAAAGCAGTGGTTCTGAAAGTCGATGTGGACCAAATGTCCGAGGCAAATCCAAAAGACACCGCGCAAGTGCTGCTGGCCATTACCGAAACCGGCCTGCATTCCTCGGTGAAGGACGGAGAGAACGCGGGGCGCGAGCTGCAGCATTCGCCGGTGCTGAGGGAAATGAAGACGATCGGCACGGCCGGAAAAAATGGCCAGAGTGGCTTTAGCGTTCAGCAGACCGTGAAGTTGGATTCGGAATGGAAGCTGGCCAGTCTGCGCGCGGTCGTATTTGTACAAGAGAAGAAGAGCCGCAAAGTGCTGGGCGCGGCGGAATTGCCCTTAGCGGCGCAAGAGACGCTGCGCTAAGCAGCAGTTCAGCCGCGGCGGCAGTTCATTCCACGGAGCCAGGACAGAATGGAAGAGCAGTCTTCGAACGATACACCTGACGAACAAGAAAGAGCATCGAAATCGGCCCCGGGCGATCCGCTGGAACACTTATTTGTGAAGCAGGGCAGCGTCCGCGCGGGCTGGCGACTGCTGATCTATGCGGTGATTTTTCTGGCACTGTGGATCAGTTTTTCGTATGTCTTGGTGCAAATTTTTCATCCGCGTCGTGGGGTGTTTTCTCCCGGGTTTCAATTGGCCGGAGAATCGGCGAGTTTTTTTTCCGCGTTGGGAGCGGCTTGGGTTATGGCGCTGATCGAAGAGCGCTCGCTGGGTAGCTATGGCCTGCCGGGACGTAGCGCCTTTGGAAAGCTGTTCTGGCAAGGCTGCCTGTTCGGGTTGGTGGAGATCGGCGCGCTGGTAGGCATAATCGCTGCGTTGCACGGATACAGTTTCGGAAGCCTGGCTGAACACGGCGCCGGAATTTTGCGTTGGGGATTATTCTGGGCCGGCTTTTTTGTGGTGGTGGGATTTTTTGAAGAATTTTTCTTTCGCGGATATTCGTTGCACACGCTCGCGGAAGGGGTCGGTTTCTGGCCCGCAGCGGTGATTCTTGCTTTGTGCTTCGGTGCAGTGCACTGGCCGAACGTTGGCGAGAATTGGATCGGAGTAGTCGGGGTAGTGCTGGTGGGCCTGTTCTGGAGTTTCACGCTGAAACGCACGGGCAGCTTGTGGTTTGCGGTCGGTATGCATGCCGCGTTTGATTTTGGGGAGACTTTTCTGTTGTCGGTGCCGGACAGCGGCATGGTTTTCCCGGGTCACCTTTCGAATGCGGCGCTACATGGACCTAGTTGGTTGACCGGAGGAGCGCCGGGGCCGGAGGCCAGCTTCATAGATTTCGCGATTCTGCTTTTGTTCTTTGTGATTTTCGATCGTTGGTATCCTGCGCGGAAAACAACGGGTGCTGCGGTCATGCGCTCTGCCGCTTAGTGCACCAACTGCGAAACGAAGACCAGGCGTACGCCGGCGCTGCCGGCACGTGGCAGCTCTTCGCGGAGCGCTTGCAGCGTTGCCGGGTGGGGATGGCCAATGGTGATGGCCTCGCCCTTTTCCTGGGCTTTGCGAAAAGCCAATTCTAGCTGTTTGCGCACGGCCCCGACTTCCGCAACATCGTCCAGAAATGGAGCATTGCGAAAAGCCGAGCGCACGCCGGCGTGCTGGGCGGTGTCGTAAGCCACGGTGGCGGTGCTGGTGCGACTGTCCACGTAAAACAAGTTCCATTGCAGCAACACAGGCATGAGTTCCTGCATGAGCGCAGGATCGGCAGTGGCCTGCGAGCCTTGATGATTGTTGACGCCGGCGGCGTTCGGGACGGACTGCATCATTTGTTCGAATAGGACAGGAATGTCGTCCGCGGCCATTCCGGGCCGCAGTTCCTGAGCTTCGGAAGCTTCGTTGGCGACGGATTGCATGGGCAGATGGAGCATGACTTCATAACCGCGGCGGTGGGCTTCTTCGGCAATTTCGGTGGAATGAGGGTGGCCCGGGAGAACCGATATCGTCAGCGGATAAGCCAGGGCAAAGATTTCGTCAGCAACAGCACGGTCGCTACCGAGGTCATCGAGGATAATCGCCAAGCGGGCGTGGCCCACTTGCTGGCCAGTCTGCGCCGATATTGTGGATGCGGCTGCAGCGACGGGCGCGATGATGTGAACAGATTGCGTCAGGATGCCGGAACGCCGGTAGTTCAGGACGAGCATGGCGCCGGAAGAAGTCTCGGAGTCGCGCGACAGGTTGTGAGTGGTGCCAATGTGGTCGAGAGCTTGAATCAGGTGGGTTACAGTCTCTTGGCGAGATGGTTCGGACGATGCCGAGCCGAGTGTCACGACAATCTGATCTATGCGCCCGGCGTCGACTCCGTCAAACCGCAGGCGCGAGCTGACGCCGACATGCTTTCCAGAGACACTGGCCGTACGCACCATCTCTCGGGTAATGGCGTGCACCTGGGAAGGCGAAGGACGGGTCTGCTTTTCCTTCTTGCAGCCCGAAATCAGAAAAACTAGAACGCTGAGAATTCCGAGAAAAAGAGGAAAGGCACAGGAACGTTTACAAATGCATTCCGAATCTTCGGCCAAGCCAACATTGCTTTTGTCACGCTGACGCACGGAGCGTCAGGCGGCCTTCTTTTGTGGAGCCTTCAGCATCTCTACGGCTTTGCGGAAAATGGGATCTTCCGGCGAGAGCGGCCGCGGTGCAGCGGGTTCCTTCTGTGCGTCTGCGGAACTGCTGTCGTCGTCACCGGTGTCGCCATCTTCATCTGCTGCAGCGCGCACGACCTCGGACGGCTGAACACCTTCTTCAAGAATCGAGTGGCCATCCGCGTTGTAGTAATTGCCGACCGTCAGGAAGAGCGCCGAGCCGTCATCGAGAGTAATCAGCTTTTGTTCAGAGGCCAAGCCGAAGGTGCGCTCGCCGACAACGTCGCCGCGATGGTTGGCGACGATTGCAGAGGCCAGAACTTCCGCTGCTCCCGAGGTGGTCGGATCGATGAGGATCGAGACAGGCTCTTTCCAGGCGACTTTGGTTGGATCGGCGGAGAAAACTTGAGTGGTAATCGTCTGACCTTTCAGGGTGGTCAGCGTACCATTGGCAATGAAGAGCTTGGCGACAGAAATTGCTTCGGAAACCGGACCGCGGCCGCAATCGCGCAGATCCAGCATGACTTTGTGTACGCCCTGCTTCTGCGCATCCGCCAGCCGGTTGCGAACTTCGTCGGCGCGTCCGGCGTCGAGAGACGGCAGACGCAGAACGAGGATATCGGGATCAACTTTTTCGCTGATGATTTTGGCGGTGGGCAGTTTTTCGCGAATCAAATCGACCTGGTCCGGATCGGCTTTGCCGCGCCGAATGACGCCGACTTTTACGGCGGTTCCTGGCTGGCCATGCAAGAAGTTCATGGCCTGACCGACGGACATATCGCGGGTAGTGAAGCCCGCTACGGATTCAAAAATATCACCGCTGTGAATGCCGGCTTTTTCGCCCGGGCTATCGGGCAGAACCGAAACCACAATGATGTAACCGAAACGCTTGCTGAGGGTCAGGCCGGCGTCGCCAGCGACGTTCGCAGCGGCCTTTTGCTTGTATTCGGTGTATTCGCGCGGGGTGAGATAGCTGGATTGCGGATCAAGCGACTCGAGCAAGCCATGCAATGAGCCGGTGGTGACGAGGTGCAGGTTCGGCTCGTCGACGTAATCCTGCTGGATTTTCTGCAGGACTTCGCTGTATACCGTCAGCGATTTGTAGGCCTTGTCGTCCGGGGTGCGGCCGAGGACATGTCCGAGTCCGGCGTAACAAAAGATCACCACCGAGACGATGAAAACGCCGATGCGAGCCGTTCGATTCATGCAAACACCTTTTCCCTTCTCAAAAACACAGGCGTGAAAAGCGGAATTGTCATTATACCACCGCCAAAGAGTGGGACGCGCAGAGAAAGGGAAAGGAAGCCCGGCGAACCAGAGTCCACCGGCTGACAGGCCATCGGAGGAGGAGTTTGAGTGGCTGTTGCGGATCGGAAGGAGCAAATAGTGGCAGAAAGACACGGTCAATCTGCGAGAATGTTGCGCAATCGACACACCGCAGCGTAATCCTAACGAAGGTGTTCCTATAAGTTACTGAAAAATATGGACAAAGGGGTTAAATTCCGGCTTACAGCGTGCTATCCTGTGAAGAACGAACAATGCTCCAATCCACGATAGCGAAAGAGACTTCGGCCAAAGGTGTTGGCCTGCACACGGGTGTTTTTGGCCATTTGCGGCTGCTGCCAGCGCCCCCAGACACAGGCATTGTGTTTCGACGCACGGACTTGGGAAATTTCCCGATCGAAGCGCAGGGGCAGAATGTCGCGCGGGTCAGCTACGCGACCAGCTTGATGAAGCAGGGCGTGTGGCTTTCAACGACCGAGCATCTGCTGGCCGCGATTTATTCCTGCGGAATCGACAACATTTATATCGACATCGATTCGGTCGAGATACCGATTCTCGACGGCTCGGCCGAGCCGTTTATGCAAATGCTGGACGAAGCAGGCGTCCGCAAGCTGCGCCGTAAACGGAAATACTTGAAAGTTCTGAAGCCACTGGAAGTGGAAGAAGGCGACCGTCGCATTGGCATCTATCCCGCGAATGAGTTCCGAGTGAGTTGCTATGTCGATTTCGGGCATCCTCTGGTAGCCCAGCAGCAAGTAGAGATGGTGGTGGGGCGGGAAAGCTTTCGGCACTTGCTGGCGCGCGCGCGCACGTTCTGTTTCGAGCGAGACATCGAGCCGTTGCGTTCCATGGGTCTGATTCGCGGCGGGTCCTTGGAGAATGCCATCGTTTTGACAAAAGATGGCGTTATGAACGGCGCGTTGCGATACAGCGATGAATTTGGCCGCCACAAGGCACTGGACTTAATTGGCGATCTGGCTCTCGTGGGGTTGCCGTTGCTGGCGCGCGTTGAAGCACACAAAGCGGGGCATTCCCTGCATACGCAACTGGTTAGCCAACTTCTTGCCGATCCTTCGCTGTGGACGATCACCACGGCCGAAGCCGCTGCCGAACCTGAGGTCCGACTGGCCACCTTCACGCCAGCGACTGCTACCGATTAGGTCTTCGCATCAGCATCAAAACACCCACATTGCGAAATGGAGAGGGCTCCCGCAGAATGGGCTCTGCTTATGCCAAACCATGATCTTGCCGTCGTGATTCTTGCTGCAGGAAAAGGAACGCGGCTGAAGTCCAGTCTGGCGAAAGTGCTGCATCGAGCTGGCGGCCGGGCGCTGATCGAGCATGTGGTGCGAGCTTGCGGACCGCTCAAGGCGAAGAAAACGGTCGTGGTGGTCGGGCATCAGGCGGAGCAAGTAACGGCGGTGGTTGAGCCGCTGGGCGCCGAAACCGTCCTGCAAGCGCCGCAACACGGAACCGGGCACGCCATGCAAGCAGCGCGCCGGGCGCTCGGCCGAGCGAAATTTGCGGTTGTTTTGCCGGGCGACGCGCCATTGGTGCGCACAGAGACACTGCAGGCCTTGGTGGCAGCGCATCGCAACGGGAATGCCGCCGTGACCATCTTGACGGCCGTCGTTGCCGATCCTACGGGCTATGGTCGGATTCTCCGCAAATCCGAGACCAGTGTGGCCGCGGTGATCGAGGAGTCTCAGCTCACCGACGAACAGCGGGACCTGAACGAAATCAATTCCGCGATCTACTGCATCACGCTGGACAAGCTATGGCCGGCGCTGGCGCGAGTTAAACCGAACAACAAGCATCGCGAGCTGTATCTGACGGACACGGTTGCGACGCTCACCACCGGCAACGAGATCGTCCTGGCACAAATCGCGCCGGATGCGCGCGAGATTCTGGGCTGCAACACGCGAGCGGACCTGGCGGAGGTCGATCGAGTTTTTCGTGAACGGAAATGTGCCGCGCTGATGGACAGCGGCGTCACCATTCAATTGCCGGAGACCGTGCTGATTGATCCGGAAGTGACGGCCGGCGAAGATACGGTGATCGAGCCGGGCGTGCAACTGCTGGGGCCGACCAAGATCGGAGCGCGTTGCACGATTCGCACGGGCAGCGTGCTGAACAACGCATTGCTGGGCAACGACGTGACAGTCGAGCCGCATTGTGTGGTGGCGCAGAGCCGTTTGGACGATGGAGTGATCATCGGGCCGTTTGCGCGCTTGCGTCCGGACAATCACCTGAAAGCAGGTTCGCGCATCGGGAATTTCGTGGAGTTGAAAAAGAGCACGCTCGGCGAAGGCACGAAGGCTATGCATCTGACGTACCTCGGCGATGCGAAGGTGGGCAGCAAGGCGAATATCGGCGCCGGCACGATTACATGCAACTACGACGGCTTTCACAAGTTTCCTACCACGATCGGCAATAAGGTATTCATCGGCAGCGATACGGCGTTGGTGGCGCCAGTTCGAGTAGGCGACGGCGCGTACGTAGCTGCGGGCTCGGTGATCACGGATAACGTGCCTGCGGACGGGCTGGCCATTGCGCGCGGGCGCCAAGCCAACAAACCGGGTTGGGCCGCCAAGAAGCGCCGCGAACTGGCGGCTGAGGAGCGGACCAAAAACAAGCATCGCGCGCGCAAATCTGGGAAACACAAAAAGCGTGGCTGAACCGTGCCGAGACTTTGGCGTAGGGGAGTTCGGGCACCAATTCGCTACTCCGTTGATCGCTGGGAATTTTCTGCATGCCTCTCTTTGAGCTGATTGGTCTACTTCGCGGATACCGCGAGCGGAGACGGCGGGAAAACCTTAGCCAAAAGGAACTGCTTAAGCGTGAATTGCAACTCATCGGGCTCGCGGTGCTGGTGATTGCTGTTTTCGTAGGAGTCGTTCTTGTGATCGCCTTGAGTCAGAAATGATCCATGTCCGCCACTTGTCACGGTGTGAGCGTGCTAAATCCCTGGCAACTATTCGGTGTGGTAAAATAAGATCTCCCCGAATGCGCAACGGAGCCAACACACAATGAAATTCGGAGTCGTAGTCTTCCCCGGCTCGAATTGCGATCATGACGCGTTTTATGCCATCGGCAACGTGCTGCATAAGCCGGTGGAGTTCATCTGGCATCAGTCGCAAAACCTGGCGAGCTGCGACGCGATCATTTTGCCGGGTGGCTTTGCGTACGGCGATTATTTGCGTACCGGCGCGATTGCGCGCTTTTCTCCGGTGATGAAGTCGATTGAAAAGTTCGCGAAGAGCGGCGGCATGGTTCTGGGCATCTGCAATGGATTCCAGATCCTGCTGGAAGCTGGACTCCTGCCGGGCGCGATGATGCGCAACAGCGGTTTGCGATTTATTTGCCGGCCGGTGCACATTCGTATTGAGCAAACAGACACGCCTTTCACCAATGCAGCCGCGCAGGGCCAAATCCTCACGGCTCCGATTGCGCATTCGGATGGAAACTATCGCTGCGATGAAAGCACGCTCGCGGATTTGGAGAAAAATCGGCAAGTCGTGTTCCGCTATACGACCGCGGATGGCTCCGATGATGCCGCGGGGAATCCGAACGGCTCGCTGCACAACATCGCCGGCATCTGCAATCGCGAGCGCAACGTGGCAGGACTGATGCCGCATCCGGAGCGCGCCGTGGAAAACGCGCTCGGTTCGAACGACGGCCTGGTGATCTTTAAATCCATGGTCGAAGCTCTCGCGGGCGTGGCCAAAGCGACGGCATGAACGGCGCGCCTGAAGAAACCCCAGAACTGAACTACGAAGAATTTGTGCGCGCGCGAAAGTCGTATTGGCAACCGGGCGTCCGAACGGTTGGCAACGGTGGCACGGCTCCGATGGCGGAAGGCACGTCATTGGTGCGCGACGGTAGTGACTTCATGCTGTACTCTGCTGGGCCGCGGGGCATATTCGCGGTGTTTGAGGATTTTGGGCAAAGCGGCTGGTTTTATTTGTACGACGCGAGCCAACAGAAGATCTTCAAGAGCGCGTACATCTACAATCGAGCCAATGTTACAACCGAGGAAGACATTATCGACATCGGCTGGGCCGCGGATGATTCGGCCTGCGGCTTAGCGTTGTGGGGTGAGTTTCGCGCCTTTCTGGGAATCAGCAAGGACATCCATATCGAGAAGCCGTTGACCAACGCAGACGAGATGGGCATTCCTCCGGGCAAATGGCCCGCCGGCTTCGAACTGTATCTGGAAAAGAAAATCGAGTGAGGTAGGGGAAGCAGCAGCATGGCCACCAGCGCAAGCGCGGAAATCAAAGTGACTCCCGAAATTGCCGCCGAGCACGGCGTGACGGGCGAGGAGTACGCCCGCATCCAGAAAATTCTGGGACGCGACCCCAACATTACGGAACTGGGCATCTTCAGCGTGATGTGGAG
>Ga0335080_10002442_pt1 | contig 18507 bp, 9 predicted proteins | sample Lox_Sample_34_FD_206720 | JGI IMG/M metagenome (GOLD analysis project Ga0335080, IMG submission 206720) | Soil microbial communities from Loxahatchee National Wildlife Refuge, Florida, United States - Lox_Sample_3.4 | ecosystem: Environmental > Terrestrial > Soil > Wetlands | place: USA: Florida...
TCGAGAAGTCGCGGTTCCCGTACAGGAGGCCCAGGACCACGTACGCCCCGTTGAGGCGGGCGTCGATGTTGAACGGGGCGAGCGCCCCGTCCGGGCAAGGGTCGTCCCGGTCCCACTTCTCCTCGATCCTCTGCCAGGTCTTCCGCCAGTCCGAAGGGTCCTGCGCGTGCCAGGCGAGGACGTCCCGGATCACCCGCGCGTAGCCGCTCTCGCCGGGGATCGCGAGGAGCCCGTTCTCGACCACGCGGCGGGGGTCGGTCTCGAAGAAGGCCGACGCGTACATGGCCCCGAAGAACATGCCGCCGTAGAGGCCGTCGCCGTAGTTCATCACCCGCCCCACCCGGTCCGCGAAGCGGTTCGAGGCCTGGGGAAGCCCCGGGCACATGAGGCCGATGAAGTCGGACTCGATCTGGAAGTCGATGTCGTTCGCGTGGATGTTGTAGTCGGGATGGCCCGACATCGGGGCCTTGATGCCGCGGCTCAGGTTGCGGCGGGCGCCCGCGTTCGCGTGCCAGAGGCTGTACTGAGAGTCCCGGAACATGTCGCCGTACTGCTCGGATGTGGCGTCGAGGCCGATCCGGTCCATGACCTCGGCGAAGGTCATCTCCACGTAGAGGTCGTCCTGGTGGATCGCGTTCTCGACCCTCTCCGGCGACCACTGGATCTCGCCGTCGTTGATCTTCCCCATCGCCTTGAACTCGGTGGGGGCGCCGTAGGACACCCCGATCATCTGGCCCGCCCAGCCCCCGCGGACCTTGTCCTCGAGCACTGCCCGGCTCATCCGGCGCGGCGGCGCCTCGGCCGCCAGGGCCGCCGACCCGGCCAGGGCCAGGAGCGCGGCCACCGTCTTGCTTGGTCTCATCTTGCCCTCCCGTTCGTTCCCGCGCGGCCGATCGCGTCCCCCGGCGTCGCCGCGAGCAGCCGGCCCGTCCCCCTCTCGAAGAGTGCCAGCCGGGAGCGGAGGCCCTCGACGGGGATCTCGACCGGCCGTCCCTCGACCACCACCCGCCGGCGCGCCGCGGACGGGCCCTCGTTGACGCAGACGACGAGGATGCTCTTCGGCGCGACCAGCACCCGCGCCGCGACGCCGCCCTCCGCCGGGTGGGTGGCGACACCGGCCGCCTTCAGCGCCGCGGCCAGGAGCGCCTCGAGAGGCGCCGTCTCGCGCGCGAAATCGAGGGGCAGCGGCTCGTGCCAGACGCTGCCGTTGAGCGCGGTGAGGCCCTTGCCCGGGCCCCGCCGCAGCCAGTGCTGGGCGAGGCTCTCGAACGTCACCCACTCCGTCCGGCCGGGGGCCGCGCCCCACGCCGTCGTCTCGCGGAGCGCGACCGGCCGGCCGTCCCCGAGAAGGCCCAGCGCCTTCAGCGACGGTGTCGGGCGGCCGTACGAGTCGCCCTCCACGTGGCCGGTGACGAGCACCCGGGTTCCCGCCCGCGACGCCTCGAGGAGCGCCCGGGCCGCGTCTTCGTCGAGCATCTCCGGCGACGGCACGAGTGCGAGCGTCACGCCCCGGAGCCGCTCGGCGGTGAGGCGGAGGTCGGGAAGAGCCTGGGGGACGATGCCGTGCCGCTCGGCGAGGAGGCGAACGATCCGCTTCGTGTGGTCGATGCCGCCCGGCCGTCCGGAGAAGAGGCGCGCGTAGGGGATCACGATCGCCACCGGCTCGGGCGCGAAGTCGTCGAGGTAGGGCGCCGCCTTCGCGAGGACGTCGGCGAACGCCGGGGCGACGTCCATCTCGATCTTGGCCGTCCCGTCCGGGCGGTTGAAGCCGATCGTCGCCTCGTTGTCGATCGGCATGTAGGGGTTGACGTTCCACGCCCACTGGACGACTCCGGCCCCGCGGCCGGCGAAGGCGTAGGCGAACTTCCGGTCGAGGAGGGAGGCCGCCGCCCGCGGCGTGCGCCAGGGCGCTCCGTCAAGGTCGTGGAGGCTCATGAGACCGGTCTCCTGGTGAAGGTTGGCCTTGTCGGGGGACTTCGTCATGAAGCCGTCCCACAGGAGATCGTCGTTGTTCCACCAGGTGTGCACGGCCGTGTAGTCGAGCGAGTCGGCGAAGAAGAGCGGCGCCGGCCGTGTCCCCGTCCCGCCCTCGTCCTGGCCGAGCGTGACGAGGAGATCGCCGCCGGCCGCCTTCAGGACGTCGCGCAGCGTGCCCGCCCAGCGCGCGGCGGCGGCCTGCGTGAACTCGAAGAAGTCCCGCACCTTCCGGGGCCGCCTGCTCTCGCGGAGGAAGCTGTAGCCGACCTCGTCCGGACCCGGCACGCCGAGCACGCCGGGAGAGGCGTCGCGCCACAGGTCGCGCAGGACGAGCGGGTCGTCGCCGTGCTTCGCCTGCACCCACTCCCGCCACGCGCGGGCCTCGTGCTCGTCGCCGATCGGCAGGTTGCTCCAGACCCCCGAGGGCGGAGCGTAGGACGGCTCGTTGATGAGGTCCCAGTGGACCCAGCCGACGCCGCGGTAGCGGCGGGCCACCATCGTCAGGAAGGCCCGCTGGCCCTCGAGGGCCCGCGGGCCGAGGTAGGGGTTCGAGTCGCCGTAGGAAGGGGGCAGGAAGGCGAAGAAGTTGAAGCAGACGAGGATCCCGTGCTTCGCCGCGGACAGGACGTAGGCGTCGAGAGCGGAGAGCACGTTCTCGTCCACCGCCCCGGGGTCGAGCATGACCCGGGTCCACGCCGTCCAGAGACCCGTCCGCACCATGTTGATGCCCTGGCTCCTCATGAAGGCGAAGTCCCGGTCCCAGACGTGCGGGTTCGGCTCGAACAGGAACTTGCGGTGGACGTCGGAGGCCATGTAGGTGGTGCCCACGATCGGCCGCACCCGGCCGTCGGCGCGTAGCCAGTCGCGGGAGGCGGTGAGCTTCGGCCCCGAGGCGAGGAGCGCGGCGTCCTTCACCCAGAAGCCGGTCACGGCGCTCCGCGGGTGCCACGGCGCGTCGGGCGTCCCGACCTCGGCGTGGTAGAGGCCGGGTGCGAGCGGGGCCGCCGTGCGCACGGTGACGAGGCCGCCCCGCATCTCGCGGGCGCCGGCGAGCTCGACGTCGCCCGTGAAGACCTCCGCCCCGCCGTCGCCGCGGACGACGACGTGCGCGCGGGACGGGACCGTCTCCCCGGCGCGGGGAGCGGGCCGGCGGAGGATCACCCGCAGGACGGGCGGCTCCCCCGGCTCCACGGCCGCGCGCACGGGCCGCGCGTCGAGCTCGGCCGCGCCCTCGAGGGCCCGCTCGACGGCCTTGCGGATCGTCGCCGCGTCGAGGCGGGCGTCGGACGGAGCCAAGACCCAGCGGGCGCCTTCCTCGGTGCCCCGCAGGCGGTCGATCTCGAGGAGCGGACAGAGACGGGCCACGCCCTTTGCATCCACGAGGTGGACGAGGGGCCGCACGACGCCGTCGCGGGGGCCCGCCGTGCCCCCCTCGCCCGGAAGGTCCTCGCGCGTGGCGAGACGCACGGTGAGGGCCCAGGTCCGCGTGGGCTCGGGCAGGGCGCCGTCCCACTCGCCGCCCGGCGGCGCCGTCGCGCGCAGCGGGCCCGAGTACCAGGCCGGGTCCAGCTCGTCGGCGGGTCCGATGAGGAGCTCGTGGGCGTACGTGGGCTGGCGCGGGCCGAGGACGTAGCGCGCGCCGTCGGCCGCCTTCTCCTGGCGCACCGGCTGGTGGAAGGGCGCCCCGCCCAGGACGACGAGGCCGCCGCCCTCCTTCACGAAGGCTCGGATGGCCGGCCAGGCCTCGAGAGGGAACGCGCTGCCGTAGGCCAGGACCAGCACGGCGTGGTCCTTCCGGCCGAGGCGGGACGCGAGGGCATCGGGCGAGTCGAGCGTGTCGACCGGCAGGCCCGCGAGCGCGGCGTGGAGCGTGGCGTCGTCGATCGCCGGCGCGTCGGCGGTCGGGAACGAGGCGGCGCGGAAGACGGCCGCCCGGACCGGCTCGGCTGTCGCGGCGGCGGCGGCGCCGGAGAGCAGAGTGAACGCGAGAAGGAGGCGAAGGGCGAGGGCGTCGTCACGCGTCGTCATGGCCCGGGAGGGTAGCGACCCCATCCGGTGTCGTCAAACCGCCGCCCTCGGGGGCGATGAAGAAGGAAGGTCGTCGTCGCCTCGCTCGTCAGGGCTGGCGCTGGCGCTCGATCCACGTCTCCCACGGGCTCTTGCGCGCTCCTCGCCGGAGCGCCGCCGCCCGTGGCGCGAGCCCCTCGGCCACCTCGGCGTCGACCGCGAGGACGCACTGCGTGAGCGCGTTCCTCACGGCGACGCCGCCCCCGGGCGCCGCGGTCCCGATCTGGATCTCGAGCGGCCGCCCTTCGCCGGGGTGCAGGATCACGCGGGCTCGGGGCTGTGCGAGACCGAGCGCGTCGGCTTGGCGCGGGTCCAGGGCCCGTTCGTACGTCGCTCCCTGGAGGAAGAAGGCGTAGGCGTTCGCCGGGTGCGCCTCTGCCTCCTGCTCCCGGCCGCCCGCCACGAGCAGCCAGTCCCAGGGCAGCGCGCCCGCGAGGAGCTCCTCCTGCTTCGGCGGCCGGGACCGCCTCCGCAGCTCGAACGGCGGGCCGGCCTCGGGGTGCACCTCGACGCGGTCGACGTTCGCCGAAGCCGACCAGGCCCCGGGCACGATCCGTGGGTCCTGCAGCGGGGCGAGGCCGGGCGACTTGGGCCAGGCGAGGTCCTCCCGGAGGTCGGTGTCCACCGCGATCACCTCGCGGCTCAGGCCGGAGCGCGCGTAGGTCCCTCGGCCGCCGGGAACCTCGGCTCCGATCTCGGCCATCGCGACGAGGTCGTGGCCTCTCTCCTTCAGGACGTGCGGCCCGTGGAGCGACACGCGCAGGAGGACCGGCGGATCGAGGCCGTAGCGCCCGGCTCGGGAGTCCTCCTTCTGCAGGATCCCCTGCGCCTCGAGGAGCCGATCGACGAAGCCGCCGAGCCGCGCCTCGTCCGCGGGCGCCCCCGCCCGCGACAGGCAGCGCCAGCCGCCGGCGCTCCGGGCGTAGAGAACGCGCTCCCGCCGCGCCGTGTCCTCGATGAGAATCGCGGCGACGGCCTTGCCCTGCAGCAGGGCCTTGGGGATGAGCCGGCGCAGGCGCGAGCTCGAGCTCCGCTCGGACCGCTCGTGGAGCCACAGGACGCGGTCCGAGGCCACGAGGCCGGTGAGCGTCCAGCAGAGGGCGACGATCGTCCTCCGCACTCAGCTCTCCGTCCGGCGGCGGGGGAATCGTCGTCTCGTCCCGACGACGCCCGCTGTCGCGAGCAACGCCAGGGGCATCGCGCCCACGACGACCGCGCGCCAGGCCAGGCGCACCCTTGGCTCCACGCGGCCGAAGCCCGGCGCGGACGAACGGTGCGAGGCCACGGCCGCGAGGGCGTCGTCGAGGGCGAGCGTCGCGACCGCGTTCAGCAGCAGGTGGTCGGCCCGGAACTCGGGCTCCCGCAGGCGGTGGTCCTTGAACATCTCGGAGCAGCCGACGAGCAGGAGCCGGCCCTCTCCGCCCGAAGGCGGAGCCGCCGCGGCCGTCTCGGGCGTCGCCCTCGGAGCGGAGCCGCCCGCCTCGCGCACGACGACCTCGAAGGGGAACGTACCCTCGAAGAGCGCGGCCAGCGCCTGCTTCCCGAGCCAGACCGGCGCACCGTCCGGCCCCCGCGGGGGGCCGGCCAGGACGTCGTCGGGGATCCAGCGTCCCTTCCACGCGAAGCTCCACGAGCGGTCCGACGTCGTGATGAGCGGCTTCGCCCGCAGCCCCAGCTGCCGGAGTCGCGCCTCGTCCCAGGAGATGTAGCTCCCCCACACGAAGGCCTGGTCGCCGAGGCCGGCGGTGATCCTCGAGCCCGGCGCGAAGTCTGAGGCGGACGCGCGGAGGACGAAGGGAAGCGTCGAGACCTGGCGGTCCATCTCCGGGCGGGAGGCCCGGTTCACCTGCGCGTCCGTCGCGATCCGGGTGCTCAGCTCGTCGAAGAGAACCTCGCGCACGAGGTGGATGCCGATCCCCGGCAGGTACTTCTCGTCCAGCTCCGGCCACTGCGGCTGCGGCCAGTAGACCATCCTGAAGCCCGTGCCGCGGTACTGCCGCGACTGGACGTTGAAGTGCTGGGCGGCGATCAGCACCCGCCCGCCGGCGTGGAGGGTCCGGATGGCGGCGTTCATCAGGTCCTCCATGGGCCGGCGCGGCTGGAACCAGACGAGCAGGTCGTAGGCGGCGGGCAGGACGGGCTTGCGGGAGTCCACGTGGGCCACGACGAAGCCGCACTCCTCGAGGAGCTCGCGGGCGAGGCTGTAGACGTCCTTCCCCATCGGGGCCATGAGGCCCTGGGTCTGGTACTGCTCGTGGGCCTCGGCCGGGGTGAGCCGAGGCGTGTCGGCGGCGAAGGCCACGACCGGCCGCACGCCGGTCTCCAGCCGTCGCAGGGCGAAGGCGAGGCGGAACTCGAGGGTCTCGAAGGACGCGGGACCGGAGAAGCGCAGCACCTCGCTCCGTCCCGCGCTGCTCAGGCGCAGCGAGCTGAAGACGGTCCGCACCACGGTCGTGTCCTCGTCGCGGGCGACCATGCGGAGCGGCTCGATCCCGTCCGCCTTCAGGCGCTGGACCGCGTCCGCCCCCAGGTCCTCGGGGCGCGTGCGGACCACGGAGAGCTCCGCCCCCGCCCGCCCGAGCTCCCGCAGCGATTCGAGGAGCTGCGCGAGCCGCGGCCGCATCGCCGGGGGCAGCCGGTCGGGAGCGGAAAAGACGACCTCGGCGCGGACGCGCCGCTCGCCGCGCATCCGCGAGGCGATCGCCCTCGTCTCCGGGGCCAGGCGGTTGAGCGCACCGCGTGAGAGGTCCGCCTGCAGGCCCGCCGGCGCGACGAGGAGGACGGCCAGGGCCACGGCGCCGAGGCCGAGCGCGACCTGCGCCGGCAACCGCCACCACGGAGCGTCTCCCTGCCGCCGCACTCGCTCCGCGGGGGTCCGCCGCGTCAGGGCGACGGCTCCCAGCAGGGCCGGGAAGAGGAGCACGCCGGCCGCGCGCCACGCGACGCGGCTGCCCCAGGACGGCTCGGGGATCGGCTCCGGCCGCGAGAGGCCCGCGCGTCGGAGAGCCAGGCGTTCCGGGGAAGCGAGGTTCCCGAGGAGCGTCTTGAGGAGCGGCCCGTGGGCGGCGCCCCGGGCCCCGAAGAAGCCGTCGGCGAAGGGCGTCGTGGCGCCGAAGGCGACGACGACGCCCTTCCCGGGCTCGGTCGAACGGAGCAGCACGGCGAGGGGCAGCTTCGGCGCGGGCTCGCCGCGGTCGGGCGTGAGGTCGGCCGCCGACACCTCGGCCTCTGGCAGCGGGACGACCGAGGTCCGGTCCGACGTCGTCACGATCACGTCGGCCGTCAGGCCGCGGTCTTCGAGCCCCGGGCCGTTCAGGCCGATCGCGGTCGGGGCGAGGAAGAGGAGGGCGCCGTTCGGCTCGCCGCGCAGGCTGCGGAAGTCCTGGCTGTACGGGAGCGCCCGGACGAAGAACGGGACGGAAGCGCCGCCGCCCGGCGCCTCCTCGGCCACCGCGTCGAGCACGAGGCCGGGCAGGGCGCGCAGGCCGAAGTGGTCGAGGACCGCCTCCATGTCGCTGCCCGTGCGCTCGAACCGCACGGCGTTCAGGCCGCCCCTCGCCTCCACGGCCTTGTCACTTCCCGCGACGACGACGCTGCCCCCGTGGGAGAGGAAGTCGTCCACGCTCCGCAGCTCCTCCGGCCGGCCCGCGGGGTCGAGCCAGAAGAGGAGGTCGGCCCGCTCGGGGAGGCGGCCCCCCGACGGGTCCGCCACGACGACGTCGGCCGTCGACCCGAGCGCGGCCAGTAGCTCCGAGAAGCCCGCGGTGCGCGACAGGGCCACGACGGGACGGCGGGCCTTCTCCATCTGCGCGAGGTGCTCGAGGACGAGAGCCTGCAGCCGCGGGAGGTGCTCCGGCCCGACGTCGCTGATCGCCGACTCGGGATGGTCGCCAGCGGCGATCGAGAGGGCCGACCACACGGTGCGCTCGCGGTACGCGTCCCGTTCGACGCTCCGCGAGCGGAAGGGCGCGATCCCGCGCCGGGCCGCGTAGCGCTGGAGGTCGGGATCGTCCGACGGATCGACGACCTGGTATTCGAGACGCCCGCCGGAGGCCCGCCGCAGCGCGGCGAGCACGTCGGTGACGCCTCGCTCCACGTCGCGCATGCGGGAGGGCATCCGGGCCCGATCGCTCACGAAGTAGGTGAGGAACGCCTCGTCGGGCAGGGCGGCGAGGCGGGCCCGCGTCTCGGGCGAGACGCGCGTGGGCTGGAAGCGTCCCGGCTCGAGCGGGGGAACGCCGATGTGGCGGGCCACCTTGACCGCGAAGACGGCGACCAGGAAGAGGAGGACGCAGGCGGCGGCGACGTCCTCTCTCGCCCGGTTCCGCTTCACGTCCGGTCCTGCCGCAGGACGAGGGCCGTCATCCAGAGGAAGACGGCGCTCGTGCCGCCGAAGTAGACGAGGGACGGGAGCTGGATCGATCCCCGGACGAACGCGTCGAAGTGCGGCATGGCCGAGACGGACTCGTCGAGGATCGTCCCCGGGGCGACCGACGGCCAGAGCCCGTCCAGCACCTCCACCACGCGGTCGTTGCCGCTCAGGACGAGCGCGAACGCGGCCAGGCTGCTGGTGACGAAGGCCACGATCTGGTCCCGGGCGAGGGCGGAGAAGAACATCCCGGAGGCGATGAACTGCGCGCCGAGGAGGAGGGCGCCCGCGTAGCCGCTCGCGATGAGCCCGCCGTCCGGCCGGCCGAGGACGAAGAGCATCACGACGATCGGCAGCGAGCCGGCGAGGAAGAGCGCGTACAGGAGGAGGGCGGCCGCGTACTTGCCCGCCACCGCCTCCCGAGGCCCGATCGGGAAGGTGAGCAGCAGCTCGATCGTGCGGTGCTTCTTCTCCTCCGCCCAGAGCCTCATCGTGACCGCGGGCAGGAAGATCGCGAGGAGGAGGGGCAGCCGGTCGAAGAAGGCCGTCATGTCGGCGGTGCCGGTCAGGAAGAAGTCGTTCATGAAGATCGAGTTCGCGAGCACGACGAAGCCGACCGTGTACACGTAGGCGATGTTCGAGTCGAAGTAGGCGGCGATCTCGCGGCGGGCGATCAGCCGGGCGGCGGCGAGGGCTTCGCCGCCGCCGAGGGCGTCCTTCCGTGTCACGCGTTCCCGGCCGCGGTGACGATGCCCAGCACGACCGCCTCGACGTCCTTCCCCGCCTCCCCGGCCCGGCGCTGCAGCTCCTCGACGCGGGTATCGGCGAGGAGCCGCCCCTTCTGGATGACCAGGATCCGCTCGGAGATCGCGACGACCTCGCTCAGGACGTGGCTCGAGAACAGGATGGCCTTGCCTTCGCGCAGGCCCTGGATGAAGCCACGGAAGGCCACGACCTGCACCGGGTCGAGGCCGTGGGTGGGCTCGTCGAGGACGATCACCGGGGGGTCGTGCACGAGCGCGGCCGCGACGCCGATCCGCTGGCGATAGCCCTTCGAGCACTCGTGGATCCTCTTGGCCATGACCTCCCGCAGGGCGCAGCTCTCGACCGCCCAGTCGAGGCGGTCGCGGAGATGTGCCCCGCGCAGACCCCGGATGCGCGCGGCGAACTCCAGAAAGGCGTCGACGCGCATGACCTCGTAGAGGGAGTTGTGCTCAGGGAGGTAGCCGAGCAGCCGGCGCACGGCGAGCGGCTCCTCGACGACGTCGTGGCTGCCCACGGCGATCCGCCCCGCGCTCGGCGGCAGCCAGGTCGAGATCATCTTGAGGAGCGTGCTCTTTCCGGCCCCGTTCGGTCCCAGGAAGCCGACGATCTCGCCGGGCCGGACCTGGAACGACACGCCGTCCACCGCGAGCGTGGACCCGTAGAAGCGCGTCACGCCCTCGACGGAGATCCCGGGGGAGCCGGCAGGCAGCCCGGAGGGCGTGGTCCTCGACGGTGGCGCGGCCGACGGCACCTCCCGATTATCGCCTGCCCCGGCCGCCGGCCCTACCGCTCGACGACCGTCACCTCGACAGACTGCTCCCGGCCACTGCGGCTCAGAATGACCGTCACCGTCTGCCCGGGTGCGAGGCCGCGGAGGATCCCCGCGAAGGCCTGGAGGTTCGCGACGTCCCTGCCGTCCACCTTCAGCACGATGTCGCCTCCGCTCACGCCCGCCTTCTCGGCGGGAGAGCCGGGCGTCACCGCCGCGACCCTCACCCCCGGACCGGCGAAGGCGAAGTCGGGCATCGTCCCGAAGCTCACCCGGCGGCCCGCGGCCGGCGCGCCCCCGGGAGCGGCCGGCGCGCCCCCGGGGGGAGGCGCGGGAGGTGAGGCCGCGGCGCCCCTCGACGCCCCGATCGTGCTCGTGAGGGGCCCTTCCCTGTCCCCCAGGTACGCGATGCCCTCCTTGACGAACGTCGCGACCTTGACGAGCCCCGGCCCGTCCACCTTGTCGGCGGTGTCGCCCGGGCGGTGGTAGTCCGCGTGCGGCTCGGTGAAGATCTGCACCGCCGGCACCCCGCGGTCGATGAAGCTCTTCTGGTCGGAGGACTCGAGGGACTCCGGGATCAGGCGGGCTTCGACGCCGGTCACGTACCCGGCCCCGCGGAAGATGTGCGGCCACTCCGACGCGGTGCCGGTCGCGACGACCGAGAGCTTCTTGTCGAGGAGCCGCCCCACCGTGTCGAGGTTGATGACGCCGATCGTCTGCTCGAGCGGGAAGGGCGGGTGGTCGACGTAATGCCTCGAGCCGAGGAGGCCGGCCTCCTCGCCCGCGAAGGCGACGAACGCGATCGTGCGCCGCGGCCTCTCCGCCGACGCGAGGACCTTCGCGAGCTCCAGCATCACCGCGACGCCGCTCGCGTTGTCGTCGGCTCCGGGGTGGAGCTTCCCCTCGTCGCCCTTGTGGACGTCCGGCCAGCCGAGGCCGAGGTGGTCGTAGTGGGCGGTGAGAAGAGCCGACTGCCCCTTCCACTCGGCCTTCGTTCCGGGCAGGACGCCGATCACGTTTCGCAGTGAGCACGCGGCGCCCGAGGGCGACCCCGGCGAGGAGAACGCCTGGAAGTACGTGCCCTCGTCGCCGCCCGGTTGCAGGCCCGCCGCCTTGAAGGCGGCGGCCACGTACTCCGCCGCGTCTTCGAGGCCCTTCGTGCCGATCCCGCGACCCTCGCGCTCGGGGGCCGAGAGCCATTCGACGTGGTCGAGGAGGGCCTTCTGGGAAAAGACGGGCGGCAGCTCCGCGAGAGCCTTCCGGGCCGGAAGGAGCAGCGGCGCGACGGCGGCGCCCCGCTCGTCGTTCGGGCGCAGGTCGACGCGCAGCGGTGAGTCGGTGGGCGTCCACTGCCCCTTCAGGACGTTCGTGGGCTCGTCCCCCTCGAAGCCGAGGTACGAGTACTTCCCGTAGTGCGGGAGCTTGCGGCCGAGGCCGGGCAGCGCGGCCTCTCCGTCGGCGAAGATCCAGCCGACCGCCTGCTCCAGGTTCTTGGGGTGACGGCGGACGATCACCGCGGAATGCCCCGCGAGGGGCATCTCCTCGCGGTCGACGCGGAGCTTGTGCGCGTCGAGGGTGTAGTCGCCCCCGGAGGCGAAGAGCCGGGCCGCGAGCGCGTTCTCGCGCCCCAGGAGCCACGCCGCGCGGTCCTTCGGAAGCTCGACGACCTCGGCGTCCGTCCGCACCTCCGGCACGTGGGTGTCCGTCTTCCAGCCTTCGATCAGCCGGCGCCAGGCCTCCCGCTCCGCATCGGTCGCCTTCGTCGGCAGGACGGCCAGGATCCGCGGCTCGCCGAAGATCTGGCCGATCGACGGCGGGGTCTCCCGGGGGTCGAGGAGGCGAAAGACGTCGAAGGACGGGTCGACGTGGAGGGCGACCGGCTCCGCGTCGGTCTTCACGGTGAACGCGGCGAGGCCGCCCTCGAGCCGGACCGTCTTCGTCGTCGGCCTCCCGAGCGTCTGGATGACGACGGGCACGTCGAGCTCGAGGGGCGCTCCCGGCTGCACCTGCTCGATCACGAACGCGACCTCGAAGCCGCCGTCCGAGGACTCGCGCAGGTCGCTGAGCGACACCTGGAGCCGGGCCGCGCCGTCTCTCTCGACGTGGTCGGCGAAGAAGCGCCGGAGATCCTGGCCCGAGGCCGTCTCGAGCGACCGCCGGATGTCGGCGAACGAGGCCTGCTTCCCTCGGTACTCGCGGTAGAAGCGCGCCGCCCAGCCGCGGAAGGCCTCGTCGCCGAGACGCTCCCGGACCATGTGGAAGACCATGAGCGCCTTCCCGTAGCCCACGGCCTCGGTCGACGCGCTCTGGCGGGAGCGGAAGCCGGTGAGCGGGAAGTCCCGGCCGTCGCGCACGTAGCTCCTGTACTTCTGCAGCGTGTCGCGCCGGTACTCCTCCCCCCGGCCGCGCTGCTCCTGGAGGAGGTGGTCGGCCATGTAGGCGGTCAGCCCTTCAGACCAGTTTCCCGCCGCGTAGTCCACGAAGACACCGTTGCCCCACCAGTTGTGCAGGATCTCGTGCGGATAGGAGGAGGTGAGGATGAAGGGGAAGCGGATCACCTCCGGGCCGAGGAGCGTGTAGGACGGCATGCCGTAGCCCGTCTCCCAGAAGTTCTCGACGAGGGCGAACTTGCCGTAGGGGTAGGGACCCAGGAGCCCGCGGTACATCTCGAGGTACTGGGCGGTCGCCTGCAGGTATTTCGAGGCGAGGGCGTCGTCCTTCTGGCGGAGGTACACGAGGGACTCGACCGCCCCCGCCGCGTCACGGTAGACGTGGAGCGGTCCGCCGACGAGCGTGATCTCGTCCACCGGCCCGTGCGACTCCCAGCGCGCCCTTCCCGTCGCGTCGCGGGAGGTGCCGTTGCCGGCGCTGATCACGTGCCAACCCGCAGGCTCCGCGACCTCCATCGCGTACTCGACGAGGCCGGGGCGGACGTGCGGGTACCAGAAGCCGTCGCCGGCGAGGTACACGCCCTCCTTCGAGACGATCCCGGCCGTCTCCCGGAAGCCGCGCGAGTACTCCTCCTTCGGGTCGGAGAGGCCGAAGTCGAACTCCCCTTCGTACCGCAGGTGCACCGTGCGGTCGGGCCCGGCCAGGGCCACCCGGTACCGCTTGAGCGGGACGTCGGTCGTCGAGCCGTCGGTCCCGGCGAGGCGGGAGGCGTCGCCCAGGGTCGCTTCCGCGACCGCGGGCCGGGACGACGTGATCCGGAGGCCGGCGTGGAGCAGGAACTCCGCCTTCGGCGGGTGCTCCGCTCGGCCGGGGGACGAGGGATCCGGGGGCAGGGTGAGGTCGTCCTCGACGGTCAGCCAGCCCCGCGTCGGGTCGAGAGCCACTTTCAGCGAGTGACGGACGTGCCCGGCGGCTCCCGGGTCGAGGGTCGCCGGGACGCCGTTGGCGGCGGCCAAGCCGACGACGGCCGACAAGCCGGCCGGCAGCGCTCGTCTCAACGGCGGTCTCCCGAGGGGGACTTCGGGGGCGTCGCCGGCGGCGAGGACGGGGGCACCTGTGGCGGAGCGGCGGGCGCGGCCCCGGCCGATCTCGCCTTCGGCCCCCGCCGGCGCAGGTAGGCGGTCAGCGTCCGCTCCTGGCCGCCGCGCAGCACCTTGCAGACGACGGCGTCGCCCCACCGCTTCTCCGACATCAGCCGGTTGCTCGTCTCCTTCTCGTCGATGGGCACCCCCTCGATCGACACGAGCTCGTCCCCGACCTCGAAGCCGGCCGCCGCCGCCGGCGTGTCCTTTCCGACCAGGATCACCTTGTACCGCTCGCCGCTCCTCTGCTCCGGCGTCGAGATCCCGAGGCTCGGGTAGAGGGGATCGGTCGAGGGCGGCAGGCCCCAGACGAAGTCCGCGTAGGACGCCTGGACCTTCCCGATCGGCGCCGCCCCGGCCTCCTCGGCGATCGGGACGGGGATGACCGAGGCCGTCCGGCCCGCGAACCACAGCTTCGCCTGCCGTTCGGCGCCGAGGCCGTAGGCGACGTGGCCGGACCCGATGAGGACGACCATGATCGCCTTCTCGCCGCCGTGCGTCTTCAGGGCCTGGAGCGCGTTCCAGCCCATGGCCGCGTCCCACGCGCACTGCGCCCTGTACATCGCCTGGAACATCGGCTCCGGCATGTTCCCGTGGAGCGAGTCCTCGGAGCCGAAGAAGGCCCGGAAGAGCCGCTGGTGCTCCGCGCTCTCGAGGTCGATCCGCTCGGGCAGGAGGGCGCGCTCGTCCGGAGGCAACGCGTCGAAGCCCTTCATGCGGACGGTCTGCACGGCGGCGCGCGGCAGGTTGACCCCGAAGAGGGGGATCCCGCTCGCCCGCGCGAAGAGGAAGATGTCGCGGTAGTAGTTCCAGTGGTAGCCCCAGTTCTTGTACCAGTGGGACTCGGCCACGAAGGCCTCCTCGGTGAGCCCCTTGTCCTGGTGCCACCGATCGAGCCAGGGCTGCTCCGGGACGGGGTACATCTCGAGGCCCACGAGCACCTGCCGTCCCCGCCGGTGGAGCTCCTGGATGACCCGCAGCTGTACGCGGTGGAACTCGGCATCGGTGTGGCTCTCGCCCACGAACAGGAGCTTCACTCCGTCGAGGCGGGCGGCGAGCTCGGGCGGGGTGAGCGTGTCGCCGCGGGCGGCGTCGGTGATGCCGTCGAGGACGACCGCGGCCTCGCGGTCGCGGCGGGCAGGGTCGCCGATGGGCAGGTCGAGCGCGCGCTCGTCGGCCCGAAGGGCGGGGACGGCGCAGAGGAGGAGCGCTTGGAGCAGGAGTCGACTCATGGGGTCACCTCGAACGAAGACGGGCGGTGTTGCGGCGCCACGAGCGGAGGGTAGCAGAAGACGGCGGGCGGACAGGGGATGCTAGGCTCAGGAAAGCCGACCGGGCGTCTGCGACTCATGGATCTCTCGTCCCGACCCACGACCCACGGAACGACCCGCGCCGCCCCTCTCGCGGCGGCCCTCCCGATCGTCCTGACCCTCGGCGCGGGGACGAGCGCCGCACAGGGAGCGCCCGACGCTCCTCCGTGGACGATCCACGTGGTGAGCAGCGCCTGCTCCGATTACACCTGGGGGTTCGACGAGAAGACGACCCGCCGGAACATGGCCGAGGTCGTGCGGGCGCACCTCGACGCGATGACGCGGATTGACGGCGAGCCGGAGGAGAGCCGGGACCGATACACGATGTCGGTGACGAACGAGGCCCTCGCCTTCCTCGAGCTCGACCCCGGGAGACGGAGCGAGCTCGAGAGGCGGCTGCGCGAGGGCCGGATCACCCTCAGCCCGTTCCTCGACAACACGCTCTGGGGCGGGCAGGGCGACGAGGCCTTCCTGCGCTCGCTCTACCCCGCCCGACGCCTCGAGCGCGAGTGGGGCGTGCCGATCGACGTCGCCCCCCACGTCGAGCTGCCGTCGCTTCCCTGGGGCGCGGCCACGCTCCTGGCCGGCGCCGGCGTGCGCTGGCTGGCCGTCCCCTTCCTCGACTACGACGCCGAGTGGGGTGGCCTCGACCTGCCGCCCCTCTTCGCGCTCGAAGGGCCGGACGGGAGCCGCGTGCGGGTCGCGCTCGACGCCTGGGCGAGCCGCCTCTCCAACTACGCGCAGGGCCGCTCGCTCCTCGAAGACCCGAAGCGCGCGGTGCCCGAGTGGCTCCGCCGCTTCGAGGGCCTCGGCTCGGCCTATCCCTCCCGGGACGTCGTCGCCTTCGGCACACACGGCGACCTGCGCCCACAGAGCGCGGACGAGGTTGCGGAGCTCGACGCGGGGATCCGCGAGTGGAACGGCCGGCCCGCCTCGCCCGTCCGACTCCGGAACGACACCCTGGCCGGTTTCTGCCGGTCGATCGACGCCGCGGAGGCGAGGCAGCCCTTCCTGCCCACGGTGCGGGGGGACCTCGGCCACTCGTGGGAGGCCTGGCCGGTGAGCCTCGCCGCGGTCGCCGCGTCCGCGCGGCAGGCGGAGCGCGAGTATCTCGCCGCCGAAACCTTCTCCGCGCTCGCCGGCGGGGAGGCGCTCGCCGCCGCCACCCGCCCGTCGCGGGAGCAGGCGGAGTGGACCTGGGCCATGCTCGCCGACCACGCCTGGAACGGCTCCGACGACGCCAGCCGACGCGAGAACGCGTCCCTGCGGCGGCGCTGGGCGGACGGGCTCGTGGACGCCGCCCAGGACCTCACGACGCGGTCCTGGGACGCCCTCCGCTTCCAGGTCCGGAGCGACGAGGTTTCGATCTTCAACCCGACCGGCTATCCCCGCCGGGACGTGGTGCGCCTCGCCTTCCCCCGCGACTGGCCGGCGCGCGACGTCCGGGGTCCCGACGGGCGCATGCTTCCGAGCCAGATGGTGGTTGAGGACGAGGAGCCGGTCCTCTACTTCGTGCCGCCTCCCCTCGGGCCCTTCGCCGCGATGGCGCTCGGGCTCACCCGTCTGGCCCCGCCGCCCCCCGCGACGCTCGTCGCGACCGCGACGACCCTCGACGGCCCGTTCTACCGGCTGGCCGTCGATCCCCGCACGGGCGGCCTGGCCAGCCTCGTCCACAAGCCGTCCGGCCGCGATCTCGTCGTGCCCGGCCCGCGCGCCTTCGCGCAGACGGCCTACGTCGCGGGCGGAGTCGAATCGCGGCCGGAGGACGTGCAGAGCGACGTCGACGCGGTGGGACCCGTGCTCGCCCGCCTCCACGTCTCGTACCGGACCGGCCCCGCCGAGACCGACCTCTTCGTGACGATCTACGCCGACGTCGACCGCGTCGACCTCGACTACCGCGTCGACAAGAAGCCGAGCGCGGCCGAGGAGCGCCTCGTCCACGTCTTCCCAGTCGCTTCTGCCGGCGCGACCCTGCGCCTCGACACGACGGGAGCCGTCGTCCGTCCCCGGACGGAGCCCGAGGGCGACCTCCTGAAGGGCGCCAACACCCGCCGCTTCGCCGTCCAGGGTTTCGTCGACGCGTCGGGCCCCGGGGGCGGCGTCACGATCGCTCCCCTGGACGCGTTCCTCTTCCGCAACGACCTCGAGCCGGTCACCATCGAGGCTCTCGGCAACGACCAGAACTTCAAGGAGGTCACGAAGGACCAGGGGGGCGCGACGGAGTTCCGCTTCCGCTACGCGCTGCGCGCCCGCGCCGGAGACTACGTCGGGGCGGACGCCTTCGCGTGGAGCCGTACGGTCCTCCAGCCGATCCAGGCCCTGCGAGGACGGGTGTCTCGGTCCCCCGAACCGCCCCCGGTCGTGGATCCTCTCCGCGCCGTCGTCCTCGCGTTGAAGCCGCCCGACGACCCCGCGGCGCGCGGCCTCGTCCTGCGCCTGCGCGAGACCGCCGGCCGGAGCGGGCCGCTGAGGATCGAGACCGGGCACCGGCGACGGGCGGTGCGCCTCGACCTCCTGGAGCGGGAGCTGGGCCCGCTCCCCGTGACCGAGGGAACGGTGACCCTCGACCTGCGAGCGTACGGCTTCGCCGCGGTCCGGCTCGAGTGAACCGAGCGGGGTCGTCGCGAGGCGGCCTACGCCCCGTCGAGTGGCTCGTCGGCGTCGCCCCGCGGGGACGCGGGACCGTCCTCACCGAGCAGGAGCCGGCGCAGGCGCCGCAGGTCATTGAGCAGGTGACGGCTCGCCAGGAGCTGCGACTCGAGCCGCTCCAGCTTCCACGCCACGAGCTGGAGGGCCTCGACGCTTCGTCCGACCCCTTCGGCCTTCGCCTTCTCGAGGTCCTGGCCCACCTCGACCCGGGCCTGCTTGACCGCCTCCAGCAGGAGGCCGACGTACTCGTGCGCGCCTTCGACGTTGTCGAACGGGGTCTCGCTCACTGAACTCCCTCCCCGCTTCGTCGTCCGGGGCGAAGGACGTCATTCTCTCCCAAACGGAAGAAGAGCGTCAGCGTGAGCCCTTCTCCTCGTTCGAGCGCGGGCCGGGCGGCTCGACCCGGAACGGCTCGTGGGCCTCGAACGTGCGGCCGGAAACCTCGTCGCGGACGGTGAGGACGAGCTCGCTCTCGCCCTCCGGCGCTTCGGCCAGGGGGATGCTCAAGAGGCGCGTGGGCTTCCCGGCGTCCAGGCTCATCTCCCTCGGCCGGCCGCTCCCCCACTCGCGGCCGTCGGCCGAGCGCACCACGAACGCCGCCGTCGCCCTCGGCTGGCCGATCGAAGGATCGAGGGCCGCGCCGTGCAGCTCGAGCCACGCGTGGAGGATGCTCGACGACGGGAAGCTCCGGCGCACGACGGGCATCACCCCGCGGCCTCCGGCGCCGCCCGCCGCGAACCCCCCGGGGCCGAGGACCTGGTCGCTCAGGATCGGCGTCGACAGGCGCTCCTCCGCGAGGCCGGGGACGGCGAAGTCCGTCGTCGCCGAGCCGGCCTTGCCGCCGCACTCCACGACGAGCCGCGCCCGGTGGTCCCCCGGCTCCATCGCGATCCGGGTCAGGAACGGGTGCCACACCTCCTCACCCGCGCCCGGCGACGGGGCGAGGCCGATCTCGAGCGTCCACTCGGACTCGTGCCTCTCCCGCGTGCGCGACTCGACGTAGAGCTTCAGCTTCGGCTCCGCCACCACCCGACCGTCCTTCACCGGCGTGTCGAAGGCGTCGAGGCG
>Ga0335080_10002443_pt1 | contig 18506 bp, 15 predicted proteins | sample Lox_Sample_34_FD_206720 | JGI IMG/M metagenome (GOLD analysis project Ga0335080, IMG submission 206720) | Soil microbial communities from Loxahatchee National Wildlife Refuge, Florida, United States - Lox_Sample_3.4 | ecosystem: Environmental > Terrestrial > Soil > Wetlands | place: USA...
CGGTCCACTCAAATCTCAGGATAGAAATCGAAAAAAGCCTCCAGGCTGCCCTTCAATTGCTTTTCGATTTCTTCCTTGCTGCCTTCGAGGATGTGCATGGTCACGTGGGCCTCGCGGCCGTTCTTCAACTTCAGAGTGGCATCTTCCACCTCGGCCACCTCGTCGGCCGGCAGCAGGCGCATGCCATAGACTAACGTCAGATTTGCCATGGAACGATTCTAAATCCAGTCAAGTGATCTTCTGAGACCTGATGCTAGAATTCCTCCGTGTCCCTCAAAACCCCGTCCCCTTTGCTCGTCGCCAGTCTGCTGGTTAGCGTTTTGTTGATCGTCAGCCTGGGGCCGCTGGCCGTCGCACAAGAGGCGACCCAGCCGCAGGTTAAGGTTCACATGCTCAACGTATGTGCGCCCTCAGCCGACGAACAAAAGGAAATCGCTTCCGCCCTGGCCCGGGTTCCCAAACAGCCCCTTTTTGCCCAGGACTTCGAAGTCGACCGCGGCCGCTCAAGTCTTGAAGAGAGCCCGAATTTCCTGCAGCCGGCGCAGGGTGCGCAAGTGTCCGAGGATTCCGGCTCCGCGGTCTGGGTACGCATCCGCAAGGAATTTTCCGTTCAGGCCCTCTTCTCGACGGTGCAATATTCTTTCAGCGTCGACCCTAAGACTATGGTCGAGACGCTCGTATTCCACGTGCGAGATCCCAAAGACTTGATGGAATTGACGATCGAGGACAGTGCCTCCGCCGTGACGTCGCCGGCAGCCATGCTGTCCACGAGTACGCCTGCAAACCGAGTGAAACTTGAGCGTTTTGGCAAGTCGTCAGTAGTGCTGGCACGCTGCTCCGCGACCGAGACCGGCCCGGCTCCCGATCAAAGCGCCTACGAACCACTGTTTCAGAACGCTTCTTCCATCGTTTCGAACTACCGCACTCTGTTAGGAGCAAAGCAGACTGTCCCGGACGAACTGGCGCGGATCGAAAATCCAGGAATCACCAAGCCAAAGGCATCCCCGAAGCCGGCGCCCAAGCCCTCAGCCAAAAAGCCGGCGGCAGGCGATAAATGACATCCTGCTGCGCCCTTAGCGGCCCGTGTGGTTAAATTACGCGTTCCCGGATTGGACCCCGCTTTCTCAAGGATGAAGCGAAATTCCGAATTTGCCATCTAACACCTGAATCCTATGGAAAATGTTCGCAACGTCGTAATCATCGGATCTGGCTGCGCAGGCCACACCGCGGCGCTCTACACCGCGCGCGCCAATCTCAAGCCTTTGGTATTAGAAGGTCATGAGCCCGGCGGCCAGCTTTCGCTGACCACGCTGGTGGAGAATTTCCCCGGCTTTCCCGACGGCATCCAGGGCCCGGAACTGATCGAAAATATGCGCAAACAAGCCGGACGGTTTGGCGCGCAATATCAGCTCGGCCATGTGGATAGCGTCGAACTGGGAAAGCGCCCCTTTACGCTGACTCTCGGCCGAGAAACCATCCAGACGCAAACGCTCATCATCGCCAGCGGCGCCTCAGCCCGCTGGCTCGGCCTGCCCGGAGAGCAGGCGCTCATCGGCCACGGAGTTTCCTCCTGCGCCACCTGCGACGGCTTCTTTTTTTCCGGCAAAGAAATCGCAGTGATAGGAGGCGGCGACTCCGCTATGGAAGAAGCCAACTTCCTCACCCGCTTCGCGACCAAAGTCACGCTGATTCACCGCCGTGATGAATTCCGGGCCTCGAAGATCATGCTCGACCGCGCTCGGCGCAACGACAAAATCCACTTCCTCACCAACACGGTCGTGGAAGACGTCCACGACGCTTCCAAACAAGAGGTCACGGCACTCAAGCTGCGAGACTTGAAAACCAATAAGGTGTGGGATTTCCCCACCAGCGCGATGTTTCTGGGGATCGGCCACAATCCCAACGCCAAGATGTTCGAAGGCCAGCTCGACACCGATCAAGATGGATATTTAGTGACCACGGATTACGTTCGCACACGCGTTCCTGGTGTGTACGCTTGCGGCGACGTGCAGGACCGCCGCTTTCGCCAGGCGATTACCGCCGCCGGCACAGGTTGCATGGCAGCGTTGGAGGCCGAGAGATTTCTGGAAGCAAATGAGCTGTAAGAAATTTTGTCCAGTCATTCATTCGCTACCGAAAAACCGGAGGTGAATTATGCGGCATGGTCAACCAGCTTGCCCTCACGTTAAAGAAATTCGCGATGTGACCCCCAGCGGCACCGGTTGCAAAGAGTGTCTCGAAATGGGCGATACCTGGGTGCACCTGCGGGAGTGTCTTATCTGCGGGCACGTCGGCTGTTGCGACTCTTCCAAGAACAAACATGCCACCAAGCACTTTCACCAGCTGAAGCATCCCATCATGCGTTCGATTGAGCCGGGTGAAAGCTGGCGCTGGTGCTACGTGGATGAGATGGAGGTGTAATCGCCCCTCCCGTGAGAACGGAAACTATCGACTCGGGATACGACTGACGCCTGCCGACAACTGTTTCAACGTCATGTATTGAGGATCAGAGCGAGTACACCCGACGTGGTGGACGGCAGTCTTGAAGGCAGCAGCTTCCCCGGGCGAAATGATCAATGAGACCGTAGTAGAGTCATCGGACTTTCGTGGGGTTGCTCCGCCGGAAGCGTGCAGGTCGTAAATTTCCCTTGCGTGTCCCGCGTCACGCTGAGCGATGTGAATTACCTTGGCGTTGTGAATCACGGTAGTTTCTTGCCCTTCGCACACGAAAATTACAGCAACGTGATCGCCGTCAGTCACCGAGGCAGGTACGCGCTCAACAAGCATCACCATGCCAGCCATGTCAGGGGGAACATCGTGAAGTGGGCGCTCGTCCTGCCGCCCATTGCCGCAGGCGAACATCACGCCAAGAGCTGAAACTATCAAGAAGTGCGTGGGGCGAAGGCAGGCGGACGGTGAGACGCAATGCAACGAATACATGGGTGCGCGAGGAGCCAATAGGATACCGCATTCGCGCCAAACGAAACCAGCCCTGGTTACCCTCGTCATCTTTTCCATCCGCCATACAGGCAATAAGCTGCGGACGAGTCACCCAAGACGCCATGAGACACCGCTCCGCAGTGTTCATCCTTCTGCTGTTTTGTGCAGTGACGTTAGCCCGGGAAGTGGCCTCTGCTCAGCAACATGACGAGCCTGAGAGCAACCGCAAAATCGTAAGCCGGATCGTGCCGGCCTATCCGCAAATGGCGCGCAATCTGAATCTGCGGGGCAACGTGAAAGTTGAGGCCCTGGTCGAGCCCAACGGCACGGTGAAGTCGATCCAGGTGAAGGGCGGACATCCCGTGCTGGTGGAAGCGGCTCAGGACGCGGTTCGCCGCTGGAGGTGGGAACCGGCCGCGCGTGAGACCCGCGAGCCCGTAGAGTTCAAGTTCGACCCCAAATAGCGGTTTTCTCTGTCGAGCCCAATAATTCCCGGTTGTTGCTCTGCTGGCCCTTCCATCTCTGAAGCTTTGTGATAAAACTCTCTGTGCTCTCCATGAGTTTGCGAAACATTCTTCCCTTGATCCCTTGCGATCCTGAGGGTTTGCGGTGCTGAGGGCGCTCTTCATCTCGCTTTCGGAGAGCCGTTCTCTGCGTGCTGCGGCGGAACGTTCCTCGTTGGGGCGGCGCATCTCTGGCAGATTCGTCGCCGGTACGCAGGTGGCCGATGCACTCCGCGCCGCGTACACCGTCAACCAGATGGGCCTCGGTGTTTCCATCGATAACCTGGGCGAAAATGTGACGAATGCAGAAGAGGCCCGCGCCAGCGGCCAGCTCTATCACGAGTTGCTCGATGAGATCGGGGCGCGGAAACTGGACGCCAACATCAGCCTCAAGCTGACTCACATGGGCCTCGACGTCGATGAAACCCTGGCGCGCGAGCTGGTTAGCGGGCTGGTGGCCAAGGCGGCCAGCATGACTCCTCATAACTTCGTCCGCGTGGATATGGAAGGTTCTCCTTACACGCAGCGCACGCTCGACTTCGTGCATGAACTGCATCGCGCGCCCCGCAATCAGGGATGTGTGGGCGCGGTGATCCAGTCCTACATGCGACGGGCGGAGAGCGACATTGAAAAATTACTGGCTGAAGGCATTCGCATTCGCTTGTGCAAAGGGGCCTACAAAGAACCTCCAGAAATCGCATTCCAGGAAAAATCAGAGGTGGACGCGAACTACGTGAAGCTGATGAAGATCCTCATGAAAAGCGGCATCTATCACGGGCTCGCCACGCATGACGAAAAGATTATCAATGAGGCCGAGGGCTTTGCCACGCGCGAGGGCATTGCCCGCGATGCGTTTGAATTCCAGATGCTCTATGGAATCCGCCGTGACCTGCAGCAGCGTCTGGTGCGCGATGGCTGGCGCATGCGAGTCTACATCCCGTTTGGGACCGAATGGTACCCCTACTTCATGCGCCGTCTGGCCGAGCGGCCAGCGAATGTCCTCTTCATCGCCCGGCACATGCTCCGGAAGTAGCTCCTTCACCTGTCATCCAAGCGGAGTCGAAGGAGCCATGTTTGTAGGCAGGGGCACCGGCAGGGCAAGGAGTTCGCTAAATCACTCCGCAGCATCGTGAGAAATTCCAGCGACGTTCATCTCACCCCAGGAAGTTAATAGGTGCTTCGACTGTGTGGCTGCTGCGCTTCGCGCAGCAGCCACTTCGCTCAAGATGACAAAGGGTTTACTGCTCCGGCCCAGCTTCCGTGGGCGCTAGGGGTAACTTGGTAGCTCCATCGAGCAACTCGCGCTCTTGCGGCGAGAACGTGCTCTTGAACCGCGGAGAGTCGATCATCTGCTGGCGCTGTTGCGGAGGCATAGCCCGCAGATCGCGAATGGCGCTGGCCACCATGCGGCGGCGATCGGGTGGAAGTTGCCGGAGCTGGCCGAATAGCTGGCGGGCATTTTGTTTCTGTTCGGGAGTCAGGTGCTCCCACACTTCCATGCGATTGATAATGCGTTCCTGCTGTTGCGGCGGCAGGCTGTTGAAATGCTGCAGTCGCTGCCGCAGCACTTGCTGCCGCGGGGGCGGAAGATTGCGGAACTGGGGATCATTTTCCAGTGCCTTTTCCCGCTGATCGGGCGGCAGGTCTTTGTACTGCCGTAGCCACTGGCCCGCGTGGTGCCCGGATTGTGGCGCGCGGGGTTTGGTGGATTGCCCCACCTGGCGTCGTTGTGCCTGCTGCGCCCGAAATCCCTGCGCGAAACAGGGCGCAACCAGCACCAGCGCCAGGCTGATGGCAGCCATTCCGGCACGCGTCGCTTTCAGGCCAGACACCGTATCTCCCTTTTCTCCCCGGACTGCGTCTTACGGATTCGCGGTCACGTCTGACTGCACTTCCAGATCGTCAAGCACATCGAAGTCGGCATAGAGATCATGATTCTTCTCGAGCGCCTGCAGATCCCCCACTGCCGTGCCCGGATCTGCCGGTGCCTGAGCTACAGGCTCGGTCGAGGGCCAGTTGAAATGTCCGCCCTTCTGAATGAGCGCACCGCCCACCAACAGGAACAGCGCCAGAGCGACCGCCAGTCCAGGCCTTCGCAGCCACTGAAGCCAGCCGGCGGGCTGCCGGGCGGCTTCTTCGCGTAGACGGGCTTGCAGGCGCGTATCAAAATAGGGCGAGGGCTCCGGCGCCTGCCATTCATCGAGCAGGGCCATGGTTTGACGCAACTCCTCAAGCCTGCCCGCGCACTCGGGGCAGGAATCGAGATGTGCTTTTACTTCGGACGTGGCCATGCTCAATCTGGCGGCCAGGTCCGGCATCAGTTCGTGAATTTCATTGCACTTCATGACAGCTTCCCTTTCACACAAACTCCTTCAACTGTTCGCGCAGTGTTTCGTAAGCGCGAAACAGCAGCGATTTAGTGGCGGATTCACTCAGCTTTAACACCTCCGCGATCTGCCGGTAATCCATCTGCTGAAACTTGTGCATCAGGACGGCCAGCCTTTGCCGCTCGGGCAGGGCGTCCACCCGCTGGCGGATCGCAGCCAGCCGCTCCCGCCGCAAAATCTTTTCTTCCGCGGTGGGCGTTCCATCCGCGACGTCCGGTGTGCGGCCGGTGTCGTCATCCGGCTCATCCAGGCTGACCGTATTCTCCGGCCGCTCGTGCCGTGTGTCGCGTGTATGATTCATTCCCAGGTTGGTCGCGATGCGATACAACCAGGTGGTGAACTTCGCCGTCGCCTCATAATTTGCCCGCGACCGGTAAACCCGCAAAAATACTTCCTGCGCCAGATCTTCGGCAACCGCCGAATTATGCGCCATACGGTACATGAAGCTCACCATCGGCCGGCGGTACTTCTGCACCAGGAACTCGAAGGCGGTATCATCGCCCGCTTTGACCTTAAGCATCACTTCCGCGTCGGTCAGTTCTTCGCCCGGGAGGCCAAATCCCGCCGCCTCCGTCTTATGCGTAGCGCTCATCTGGGTAGACGATTCGCGATGCATGAATGGACGATCTACGGCTATGCTGCCCACAGCGGATTCAACCCCTTCGGGAGTTGAAAGTTGCGGGTCACGAGAATCGTCGTTTGGGCCTGAAGTGCCCTCGGTACTATGAGCTGCGGGTGCTTTGGCGGGTCTGGGTTCGCTCGGCATCCGGCGGACATCGGCGCAACCCCTGATTAAGGACAAATGGGCCGAGTCGCGCACGATCAGGCTACCATGCTCACGGTCCGCCGAAAACTGTTTCGTTTGCTACAATATAGCGGCGTTGAGTCGGGCGCTTAACTCAGCGGTAGAGTGCCATCTTCACACGGTGGAAGTCATAGGTTCGAATCCTATAGCGCCCACCATTACTGTTTCTTCAACCCGAGGGTCGCAGTCCTTCGCCTCATCTGGGGTTCAGCCGCTACCGTCTCCTTCACTTCCTGCAATCGACGAACTTCATCTTTGAACCATCGATCACGCCGCCTTGTGCGCTCTCGTCATCCGTCACCCACAAGTAACGTTACCGAAGAACGGTCACCGCTTCGCGTGACTTCGGTGTTTTGACGTGCCCCAAACCTCGACATATGCTCGACCCTGCCAGTCTCCGTGACGCCCCCTGAAGGTCGATTTCAAGCACGGGTTGGGTTGAGGCGAAAGGGTTTTGCGGGCCTTTGGGCCCTGTGTAGGGAGGGGAATTGAGGAGCCACATGATGCGCAACATTAAATCTCGTTCACGCGGATTCACTCTAATCGCAGCTCTGTTGTTGCTGCTGCTGATGTCGGGGCTCGCCATCGGCCTGCTCATGACCGTGAACACCGAAGGCCGAGTGGGCGGAAACGACTTGGAGCACAACGTTTCCTATCATGCCGCCGAGGGTGCCATCGAGAACATGACTTCGGCTCTGGCCAACACATTCCAGAACATCCAGTCCCCCACGGTGGGCCAGATTACGGCGCTGAGCCTTAACCCTCCGACCAACGATCCGACGATCACCTACACCGATTACAACTTCACTCCTGTGACTAATCCCGACGGAACCCTCTGGAGCAGCTTTGGGCAAATTTCGAGCGGGCAGAATCAGGGACTCTACGCGCAGTTGCTGAAGGTGAACCTGACGGCCACAGCACAACGCCCCTTGGGCGACCAGGTCAGCATGACCCGCCAGGTGGAAGTGGCGCTGATTCCGGTGTTTCAGTTCGGTATCTTCTCGGACGGCGACCTGAGTTTCTTCGCCGGCCCCAATCTCGACTTCAACGGCCGTGTGCATACGAACGGTGATTTGTATGTGGCCGAGGGCACGGGAGGTACGCTCACTTTCCACGACAAGGTCACGGTTTGGGGCAACGTAATCCGCTGGGAACTTGCCAACGGCAATACCACGGCGGCGACAGCGCACTTGGGAAGCGTTATGTTACCCATCGCCTCCCAAGGATGTGACCCGCCGCAACCGCGTGTGCCCCCGGTCTGTAGGGATATGGGTTTGGATACGACTAACGGCGTCGACCAAAGCAGTGTCACCGCGGGAGCGGCCGCCAATACCTGGACCACCACCGGTCAAAATAACCCGGCGTGGCAAGGGATTTCCAAGGGTACATTCAACGGCTGGATTCTTGACGGCAACTATGGGCTCGCGGGAGGCACCGGAGCCCACCAGTTGAACCTTCCCTTTGTGAATGGTGCGGGCGCAGCCGCCGGAGGACCACAACCTTACGAAATTATTCGCCAACCACCAGCGGGTGAAGCGAGCACCACACCTCTAGGTGCGGCGCGGCTCTACAACGAGGCGCAAATCCGCGTGCTGCTGGCCGACACCCCTGCAGATCTTCCGGGCGGCGTAGGCGACGCCAATAATATCCGCCTCGCTAACATGCCGGGAAGCAATCCCAACGGCGTCGCAGCTTCGCATCCCGCTGGATTGCCCGCGCTGGCCAGCGGCGGCACCTATAACACCTACTTCGCAACCGGGACGACCGCGTACCCTGACACCAGCACCTGGACGAACGCTCAGGTTCCGGCCGCCAATCCAGTCTTGTCGCCTGACTGGCCGTACGCGCCGCTGCAACCAACTGCGGCCCACGTCACATTCACCAACGATCAGGGCCCGCCTGCCGCGCCCCTGACCACGCTGACCGCAAACACCAATAACAACGGACTGACCGTTGCGCCACCGGCTCTGGCTTTGAGCCAGTGCGCCGGCAATCCTCCGGTTTGCCCGGCAGCGCCCAATCCTTTTTACAACGCACCATACCCCTATTTCGCGCCGACTGCCGCCAACGCCACTAACACCTGGAATCTGATTGACGGTTACCTGCGCGTGGAATATCGCGACGCGGGCGGAGCGTGGCACGGGATTACGAACGAATGGTTGCAGCTGGGATTTGCTCGCGGCACGACGCCGCCCACCGCGCCGGGGGGCAACCCGATCAATCCCAACGCGATTTTGATTTTACAGAAGCCTGCCGATCGCAACGGCGACGGCGCGATTGACCTACAGGGTGCCGGACCCACCAACTGCGCCAAAATAGCTGGTGTGTGGAACTGCACTAAGGCCCGGCCGCCCGAGGTTACGGTCGACACCAAAACGCTCTCGGCCTGGTACGGCGATAGCAAGGACGCTACTTTTGGGCCCACGATGTACAACTGGTATCCCATCAACTTCTACGACGCCCGTGAAGGAGAGGTGAGGGACACCCAGCAGGGAACAACTTGCACGCCTATGGGCGTGATGAACGCGGTAGAACTCGACGTAGGCAACCTGCAAAGGTGGCTCAACGGCACGATTCCTGGAAGCGGGACTTCTGTCGACTATGTCCAGCAGAACGGCTACGTCCTGTATTTCTCGGACCGCAGAGGCATGCTGCCCAATCCCAATGGCACTCCGGTGGATCCGGCTGGAACCAAGAGCGGAGACTCTGGTCTGGAAGACGACATCAACACAGTGAATGCAAATGGAAAGCCTGACGGGGCGCTGCAAGCGACCCCCGCCGGCAAGCCCCAGTCGCCGGAAGACGTCAACAATAATAAAGCTCTGGACAACTTCGGCGCTGGCAACCTCGGTCTCGGTCTGGGGTACATCGGTGCCGCTTACACTCCCGCGAATAGCGTGAACCGCAAGGTACTGAACGGCGGCGGCACACCCGATCCGTACCTGACCGGTGGCCGTATGCCGAGCTGCACTATCGCCCAGAAAAACTGGGTGAGCGGCGCCCGCCATGCCTTGAAGCTGGTCGACGGTGGTCTTGGCAATCTGCCGGTTCGCGCGGACAACGGCAAGGGCGGATTCACCGTCGGCTCGGAGAATCCGGTCTACATTTTCGGAGACTATAACAGCAATGCGGGCGATCCCACGTGGGGGAACCCCGCCGCCGCTGAACCAGCACACTCGGCAGCAGCCGTGATCGCAGACGCGGTCACGGTCCTCTCCAATAACTGGTCGGATATAGCGAGCCTGAACTCGCCCAGCGTGGACGGCGGACGCCCGGCTGCGACAAGCTACTATCGAGTCGCCGTCTCGGGTGGAAAGAATATTAACTTCCCCGTAACCGGTCTGGCCTGGGCTGTTGGTGACTTTGGCACCGACGGCGGTTTGCACAACTTCCTGCGGCAGTTGGAGAACTGGGGAGGCCAGACTCTCAACTACAAGGGATCCATGGTGAGCATGTACTACGCCACCTACGCCACCGGCACCGACAAAAACGGTGGTGGCACCGTGTACGAACCTGGGACGCGTAACTACGTCTTTGATCCGCTGTTTACGCAACCCCAGAACCTGCCGCCGGGAACCCCCATGTTCCGCGACATCGACAACCTCAGTTACACGCAGATCTTCACTCCGCGTGCCAACTGAGCAAAGTACTTTCGCCCCGATTCTGTCAGAAGACAGGATCGGGGCTTTTTTGTCAGTGCGCCAAGCCGACCCGGCGAAGCAGGCTTTGGAATCGCGGATCGGACCGCAGCGGATCGAACGCCGGCTCAACTCCCATCTCCGTCATGGCCAGCACTCGTTCCTTATAGGCTTTTTCCAGTGATTGAATCGCCTCGTCTTTTTCGCCCAAGCGCGTGTAAACGATCGCCAGTCCGTACGCCGAGGTGTACGCCTCCGGCGGATTGTCCGGAAGACGGGCGAGTTGCAGCACCTGCTGCCAGTACCCGCGAGAACCGCCCGATTGCCAGGCCCTCCGGAGAGAATTTTCTTTCCTGGAAACAGCCTCCGAATCCTCGCCTGCCATCAACCGTGCCTTACTTTCCTCCAGGATCGCTTCCTGGAATTTGCCGGTATACGTGTACAAATGAGCCAGTCGCTCATGGCTGATGGCAAAATTTGGGAACATTTGGTTGCACTTCAGGTTTTGTGCCAATGCCTCGTCATACCGCCGGGCCCAAAGATAAGTCCTGCCCAGGAACGACTGGATCGGTGGTGAAAACGGGTCAAGTTCGATGGCTTTCTTCAGCTCGACGATGGCTTCCTCGTGACGTCCCAGGGGAGAAAGATAACTGTTGGAATAGAAAAGATGGGCGTACGCATCGTTGGGATTGAGTTCCAGCGCGCGCAGGTATTCGCCTTGTGCCCCTGCCCAGTCGTAGTCGTAATGCGCCTTAACGAAGGCGAGCGCCGTGTGCGCTTCGGCGAGCGAGTCGTTAAGTGCAATGGCCCGCGAGGCCGCTTCCCGCGCCTTGGGCATGGCCTCCTGTGCTGACAGAACGTCCGTGATTGGGGCCAGGCTGTAAACCCGCGCCAATCCTGCGTAGGCCAGCGCGTAATTAGGATCGAGGGAAATGGCCCGTTGCAGGGCTGCGACGCTGCGCTCCGCTCCCTGCTTGGTGCGCAGATCCCACACTTGAAGGGCCTGCAGATACGCGAGATGAGCCTCGGGGTTGACCGGCGGCACTTCGGCCAACCGTTCCTGCACTTCGTGGGACTGGGTCAATTCGATCTTGTCGGCAATCGCGAGCGCCACATCGCTCTGCAACTTCACTGCGTCGGCTTGTTCGCGGTCAAAGCTGCCCGCCCACACATGGGTCTGGTCGCGGGCCTGGATCAACTGCGCTGTCACCCGCACCCGTTCGCCTTCCCGGCGGACGCTGCCCTCGAGCAGATAGTCGACCCCAAGCTCTTGCGCGATCTGCGCAGTATTCTTTCGAGCGCCCTTGTATTGCATTGAGGAAGTACGCGCGATCACGCCCAGGTGCCGCGGATCAAGACTTCCCAACTCGGTGATCATTTCTTCCGTCATTCCATCCGCGAAGTAGTCTTGCTGCGGGTCCCCGCTTAGGTTTACGAAGGGCAGTACCACCAGCATCTCCTTCCCTGAACTGGGAGCCGCTTTTCTCCGCAGCAGGGGCCGAGCAACGATGGCCGCGACCGTCAATAAGACCGCCACCCCCAGCCATAAAGGCCAGAGCCGCCTTCTTCCTTTTTCTTTTTCTTTTTCTTGCTGTGCGCTTGTGCTGGTGGTTTGGTCGACGGCTGAGACAATTTCGAGCTTCTTATCCACAACTTCGAATTTGGCAAAACGGTATCCCTTGCCCGAGACGGTTTGCAGAAACCGGGGATTTTCCGGATTGTCTTTCAGCGCCTGGCGAATTTTGCGCACGGCGGTGTTAATGCCGTTGTCCGCATCCACAAAGACGTCCTTCCCCCAAATCCGTTCCAGGATTTGCTCCCGGGTCAGCAGACGTCCGGGGTTCTCCGCGAGGAAGAAGAGCAGCTCCAAAGGTATTCGCTCGACTCGGACCACGCGGCCGCGCTGGCGGAGTTCGAAGGCGCCACGGTCCAGCTCAAAATCTTCAAATCGAATAATCTCCGTGTTCATTCCGGGGCCGTCACATCGCCATAAGGGGCGCTCTGATTCTACCCACAATCCCAACGAGGAGGCAGAGTGTCGAAGTCTGGGCGCTGATCTCACGGGTAGATCAGTACCGAAGTCTGGGCTGTGAATTCACCGGAGTTGCGCCCCGGCGATGGCTATTTCTATTGCCAGCAAACGACTTACAACTACACAAAAGATACATGGAATCTTCAGGCGCTCTCCATTGCCGGGGCGGGGCTTTCCGACCACGATGCGCTCCACGCTGGGCCAACCTGGCCAAACATTCAAAGATTTGAGGAGGCAGTATGAAGAGCAGGGCAATTACAACACTTCTGGCAGTAGTGGCGCTGATCGCGCTGACCTCAGGACCCGCATCGGCACAATCAGTTAATAGCGGTTGCACGACCAATACTTTGTTTGGAGAGTACGCGTTCAGGGTTTCGGGTCAGGTCTACGGTCCTACCGGGGCTGTGGTGTCGCAGCGCGACGGCGTGGCCCTGACTCACTTCGATGGCGCTGGCCATTTGACCCAGGTGGACTGGGTCATGGCGAATGGTTTTCCCTTGCCAGGACCCACCGACAAAGCGGGCTTCCATACCTTTGAAAGCGGAACGTACACCGTTTATCCGGATTGCACCGGCGTGGCTGAGATCGACATGCCGGCTCCTCCCGGATCGACGGGCGCCGTGATCAACTTGATGTTCGTTCTGAGCAACCACGGCTCGACCATTCACACCATCGTTTCGCAATTGATTCCGCCGGGGTCGACCACGCCGGTTCCGGTATCGATCCATAGTGATGGCGAAAAGCTGGGGCGAGTTCCGGACTTGGAAGACTAGGCTGTCAGCAAGGCTGAGGGCGGGCGGTGATCTGCCCGCCCGCGGTGTATTGACGGAAGGTATCGAGTGCGCTCAAGACTCGGCGCACATTCTGGAAGGGAACCGCTGGCTCTGCCAGCGGTTCCCGGGCCTCTACTGCTCGAATCTCGAAATGACCGGACTCACATTCGACGGATCTACGTCCACTCCCACGAACTCGGTGAACGATATCATCCAGAAGGAAACAGATTGCGCTGCCGGCGATTTGAGCGTTATCCCCCCGCGGCCGTTATTGGTTGCGGACGAAACCGAATAGGTCCCTGTGACCGCCGCAGCCGAGGTGAGCCCGGACGTCTGACTCAAGTCTTCCGTGCCCGTCACTGCGCTCTTTCCGTCAAACAGATTCACGCCGGTAGCCAACGCTGCGTCAGGTTTGGCGATTGCCTCGGGACCGAATATCAGATCGCCCGCCAGGCTCGCGTTGCTGAAGGGCGGCGCGATCACCTGGGGTTCGACCCGGCCCATTTTGACCGTTGGTCCCAGATCCATCAGGAGAGCGAAATTGGGTGACACGATGTAAGCGACCAAACTGCTGACTGCATGACTCTGCGCATTCACCACGTTCATCGTCGCCCGCCCGGTAACTGCGACCGAGTAGACTCCGGTGAGCGCGCCGTTAGCGGTGATCGAGCCGCCGCTGTTTTCGTCGAACTGTCCGGTTATGGATCCCGCGCCATCGAAGGCCATTAGGCCGGCGGAAACGTCGGCAAAGCCGCCCGTCAATCCAGTTTCAGTGAAGATGGTGTTTCCTTGGAGCGAGGTGGGTGAGGAGGGCGATCCGGACTGCTGTAACACCTCTCCACTGAAGACCGGATTGTTGGCGCTGAGCGTGTCGGTCGAAATCGTAAAGACCTCTTGCGCCGAGACCACGTACAAGGCCAGGTGGAACGTGCCTCCCTCGAAGCCCTGGATGAACAACGAGGCTGTGCCGCGACCATTGGCTGCAATGTTGTAATTACCGGGGAAGCCGATGAAGGGTGGCGCGTCGACCCCACCGTCATTCACGTCCATCAGGTTGCCGGTGATCTTGCCTGCATTGAAGCCGATCACTCCCAGCGCGCCCAGACGGCTGCCCGCGGCATCTGCGCCGCCCAGGCTCAGAACATAATTGTTGGTCAGGGCCGCGTCGGAGAAATCAGCGGGATTCTGCGCCTTCAAAATTCCCGAACCGCGCACTCCCGTGGTGTCGAACTCAATGAAGTGCGCAATTTGCCCGGAGGGACTCAGCGCAAACGCGAAAGTGGACGTGACGCTGTCCAGGGTGATGGTGAATGTGCCGCGATTGTCGGGGCCGATGGTGTAAGTGCCGGTGAACGCCTGGTTCGTGAGCGGACCGGAGGTGCGATTGATGTCCTCGACTCCCGTCAGGCCGCCTTTTCCGTCAGCTACAAAGCTGCCGGCGGCGTGATAGATTCCGGCGGCGTCGAAGCCCTGGAATAGGAACGCGAACGGTCCATTCAGCTTGCCGTTGTCGGCCGCCTCGATGGTGACGCTCGCCGAACCGGTCTTTGAAGTGTTGGAGGCTGACGCCGCGACCACTTGAACGGTGGCGCCTGCGGGCACTGACGCCGGCGCGGTGTACAAGCCCGTGCTGCTGATGGTTCCGCAAATTGTGCCGCTGCATCCTGTGCCTGAAACCGACCACTTCACCGCGGTGCTGGACGCGCCACTGACCTGGGCCGTGAACTGGAGTTGTTCCCCAATCGCAACCAAAGCTGTGGCCGGCTGAACGCGCACAATCACCGGCGGAATGACCGTTACCGTGGCGCTGGCTGACTTAGTGGAATCGGCAACCGAGATCGCCTTTACTGTGACGGTTGGCGGGCTCGGAAGGGCAACCGGGGCGGTGTAGAGACCGGCGGTGGTGATGGTGCCGCAGGTCGATCCGCTGCAACCGGCTCCGGTGAGGTTCCAGATCACCGCCGTATTCGTAGTCCCGGTCACGGTGACGGTAAATTTCTGGTTGGCGCCGGTGGTTACTTTTGCCGATGCAGGCTTGAGCGTCACCACGACGGGCGTCAGGATCGTAACCGTGGCGGAAGCGGATTTTGTGACGTCCGCCTGGGAAGTGGCGGTCACTGCAACCGTCGCTGGATTGGGGATGGTGGCGGGCGCCGTGTAGAAGCCCGTGCTGGTGACCGAACCGCATGCCGTTCCGCTGCAGCCGGTTCCTGAAACGCTCCAGCTCACCGCTGTATTTGTCGTTCCCGTGACCGACGCAGTGAATTGTTGCTGCGCGCCCGTGACCACATTGGCGGACGTGGGCGAAACCGAAACCACTACCGGCGCAACCACGGTCACCGTGGCTTTGGCTGACTTTGTGGTGTCGGCTTGCGAAGTCGCTGTCACCGTTACCGTGGCCGGGCTTGGGACCGCGGCCGGCGCCGTGTAAAGACCGGCGCTCGTAATAGTTCCGCACGCAGCACCGCTGCAGCCAGTTCCCGAGAGACTCCACGTGACGGCGGTGTTAGTAGTGCCAGTCACCGTGGGAGTGAATTGCTGCTTGGTTCCTGTGACCAGAGTGATGGAAGTCGGCGAAACCGAAACGACTACCGGGGCAACCACAGTGACCGTGGCTTTGGCTGACTTCGTGTTGTCCGCTTGCGAAGTGGCTGTCACCGTTACAGTCGCGGGACTCGGAATCGCATTGGGCGCAGTATAGAGACCGGCCACCGTGATCGTTCCGCACGCCGCACCGCTGCAGCCTGCTCCCGAAAGAGTCCAGGTGACCGCGGTGTTCGTGGTTCCGGTGACGGTCGCCGTGAATTGTTGTGAGGCCGCGGTCGCGACGTTTGTCGAAGTTGGCGAGACAGAAACCACTACCGGGGCAATTACAGTTACCGTGGCCGAAGCTGACTTGGTGGGATCAGCTTGCGAAGTGGCGGTCACCGTCACCGTCGCCGGGCTGGGGACAGCACTGGGCGCAGTGTAAAGGCCGGCTGTCGTGATGGTTCCGCACGCCGAGCCGCTGCAGCCGGATCCTGAAAGACTCCATGTGACAGCAGTGTTCGCGGTTCCCGTCACGGTTGCGCTGAACTGGCGCTGTGCGCCGGCGATCACGTTCGCCGAAGTGGGCGAAACGGAGACCAACACTGCCGCAACGATCGTGGCGGTCGCATTCCCCGATTTTGTGGTATCCGCCTTTGAAGTGGCCGTAACCGTCACTGCTCCCGGACTCGGGATTGCCGCCGGCGCAGTGTAGAGCCCGGCCGCCGTGATTGTGCCGCACGTCGCTCCGCTGCAACCCGATCCGGAAAGACTCCAGGTGACGGCTGTGTTCGTGGTTCCAGTCACCGTAGCAGTGAATTGCTGCTGCGCGCCCACCGCGACGTTTGTAGTGATGGGAGAAACCGAGACAGCCACCGGAGCAACCACGGTGACCACGGCTTGAGCGGACTTCGTGGAATCCGCTTGCGAAGTCGCCGTGACCGTTACCGCGGCCGGATTCGGGATCGTGCCCGGCGCTTTATACAGGCCGGTGACAGTAATAGTGCCGCAGGTTGCGCCACTGCATCCCGCTCCCGAGACACTCCAGGTGACCGCGGTGTTCGTGGTTCCGGTCACGGTGGCGGTGAATTGCCGCTGCGCGCCGGTCACCACGTTCGCTGTAGTTGGCGAGACAGAAACTGCCACGGGAGGAACCACCGTCACGGTTGCCGAAGCCGACTTGGTCACATCCGCTTGCGAGGTCGCAGTCACCGTGACCGTCGCGGGACTGGGAACCGCACTGGGCGCGGTGTACAAGCCGGCCGTGGTAACGGTTCCGCAGGCTGCTCCGCTGCAACCGGTACCGGAAACGCTCCACGTCACCGCCGTATCCGTGCTGCCCTTGACCGTGGCGGAAAATTGCTGCTGGGTTCCGGTGACGAGTTGCACGCTGGTGGGAGAAATGCTGATGGTCACCGAGGTGTTGATTGAGACCGTGGCCGAGCCGGATTGCGTCGCGTCGGCGACAGAAATGGCCTTCACGGTTACGACGTTGGGAATAGGAGGCGTCGCCGGCGCAGTGTACAAGCCCGCGGCCGTGATTTGTCCGCAAGTGATGCCGGCGCAGCCCGGGCCAGAAAGATTCCAATTGACGACCGAGTTGGTCGTGCCCGTCACCTGCGCCGTGAACTGCTGTTGCGCCCCGGGATTCAGGTCGACGGACCCCGGAGACACTGTGACTGAAATTGCCGCCTGCGCGGTCGCGGGCATAACGACGGCGAACGCGAAAAGAGAAATCAGAATTAAGAGGGGGAGGGTCTTTGTGCGCGGAGTCCGCGCCAACTTCATACTCGCTGCCTGGGTTCCCACGGGTCCGGACTCCTTGCTCACTTCTGGCCTAGAACGTGGGCAGCAATCTATCGCGGAGCCGGGATGTTTACAATTTATCCAACACTGTTACACCCATTGGATTAGCCCGCCCCTGGCCGGAAGCCGGCTACTTTCGAGCCAGATAGAGATAACGCAGCAGCCGCTCTTCGCGGGTCAGAGTGTGAACACACATCAGGAAGCGTTGTAGTCCGGCAAAATTTGCTTCCCCTTCGATCCGCTCCAGCGCTTGTTTTCTGTTTGCGCGGGCGTCATGCCAACGCTGGGCGATGGCAGCTGCCTGTTCGGTGGTGGGCGTTGCGCGGAGCAATTGAAATCCCGCCTGCTCGATTAACTTCTCATTGTCTCCAACCGGGAGAAAGAAATAAGGGCCGATCGAACTGCGGGTTGCGATCTCATCCTTGGAGAGCATTCCACCAACGACCAGAGCGTCGCTGAACAACAGCCGCCCGCCGGGTTTGAGCGTGCGGTGCGCTTCGCGGAGCAGGGAGAGCCGGCCTGCCACATGGCAAAGAACATCGTTGGCCAAAATTGCGTCGAAGCTTTCGTTCGCGAAGGAAAGAGGCTGGGAGACGTCGCACGGTTGAAAGCTGGCCAGCGAGGCGAGTCCCTGTTTGTCCGCCAACTGGTTGGCAGTGCGTATGCCCTCTGGATTGAGGTCGAGTCCAATGATCTGGCAGTGGAAACTTTTGGCGAGATACAAAGCATACTGGCCCGACCCACAGCCGATTTCTAGCACGGCCGAACCCGCCTTCAGTTCGAGCAAGCGGGGAATCTCATGGGACTCCTGAGTGGTAACCCAGCTGGTCTGGCCAAAGTCCTCACCATAAGTTTCGAGCCGGACTTCGCGATACACTTCCAGGGCATAGTTTCCGTACGAACTGTCATAGAGATCTATTTTGGCGGCCATAAGGTTACTGGTTACCTACTGACGCACACGCCCGAAGTTCCACCGCCGGCATGGTACACCCTGCAATTCGCCAAGAAACCTCTGTCCCGATGGCCATAGTCGTGTCAAGCGCAGACGCGGCTATCTTTGCACTGCTGACACCTTGGCGTACATCCTTTGCTGGGG
>Ga0335080_10002444_pt1 | contig 18506 bp, 19 predicted proteins | sample Lox_Sample_34_FD_206720 | JGI IMG/M metagenome (GOLD analysis project Ga0335080, IMG submission 206720) | Soil microbial communities from Loxahatchee National Wildlife Refuge, Florida, United States - Lox_Sample_3.4 | ecosystem: Environmental > Terrestrial > Soil > Wetlands | place: USA...
CCACCACCGCTGCCCTTGCGATCCTGGCGGAGGCGGACGTGATGGACGCCACCGCGATCGTGATGGGGTCACGCGGGTTGACCGGCGTGAAGTCGCTGCTCCTGGGCAGCGTCTCCCACGAGCTGATTCAGCATGCCGATCGCACCGTGGTCGTCGTGCCCTCCCCCGAGGTGGCCGCCTCGCGCGCACGCGCGTTGCGCGAGGAAGGCGCGAGCTAGGCGCTCATCCGATGTGGGCGATGCCTGCCCGCGAAAGCGCTCCGATGATCCCGGCTCATGAAATGGGATCTGGCGATCGTGGCGCTGATCGTGCTGGCGGTCGCTGCGGCGTCGCGCCGATTGACCGGTACGTGCGTTACGCCGGCAATGGTGTTCGTGGTGCTCGGGCTGCTTGTCGGGCCGCTCGTCGCCGATGAGTTCCAGGCCGCTCCGAGCAGCGCGGCGGTCCGCACTCTGGCTGAGGCCACGCTCGCGGTCGTGCTGTTCCTCGATGCCTCCAGGATCAAGCTGGACGCGCTGCGGCGCGAGTACGCGGTACCGCTTCGACTGCTCGGGATCGGCCTGCCGCTCACGATCGCGCTCGGCGCATTGGCTGCAGTTGTGATCTTTCCTCAGCTCACCGTGGCCGAGGCGCTGGTGCTGGCGGTGCTGCTCGCGCCCACCGACGCCGCGCTGGGCGAGGCCGTCGTAACCGAGCCGCGGTTACCGTCGCGAATCCGTCAGGGCCTCAACGTCGAGAGCGGTCTCAACGACGGCATCTGCGTGCCCGTGCTGCTGATCGTGTTGGCGGCCGCCGACCTCGAGTTCAAGATGTCGGCCACCCACGGCGCGCTTAGGATCGTGGTGGAGGAGATCGGGTATGGGATCGTCGCCGGCGTCGCCGCCGGTGTGCTCGTGGCCGCGATCGTGATCGTCGGATCCCGTCGCCGCCTGATCGCCGGATCGTGGCTCCAGGTCATTCCCGTCGCGGGGGCGGCGCTTGCCTACGGCGTGGCTACGGCGCTCGGCGGCTCGGGTTTCATAGCGGCGTTCGTCGCCGGAGGATTCTTCGGCGGTCTCGTCGGCAGTGAAGGCGAAGCGGCTTCGCGCCTCGGCGAGGAGATCGGCGAGCTGATGGGCGGCGTGACGTTCCTGGTGTTCGGGGCTGTGCTTCTCGGCGACGCGCTCGAGCATCTGAGTTGGAGCGTCGCGGCGTATTCGGTTCTCAGCCTCACCGTGGTTCGCATCCTTCCGGTCGCACTGGCGATGTTGGGCAGCGGCGCGAGACTCCAGACAGTCGGCTTTCTCGGGTGGTTCGGTCCTCGAGGGCTCGCCTCGATCGTGTTCGCAGTCATCGTCGTCCAGGAGGCGAGCCTCCCCGGCACCAACACGATCCTCGTCGCGACGTACGTGACCGTCGGCGTGTCGGTCATGGCGCACGGGGTCACGGCCGCGCCGCTGGCTCGGCGGTACGCCGACTGGTACCAGTCGCATCCGGGCCATCGCCGTCCGGCGATGGAGAGCGTCCCCGCGGCTGCCCACCGGACCCGCGGTTATCGCGCTCCCGACTTGACCCACGAGCTGCCGTCCATCACCCGATTCGGATGATCCGCCAGAGGAGGTCAGCGGTGATCATCCATGAACTGTGATCAGCGGCGGGCGTGACCTAGATCCGGCTGATGAGGAGGTACGGCGGCTGACGCGGCTCTGGTGGCTGGTGGTCGCACTGGGCCTGGTGAGCCTGGCGGCGGGCGTCATCGTGATCCTGAAGCCGAGCAACAGCCTCAAGACGCTCGCGGTGATCGTCGGCATCTTCGTGCTGCTCGACGGCATCGCCGAGCTCATACTCGTGTTCGATCGACGCACGGCTAATCGAGGACTCGTAGCGGTTCTGGCGCTGCTCGATCTGGTCGTCGGCATCCTGTTGATCCGTCATCCAGTGAGCGGCGTGAAGGCGATCGCGCTGCTCCTCGCGATCTGGCTCATCGCCGCCGGCGTGGTCCGGCTCGTGATCGCCTTCGACACGCACGGCGACCGCCTCGGGCGGTTCATCGTCGCCGCGATCGAAATCGTCTTCGGGATCGTAATCGTGGCGAATCCGAACATCGGCTTCGCAACGCTCGCGCTTCTCGTGGGACTTGCGTTCATCGTGAACGGGATCGGAATGATCGCGTTCGGGCTGCTGCTGCGCGCGGTGCACCACCAGCCTCGGCCTCCCGGGCTTGCCGCCGCCACCTGACCTGACTTTGAAAGTGGCCCGTCCGGACACCGCTGGGCCACCGGAGGCGGAGTGAGCTCTACACCGAATAGCAAGAGCATGGCGACGGCGAGCTGGGTCAAGGACCCGCGAGCGTTCATCGCTCCGCTCGCGCTCGCCCAGTTCATCTGCAGCTTCGCGGGCTCGAACATGAACGTGATGATCAACGACATCAGTCACGACCTGAACACCGACGTGAAGGGCGTGCAGACCTGCATCACGCTGTTCCTGCTGATCATGGCCGTGCTGATGATCCCGTGCAGCAAGCTGACCGACCGCTTTGGCCGCAAACGCTGCTTCACCGGCGGACTGGTGCTGTATGGAATCGGCGCGTTGCTCAGCGCGATCGCGCCGGGCTTGGGAATCCTGATCCTCGGCAACTCGGTGTTCGAAGGCGTCGGCACCGCGTTCTTGATCCCGCCCGTGTACATCCTCACGACGTTGGCATTCACCTCGATCCAGTCCCGGGCCAGAGCCTTCGGGATCATCAGCGGGCTCGGCGGAATCGGCGCCGCTGCCGGACCGCTGATCGGCGGTCTGATTACCTCCGGGATCAGCTGGCGGGCCGCGTTCGTCTTCCAGGCCCTTGTCATCTGCGTGATCGTCGTGCTGAGCCGGCGAGTCGTCGATCCGATCCCGCCCGATCCCAAACGCCCATTCGACGGGATCGGCGCGACGCTCTCGGCCATCGGCATGTTCTGCGTGGTGTTCGGGATCCTCCAGGCCGGCAAGCAGAGGACGCTCTTCATCGTGTTCATGATCCTCGGGGTCCTGTTCCTGGCCGGCTTCTTCGTGTACATCCGCTCGCGGGAGCGGGCCGGGAAGGAAGCACTGCTGACGACCGACCTGTTCAAGAACCGGACCTCGAACCTCGGGCTGATAACTCAGAACCTTCAGTGGCTGCTGTTGATGGGCTCGTCGTTCGTCGTCTCGGTGTTCCTCCAGACCGAGCGGCACTACAACGCGATCAAGACCGGCGTGATCTTCACCGCAGCGACGCTAGGCATTCTGGCCTCGTCGCTACGGGCCGAGCGGCTGTCCAAGAGGTTCTTCCAGAAGACTCTGATCGCCGCCGGCTTCGTGCTTGTCGTGGCCGGCATCGGGCTCTTGCTTGGCCTTGTCCATGCGGCCAAGTCGAGCGCCTGGGCGTTCGCACCGGGGCTGCTGCTCATCGGGCTCGGGCTCGGGCTGATGCTGACCCCGTCGGTCAACATCGTCCAGGGGGCCTTCCCCGAGGCCAAGCAGGGAGAGATCTCGGGACTGTCGCGAAGCATCTCCAATCTCGGGTCATCGTTCGGCACCGCGATCGCAGGCACGATCCTCGTTGCCGACATCGGATCGGGAAACGGCAGCTACGTTGCGGCCATGATCGTCCTTGCCGCGCTCGGTCTGCTCGGCCTGGGGATCAGCTTCCTGCTGCCGACCAACCCGCTTCCGAGCGGGGACGCCGACCTCGCGTCGCAGACCGCGGCTGCGGGCGCTGTCAGCGGCGCGGTTTGAGTCCCCGTCCGCCGGGCGTCTGTCCCAGTGGCCGCCGGCGGGCGGTATCTACAGCGATCATCCGCCGGGCACGGATGCTGGTCCAGGCGCCGGATGTAGTGGCAGGATGAGTGGCGGGAGTGGTGCTTGGTTGAAGTCGAAGTCGGCGGTGAGGTCGCCGAGCTGGGGTGCGATCTCGCGGATGTCAGGGCGGGGGTCGGGCCGCCCGTCGGTGCGCGGATCGAGGCGTTGCCCGCTCAGGAAGTCGTCTTCGACGAATTTGATGATCGCGTCGAAGCTGAGGGTCTGGTGGTCGACGAAGCCGCGGCGCGCGTACGGGCTGATGACCAGTGAGGGGACGCGTATTCCGTAGCCGTTCTCATCGACACGGGGTGGGACGACGTGGTCGTAGAAGCCGCCCCAATCGTCCCAGACCAGGAAGATCGCGGTCGAACTCCAGTCAGGACCGCGCATGACGGCATTGATCAGGTTGGTGACGTAGGCCTGACCGGCGGCGATGTTCGCCGGGGGATGGTCGGAATGTGGCTGGTCGGGGACGATCCACGAGACGGCCGGGAGGGTGCCGGCGTGAGCGTCGGCGAGGAAGCGTGAGCTGTTCTGGATGTTGCCCAGCTGTCCGTCTTGCTGGACGTCGGTGAACGACGGCAGCGGGTTCCAGATGTCCGGCGTTCCGACGCTGAGCGGCGCGCTGGCACAGTTGGCGTTCCCGCCCTCGCAGTCGGGCTCACCCCCGGGGGTGACGAAGTACGCCCAGCTGACGCCGTGCTTGTGCAGCAGGTACGTGATGTCCGTCCAGGCGTAGTTGTAGGAGGTCGATACCTGGCGGCCGAGCGTCGCGCGTTCCTCCGCCAACTGCGCGCGCACCTGCCGGCGACAGCGCGCCCGGGCAGCGCGGGCGCGCGGGTCGACGCCGACTTCGTTCCCCACCAGGCCGGTCGCCCCCCCGGCCTCTTGCGAGCACACCCGCAGCCGGCGGATGGCCACCCGGTTGAACCGGCGCATTGTCCTGGCGGCGCGTCGGCCGATGGTGCCAACGCCAATGATCTGCTGAGTCTGGTAGCCGCCAAGCTCGTTGTCGTTGACACAGCTCGCGGGGTCGCCCTGGCGCGAACACCGGGCCGACCACAACGAGACCTCGAACAGGTGGGCAGGCAGGCTCCACGAGGCACTCGGCTCGAACATATGGTCATCGAGCGTGAAGTTCTCGGCGTACTTCCAGTAGTTCGGGATCTCGCGCGCGTCGTGGTAGCCCATGACGTCTGACGGCGAGTTAGCGCTGCACACGCCGGCAAACCCGCCGCAGCCCCGCCCCCCGCGCGTCTCGGACTCGCGAATGAAGCCGTCCATCTGGCCGCCGTCGATGTCGTCCTCGGACGCGCCCAGCCCGTGCGGCCCGCCGCCATTGACCAGGGAGACGTCGTGGAACGGCCTGTCGCAGGTCCCCCGGGCCGGGTCGGGGAGACACACGGTGAACTTCCCATCTTTCGCGGGGATTCCGTCGGCGCCCGGGTAGGTCCCGAAATAGGAGTCGAACGAGCGGTTCTCCTGCACGATCATCACGACGTGCCGGATCTTCTGAATGCCGGTGGGCGTGACCTGTTCGACGGTCGGGACCGATGGTGCCGACCGGACTGCGGGGCTGATCGCAACCGTGTGGTGATGACCGCCACCCCCGCAGCCTGCGGCTAGGGCGCAGGCGAGAGCGCCCGCGAGAATCGAGCGCAGCAGGGCGAGTCGATGCTGGTTGTTGCGTCTCAATAGCTCGTGCCGCGTGGCTGGTCGTCGAGTGACCAGGCGCGGGAGACCCACGCGGCCTGGCTTAGGGCGCCCACTGTCGCCTCGCCGCTTGATGGCCCGCCCGAGGCGGCGTACATGCCGGTCCGGAGAGCGGGTGGACCGGCAGGACGGTACGTGATTGAAATCGGGATCGGCACCTAACTAGCACAAGATGGGATTGTTCTCACGAACATCGGGTCGGAGGTCGAGCCCGCAGCGGTCCCCCCCTCAGTGCGGCAGAGGCGCGCCTGCCAGCGCCGCGATCACGCCGAGCGCTCCAGCGGCCAGCAGCGTCTCGACGATTCCGCGCTTGAAGATGAGCAGCGCGATCATGGCGGCGGCGAGGATCGCGAATTGCCAGGCTTCCTGGAGGGCCCCGGCGAGCACAATCGCGGCGCCCAGGATCGCGCCGATCGCGGCCGGGCCGGCGCCGTCGAGAAAGGCGCGGGCGCGCTGGTTGTTGCGCAGCTGCTCGAAGCGGCCGCCGCCCAGGAGGATGAACGAAAACGAGGGGGTGAACGCAATCACCGCGGCGAGCAGTCCGCCCGCTAGACCGTGGGCGGCGTAGCCGACGGCGGCGACGGTCGCCACCACCGGGCCTGGAGTGACCTGCCCGAGGGCGACTGCGTTGAGAAACTCTGCGTTGGTCATCCAGTGATACGTGTGCACGGCGTCGCCCTGCATCAGAGGGATGATCACGAAACCCCCGCCGAACGACAGCGCGCCGACCTTGAATGCGGTCCAGGCCAGCGCACCGATTCCGCCGGTCTGGACCGACCCCGGTAGGAATAATCCGAGCGAGCGGGCATGGTTGACGCGGTGCCGGGTGAGGATCTCGACCAGCCCGCACGCCACCAGCGCGAGTACGAGATAGGCGCCGAGCAAGGCGGCGGCTGCTGCGCCCACCGCGACGTAGCCGACCCAGCGGGCGGTCCGCGCGGTGCTGCCTCGAACGTGCGCAAGACTCGGGCCGACCAGACCTCGCGCGGCCTGGACCGCCACGGCGGCCACGGCCGCGCCGGCGCCGGCGCCCGCTCCCCGGACCGACAGCGGCGGGTTGCTCGCGAGGAACAGAACCGAGAGCAGCAGGATGAGGATGACCGCCGGCAGGATGAACCCGAGTCCGCCGACGATCGCACCGGCCGGGCCGGCGACCCGGTAGGCGCAGAAGATCGACAGCTGGGTGGACGCCGGTCCCGGCAGCAGTCCGCACGCGGCATTGGCGTCCTGGAACTCGCGGGCGTCCATCCAGCCCATCCGGTCCACGACCAGCGCACGAAGCAATGCGATGTGGGCCGGTGGGCCTCCGAACCCGGTGACCCCAATTCGAGTCCATTCCCGCGCAACAGTCCGCAGCGATGTCCGGCGGGGAGCCGGCTCGGCGCCCCCGCCCGCCGCGTCTTGCGTCATCTGCCGGCTGGCTCGAACAGCTCGATCGGGTTGCCCGACGGATCGTCGACCAGGATCTGCTGGCCGCCACCGGGACCGGTGACGACATCGTTGCGGAACGGGACCCCGGCATCGCGAAGCCGTCGCACTTCCGCGTCGATGTTGTCGACGACGAAGTGAATCCGGTTCCACCCACCGGGCGCCGGTTTGCGCCCGTCCGGCATCGGCCGGCCGGCCGAGCTCTGGGGGCTGGCGAGCAGCAGCCGCAGCGGGCCGCGGACGACGTCGGCGAATGCCGGGGCGGCGCTCGAGCGGAGCTCGAACCCGAAGTGCTCGGTGTAGAAGTCGATCGACTCCTGTACGTCGTTGACCATGTAACGGACGTTCACCAGATCGTCTGACGTGTTCACCTCACCTCCTGGGCAGGTTGGCGTGTGGTGTGTTCGATCAGTTCGAGGAAGAAAGCGATCCGGGTCGCGAGCTCCTCTACAGTGCGTTCGAACGCCGGGTAAGTCGCTTCATCGCCCTCGCCCTCGGCAGCGGGGTCGGGAATGCTCCAGTGGATGAGGTCAGGGTGACCCGGGAACTCGGGACAAACCTCGCGAACCCGGTCGCACAGGCTGACCACGTAATCGAACCGCCGACCGACGAACTGGTCCAGATGCTTGGAGCGGCGAGCGGCGATGTCGATCCCGCGGCCGGCCAGGACGCGCACCGCGTTGGGGTGCAGAGGCTTGGGATGACTGCCGGCGCTACGCGCCTCAACCATGTCGCCTCGGAACTGCTCGGTAAGCGCCTCGGCGATCTGGGACCGAGCGCTGTTGCCGGTGCACAAGAACAGCACCCGCGTCCGGCGACGGCGGGCAGCCGGACGCAGCCGATTTGGAGGCGCCGCCGCAAGGCGCAGCCCCGGATGGAGCGAGCTTCCCGCGCCGGCCAGCAGCTCGCCACAACGGTCGAGCTCGAGCATGTAGTACGAATCGCGGCCGTCTGCCGCGCTACGCCGGCGCGATACCACGCGCTCTGCCCGGAGCTGACCGAGGTGATACGAGACGAGATTCTGCGGCAGCTCCAGTCGCACGCACAGCTCACCGACGCGCCGGTCACTCCGTGACAGCTCCGTCAGCAGCCGCCAGCGGACGGGGTGTCCCGCCAGGCGCAGAAAGCTCGGTGGAGCGACCCGGGCCGGGGGCGTGTTCGTGGGCACCCGCCCGAGAATACATCAATCAGATTTGATGGATCGCCGTGCTGCGTGAAGACGGCGCTCGGGCTGCTACGTCACAGCGCGACCTGAGAGCCCATGATCACCGTGCGGTCCCCCGGAAGGCCGAAGTGCTCGATCGCGCTCGATGCATTGCGGGCCATCGCGATGAACAGGTTCTTCTGCCAGCCCCGCATGCCGGGATCGTCGGTCGGGGTGATCGTGATCCGCGAGACGAAGTACGAGGCATGCTCGAGGTCGAGGTTGCGTTCGAGGAGGCCTTGCTTCCGCGCCTGGGCCAGCGCCTCCGGGATGTCGAGCGTGTCGTGATAGCCGAAACGGGCGGTCAGATGGACCACCTTGAAGCGGCCGTGCCCGAGTACCTCGACCGCGCACCTGTCGAACGTCTCGACGTGGGGGATGCTGACGGTATCGACGGAGACGATCACGACCTTCTCCGGAAGCGTGTGGGTGTGCTGGACGTCCGAGCGGAGCGCCAGCGGAGTGGTGTCCTTGTCGCGACAGAGGAACACGGCGACGCCGGGGGCCCGGACGAGCGGCGGCTGCTTTGAGTCGAGTCCGTCGAGGAAGTCGCTCAGTGGTCCTTCCTGGGCGACGCGATTTCTCGTGACGATCACCTGGCCGCGCCGCCAGTTGATCATCACGACCGAAATCACGACTCCAATCGCGAGCGGCAGCCACGCGCCGTGCTCGACCTTCGCGATGTTCGCGCTGAAGAACGCAACCTCCACCGTCAGGAACAGCACCGCGAGCGGCGCCAGCTTGCGTTTCGCCGTGCCCCATAGGAGTCGGGCGACCGCAAGGAATAGCAGGGTGTTGAGGATGAACGTTCCCGTCACCGCGACCCCGTAGATGTCGCCGAGCTTGTTCGAGGAGCGGAACACGAGTGTCAGCGTCAGCACGCCCACGCACAGAAGCCAATTGACGATCGGGACGTAGATCTGCCCTTCGACCGTCGACGTGTGCAGGACTCGCAGCCTGGGAAGGAAGCCAAGCTGGACGGCCTGCTTTGCTACGGAGAACGAGCCTGAGATGACGGCCTGGGAGGCGATGACTGTCGCGACGGCGGCGAGGACGACCATCGGCCAGAGAGCCCAATGAGGGGTCATCTGGTAGAAGGGATTGAACGTGTTCGCGTCCTTCGCCAGGGCCTGGTGGTGGAGGATGAAAACCCCCTGGCCGAGGTAGTTGAGGACCAGCGCGGGCAGCGCCAGACCGAACCAGCCGATGCGGATCGGGGCCGCGCCGAAGTGGCCGCGATCCGCGTACAGGGCCTCGGCGCCCGTCACGGCCAGTACCACGCCGCCGAGCACGAGGTAACCGGCGGCGCCGTGATCGATGAAGAAGCGGACGGCCCAGGTCGGGGAGAGCCCCTGGAACACCGCCGGGTCCTTGACCACCTGGCTGAGGCCAATCACGCCGATAACCGAAAACCAGATGAGGAGGATCGGCCCGAACAGCCACCCGATTGTTCCCGACCCGAAGCGCTGAAGGATGAAGAGACCGAGCAGAATCGCAACTGACAGGGGCACGACGAGGTGAGCGAGCGCCGGCGTGGCGACTTGAACCCCCTGGATCGCGCCGAGCACAGAGATCGCCGGGGTGATCATGCCGTCGCCGAAGAACAGCGCGGCGCCGAAGATCCCGAGCGTCACCAGCAAAGCTCCATGGACGACCTTGTTGCGCTGCAGGAGAACGGTCAGCGCCATGATCCCGCCGTCGCCGCGATTGTGGGCGCGCATGATGAAGCCCGCGTACTTGATCGATACGACGATCATGAGCGCCCAGAAGATCAACGACGCGGTGCCGTAGACGGTCGCCGTCGTGATATGCGCCGTGGCCTTGTATGACGTGAAGATGGCTTGTTCGGTGTAGAGCGGACTGGTGCCGATGTCGCCGTAGACGACGCCGAGCGCACCCAGCACGAGCACTGCCCGGCCGGCGTGGGCGATCACGTCCCGGTTGGAATCGGCCAGCGCCTCGAACCGCTTGCGCGTGGCCTCCGACTCCTGCGCTTGAGAGCTGGGCGCGGGCGGAGCGACATAGCCGAGCTTGTGCGCCGCCTCGTTGTAGCTCCTCCTGGCTTTGCTGCTTGGCTCCGGCGACTGGCCGGCCTCATCCCGCGCGGGCGCTTCGGTCTTGTGCCCTGCCTCGTGAAAGCTGCGGCGGCGCGGTGTGGTCACCGGAAGACCTCTTGCGCGCGCCGCATCCCATCGTGGCGCGGGTGGGGGTCGAGCGCGGCGGCTGCCGCACGCAACCCGCTTCCAAGCGCTCCGGGTTCGGTGGGCCGATAGAGCGGACTGGTGCCGTCGGTGAGCAGCGACTCGAGCATCGCGATTCCCTGAGGGGTGACCGGCCCGTCGGCACGCAGCCGGCGGTCGAGCGTCGCGAGCAGCGTCCGCGCAGCGAGCACCTCGCGGCGATCCGGCCGGACGGCCGCGCTGAAGCCCCGCGTGGTCGACTCGGCATCGCGGACCACTCGCGCCAGCCCCGCCGCGACGCGTCTGCGGAAACGTCGGCTGGTAAGCCGGCGACCCCTGATCGCGAGTAGTGCGCTCGCCCCCGGGCTCACCCCCGCGGCCAGGTGGCGGTCGAGCTCTCCCGCGCGCCAGCTGGCGGCCGCAAGAAGACGGGCACGCCGCCACCAGCCCCCGCCCGAGCGGAGCGAGAGTGGAAAGTACGAAAGGCGCTCGGGGTCGGCGACAGACATCTCGAGAGGGGTGCACCTCACATGCTCGCCGAGCGGCAGTCAAAGCGGCGCTAAGAAAACGTCCGCCGCCGTAGAGATTTCGTCAACGCCGCTAGGTTCCGTCCGGTGCGCTATCGGATCGTTGCTTGATCTCGACCATGAGCACCTGCAGCTCCGATTCGCCGACGTTCTCGAGCGAATGGGGCGGGAACGCGCAGAACCGATCGCGCTCGTAGGCCGCTGTGACGGCGGGTGAGCGCGACCGGTCCACGTGCCGGGTTTCGCGTAGCCGCGAGTCGGGGATCTGCGATGTGAGTTCAGCGGGTCTTCGTGACGCTGAAGGTCAGGCTGCTACTGCGCTGCGTGAACGTCGCGCGGCCGGCGGCCGGCGAGCTCGTCGTCCATCCGGGGATCGTCTTGCCGGCGCCGGCCAGGAAGCTCGTGAAGTCGGCCGATGCCGTCCCGCAGTCCATGTTGCTGCTGGAGACGGTGTAAGCGCCGGCCGGGAGATACGCGCTGCCGGCTCGGTCGTTGTGCAGGACCGTGAAGCTGATGGCGGCGCACCGGTTGAGGCTTGTGTTGCCGCCGGTGTGCGAGCCGGGCGCGACGACACAGAGGTTGATCGAGGCGACCTGGCGGCTACCGAAGCGCAGCTGCACCGGGTAGACGCCGGGCTCGGTCGCCGGCGGAACCCGCACCGTCGTGTGGTAGATGCCCTCGACGAGCGCCGGGGTCTGGACGGCGGGGATGCCGTTCACGGCTTGCCCCGACATGATCGCGTCTGACGCGATCGTGAGGTTCAGGCCGGCTCTCGCGTACGCGAGTCCGGAGACGGTCAGCTTGGCGCCCGGCGTCGCCGTGATCGCGCTCAGGCCGATCGTGAACGGCGCACTGTTCGTGACATGCGCGGCGGCCGGCACCGGGGCGCCGCCGGACGTCGACGCGAGCGCGGCCGGCGCCGCGGCCAGAGCGGCCGCGGCGATCGCGCCGACGCCGGCGAGCCTGAAAGGGGAAACAGGTGAGCGGCAACTAGTGAACATCGGGATCTCCGTTCGTTTCATCGGTGGGCCTCTGACACAGACGCGTTTGCTGTGCTTCGGACGATCCCAGTGACGCGCCGCGCCGCCATGCGTATCGGGGTACGTAATTTCGCTCGCGCCACTACTTACCTCGCCGCAGGGGACAATGAGTGACGTGGCGCGGCAGATGCCGATTGGTGAGGTGGCCGAGCGGACCGGGATGAGCGCATCCCGGATCCGGTTCTACGAGGCGCGTGGGCTCCTACCCGAGCCGGACCGGGCCGGCGGCAAGCGCAGATATGGCGCGGAGGTCCTTCGACGGCTGGCGATCATCGACGCTGCGCAGCGAGTGGGGTTCACACTCGAGGAGATCCAGGACCTGCTCGGCTCGCGCGACGAGCTCGCGCACGAGCGGCTGCGCCAGCTCGCGGTTCTGAAACTGCCCGAGCTCGACGATCTAATCGCCCGGGCGACCTCGGTGCGGCAGATGCTGCGGATCTGCAGCCGGTGCAGTTGCGACTCGATCGACGTGTGCCGGATGTTCGACGAGCGCGTGCTCGCCCTTCGCGACCGTCCTGCCGCGGGCGCGGCGCGTCGCCCCAAGCGGGGCGCATCGACCGTGGCTTGACTTCAACCTTGGTTGAAATGCAATGCTGCACGCTGAGCCCGGACCGGAGCCTGCCAGGAGCGCTAGCGGATGACCTACGTGATCGCCGAGCCGTGCATAGGAACGAAGGATCTCTCGTGCGTCGAGGTCTGCCCGGTCGACTGCATCCACCCGACTCAGGACGAGCCGGGGTTCGACGACGAGGCGCAGCTGTATATCGATCCCGAGGAGTGCATCGACTGCGACGCCTGCGTCGAGGCATGCCCGGTGGATGCGTGTTTCGCCGAGGACCAGCTACCCGACGAGTGGCAGCAGTACATCCGGATCAACGCCGACTACTACAAGCGCTGACAGTCGGTCGTTGACGCAGCCAATCGGGTCGTGAGAGTCGGTCACCGGCAGCTTCGCTACCTCGCGGGCGGTCTGATTGCTGCCAGCGCAGTCGCCGGTCTGCTTGCGATCGCGGCACGCGCCGGCTGGGGTGGATCGCCGGCGCGGGCGCTCGAGGGCGCGACGCTGTTCCTAGCCGCCGCCGCGTACGTCGCTCACGTGCTCGCCCACCACGAAAGCACCCGCGAGCTGCTGACGCGCTCGATCCTTGTGAGCGCGTTCGCGCTCTGGGGCCTGGTCCAGATAGCGCCGGGGCTTCCCGGCAACGCGGTGCTCAACGACATCGTGATCGTGCTGTTCGTGGTCGACCTTGCGATCCTCGTCAGCCCGTGGCTCTAAGGGCAACGGCAGTTAGTACGTATGGAGTAGGTGTTGGTCTACCGATGCCGCGGCCAACGGCTATTCCTAGGTTCGGTATGTAGATTGCGGGACGTGAGGATTTGGGCATGATGAGCCGCTTGGGATCGACAGACGAGCAACTCTTGGGGCAACTGCTTGCGCCTCCCGATCTGGACGACGGAGTCCAGTCGCTCGACTTCTGGAGCCGGCGAAGCCGGCGGCTGCCGTGGTACCGGCTACGCGCGCGGCGCGAGGCCGTGCGGATGACGGTCCGTTGGGAGCAGCGAGTCGGCGCGGCGCTTGTCTCGCAGCATCGCGTTCCGCTTGACGCCCGCGTGTTTGCCGGTGCGCTGGTGGCGCGGTCGCGGCTTGCGCGATGGACCCGCCGTGTCGGGATCGTCGCGCTGGCGGCCGTGACCACGGTGGTTGTGCTCGTGACGATTCCGGCCGTGGCGGCGCTCGTATGGCTGCTGAGCGTGTTGTGATCGAAGATCCGCCGCGCGGCTCGGGCGGCATATGACGCCTACGGCTCAGCGGCTGGCGTAACAGTCGCGGTGGTAGCGCTCGGGTGCCTTGGCGACCGCATCCGGCTCTGTGGCGCGCGAGGTCACGAAGCACAGGCCGTCGAGCACGATCGCTGCCGACTCATAGACGCCAATTACGTCGCCGCAACGGGCGCAGGCCGGCGCGCCGTTCTCGCGCTCGAACTGCAATTCCGGCGTCGCTCCCCCAACCAGCGAAACCAGGTCGCGCAGGTGGCCGTCGCCCCTGACACGGAGCGGACGGTCGGCGCTCGCGGACTCCGCCAGTACCAGTAGCGCGTCACGTTCCATGAACTTCGCACCCGACACGTCTACGACGAGCGGCCGATCGACGGGGAGGGTGCCGAGGATGCGCCGAAATCGGTCGACGGACGAGGCGTCTAGGACCCCGGTCACGGACACAGCATCGCCGTCTGACACCAAAGAGAACGGCGACTCGACCGCGCTCGCGGAACGAACCGGGTGAAGCGCAGCAAGATCCGCTTTGCGCTCATCGCTCAGCGCCGCGTGGTCAAAGAAACAGACCCCGGTGACCGCCGACGCTGCCTGGAAGCGGTCGGTTAGCTGTTCCCACGCCGACCAGCGACGAAAGCTCTCATCGTCTCCCCGCACGAGCGGAGTGTTGTCCGCCACAACACGGATGCCCGAGTAGCCATCAGCGAGGGCGTCGGTGAGGACGCGCTCGAACGTCGCCAGCTGGGCGCTGGCGCTGAACGCGTTCCCGTTGCCGTAGACGGCATCGACGGCAAACAGCTCCAGTTGGCCGGTTGCAAGCATACGATCGACCTCGTCGATGCCGCTCAGGAGCGCGGGGTCGGGTTCCTCCGCGACAAACATCAGCTTCTCGCCGCGGCGCGCGCCATCCGCCAGTGCGGTGCTCGCCACCGAATACAGCTCGCCAGCCTCATCGCCGAACCAGGCGACGTGATCGTGCGGCTGCAACACACTCGCGTAGCCGATGGTCGCACGTCGGCGCCTCAACGAAACCTCTTCATGCGATCACCTTCACTCACAAGACATTGACGATCAGCACGCTAGATGCTCGCGGGACGGGAGCCATAGGTAATTCCCCGCGGACATTTGGCTGTTCGTGTTGGAAAGCAACCAGCTGTCACGGCGTCCGTTCGCCTCCGCGCCGTCGGGCGGTGCCCCAGCGCCGATCAATGGGTGGCGAATCTCGTTCACCCGGATCGGATGATGCGCGGCCGCACTGCAGCGGGATCCTGGCCTCGCGATCGGTCCAACCATGAGGGTCAAGCTATGGCAGATGAGCGCGGGCTACCGATTCTGACGCCGCGCAAGGCTCGTCGGCTGGTCAACGCCGCCCTGACCGTCGACGAGACGATCGCCCACGTCGACCGGTCGCTCAGCGAGTTCGACGGCGTCCTCGTCGACTTCAAGTCGTTGCTCGTCGAGTTCGCAGCGGTGCTCGATCGTTTCAACGAGACGGTCACCCGCGTCGATGGGACCGTCGACAAAGTCGGCGTGATCACGACGGAGCTCGGCGAGGTAGTGGCGGAGATGGGCGGGATCGTCGAGACGTTCACCCCCGCTGTCACGATCAACGACCAGGTCCGTCGTCAACTCGATCGGCTCCGTTCGCTCGCTGGCAGCGGCGCCAGCGACACTCCGCCAGAGCCGTAACTGGTGGTCCACCATTTCACCGAGGGTCGTCAGACGGACGCGGACTGCACCCGTGGACACATCATTCGCGGACTGTAGGTCTACACGGGAGCGGCTAGGCGGGGGAGGGCCTGCGCCGCGATGATTCGTAGGGCCACGATGACCTGTTCTGTCGGGGGGTTTTGCCCAGGACGCTGCGTGCCTCAGCGGGGGCCCCACTCGCAGCTCGACGTGACACCGCGAGCAGCAACTTCGTGCTCGTGCCTCACAGGATCAAGTCAGCCCATCGAGGACGTCAGTGATCTTGGCGGTGGCCGAGACAACCCGGGGCGTACCGACGATCGGAGCCAGCGCAGTGAGGACGCTGTGAACCTGGTCCATCCTGATGCCTCTCTGACTCGCCGCACCGAGGTTCATGAGAAACGACTCTGACGGAGCGTCGAGCGCCACCAGTGCGGCGAGCCAGATGAGCACCAGTGTCTCTCGGTCGAGGCGCGCGGCCTCAAACGCCTCGGTGGTGATGCCTGCGAGTAGGTCCGCGTTTGGTCTTCCACGCAGAACTTCGTCCGCACGAGTCGCCAGATCCCCCGGCAGATCCGATTGACCGGTCATCGGCCGTCTCCTATCGAGCGAGGTTTCGACAAGGATGCCGGCCGGGTCTCCACGATCATCATCTCATCCGGGTGACGCATGCCCCGGTTCGAGCGGCGACCCGCCGCAGAACGTCAAAAAGCCCCGCTGTGCGGGGCTTTCCCAGTGCGCCCGAGAGGACTCGAACCTCCACGGACCATAAAGTCCACAAGGCCCTCAACGTTAATCGGCCGGCGTAGGTGCTTCCACGGGCGTCCAAATCGTCCAAATTGCGAGGTTTCCTGGACGGATTGGACAGGCTGGACGGGGTGGATGTTGTCACGGGTGTTGTCACATGCTGGGTCGCGCGACGTCCGGCCGTCCTCCATGGGGGGATACCCGGGCGGCGGAGTGCTTGCGGTGTCCCCAGGTGGTCGACACTCGATTGAACCGCTGTCGCGCAGGGCGTACGCGATCAACCACCGCCCCGAGGCGGCAGGCGTTGGGTCGTGCGTCGACTGGGCTAGGCGAACGCGCCGGTCAGGATCAGCGCTGCGGACATGGTGAAGATCGGCGCGCAGAGGCGGTACACGATGAAGCCCACTCGACCGCCGGTTGCAAGGGAGACGACTGCGAGGACGAGCAGCATCGCGGCCGCGACGGCCGAGACGGTCTGCGTCGCTGGGTCCTCGGCGCCGAACCGCGCGGTCATCACGACGAGCAGCACGCCGGTGAAGATGAGGAGAATCGCTTCGGCGATCCACTCCATCGTCAGGATCAACTGGTTGTCTCGGGTGATGCCCCCGAACCCGTGCACGACCTTCTGTGTGGGGTACAGATGGGCGCTGCCCCACAGGATCGTGAGTGCTCCACCGAGATAGAGAAGCGATTCGCGCATGTTCTCCTACCGCTGGCCCCAGTGCTGTTTCTGCCGATTTGCCGTGCGATTACGACGGCTCCACTAGCCGAGTCTGCCTCTACGCCGATGGGCTGCCATCGGTAGTTCCGGGCAGACAGGTCCCGGGGTTCCGGGGAAGGAGCGCCGTGGCGCCGGGCCCCTACTGGCGCCAAATCGTCCAGAGCGCGGTTCCTGGCCGGATTGACAGGCTGGACGGAGTGGACGTTGTCACGAGTGCTGTCACGGCCCGGGGACGATGACGCGCTCCGCGTCGGACCGAGGGTCCGCGCTTCCGGTCGGCTGCGGCTCGACGGGGTCCGCCTCTGCGCGAGGGAGGTTGACGATCGCCACACCGAGGATCACGAGGGCGACGCCGATCATCGCGGTCGAGTTTGGAAGGTTGCCCTGGATGGCATCGACCACCACCGCCACGGCTGGGACGAGGAAGGTCCACGCGTAGACGCGCGTGGATGGCCAGCGGCCAAGCGCGGCGTTGAACCCGAGGTACACGAGGATTTGCCCTCCGAGTACGAGGAAGACGAGCTGGGCGTCGAGTGTCGGCCGGCTCCAGTCGGTCGATCCGCCGGCGAGGAGCACGAGCGGTATGAGTGGTAGTCCGCCGGCGAGAAACTGCGCCGCGGTGATGCCGGGAATGTCGAGGTTGGGCTCGCGCTGCGTCAGGACTCGCATCCCGAGACCGCCACAGGCCCATCCGAGGGCACCGAGAAGCGACAGCGCCAAGCCGATCGCCAGCTGCGAGCCGTGCCCGACGGCGCCCGGATGCGAGAGTACGACGACCAGGACGCCGGCAAATCCAATGATCAGCCCGGCCGCGCGGAGACGCGTAATCGACTCGGCGAGGGCGAAGCGGGCGATCACCGCGACGAAGAACGGCGAGGAGTTGAGCAGCACCGCTGCGACGGCGGAGCCGGCTCGCTGGGTTCCAACGCTAATGCCGACTTGCGTCAGCGTGGTGTTGCCGAGCCCAATCCCGAGCGCCCAGCCCCACAGCCGTCGAGTTCGGGGCAGTCGGCTGCCCATCAACGGCAACATCATGGTGAGGAGCGCACCGCCCGCGAGCGCGCGCAGGGTCGCGATCATGATCGGTGACGTGTGATGCAGCGCCGCGTCGGTGACCGGGTACACAACGCCGGCAGCCGTCATCGATACGCCGAGGATCACGGGGACCGGCAATCGCTGCCCGGCGCGCTGAGGCTGATTGTCGATGGCTACCCATACCACGCCGACCGACCGTGGTGGGACTCGTGCGCGCGCGGCGGAGCCCTCTTATCTGCGAACCACATGTTTCCATTCATGGCTAGTAGGTCGCAGCTATGAAGCAGACCGAGACGCAGGTCAGTCGCTCGCTAATAGGGGACCGGTCGGCAGGACGTCGCCGTCCGTGCCCATTCCGCCGGCCATCCGTGGCCGCCGGGCGACCCCCTCTCGCAAACACCCCCTCGGCCACAAGCACGGGAAGGACCGTGCCACGTCGACGCATAACGCCGTGGCGGGCGAACCCGGCAGACACCTTAGTCGGCGGCGGGGCCGAGAAGGCGTTCGACGAGGACGCAGTCTTTCCATTGCCCGTCGAGTTCGCCGTGGCGGCGCTGGATGCCAACCTCCTCGAATCCAGCGGCGCGGTGCGCGGCCCGGCTCGCTTCGTTATCGGTGAACACCCGGCTCGTGAGCTTGTAGAACCCCCGG
>Ga0335080_10002445_pt1 | contig 18504 bp, 15 predicted proteins | sample Lox_Sample_34_FD_206720 | JGI IMG/M metagenome (GOLD analysis project Ga0335080, IMG submission 206720) | Soil microbial communities from Loxahatchee National Wildlife Refuge, Florida, United States - Lox_Sample_3.4 | ecosystem: Environmental > Terrestrial > Soil > Wetlands | place: USA...
TAGACTTCGCAGTTTGCCCAGACAACGTTACGTTCTGTCCTCGGCGAGCAGGAATTAGACGAGCTGCTCTCGCACCGTGAAAAGATCAACCTGCGTTTGCAGAGCATCCTCGACACCCACACCGCACCCTGGGGCGTGAAAGTAGCCAACGTCGAGGTGAAGCAAGTAGACATGCCCGAGACCATGCTGCGCGCCATGGCCAAACAAGCCGAGGCGGAACGCGAAAAGCGCTCCAAGATCATTCACGCGGAAGGCGAGTTCTCAGCCGCGCAACGCCTGGTCGATGCGGCCCATCTGCTGGCCACAGAACCGGTCAGCGTGCAGCTCCGCTACCTGCAAACCTTGACGGAAATTGGCGTGGAAAAGAACACGACTGTAGTGTTTCCAGTTCCAGTGGATCTGTTTTCCAGCATCCAGAAACTGATCTCGAAATCTGAGGCCAAGGCCGGCTAAAGGCTGGGCGAGTAACTGACCGCTTTCGAACTAAGGAGGCCATCGAGATTGACCATGGCAGCTTCTGGCGATACCGAAATCACTCTGGGCACGGGCAAAATGCTCGCTCTTTTTTTTGGCCTGGTGGCGCTTTGCGCCGTGTTCTTCGGCATGGGGTTTTCGCTGGGCAAGAGTACGGTCAAAACCGCTTTGGTGTCAGATGTTGCTTCCGGCTCGACCGTGGAGAGCGGACCCCGGCCTTCTGCCTCGAAAAACGTGAGTTCTTCTGCCTCTTCCGATCCTGCAGTGAAATCCGTCGGCCAGAAGCTTCCTGACGCCCAAACTACGAATAGCGCCGCCGCCACGGAGTCCGCTGCCGCGGCGAGCACAACTCCGCCTCCCGCCGATCCCCTGGTCGCTCCTCCGTTGAATGGTTATTACGTCCAAGTCGCGGCGGTCAGCAAGCAGGAAGACGCGGAAGCTCTGGTTGACGCGCTCAAGAAAAAGCAGTACGCCGCCTTTTCCACCAGTGCCTCAGCGGACAAGCTTTTTCGCATACAGGTGGGCCCTTTTGGAGATATTAAAGAAGCGGAGGCGATTCGGGCCAAGCTGGTGAGCGACGGCTACAACCCAATTCTGAAGAAATGAAGAATACGGATAGTCTTCACTCTCTGCTGAATCTCTGCTCTTTCCACGGATCACCGTACATGTGGTAACCGTTCTGCTCCCAGAACCCGGGCGTGTCGTGATCGAGGAATTCCAGCCCACGGACCCATTTCACCGATTTCCAGGCATACAAATGAGGAATGATGAGGCGTAGCGGATAGCCATGATCGGGCGCCAGCGGCTGCCCGTCGTGATGGGTAGCAAGTAAAACCTCATCGCTGTCCAGGTCCGCCAACGGAACGTTGGCCGTGAATCCCTGCTCAGCGTGGATCAAGACATACCTGGCTGACGGTTTTGGCCGCACCCGGCTTAGCAACTCCTTCATCGCGACCCCGTCCCAATGATTATCGAACCGGCTCCAGCGGGTTACGCAATGGAAGTCACTTTCGCGCTGAACTCTGGGCAGCGCATTGAATTGTTCCCACGAGAGTTGCAACGGTACTTCGACCAACCCGTATACGCGAAATTCCCAGGTCGCAGGGTCGAACACCGGCACCGAACCGTAGTGCAGGACCGGCCACTTCAGGGTCAACGACTGCCCCGGAGGCAGGCGTCCGGCCTGCTTCATCTGCCGTTCCAGTTCCCTCCGGTCTTTTCCCTCAAAAAGCATCTTGCCCCTTTCTCGTTTTTCAGACCCAGATTCATGCTCGAAGGTGTCAGGCTCTCCGGAATTCTCAGATTGACAGTAATCAATGTTGTGCCCGATCCTAGGATGCCATGAGCAACGGGGAGCCCGACTTGACCAAAAAGCTGCAAGCCATCGCCGATCCCACTCGCCGCCGTATTTTACAGGCGCTGAAGGAACGTGGCGGCAATTCCATTGGCAAAGAAACGGGACTGTGCGCCGTGGACGTCGAACAGCGCATGCAACTTTCCCAGCCTACCATTTCTCATCATATGGCCGTTTTGAAGAATGCGGGACTGGTGAAGACACAAAAACTGGGTCTGTGGATGTGGTACCAGCGGGACGAAACTGCCATTCGGGAATTTACCCGGATTTTGCGGAAGGGCCTGTAATCAGCGAGGGCGGCCAGAAATTATCCCGCAGCAGCTGCTTGGGCCTTTTGCAGCAGGCGCCGCGTCTGGGCGATAAGCTCACTCACTTCAAACGGCTTCACCAGGTAAGGTAGATTCTTCTCCTGCAGAAAAGTCCGGATCTCTGGCTCGAGCGCGCTGGAAAAGGTAAACAGCACCCGCCCCGCCAGACCGGCAGCTCTTTCGCTAATCCAGCTATGGACTTCGTACGCGCTCCATCCACCGGGCATTCTGCCGTTGATGATCAGCGCGTCGAACTTTTCACCGATCAGCCGCGCCTTCGCTTCTTCTCCATTCATGAGCGCCGTGACTTGCGCACCGGCCCCGATCAGGACGTCGCGCTCGAATTCGAGAACTGCTTCTTCGTCTTCGACGAGGAGTATCCGTCCGGAAACAGCGGATTCACGCGGCGGAATGACCGCTGGTTGCTGCAACGGCACCGCTCCCGCTGCTGGTAACCGGACTTCGATGACCGCGCCTCCTCCATCCCGGTTCCGTGCCGTGATCTCGCCACCATGTTCTTTGATAATACCGTAGCAGATGCTGAGACCAAGACCGGTGCCCTTGCCCACACTTTTCGTGGTGTAAAAGGGATCGAAAATCCGGTGTGGCTCCTTGATCCCGCAACCGGAGTCGTGGAATTCCGCATGCACTTGCCCGGCTTTCGCATACACGCGGACATTTAGATTGCCGCCGTTCCCTGCTTCCAGTATTGCGTCGACTGCGTTGTTGATGATGTTGAGAAATACCTGTTCCAACTGGTGCGGATCGGCGGTTACAGCGGGGATGCTGGGCTCGATCTGGCGCTCCAGCCCGATATTGTTCACGCGCAGGTCATAGTCCCGTAGCGCCAGGGTCTCGTCGATGACTTTGCAGATATCGACGCTTTCCTTCTGCAATTTGCGCTGCCGGGCAAATGACAGTAGGTTCTGCACCACGCGATGGGTCCGCTGCGCCTGCTTGAACAGCTTGGCCACAAAATCCTTGGCGCGATCTCCCAAGCCTTCACTTTCGAGCAGTTGGGCATAGCCCAAAATCGCGGTAAGTGGATTGTTCAGTTCGTGGGCCACGCCTGCTATCAACTGGCCCACCGCCGACATTTTCTCGCTTTGCAGCAATTGCTCCTGGGTGCGCCGCAAGTCTTCATAGGCACGACAAGTTTCCTCATAAAGACGCACCTTTTCGATGGTTGTGGCGAGCTGACGCCCAATCGCCACCAGCAGGTTTTCATCGTTGCTGGTGTATTCGCGGGTCTCCCGGCTGCTGATGCCCATAATGCCCATGGGCTTGTCCTTACCCCAAAGCAGGACCCAGATCCAGGATTGCCAACCGTCGGCGCGTACGAACTCTGCCACCACCGGAGGAAGGTGTGGCAAATACTCTGCCGTGATCACTTCGGTGCGAGAGCGAGTGACCAGGTCCCCGAAGCCTTCGGGAAATCTTGCCTCGGCGAAACGCGCCCGGTCGGCACTGCGCTGACCCCAGCCCGCTCTTCGGCGGAATGTCTCGTTGTCCTCATCCGAAAGATAGACCGACCCTGTCTCCGCGCCGAGCAGGGAGATTACCTGGCGCAGCGTGAGGTTGAGAATTTCGTCAAGATCGAATGACTGCGTCGCAATCACCGCCATCGCGTTCAACGCGTTCAGCTCGCGGTTGCGGCGGCGAATTTCGTCCTCCGCACGCTTCTTTTCGGTGATATCCAGCAGAAACCCCTGGTAGCGCTCAATCTTGCCGTCTCCGCTGCGCGTGGCAAAGCTGCTCTCCATGGCCGAGAGCAATGTGCCGTCTTTCCGCCGCAGCGTGACTTCGAAATTCCGCACGTAGTTGTTGCGCTCCATCTCGCGGCGGAATACCTCTCTCTGCTCAGCCGATCCGTACAGCTCGGTATCGATATTTAGAGAAATCAGTTCTTCGCGGCTGTTGTGCCCAAGCATCCGCACAAAGGCATCGTTGCAATCAAGAAGTTTGCCCTCGGGAGTGGCCACAAAGACTCCCTCTTGCACCTGTTCGAACAGCAGCCGGTATTTTTCCTCCGCGATCCGTCGGTCTGTGGTGTCCCGCACCACGTGTATGGTGCCTTTTTGCTTGCTTCCCTGCTCGGTGTAAGACGACGTGGAGACCATGCAAAAGCCGCCAAAGGAGCGGTCGGTTCCTTCGTGGAAGCCTTCATTTCCGGCCGAGCAATATGGACATCCCGACCATTTGCCAGGGCCTCTCGGCAGGACTTCCTCGCAGGTTTTTCCCACGACGTCCGCCGGAGCCTGGGCCAGCCTTTCCAGCAACGCGTGGTTGGCCTTCATGACGCGGAAATCGGCATCGTGCAGCAAGACCAGGTCATGGATGGAATCGAAGGTATTGGCCCATTGCCGATGAGAACGTAAGACCTGTTCCACCAGGCGCAGGTTCTCCACCGCCAGCCCGAGCTGTTGCCCGGTTGTGGTAAGAAACTCCATGTCGTCCGGCGCGTATTTCAGACTACGGCGGCTGCCCAGTGACAAAACGCCAATCACCGACTTCTTTCCCAGGACGGGCACAATCACCACGTGATGAAACTTTTCACCTCGAAGCTGCGCACGTATGTTTTCATTTGCATTTCCCGTTTTGACCACTACCGGCGCGCCTTCCTGCATAGCCTGGCCCAGAGATTGATACATGGGCAACGAACCACATTCCTGCAGGTAGTTTTGCGACAGGCCGATCTGCTGTGCCACTACCATGTTGTCGCCGTCCCGCAAGCGGAACCAGGCGGCTCTGGCATGCATTAGTTTCTTAAGTTCTTCGAGGGCCGTGACCATCATTGGGCCGTAATGCTGGGCTCGGGTAATGCTTCCGGTCAGCGCGTTGATCACGCCCAGCCGCTGGGTGCGCATTTTGTAGTCGTCAAACACTATCAACAGCATGCTGAGGCCTGCGGTGAGAGTGGTAATAAGACTCATCCCCGGGGGAAGATGGGTGCTCACGGGATCCCAGGGCAAATGCATGAGCAAGAGGCTTACGCCCAGGAACCAGGGTCCGATCTCCCAACGCGCCCACCGGAAGCGAATCAGTTGGACCACCGCAGTGATGGCAACGATCCGGTACGCGACTTCCAGGGCCACTCGCAACGTCAGGGAGTCGGGCCACCACAGCGCCCTCGCTACCGCATAGGCCATGACTGCAATCGCAACCAAGAGCAACGCAGGCAGGAGCTTAAGAGCATGTGCGTACACAAAGATAGCTGCGGCGAACAGGCAAATCGCGAGGACGAACTCGGCTTGCGCGATGGCGGTGAGATAGCGTGCAACGGGACCGCTTTCCAGCGCCGCGAGGGTCAGGCGAGATACAAAACAGGCCAGCCAGCCCACAATCCAAACCAGCAGGTAGCGTTCCCGAAAAGTGCGGAAGACGAGCAGGCTGGCGGCCAGCATGACAAGCACGGCCAGCTCCAGTGCCGACAACCTGGGCACACCCAGGTCCGGCACCATCCACCAACTGCACCAGATCGTCAAATTCATCGTGGCTCGGCCGGAAATACTCCCTCCGTTAATAGCACGGCACGGAGGGTTACTAGTCGGCTTTCCCATGACCACTGGTTACTTTGGGAATCTCGGAAGTACGGTAGAATGAGCCCTACACTGGACTCCAGCCCCATGCCTTCCGAGCGCATCCTAGTCGTGGATGACGAAGAAACCATTCGCGACATCGTTTCCTCCATGCTTACGTCGGCGAACTATAGGTGTCGTCAGGCGGGTTCCGGCATGGAGGCCCTGGCGCTGCTCGACTCCGGCGAAGAGTTTGAACTCATGCTTTCGGACTTGATGATGGCCAACCTCGATGGAATTGGCCTGCTGGAACGCACCAAAGAGCGCTTTCCGGACATGCCGGTGGTCATGGTGACGGCGGTCCATGACATTTCCATCGCGCTTGGCGCCATACGCAACGGGGCTTACGACTACTTGCTCAAGCCCTTCGAGCGTGAGCAATTGCTAAATACAGTGCGCCGCGCCCTGGAAAATCGCCGGCTGAAGGTAGAAAACCGCAAGTATCAGACCGACCTGGAAAAGCTGGTCAGTGAACGAACTGACCAACTCCGAAAAGCCCTGGCGGACCTGGAACGTTCGTACGGCATGACTCTGGAAGCGCTGGGTGGAGCGTTGGACTTGAAAGACGCGGAGACGGAGGGCCACTCCCGTCGCGTCACCGCTTTCACCATTGCCATTGCCAAGGCAATGGCTGTGCCGAAAGACCAGATTGCCGTGATTGCCCGCGGCGCGTTTCTGCATGACATTGGAAAAATGGCAATTCCTGACGCCATTCTGCGCAAGCCGGCCAAGTTAGATCCGGACGAAGTTACGATCATGCGCGAGCATTGCTACCACGGCTACCAGATCCTCAAGAAAATTCCGTTCCTGACTGAAGCTGCAGAAATCGTCTACTCCCATCAAGAGTGTTTCGACGGCTCCGGCTATCCCCGCGGACTAAGGGGTGAAGAGATTCCGTTAGGTGCAAGGATTTTCTCGGTCGCGGACACACTTGATGCGATCACCTCCGACCGCCCCTACCGGCAAGCGCAATCGGTGGGCGCCGCCCGGGAGGAAATCCGGGCCTGGGCCGGACGCCAGTTTGACCCTGACGTGGTGGAAACCTTTCTCTCCATGCCGGAAAATATCTGGGGCGACTTGCGTAAGGAAATTGACGCCCAGATCAGCTTTGCCTATACAATCTCTGCCAAATCAGGCTCGTAGAGGTCGATATGAAAACCCTCCTTCCAATTCTGTTGGCGGCATTTGTTGTCGCCGGCTCTGCCTTCGCACAGGATCGTCCTGCGGTAACCGCGCAGGCCAATACTGTCTTCGCGGGCGCAGACGGCAAGTTTGAGGCCAACCCCGACACCGCCTTTATGCAGTTCAACATTTCGGCGCAGGCGGAAACCTCTCGCGCCGCTTACGATCAGGCCTCGAAGTCGGCCGAGCAGGTCCGCCAGATACTACGGGCGAACGGGATTGAGCCCAAGTCCACCGAGATCGGATTTTTCTCGCTCCAGCCGGTCTACGACTACAAGACGGCAAAACGCAAGCTTGTGGGTTATCGGGTTAATGCGAATGTCTCACTCAAGCTGAAGGATTTCTCCAAAATCGCGCCGATCATTCAGCAGCTCGCCGACTCCGACGTCTCGGAGAGCCAGACGATCAGCTACACCCTCGACGATATGGACGCAGCCAAGACCAAGGCCGTAGAAGATGCCTATCGGCGGGCACGTGAATCCGCCACAGCTGTAGCGCGCGCCAGCGGCCGCACTCTGGGCGATCTCTCTTATGCTTCAGTGGACACGTTCGAAAGTCCGCGCCTGATGGCGCCTGCTCCCCGCATGATGGCTATGAAAATGGACGGCGGCGCTCCCGCGCCGACCGAGGAGTTCACTCCCCAAACCATCACTATCACGGCTCACGTGAACGCTATGTTCACGCTACGGTGAGGCCAAGGCGGAGGGTTGTTCTGAAAACCGAACAATCCTGAGATCCTTCCGCCGCCACGACCCAGGAAGCGTAGATTGCCGCCTGTTCGCCAATCAGGCGAACGTGGAGGCAATTCATGAACCGAGCATTACTCGTAGGCATCAACGCCTATCCTGGGAATGAACTGCAAGGCTGCGTGAATGACGTCACCGATATGGCCGAGTTTTTGGTCAGTCATTGCGGCTTTGACGAAAGCGATATCCGGCTGGTTACGGATGATCGTGCCACTACAGAGGCCATCCTTGAGCGGTTAAACTGGTTGCTCGACGGTGTCAAGTCGGGCGACCGCATTGTGTTCCACTACAGCGGCCACGGCGCTCAGTTTCCGTTCCGCGACGCGAAGGGCAACGTGACCAGGGTCGACGAGTGCATCTGTCCCGTGGACTTTGACTGGACCGAGCAACACGCCATCCGCGACAAACAGTTCAACAAGCTTTTCACGCCGGTACCCCGCGGGGTGGAGTTCGAGTGGGTCTCCGACTCTTGCTTCTCCGGCGACCTGGCCAAGGAGCTCTTGATCCAACGCAGGATTAAGGCGATGCCGATGCCGGCCGACATCGCGTGGCGGCTGCGCACTGCCGAAACCAAGAATATTAAGCCGATGGGCTTCGAGCACGTAGTGGAGGGCCTCAACGTAGCGCTGACTTCCGGCTGCGGCCAGCGCGAGACCTCCGCCGATGCGGTAATCGACGGGCGCCCTAACGGCGCGCTGACCTACTATTTCCTGCAGACCCTTTCCGCGCCCAACGGACTCACCCAGACCTTGGCTCAGGCCGCGGCCCGTACCCGCGCCGCGCTGCAAAAGAATGGCTATACTCAACATCCCCAATTGGAAGGCTCTGAAGCCCTAATGAACGAGCCTTTCCTGGCTGCCACTCAGTCCAAGGCTCCACCCTCCAAAGGACCCAGAAAAGTCGCGTGATCAACAGATGCCCCGTCCCGGTCGATCCGGCCGTTGGAGAGACCGGGCGGGGTACTGAGTCAGCCTCGCCGCCCATTCTGCGTACCTGACAACTCCCGCACAAACCGTCCACCGGCACAAGGACAACAAGCACCCGGGCGGATCCCGCAGCAAGAACCTGAAAACATACTGTGCGCGCACCCGCCCCTCAGGGCACCCTAGCATCGGAAGCCGACTGGCACCGCCCGGTGCTCAGTCTTGCTGAGGGGGGATCCATGAAGGTTCTGGTTGTCGAGTCGGAAGAGGCGGTCTTGAAAGCGACCGGCGTTATGCTCAACAAACTCGGTTACGAAGTTGGACTGGCGCCGAACTGCAACGTGGCGTTTCAGCTCTACTCGGAGAAGGGACCACATGATGTTGTTTTGATCGCATTGAAATTCCTCCGCGGTTCGAGCGCTGGCGGGGCCAAATTTATTGACGCGCTGCGGCAGAAGAATCCCAAACAAGCCTTTGCTTTTATCAGCGCCGCCCCGGTTTTGAAAAAGCCATTCTCGCTACAGGAACTGGATGACTTTATGGGAGCTTTCCGGCGTCCCGCAAGAAGCCGCTTCGGATAGTTAGGGTTCGGGTGCCGCGGACGCTCCGCGCAGCGTCGGAACGAAATGTTCCGGCGGGAACATATCGTCATGACGAGGGCAGGCATACAATTCCGTCATGACAGATAAATGTAAGAAAGCAGAACAGTAAACCGTCAACGTACCGGCGGAGGAATCCTGCTGTTGTCGAGGGGAACGTCGCGCTGGATGATCATTTCCAAAGTCGTTCCGGCTTCCATTCGTACGTCGTTGCCGCGGGTGAGCATGGCGATGGCCGTGCCCACGGCACCGCCAACGCCAGCGCCGATTAAAGCCCCCTTACCACCGTTGCTCAGTGCCCCAACCACCGCCCCGGTGCCCGCGGTACTGGCAACAGTGCCCACCTTCTGGCCTGTCTGGCTGTCCTGGCGGATGGTGCCTTCATCATCTTTCACGGCGGTTTTCTCTGACCCGGGAACCTGCTCCACGGCTCCGGGCAGCACCACGGTATAGCCGCTGGGATAGATAAGGGTCGTGAAATGCATCAGCACTTCGGCTCGCCCTTTGATTCGTCCGGCGCGCTGAACATGACTGATCTTCCCTTGGACATAAGTGCCAGCTGGGATCACCACCCGATCGTTGAACACCACTGGGAACGTAGTTTCGGCATACACCGAATCGCCTTCCCGGGCATTCTTGGTGGAAAGTGCCTGCTTGAGCGCCAGCGGCACCTTGGTACCGGCGGGGATTGTCAGTTGCGCCGCAGGAGGCGGAGCATTGCCCGTTGGAACCAGCGAATGCATCGAGGAAGGCGACGACTGTCCGACAGCCACCCCGATCAACATAAACCCCATCATGATCGTGCGCATGGAGTGCCTCCGCGAAACGCTCGTTGGAAGACTGCTCAGGAACCCGAGTGCCAGGGCTGCCGAGACCAGTGTGCCCCGATGTGATTTAGGATGCAAGCAGAACCTGAAAAGTTTGACCCCGCGCCAGCCAAAAGAGAGGTTAGTCCCCGGACCGGCGAGGCTGGGCATCCCGCACATGCCCCATGAATTGCGATTGCAGCCGCTGCGCGCATAGCTCGCCACACACGGGCAGCGCGCCTTCGGATTGGGCGATGTCATCGTCCCAGGAGCACAGATAGAGCACTGGCCTCTTGAACTCAGCGAATGAGGTCCACATGAGCCACCAGCGATCAGTGGCCGCTTTAAGCACCCCGCAATTCGGACCTGCACATCGATAGGCCAGATTGACAGGCGGACTCGGATTTCCTGTTTTCATGGACCGAACCCCGGGAGCGATCGTTGCACGCCAATCATTTTAACGGAAGCGAGCGCCCGCCGGGCCGCGACCTACTTGTAAATCAGGTACTTCTGCCGGAGCTGTTCGAACTTCTCCAGCGGCTCGCGCCATTCTTCTGCGATGCGCCGTGGGTCTTGCCCCCGGGCGATGGCATCGTACACCGCCTGGTTTGCCAGCAGCTCGATCATGCGCTCCATGTGAAATGCGTCGGGATATAGCTTGCGCAGGGCAGATGCCAGCTCGATGCCCAACTCCGGCCCGTCAAAGGCGTTGCGATCAACCAGGATGATGTTCACTCCTTCACATTTCTGGCCTTCGTGCACGCTGGATGCCGGTGTGAAGGAAACAGGCACGAAACGAACGCCGGAGATGCTTCGAGCATTCAGATACTGCGCCAGCTCCTTAGCCTTAATCCACGGCGCGCCAAGCAGTTCGAACGGCGTATCCGTGCCGCGTCCGACCGAGACATTGGTGCCCTCAACCAGCGCCACCCCTGGGTACAAGGTCGCTTCGGTGACACTTCGCAAATTGGGCGAGGGGTTGACCCAGGTGAGCCCTGTCGAGTCAAACCAGTCGCCACGCATCCAGCCTTCCATGGGAACGACGGTCAATTTTGCATTGAGGTTGCGTTCGGCATTGAACATTTGTGCCAGTTCGCCCATGGTCATGCCGTGACGAACTGGAATCGGATAATACTCCACAAAGCTTTCGCGTCCGGCATCGGGAATTGGTCCCTGTACAAATGACCCGGTAATCGGATTCGGACGATCGAGCACGATGATTTCAATGCCGGCCTTTGCCGCACCTTCGAGGAAATAACCCAACGTAGTTTCGTAGGTGTAGAAACGCGCGCCGGCATTCTGAATGTCGACCACGACCGCGTCGAGCTGCTTGAGAACATCCAGCGGCGGGTGGCGGGCGGCGTCGGTGGCGCCGTACACGCTGTATACGGGGATGCCAGTTGCGGCGTCTTTGGTGTTGGCAACGTCGGTGGTGTCGAGAGCGCCCGTGACGCCATGTTCAGGGCTGAAAATAGCGTCGAGAGAGACGCCGTCGACATGGGCCAGCACGTCGATGGTGCGGCGGCCCTGGGAATCTATTCCGGTCTGGTTGGTGAGCAGGCCGATTTTCTTTTTGCCGGTTGGAGCGCGCAAGGGATCGAAATTGCGCGCTTCGAGCACGTCGATTCCTGTCTGGACGGTGCCGTTCCGAGTGGCGAGGCGGCGGGCGGCAGTCTGGGCTTCGTTGTAGCCAGTGACGCTCTTCCAGCGCAGTTCTTCTTTTTCGTCGACGGTCAGGGGAATCGCTGCGGCTACCGCCGTCGCGATTTTCGAACGTAGCCCAATCGCGCTTCCTTTCCCGCGGGGATGGACAGCGTTGGTCAGCAAGATGATGTAGGTGCGGGTAGTGGGGTCGATCCACACTGATGTCCCGGTAAAGCCGGTGTGGCCAAACGATCCGACGGGCAGCAAGTCGCCACGGTTCGAGGAGAACGGCGAATCGATGTCCCAGCCCAGACCGCGCAGCACAAACGAAGTTGGCGGCTGCTGCGGTGTAGTCATCTTCTCGACTGCGAGAGAAGGCAACACAGTGCTGCCGTTGAGCAGCGCCTGAGCGAATCTGGAAAGATCGTCGGCAGTTGAGAACAGGCCAGAATGACCGGCCACGCCACCCATGCGCCGTGCCGTGGGATCGTGGACCATGCCGCGCAGCATCTTGCCGTCCTCATCGTATTGCGTGGGAGCGATCTTGGGGCGCCAGGAAGTCGGCGGCAGAAAGCGGGTGTGCTTCATGCCCAACGGCGCAAAAATGTGTTGCACGCAATAAGCGTCGAACGGTTGCCCGGAAACCCGCTCCACCAGCGCGCCAAGCACGATGAAGTTTATGTCGCTGTAGAGAAATCGCGAGCCGGGTGGATAGATCGGCTTCTCGGCGAAAGCTAGAGCAAAAGCCGTGCCACGGCCCTCCCATAATTCACCGAGATCCAAATCCTCGGTCAAGCCGGAGTGGTGGGTGAGCAGCATGCGGACGGTGATGTCGTCTTTGTCGTTCTGAGCAAACTGTGGGAGATATTTTGCGACAGGGTCATTCAACCGCACTTCGCCTTTTTCCACCAGTTGCATCACAGCCGTAGTCGTCGCCACTACTTTGGTCAAAGACGCGATGTCGAAAATGGTGTCGACAGTCATGGCCTCGCGCCGCGGCTCAAGCGAGCGCTCGCCGAAGGCTTTGCGATAGATCACCTGGCCATTGTGCCCAACCAAAAGCACTGCTCCTGGAACCTGCCCATCGTGAATGGCGTCACGGACAATCGAATCCAGAACCGCGAGGCGAGCCGGAGCAGGCGCAGGCAGATTGGCGGCACGAGCCGGAGGCATGCTGGCCCACAGCACCGCCAAGCCGAGAATCCACACTGGCCACGTCCGATTTGTCCTGATTGAACGGATACTCTGAATTTACACAAGCGTTGACGCGGGGCTCAAGGAACCGAAGTAAGGGGTGCCGAGTGTGACATCGCATCTGGGTTTACCAGCTATGGGAACTCTGCTATAACCCGGAGATCGGGCAACCTACACCTTGCAGGCGAGTTCACGTCCGCTGAAAACCCCGGCCAACTCTGCCGCGCATTTCCCCATTCCAAATTACGACGACCAGGATGCTGTATTTGCGGAAGCCTTTCAGACTCTGCAGCGCGCAGTCGCCGAACGGGTCTTCCCCGCCGCGTCGACTGCAGTTACATATCGCGGAAGGCTGGTCGCACTAAAGGCTGTGGGCCGCTTCACCTATGCAGCGGATTCCCCGGAAGCCAATGTGGAAAGCATCTTCGACCTCGCGTCGGTCACCAAAGTTGTGGCCACGACCAGCATGGCAATGATTCTTTACGAGCGCGGCTTGCTGGATTTGGACGCTCCGGTCGCGGTAATCGTTCCGGAATTTGTCGGCCTAGGATCGGCAACCGAAGACCCGCGCCGGCGGGAAGTCACATTGCGGATGTTACTGACCCACTCCTCCGGATTGCCCGCCTATGAAAAGTTGTTCCTCCGCGCCCAAACGCGAAACGAGCTTCTGGCCGCGGCGTTTGCCGTTCCCCTGACGACCGACCCCGGGACGCGTGCCGAATACAGCGACATCGGCTTCATGATTCTGGGTGTGGCGCTGGAGCGGATCGCCGACGAAGCGCTCGACCATTTCTGCCAGCACGAGGTCTTCGGCCCGCTGGGCATGGCGCGGACCGCTTTCAATCCGCCAGCCTCCTGGCGTTCGACGATCGCGCCGACGCAGGAGGATCGCACCTTCCGCAAGCGAACCATCCAGGGAGAAGTGCAGGATGAAAACGCCAGCGTGCTGGGCGGCGTGGCAGGCCACGCCGGCGCCTTCTCGACCGCAGGCGATCTGGCGATTTTCGCCTCAGTGATGCTTCAGGAAGGACGTCCGCTGGTTCGCCCAGAAACCCTGGCTCTGTTCACCCGCCGGGATGCTTCCCCGCCGGGTTCCTCGCGAGCTCTCGGCTGGGATACGCCGTCAACGCCTTCGCAATCGGGAAAATACTTCGGTACAAAATCCTTCGGTCATCTCGGCTATACCGGGACCTCGCTGTGGATCGACCCGGACCGCCAGCTTTCGATAATCTTGTTGACGAACCGCACCTGGCCGGATTGCCAGAATCAGGCGATCAAAGAAGTCCGGCCAAAAGTTCACGATGCAGTAGTCCAAGCGCTCGAGGCTAACGCGTGAAACGCGCCAATAAATCGGCATTGAGCCAACTACGGACGGAACAGACCAACCCGGCTTCAGTTGACCTTGACCTAAAATCTTCGCTGGAAATTGCCCGCATCATCAATGCCGAGGACGGCAAAGTGGCGGCGGCCGTGAAGCCTGCCCTGCCGCAGATTGCGCAGGCGATCGATTGGATCGCGGCTGCTTTGCAGCGCGGAGGCCGGTTGATCTATGTCGGCACCGGCACCAGCGGCCGCATTGCGGCACTCGATGCTGCCGAATGTCCACCAACGTACAACACCGATCCAATGACCGTACAGTTCGTGATGGCAGGAGGACCGAATGCCCTGGGCTCGGCCACCGAAGCCAGCGAGGATTCGCGCGAGCTGGGAGAATGGGAAATCAAGAAACGCAAGCCCGGCAAGAACGACGTAGTCGTCGGAATTGCCGCCAGCGGGCGCACACCGTTCACCATCGCCGCAGTGGCCTACGCGCGAAGAAAAGGCGCGAAAACCGTGGCCGTCGTCTGCAATCGTAACTCGCCTCTGGCCAAAGCTGCCCACCTTGCCATCGTGACCGAAGTGGGACCCGAAGTAATTTCGGGATCGACCCGGATGAAAGCGGGAACCGCACAGAAGATGGTTCTCAACATGCTCTCCACCGGGGCTATGACGCGGCTCGGTTATGTGTACGGCAATCTCATGGTGAGGGTACACTTGAAGAACGAAAAGCTGGCCGCGCGGGGTGTGAGCATTCTGGAACGAGCCACGGGCAGGTCGCAACCGATTGCCCGGCAGGCCCTGAAACAGGCGGGAAACAACCTCCCGGTAGCGCTGGTGATGTTGATGGCCGGAGTACAGCGGAAGGACGCAGAACGGGCTTTGAAAGCTTCCAGGGGTGCAGTGCGGCGCGCCATTGTGGAAGCCCGCAGCCTGTAGTGCTTTGCGCTCCGCCGGACGATGGCCTTCCGTTTGCCTAGGTCTCTACCAGAATTCGCCATGGTCGTCTATAAAATGGAATCGCACCTCACAGGACGGACTTGTGGCCACTGCACCGGCTCGCGCACTCGCAGGAACAAAAATCGGCATGGATAAATTCGTGATTCGCGGCGGCAATCCGCTGCTGGGAACAATTCGCGTCGGCGGGGCTAAGAATGCGGCTCTGCCCTGCATGGCCGCGGCGCTGCTTACCGAAGAGCCGGTCATTCTGGAAGCCATCCCACAAGTGCGCGACATCGAGACCACGCGAAAACTTCTGGCCGCGATGGGCGCGGAAGTGGAGCTGGGTTATGGACGGGCGCAGCATCGCACCACCATCTGCTGCCGCAATCTTGCTTCGCCTGAGGCTTCTTACGAACTGGTGAAGACCATGCGTGCCTCCACTCTGGTACTGGGGCCGCTGGTAGCGCGCTGTGGACGGGCGCGTGTTTCTTTGCCGGGTGGCTGCGCCATTGGCGCACGGCCGATCGACCTGCACATCAAGGGGCTCGAAAAGCTGGGCGCCAAGATTACACAGGACCACGGGTACGTTGAGGCCACAGCCGAACGGCTCAAGGGCGCGGAGATTGTGTTCGACAAGATTACAGTAACCGGCACCGAAGACTTGCTCATGGCCGCAGTTTTGGCCGACGGCGAAACGGTCATGCTGAATTGCGCCCGCGAACCGGAAGTCGCCGATCTCGCCGATCTGCTCAACAAAATGGGCGCGCACATCGAAGGCGCAGGAACGCCGACCATTCGCGTAAAGGGCGTAAGCAAGCTGCACGGCGCCAAGCATCGCATTATTCCCGACCGGATTGAAGCCGCGACTTTCATCATCGCCGGAGCGCTAACCGGTGGGGACCTCAATGTCATCGACTGCAACACCGAACATCTGGACGCGCTGCTGCAAAAACTGACTGAGGTTGGCGTAAAGACCAGCCACACGGCACAGTCGGTGCGGGTGATGGGTGATGTGCCCTTCAAAGCGGCCGACATTACGACCGAAGAATACCCCGGCTTCCCCACCGACATGCAGGCACAGTACATGGCGCTGGCGACACAGGCCGACGGAACTTCAATCATCACCGAAAATATCTTCGAGAACCGGTTCATGCATGCGCAGGAACTGGTGCGCATGGGCGCGAACATCAAAATCGAAGGGCGGCGCGCCGTGGTGCAAGGCAAAAGCCCGCTGAGCGCGGCTGCTGTGCTGGCTTCGGACTTGCGTGCTTCCGCATCGTTAGTGCTGGCTGCGCTGGTTGCCGACGGAGAATCCATCATCGACCGCGTCTATCACATTGACCGCGGCTACGAAAATATCGAAGAAAAACTGCGCGGCGTGGGCGCCCAGGTGCGCCGCATTGGAGAGATTCTGCCGAAAAAGGCGCACGGCACGGGCGGCTAAAGGGTAGCATTCAGGAAATGTCGCATGCGGAAGTGCAATGCGATCTTGGTGTTTGTCGTCATGGCCGGTGGGTTTTCGTTCACCCAGACGCCTCCGGCACCTGCTACCCCGCACAACTGTGAAGTGGTCGGAGTAGTTAGCGATCAATACGGCGCACGAATTCCCTTCGCCAACGTGTCCATCGACGGTGCGCTGCTTCACCAAACGATTCCGACAGAGTCTGATGGCTCTTACAAAGCCCAACTGCCGTGTGGTGTTTACACCGAGACTCTTGAAGCGCGAGGTTTTGCCCAACATCGGAGGCCGCCCTTCCACTTGGCATGGCCTTACGACGTGCGATTTGATGTCACGCTGAATGTCGGAGTCATCGTAGATTCCATATGCGTGAAGACGGATCTGGATGGCGATCAAAGGGTATGCCCGCCCGGAAATACCGGCTATTACAAGACCGACACGCTAACCGTCCCCGCTTTGGGCGATCTGCCAAAGGAGATGTTCGTACATCATGGAGTCCGAGCGGATGATGCCACCGGAGTGAGAACTTACCGTGGGGCCAGTTCGCCTTTGAGCAGCAGAGTGGTAGTTGAGTACGACACAATCACTTTGACGGCGGACGAGGTCACGCTTGATCCGCGCACCTTCGAGGTTGTGGCCCAATCAGCTGATGTTGAAGCTGACGGCCTGAGCGGCCACAGCGTGCGGGCCAAGATTACGTTTGTCAGCGGAACACCGACGATAACTCTCAGCACGCCAGACAGACCGTAGCTCACCTTATCGACATCTTTACTTCACCTGCAGGCTGTCCAACATCTTTTCAAACACCGGCCACAAGCCCTGAAAATCATCGTCTGGCGCTACAAAAACCAGATACAGCACAACCCCTGATTTTGTCTGGATCGCCACCACCCTCACCCGCTCGGTGAAAGTCTTGCCACCCTCCCGAATCGCGGACGTGCCGAACCAGTCGAGTCTCCTTGCCGGCAGGCCTTGCACCGTAAACGCCTGAGGGCTATTTGCGATCCGCAACCCAGGGTTCGCCATCTGAATGTCAGTCATCAATTCCCGCAGGGCATTGTCGAGTTCTTTGGTTTTACTCTTCGGCTCGAAGCCGCTGATCATCACCCCATAAGCCAGCGCGCCGTTGGCCGAACCGCCTTCTGGATAGATGCTTACGCTCGAGCCAGCATCGTCGACGTGCCAATTATCGGGATAGCTGATGGAATAAGCCGCGCCACGATAAGTCGTGAAGTCCGGGCTGGCAATGTTCCCGAGCGATAGCCTCGGCAAATCGGCCGGCTTCTTCGCAGCCTCACCTGACGCGGTTCCTGGCTCCGACAGTGCCTTCTTCGCGGCGAGGTACTCCGGGCTGTCTCCTTCATGAAAAGTCTTCGGCGAAAATCGCGACAGTATCTTCGCAACATTTTGCGCCCGATTCCCGGGATCGGGATGAGAAGCCAGGAACTGCGGCCCTCCGCTTTTTCCCTGTTGTTGCTTGAGCTGGTTGAAGAAAGTAATCATGGCCTGGGGATCGTGGCCGGCGTCGTACATGATCTGGGCGCCCACCATGTCGGCCTCGGTTTCCGAATCCCGAGAATATTTCATCAACACGGTTCCTGCCGTAAGAGAAATTCCCATCTGGCCCAAAGCCCCGGCCCAGCCGCCAACACCAGCGCCGAGCACGCCGCCCAGGATGGCGAGCGGCAACTGGGTCTTCATGGCCCGGCTGGCTTGCCGCGTGGAGTGCCGCATTACCACGTGGGAGATTTCATGCCCCATGACTCCGGCGAGTTCCGACTCGTTGGCGGCCTCAATCAACCCTGTGTGAACATAGATAGGCCCGCCGGGAAGGGCGAACGCATTAATGGATTTGTCGCGCACCACTTTGAAGGTATAGGGAAACTTGTATCCCGGGGCCTTTGCGGCAAGCTGCTGCCCCAGCGTGTTGACGTATTTCGACATGGGATGACTGGCCGGCAAAATCGGCAGCTTCTTC
>Ga0335080_10002446_pt1 | contig 18503 bp, 18 predicted proteins | sample Lox_Sample_34_FD_206720 | JGI IMG/M metagenome (GOLD analysis project Ga0335080, IMG submission 206720) | Soil microbial communities from Loxahatchee National Wildlife Refuge, Florida, United States - Lox_Sample_3.4 | ecosystem: Environmental > Terrestrial > Soil > Wetlands | place: USA...
GCCCATGAAGGAGCAGGCCGCCGAGCTGTTCTATTGCCGGCTGTTCGAGCTCGACCCCTCGCTCCGCCTGATGTTCAAGTCGGACATGACCGAGCAGAAGCAGAAGCTGATGGTGGCGATCGCGCTCGTTGTGGCGAACCTGGAGAAGATGGAGAGCCTGCGCCCGACGGTGCTGGAGCTCGGCCGCCGCCATCGCGGCTACAACGTGCAGCCGCGGCATTACGACGTGGTCGGCGAGGCCCTGCTCTGGACGCTCGAGATCGGCCTCGGCAGCACCTGGACCAAGGAGATGGCGGAAGCCTGGGGTGCGGCTTATCAGATTCTCGCAGCGACCATGATCGAAGGTTCCGAGAGCCCGGAGCCCCGCCGCAGCGCGCGGCCGGTTGCGGCCTCGATCTACTGACCCCTACGGATAAACCAGCTCCGGCACGCCGCCGCGGGTGACGAAGACGATCGCGTTCTGGTCGAAGGCGCGCGCCAGCTCCAGCCCCGCCTCCACGGCAATCCCGAACACCACGCATTCGACCTCGGCCGTCCAGTGGCCGGTCGGGTCGCGCCCCTCGCCGATCGCATAATCGTAGCCGCGGGATTCGATCAGCTGCGTGAGTGCCCGGTGCCGGGCGCGGTTCTCCGCCTCCGGCAGCACCACGCTGCGCGGGTTGCAGGCGGTGACGACGACGGCGCTGTCGGCGCCGCGCGCGCGGAGCACGGCGTCGAATTCCGCCGAGCGCCGGCCGATGTTGAGAGTAACCTCGCAATCGTCGGCCACGAACAGCACATAGTCGGTGGCGCGATAGGCGGCGATCAGCGCCTCATCCAGCATTGCAATTCTCCGCTTCCGGCCGTTCACTCTAGCGAAGCCGCGAACGGACACCAAGCAACCCCGCGAAATTGATCGAGGACCGCATGACCGAGCAACGCCCGCCGCTGCCGCCCTTCACCGTCGCCACAGCCGCCGAGAAGGCGCGGAAGGCGGAGGATGCGTGGAATACCCAGGATCCCGTCAAGGTCTCCCTCGCCTATACCGAGGACAGCCGCTGGCGCAACCGCGCGGAATTCTTCCAGGGCCGCGCCGCCATCGTCGAGTTCCTCTCGCGGAAATGGGCGCGCGAGATCGACTATCGCCTGATCAAGGAGCTCTGGGCTTTCCACGAGAACCGCATCGCGGTCCGCTTCCAGTACGAATACCACGACGATTCCGGCAACTGGTTCCGCGCCTACGGCAACGAGCAGTGGGAGTTCAACGAGCACGGCCTGATGCGCCGCCGCGAGGCCAGCATCAACGACGTGCCGATCAAGGCGAGCGACCGCAAGTTCACCTGGCCGCAAGGCCCGCGGCCTGCCGACTTCCCGGGACTGACGGAGCTGGGGCTATGACGACACGTCGCGCCGAATGCTCCTGCGGCCAGCTCGCCGCCATCTGCGAGGGTGAGCCGGTCCGCGTCTCGGTCTGCCACTGCCTGGAATGCAAGCGGCGATCGGGAAGCGCCTTCAGCAACAATGCGCGGTTCCAGGACGCGAACGTCTCCTTCGAGGGCCAGTCGAAGGAGTACACCCGGGTCAGCGACGCGGGGAACCGCGTGATCTACAGCTTCTGCCCGGAATGCGGCACCACCGTGCATTACAAGATCGACGCCCAGCCGGGCTTGATCGCGATCCCGGTCGGCGCCTTCGCCGACCTCGACTTCCCGGCGCCGTTCCTCTCCTACTATCACAACAGCCGGCGCTATTCCTGGGTCGGGATCGGCGCCGAGCCGCTGGAGCGGTTCGACTGATCGAAGGCCGCTATTCGGCGGGCCGAACCGTGACCGCTTGCGGATTAGACAATATCCGTACAACACCGTGCCGTTTGGACGGAGGTGCCTCCATGAGCATCACGCGCCGCAAGAGTGCGGAGGATGCCCGGAACCAGTTGCCGGAACTTCTGGACGCAGCCCGGCCTTCCCTCGGTCTCGGGGGAAGGGGATATTGAGAAGACGCTGCGGAAAGTGACGGTTCCATCCATATCCTGCCCCCAAGACTGAGGGCGGGTTGGGGTGGGGGTTGATCCAGCTGAAATGCAATCGATCCAGCGCTCGGCCAACCCGACGCAACCCTCAAAAACTCGGCGGCGTGTTGACCGACACGACCTCGCACTCCTCCGCGCCGGCGTTCTTGAAGCGGTGCGGGGTGCGGCTGTCGAAGTAGTAGGCGTCGCCCGGCCCGAGCACGCGGACCTGGTCGCCGACGGTGACCTCCAGCTTGCCGCGGATGATGACGCCGCCCTCTTCCGCATCGTGGGTCAGCATCTGCTCGCCGGTATCGGCGTCCGGCTTGTAGTGCTCGTGCAGGATCTGCATCGCCTTGCCGGTCAGGTCGCGGCTCACCTGGCGGTAGGAGACCGGGCCGCCGGCGAGCTCGACAAGCTCGGTCGCGGTGAAGAAGATCTGCGGCCGCGGCTTCAGGTCGGCGGCGAAGAACTCGGCGAGCGACAGCGGGAAACCGTCGAGCAGCTTCTTCAAGAGGCCGACCGAGGGCGAGGAGCGGTTCTGCTCGATCATCGAGATGATCGCGTTGGAGACGCCGGCGCGCTTGGCGAGTTCCCGCTGGGAGAGGCCGTGGGATTCCCGCAGCGCTTTCAGCCGCGCGCCGAGGTCAAATCCGTCGGCTTTGTCCATCTGGGTCCGGTCTCCATTCCTGTTCACTATGCTCAATATATTAAACGATTGGGCCAGGAATCAAGGGTTTAAGGGGCCAGACCAGCCTTCCGGCGATTCAACTTGTTGATTTTCTTGAACGTGCTATTGTCGCGGCCCATCCGAAACCGGAGCGGGAACCCCCCACCCATGGCCAGCCAGTCCGCAGCCGCGAAGACGTTCGAGGCGACGCAGTTCAAGCCGACCCCGAACAACCTCGAAGCCTTCTTCATGCCGTTCACCTCGAACCGGCAGTTCAAGTCGAAGCCGCGCCTGTTCGTGAAGGCGGAAGGGATGCACTACACCACCATCGAAGGCCGCAAGGTGCTCGACGCCTCGGCGGGCCTCTGGTGCATGAACTGCGGTCACGGCCGCAAGGAGATCTCGGAGGCGGTCGCCCGCCAGATCGCGGAGATGGACTACGCGCCGCCCTTCAACATGGGCCACCCCTCCTCGTTCGAGCTTGCGTCCCGCGTCGCGGCGCTGCTGCCGGCCGGCCTCGACCACGTCTTCTTCACCAATTCCGGATCGGAATCGGTCGATACCGCCCTCAAGATCGCCCTCGCCTACCAGCGCGCCCGCGGCCAGGGCACCCGGCAGAAGCTGATCGGCCGCGACCGCGGCTATCACGGCGTCGGCTTCGGCGGCATCTCGGTCGGCGGCATGGTCAATAACCGCAAGTGGTTCGGCAACGCCCTGAACGGCGTCGATCACCTGCCCCACACCTACAACGCCAAGGAGATGGCCTACTCGAAGGGCATGCCGACCTGGGGCGTGCATCTCGCCGACGAGCTGGAGAAGCTGGTGGCGCTGCACGACGCCAGCAACATCGCCGCGGTCATCGTCGAGCCGGTCGCCTGCTCGACCGGCGTGCTGGTGCCGCCGCAGGGCTACCTGCAGAAGCTCCGCGAGATCTGCACCAAGCACGGCATCCTGCTGATCTTCGACGAGGTCATCACCGGCTTCGGCCGCCTCGGTGCCTCCTTCGCCACCGAGTTTTTCGGCGTGAAGCCCGACCTCATCACTTGCGCCAAGGGCCTGACCAACGGCTCGATCCCGATGGGCGCCGTGATCGTCTCGAAGGAAATCTACGACACCTTCATGGGCGCCTCGGCGGAGAATGCGATCGAGCTCTTCCACGGCTATACCTACTCGGCGCATCCGGTCGCCTGCGCGGCGGGCCTCGCCGCCCTCGACATCTACAAGAACGAGAACCTGTTCGACCGGGTGAAGGAGCTTTCGCCCTATTGGGAGCAGGCGATCCACAGCCTGAAGGGCACCAAGCACGTCGTCGATCTCCGGAACATCGGCCTCATCGGCGCGATCGAGCTCGAGCCGCGGCCCGGCAAGGGCGGCGCCCGCGGCTTCGAGACCTTCCTCGCCTGCTACGAGGCCGGTGTCCTGACCCGCGTCACCGGCGATACCATCGCCATGTCGCCGCCGTTCATCGTCGAGAAGAGTCAGATCGACCAGATGGTCTCGGTCCTGCGCGACGTCCTCAACAAGCTCGACTGATCGCGGCCATATTCCGATTGCGGCCGGTCCCCCTGGGATGAACCTTGGGGAGGACCGGCCGTTTCGCGTTGAAATAGGGCGGACGGGATTTTTATGCGGCACCCCCACCCTCCCCTCCCCGAAGACGGGGGAGGGTTCCAGATGCCAAGACGATTCTAAAGCTGGGAGTTAAAACTATGCTGATCGGCGTTCCGAAGGAGATCAAGAACCACGAGTACCGCGTCGGTCTCGTGCCCTCCAGCGTGCGCGAGCTGATGCATCACGGCCACAAGGTCGTGGTGGAGACCAAGGCGGGGGCCGGCATCGGCTTCAGCGACCAGGACTACAAGGCGGCCGGCGCCACGATCGCCGGCACCGCGGCGCAGATCTTCGCCAAGGCCGACATGATCGTGAAGGTGAAGGAGCCGCAGGCGAACGAGTGCAAGATGCTGCGCGAGGGCCAGCTGCTCTTCACCTATCTGCACCTGGCGCCGGATCCCGATCAGACCAAGGGCCTGCTGAAGTCCGGCTGCACCGCCGTCGCCTATGAGACCGTGACCTCGCCCCGCGGCGGCCTGCCGCTGCTGGCGCCGATGTCCGAGGTCGCCGGCCGCATGTCGGTGCAGGTCGGTGCGCACTACCTCGAGAAGGAGCCCGGCGGCGCCGGCATCCTCCTCGGCGGCGTGCCCGGCGTGCGCGCGGCCAACGTCACCGTGATCGGCGGCGGCGTCTCCGGCACCCACGCGATCCGCATGGCGATGGGCATGGAGGCGCAGGTCACCGTGATCGACCGTTCGCTCGATCGCCTGCGCGAGCTCGACGAGATCTTCGGCTCGAAGCTCAACACCATCTACTCGACCGTGCATGCGATCGAGGAATACGTCCGCGATTCCGACCTCGTGGTCGGCGCGGTGCTGGTGCCGGGCGCCGCGGCGCCGAAGCTCGTCACCCGCAAGATGATCAAGTCGATGCGGCCGGGCTCGGTCGTCGTCGACATCGCCATCGACCAGGGCGGCTGCTTCGAGACCAGCCATGCCACCACCCATGCCGACCCGGTCTACGTGGTCGATAACGTGACGCATTATTGCGTTGCCAACATGCCGGGCGCTGTGGCGCGGACCTCGACCTTCGCCCTCAACAACGCGACCCTGCCGTTTGCGATCGCTCTCGCCAACAAGGGCGCCCGCCGCGCCTGCGCCGACGACCCGCATCTCCTGAACGGGCTCAACGTCCACGACGGCAAGCTCACCTATAAGGCCGTCGCCGAGGCGCTGAAGCTGAAATACACCACCGCCCAGCAGGCATTGGGGCTTTGATAAGCCGGCATTAACCTTGGCGTCCTGAAGCCCGTCAGCTTCGGGTCAGGAACGGTTCTCGGAAGGCGGAGCGGCAACGCTCCGCCTTTTGCTTTTGCTCTCCCCTTCGTGGCGTCTGCCGATTCGGCGCAACCTTACTGCCCACTTCGTCATTGTGCGCATGGCTGGCACGCGCCTGAACCGCGGGATTCGCCCCGATATCGCCCCTCGGCCGCGCCGGGTCGGGCGTTATCAGTCCGTTAAAGGATGGGAATGAACAATACCCGTGAATCGTTTGGGCATTGCCCGATGCCTCCGACGACCTAAGTGGTAGGCAGACCGGTCCGGATGGGACGCGCTGAACTGATAGGATGAGATTCGTGAGAACGATTTCCCCTGCTGCCCCTGACGCGCGCTACAGCACGGTGGCGATCTTCCTGCACTGGGCCGTGGCGGCGCTGATCCTCGCCGCATGGCTGCTGCCGCATGCACGCGAGCTGTTTCCCCGCGCCGCCGGCCCGGCGATCATCAACCTGCACCGCTCGGTCGGCGAAACCGTTTTCGCGCTGGTGCTGTTGCGCGCCGCCTGGCGCTTCATCAGCCCGCCGCCGTCGCTGCCCGCCGGCACCACGCAATTCGTGCGCTGGAGCTCGCATCTCGTCCATGGAGCGCTTTATGTGCTGATGCTGGCGGTGCCGGTGCTCGGCATCCTCTTCACCTGGGCCGCCGGCCACAACATATCGTTCTGGGGCTTCGCCGAGATCGCGCCGCCGGCCTGGATCAATCCCGATCTCCACGACACCTTCCGCAATCTCCACGAGCTCGGCGCCAATGCCATCATCTGGCTGGTCGGCCTCCACGTCGCCGCTGCCTTGGTGCACCACTACCTGTTCAAGGACGGACTGATGGACCGCATCCTGCCGGCGCGCCGCCGCTCCTCCGCTCGCGGCCGCGACGCCATGATCTGACGCGGAACCGACTGCCCGTCCCGCGGACATAGAGGCGCCGCTCCTTCACCGGGGCGGCGCCTTTCGCTTATCCGTTATCTACGTACGCGGCCTGAGGCGGTGCACGTCGTGGGTAATGACGCCGCTCTCGTTGTCCGGGCGCTCCAGCCATTCCGGATAGGTGAGCGTGCGGCGGATGTCGTCGAGGCCGGATTCCCAATGCTCGCGCATGGTGAGGCGGCTGAATTCGTAGTCCTTGTGATAGGCCTCGAACGCCTTGTCCCGATAGATCAGGTGGATGACGTTGTGCACCTTGCTGCAGGACATGTCCCGCGCCGTCACGATGTCGGGATCGTTGTCGAGCCCCTCGGGCAGCTTCTTCAGCAGCGCCCGTACCGTGCGGCGCAGCTTCTGGATCTCCAGGGAAACGTCGGTCGCCTGCCGGGTGCGGCTCGAATACTGGATGTCCTTCTGCCGCTCGGCGACGTCGAAGATGTTCTTCGGCAGGGGCCCGCGCGACGACCAGAGATCGACCTGGAAGGCCAGTGTGTCGCGCCGCGGCGGATGGGTCAGCACCTCGGTCAGCGGCGTGTTGGAGAGCAGGCCGCCGTCCCAGTAGTGCCGGCCCTCGATCTCGACCGCCGGGAAACCCGGCGGCAATGCGCCGGAGGCCATGAAGTGCTCCGGCTTCAGCACGCGATTGGCATTGTCGAAATAGGTGAAGTTGCCGGTCTCGACATCGACCGCGCCGACCGAGACCCGAACTTCCTTCGAGTTGATGCGGTCGAAATCGACCAGCCGCTCCAGGGTCTCCTTCAAGGGCGCGGTGTCGTAATAGCTGGTGGCGGCCGGCCCGCCGCCCGGCATCAGGAACGGCGCCGGGAAGCGCGGCGCGTAGAAGCCGCGCTGGCCCTCGAACAGCGCCCGCATCGCCGCGAAGGCGCTGGCGGCGGAGCGGATGTCGCCGTTGCCGAGCTTGGGTGCGAAGCGGTCGTCGACCGCCCATTCCGGGAACAAAGCCGAGTTGCAGATCGTGTCCCAGAACTCGGTCAGGCGCTCCATCCGCCGTTCCGGCGGATTGCCGGCGAGGATCGCGGCATTGAGGGCGCCGATCGAGATGCCGCAGAACCAGTTGGGCATGATGCCCGCCTCGTGCAGCCCCTGATAGACGCCGGCCTGGTAGGAGCCGAGCGCGCCGCCGCCCTGGAGCACCAGGGCGACGGTCTCATAGGCGGGCAGCTCGATCTTCTTGGCTTCTTCGCTCACTGCATATACCAGCCGTGGCTGACGATGAAGGATTGGCCGGTCAGGGCCGCCGAGGGATAGGCGGCGAGGAAGAGCGCCAGCTGCGCCACGTCCTCGACCGTGGTGAAGACGCCGTCCACGGTCTCCTTCAGCATCACGTTCTTGATCACCTGCTCCTCGGTGATGCCGAGTTCTTTGGCCTGCTCCGGGATCTGCTTGTCCACCAGCGGCGTGCGGACGAAGCCGGGGCAGATCACATGGCTGCGGACATTGTACTCGGCGCCCTCCTTGGCGACCACGCGGGCAAGGCCCAAGAGGCCGTGCTTCGCGGCGACGTACGGTGCCTTCAGCTTCGAAGCCTCGTGGGAATGCACCGAGCCCATGTAGATGATCGTGCCGCCCCGCTTGTCCTTGTACATGTACCTCATCGCCGCCTTGGTGATCAGGAATCCGCCGTCGAGGTGGATGCCCATCATCTTCTTCCAGTCGGCGAATGGGAATTCGTGCACCGGCTTCACGATCTGGATGCCGGCATTGGAAATCACGATATCGAGGGTGCCGAAGGCCTTCGCGGCCTGGTCGACGCCGGCCTCGACCGCCTTCTCGTCGGAGACATCCATGGCGACGCCGATCGCCTGGCCGCCCTTTCCCTTGATCTCGGCGGCGGTCGCGTCGGCGCCGGCCTGGTTCAAGTCGGCGATGGCGATCTTCGCCCCCTCCGCCGCGTAGGTCTCCGCGATCGCCTTGCCGATGCCGCTGGCCGCACCCGTGATCAAAGCGGTCTTGCCTGCGAGACGCATGGTGTTCTCCCTTCTGATTTTTGCTGCAGTGCGAAAATTAAGGGGAACAGCCCCAGGTTTCAACAGATCATGTGGTTACAATGCGTAACCGAATCGTCCCATTTCCGGCCGTTTCCGCGGCTTTAGGCCCCTTTGCCAGTGCCCCTCGATCTGGGCTAGTCTCCGCGCCGCCGACCGCCCGCCGGACGTCCTGAAACATCCGCATTTTTAACATCCGGGGAATGTGCGATCGGCTCCCTTTGGCAACCCTTTTTGGTCATTTTATGAAGTATTTGGAAGACTGGCTGACCGAGCACAAGGTCGACGAGGTCGAGTGCCTGGTCCCCGACATCAACGGCATACCGCGCGGCAAGATCCTGCCCGCCACGAAGTTCGTGAAGAGCTCGAAGGGCGAGAGCCTGCGGCTGCCGACCAGCGTGTTCATGCAGACGGTGACCGGCGAATATCCGGACGTCGATGAGGACAGCATCGGCTCCTACGAGGATCCGGACATCTACCTCACCCCGGATTCCGACACGATCCGCATCGTGCCCTGGTACAACGACCCGACCGCGCAGGTAATCCACGACGCCTATGACGGCGAGGACAAGCCGATCGAGATGGCGTCGCGCTACGTGCTGAAGCGCGTGCTGCAGCTCTATGACGACAAGGGCTGGAAGCCGGTGGTGGCGCCTGAGCTCGAATTCTACCTGGTGCAGCCCAACACCGATCCCGACCTGCCGCTGCTGCCGCCGGTCGGAAAGTCCGGCCGGCCGGAGACGGGCAGCCAGGCCTATGGCATCGACGCCGTGAACGAGTTCGATCCGATCTTCGAGGACGTCTACGACTACTGCGAAGCCTCGGAGATCGACGTCGACACGCTGGTCCACGAATCCGGCTCCGCGCAGATGGAGATCAACTTCAACCACGGCAACGCGCTGGAGCTCGCGGACCAGGCCTTCCTGTTCAAGCGCACGGTCCGCCACGCCGCGCTGAAGCACAACGTCTACGCGACCTTCATGGCGAAGCCGCTGGCGAACCAGCCCGGCTCCTCCATGCACGTCCACCAGTCGGTGGTGGACAAGCGCACCGGGCGCAATCTCTTCGCGGATTCCAAGGGCCGCGACACCTCCCTCTTCCGCAACTACGTCGCCGGGCTGCAGCGCTACCTGCCGCAGGTCATTCCGATGCTGGCGCCGAACATCAACTCCTATCGCCGGCTGCGGCCGCAATTCGACGCCCCGATCAACGTGCAATGGGGCATCGACAACCGGTCCTGCGGCCTGCGCGTGCCGGTCTCCGGCGCCTCGTCGCGGCGGATCGAGAACCGCCTCGCCGGGGCCGACGCCAACCCCTACCTGGCCATGGCGGCATCGCTGGTCTGCGGCTATCTCGGCATGACCGAACGGCTGAAGCCGACCAACCAGATCGAGGGCAGCGCCTATCGCATGGCGCATACCCTGCCGAAGACCGAGCAGGAGGCCCTGAGCCGCTTCATGGCCTGCAAGCCGATCAAGCCGCTGTTGGGCGAGAAGTTCATCAAGGCCTTGTATATTGTGAAGACCGCGGAGCTCGCGGCCTATCAGAACGTGATCAGCTCCTGGGAACGCGAACACCTGCTGCTGAACGTCTAAAGGAGGTCGCGATGCTGACCCTGAAAGACGAACTCCTCATCCTGACGGCGCGGATCAACTTCAATCCGTGACCGACCCTTCCGCTTGACGACACCGGCGGCGAACCGCGCCGCCGGCCCTCATTCGTTCAGGAAGGAACCGAAACCATGACCGTACTCCCCGCACGCAACTCCACCCGCGAATGGCAGGCGCTGGACCGCGCCCATGTCCATCCCTTCACCGACCACGCGGCGCTGCACCAGGTCGGGCCGCGGGTGATCGCCCGCGCCGAGGGCACGCATCTTTACGATTCCGAGGGCGTGAAGCTGCTCGATGCCTTCGCCGGCCTCTGGTGCGTGAACGTCGGCTACGGCCGGAAGTCGATCGCCGAGGTCGCCTACAAGCAGCTGCTCGACCTCCCCTATTACAACACCTTCTTCAAGACCACCCATCCGCCGGCAGCCGAGCTCTCGCGCATCCTGGTCGACATGACGCCGGAGCAGTTCACCCACGTGTTCTACGGCCAGTCCGGCTCGGACGCGAACGACACCATCGTCCGCATGGTGAAGAGCTACTGGAACCTGAAGAAGCAGCCGAAGAAGAAGACCATCATCAGCCGCAAGAACGCCTATCACGGCTCGACCATGGTCGCGGCGTCCCTGGGCGGCATGAGCTACATGCACGAGCTCGCGGACCTGCCGCTGCCGGGCTTCGTGCATATCCGCCAGCCCTACTGGTTCGGCGAGGGCGGCGACTTGAGCCATGAGGACTTCGGCCGCCTCGCTGCAAAGGCGCTCGAGGACAAGATCCTCGAGCTCGGCGCCGAGAACGTCGCCGCCTTCATCGGCGAGCCGGTCCAGGGTGCCGGCGGCGTCATCATCCCGCCGCAGAACTACTGGCCGGAGATCCAGAAGATCTGCCGCAAGCACGACGTGTTGCTGATCGCCGACGAGGTGATCTGCGGCTTCGGCCGCACCGGCTACTGGTTCGCCTCGGAGTATTTCGGCATCGAGGCGGACTTCATGACCCTCGCCAAGGGCATCACGTCGGGCTACGTGCCGCTATCAGCGATCATGGTCTCCGGCAAGGTCGCCGAGGTGCTGACGGGGATGGGCGACTTCAGCCACGGCTTCACCTATTCCGGCCATCCGGTCGCCTGCGCGGTCGCGATCGAGAACATCCGGCTGCTCCGGGAAGAGAAGCTGGTGGAGCGGGTCCGCAACGAGACCGGTCCCTATCTCGCCAAGCGCATGCAGGAGTTCCTCGACCATCCGCTGGTCGGCGAGGTCCGCAGCCTCGGCCTGATGGGCGCCATCGAGCTCGTGAAGGACAAGAAGACGCGGAAGCCGTTCGAGCCGGTGGGCGACACCGGCACGATCTGCCGCGACCACTGCTTCCGTCTCGGTCTCGTGATGCGGGCAACCCGCGACACCATGCTAATCTCGCCGCCCTTGACCTGGACCAAGGACGACATCGACGAATGGGCCGGCCTCGCCAAGCAGGCTCTCGACCTGACCGCCAAGGATCTCGGCGCGAAGAGCTGATTGAACACAAGTCGAGGGTGCGAAAAGGGGAGCGCTCGCTCCCCTTTTTTGCGGGCCCGCACACTCCGGTGGTCAAATTCCTAAAGCTGGAATCGCGCAACCGCTGCAACTATGGTAAGGAAAATCCGCCAGGAGTGTCGGGAGAGCGGCGTGACGGAGCGAGAGCAGAAGCGAGCGGCCGGTGATGTCGCCGGGCCGGGGGAGGCCTTGCCGTTGGCCTTCAGCGGGTGCTTCGGCTGGCTCTATCGGGCAAACGGCCGGCAGGCGGTCGTGCTTTGCGCACCGCAGGGCTACGAGGCCCAGAGCACCCATCGGAACTGGGGCGCCTTTGCGACCCAGCTCGCGGCGGCCGGAATTCCAACCCTCCGCTTCGACTATCCATACTCGGGCGATTCCGCCGGAAACGACACCGACCCCGCGATCCTCCGCCGCGCCCTCGACGCGATCCAGGCGGCGGTGGCGCTGTTGCGGCGCCAGCCGGGCATCGAGCGGGTCGTGCTGGTCGGACTTCGTTTCGGCGCGGTGCTCGCCGCGACTGCGGCCCAAGAGCTGGCCCGTGCCGGCCAGGCGACCGACGCGTTGGTCCTGTTGGCACCCTGCGCTTCCGGCGCCGCCTATGCAAAAGAGCTGCGCGTGACCTCCATGCTCGCGAAGGAGCGGCGGCCGAACGAAGGTTCCGGCCTTCCCGGCCTGGAGGCGGTCGGATTCTACTATTCGCCCGCGACCCTCGCCGAGATGAAGGCGCTCGACCCGGCTGCTGCCAGCGAACGGCCCGCATCGCGCGTTCTCTTGATGGATCGGGCGGAGAATCCCGGCGGCACCGCGCTCGGCGAAGCCTTCGGCCGTCTGGGTGCTGCGGTCGAGAACATGGTGTTCGAAGAATATAGCGTGTTCATGCGCGACGCGGCGGAGGCGGAATATCCTGCCGCGGATTTTGCGCGCGTCGTCGCATGGATCGGCGCGGATCCGTCTGCGGAGCGTGACGCGCCGTCCGCCATCACCGCGGAACCTGAAATTGCAGTTGCCGATGGTGTCGAGCGACCGGTTTGGATCGACGGCCCCACGCCGCTCTTCGGGTTTCTGAGCGAGCCGGCGCAACCTGCCGCCGATCGTCCGGTCATGCTCATTCTCAACACCGAAGCCAACCCGCATGTGGGCGTCAACCGACTGTCCGTTCTGCTGGCGCGCCGGCTGCTGCACTGTGGCATTGCCAGCCTGCGGGTCGACCTCGGCGGGATCGGCGACAGCCCGGCGGTGCCGGGGCGCCCCGACAAGAGCTGCGACCGGCCGGCCTTCGTCGCCGATGTCCGCCAAGCCGTCGACTGGCTCGCGCGGCGCGGCTACCGCCGGATCGTCGCCACCGGCCACTGTGCCGGCGGCTGGGTCTCCTACAAGACCAGCCTGGTGGAGCCGCGGATCACCGGCCAGATCCTGATCAATGTGCAGGGTCTCTGGCCCCAGCCGCCGTCTTCCTCCGGCAAGTTCGAATCCAACCGGACCTATCTCCGCCTGCTGTTCGCAGCCAGCACCTGGCGCCGCATGCTGAAAGGAGAGATCCGGGTGCGCGAAATCGCCCGCGTCCTGCGCAGCCGACTTGGACAAGCGATACTGGTAAGGCTGAAACGCCTTGCCGGCACGAAGTCCACGACCGGCACGCTGACCGAACGTACGCTGGGCGAGGTGGCCGACCTGACCTCTCGCAATGTCACGACCGAGCTCATCTACGTCGAGTCCAATCCCGGCATCGACGAGCTCGAACTGCATTTCGGGCATCGCGGCAAGATGCTGGCGAGCGCCGGCATTCGACTGACCTTCATCGAAGGCGATCACCTGTTCGCCTACAAGAACTCGCGCGAACGATTGCTGGAGCTGATGGCCTCCCGCTTCGAACCGTCGGGAACGGCTTTGGCCGGCGCAGAAGCGATGCGGGCTACTGCACCCGGCGACGCGCGCCCTGTCCTCAAAGGCAATGCCGCATGACCATCGACACCATTCGTTCCGTTCTCAAGGCGCACAGCCGGATCCGCGTCCCGATCGAAGAGATCGGCAACGACGCCAATCTGTTCGATGCGGGCATGTCGTCTCTCGCATCGGTCGATGTGATCCTGGCGCTGGAGGAAGAGTTCGGCATCGAGTTTGCCGAGGATATGATGCACCGCAAGACTTTCGAATCCATCAATGCCATTGCGGCAGCGATCGACAGCCTGCAAATCAAGGCGAGCGCATGACCCAACAACTCCCCAGCCAGACACCGGAAGAGCAATATCTCCGCGAGCTGATCGCGCACGGACTCCTGATCCCCATGGGGGTCGATGGAGTCTACGGGCGCAGCGCCGTCTTCGAGGACGTGCTCGATCGCTTCGGCGCATTGGTCGGCCAATGGGGCGCCGAGAACGGCGCCGAGGTGATCCGCTTCCCGCCGGTGATGAACCGCCATCATTTCGAGCACAGCGGCTACATGAAGAACTTCCCGCAGCTCGCCGGGACGATCCACAGCTTCTGCGGCGGCGAGAAGGAGCACCAGGCGCTCCGACGCAAGATGGAGAACGGCGAGGACTGGACCGCGGACCAGAAGGCGATCGACATCGTCGTGACGCCGGCGGCCTGTTATTCGCTCTACCCCACGGTGGCGCAGCGCGGCCCGCTGTCGCGCGAGGGCGCATTGTTTGACGTCTATTCCTGGTGCCTGCGGCACGAGCCGTCGCTCGATCCCGCGCGGATGCAGCTCTTTCGCATGCGCGAGTACGTGCGGCTCGGCACGCCGGAGCAGGTTTCCGAATTCCGCGCCGCCTGGATCGAACGCGGCCAGCGCATCATCGAATCGCTGCAGGTTCCGGCCCGCCTCGACGTCGCCAACGATCCGTTCTTCGGCCGGCAGGGCAAGCTGCTCGCCAACAATCAGCGCGATCAGAACCTCAAGTTCGAACTGCTGATTCCGATCACCAGCGAGGAGAAGCCGACCGCCTGCCTCAGCTTCAACTATGCCCAGGACTATTTCGGCCAGCTCTGGAACATCCCCACCGCCGACGGCGCGCCATGCCACAGCGCCTGCGTCGCCTTCGGCATGGAGCGGATCGCCCTGGCCTTCTTCAAGCACCACGGCTTCGATCCGAAGCGCTGGCCGGCAGGGGTGCGAAAGGTGCTCTGGGGCTGAGTTGCTTCGGGGCCGGCGCCGATCACGCCGGGCCGTTGCTCTCGATCTCCTGGTAGCAGACCACCATATCGACCGTGACGCCGTCGCTCGCCAGCGGCAGCAGCAGCGTCTCGGCTTCCAGCCGTCCGCCGCTCTTCGAGCGCGTGCGGTCGCCGTCATAGACCGGCTTCCGCTCCTCGATCACCACCCGGTAGTTCTCCAGGATCTCGGCGAGGCTGTTGCCGAAGAAGGCCTCCTCGACGCTCTTCCCCGCGGCCTCGTGCCCGCGGAGCTCCGTCGCCCGGGTGCCGATCAGGCGATAGGTCAACCGATAGGGCGGCCGGTGCGCCGGATCCGGCGTCACGTTCACCAGCACGATCCCGGGCAGCCACTCCTTCATCTCCACGGGGTCGAGGTCGGCCCGCGCCGGAAGCCGTGCCTCCCGCCGCTTCGCCTCCCAGTATCGGTAGAATCCGGCGGTCCGCGGGTGGCAGCGTTCCAGGAAACTCAAGTCGGTGATCCGCGGATAGGGGGAGTTCATGATGTCGCATCATAGGCATTTATTGCTTGTCATCTAGCTTAACCGTGGCGGCGCCGCAGACAAGGGCCATCGACGACCGCCGCAAAGTGGCATTTCCGGGCGCGGCATTCGGGCCGGAGCAGCTCTCATGCGCCGCAGCCCGCCGCCTCTTTGAATACATTGTTGTGCTGCCTACCCTGCTACGCGTCGCCATGCTCGTTCCTCATGGGCGCATTCGCACGCAAGCCATGCGAGATCATCGCATTGGCCGCTCGTCATGATCCTGAGCCGCATCAGTTAATACAAAATCAAGTCTTCTCCGCTTAACTGCCGCACTCATTTGCCGGAACGATTCTTCTCTTCTTCCGGCATGGCATGCCCCTTCGGGGACGGAGTAGACATGAATATGCAGCGGTTCTCGGTGCGCACGCTCCTGCTGGCGGGTCCCGCCATCGGCTGGCTGACGACGCTGGTCATCACGGTGGTCGGCCTCACCGTCGGCTACGAGTTGCAGGATTCGTTTCACCAGGTCGTCGATATCAAGACAGCGCTCCGCAACCACACGCTGATGGACGGGCGCATGGACGGCTTGCGCGACGACGTGCTCCGCGCGCTCCGCATCGCCAATGCGGGCGGCGATGACGACGCCAAGAAGGACCTCGCCGCGGACATGGAGGAGCAGCACAAGGACATCGGCGACGCGCTCACGGAAAACCAGGCCATGAACCTGCCGCCGGAGATCCACGCCGGCTACGCCAAGATCGCCGGCCTGATGGATGCCGTGCTCGCCGCGACCGACCAGGAAGTGGCGCTCGCCTTGAGCGACCCGAAGGCTGCCGATGCCAAGTACGAGGAATATTCCGGCGCCTTCGACGCGGTCGAGAGTGCCGCGGACGACACGCGCACCGCCCTCCTCGCCGCCGATGATTCCGTCGAGGCCGCGGGCGCCGTTACGTTCCAGCGCGTGCCGCTGGTCATCGGCATGGTCGGCCTGATCGGCCTCGCGGCGCTCACCCTCTCCGCCCTCCTCTCGACCCGCGCCGGCTTGAAGCTCCTCGCCGGGATCACGCAGTCGATGGTGAAACTGACCGAGGACGTGACGGTGGCCGAGGTGCCCTATCTCGGTCGCAAGGACCAGATCGGCACCATGGCGAAGGCGATGCAGGTCTTCAAGGAGAGCGGGCTCGAGCGCGGCCGCCTCGCGTCGCAGCAGGAGACCGAGCGCGCCGCCCAGGCGAAGCGCGCCCAGACTCTCGACGCGCTGACCGCGGAATTCGAGCGGCAGGTGACCCAGGTGGTGAGGACCGTTTCGAACTCGGCCGGCGGCATGCAGACCACCGCGACCGCGATGACCGAGACCGCGGAGCGCACCGCAAGCCAGGCCGGCGCGGTCGCCACCGCCTCGGAGCACGCCTCTTCCAACGTCGAGACCGTCGCCTCGGCCGCCGAGGAACTCTCGGCGTCGGTCGCAGAGATCAGCCGCCAAGTCGCTGAATCGACCCGCATCGCCGCCGACGCCGTCGCCCAGGCGAACAAGTCCGGCGATCTCGTGAAGGCGCTCTCCGATGCCGCGCAGAAGATCGGCGCCGTCGTCAGCCTGATCAGCGAGATCGCCAGCCAGACCAATCTGCTCGCGCTCAATGCCACGATCGAGGCGGCCCGCGCCGGCGAAGCCGGCAAGGGCTTCGCCGTGGTCGCCTCGGAAGTGAAGTCGCTGGCGACCCAGACCGCGAAGGCGACCGAGGAGATCGGCGCCCAGATCGCCAGCATCCAGCAGGCCACCGGCGAGACCGTGCGCTCGATCGGCGACATCTCCGGCATCATCGGCCGCATCAACGAGATCACCACCGCGGTCTCGGCCGCGGTCGATGAGCAGGGCGCCGCGACGCAGGAGATCGCCCGCAACGTCCAGCAGGCCTCCGCCGGCACGCAGGAAGTCTCCTCCAACATCGTCTCGGTGACCGCGGCTGCCGAGGAAACCGGCCAAGCCGCCACCCAATTGCTCGATGCCTCCAAGGATCTTGCCCAGCAGGCCGAGATCATGCGGGCCGAGGTCGAGCGCTACATCGCCGGCGTCAAGGCCGCCTAGCGGCGCCTCCGTCCGGCACACGAGAGCCGCGGGTCATAGGGGATACTTCGACCCGCGGCTCTCGCCCATATCACCGCGCCGCGATCCGATAGACGCAGCGCCGGGCGCCGGCGAGGATGTGCTCGGCGCGCTCGACGCTGACGCCCTCGCCCAGCACCTCGCGAAAGAGCGCGAGCTCGGAGCGGCAGAAGCCTTGGCAGGCCTTGGCGGCGACGCAGATCGGGCAATGGTTCTCGACCAGCAACAGCCCGCCTTCCGGCGCCGCCGCACTCGTCGCCATGTAGCCTTCCTCGCTGCGGATCTTGGCGAGGCGATTCACCTTTTCCTTCAGCGAACGCGCGCCGGCCAGCCGCTCTCGATAGCTCCTGAGTGCCGCCCGCTCGCGCTCGGCGATCACGCGGTCGAGCATCGCCTCGCCGCCGGCCTTGCGGATCGCGGTGATGAGCTCGACCGTCAATCCGGCGTGGTTGTCGGGAAAGCGCGCATGCCCCGCCTCGGTCAGCGCCCAGATGCGCTTGGGGCGGCCGACGCCTGCGCTGCGATCCTCGGCGGCGACCAACCCGTCTTCCTGGAGGCGCAGCAAGTGCTGGCGCGCGCCGACCGAGGTCATGCCGAGCCGGCGCCCCAGCGTATCCGCCGTCTGCGGCCCGGCGGCTTTGAGCGCATGCAGCAGGCGGAGCACTCCGCGGGATTCGTTCTTCGCTTTCATGCCGCAACACTAGCACCGGCCGGATAATTTGAAAAGTGTTTGCTTTTCAAATTTACCGACGCTATGACGTAAGGCCTTCACGTCACGCGAGGTGCGTCATGCCGCTGGCCCTGCCCCGACTCCTTTCGCTCCTCGCGATGATCCGCCTTCCGGAACACCGGCCCGAGACGCCGCGGCAGGAGCCGCAACCGATCGACCTCTGCCTGATGCCGCCCTATCTCCGCCGCGATATCGGCTTCGAGCAGGCGCCCTGCGACGAACCCACGAGCTGGCGGCGCTTCAGGTGAACGCCGCCGCGGAGGAAACGCTGCCCGTGCTGCTGCGCCGGCGCAATCTCGCGCCGCTGGTCCTGGTCAATCTGGGCGTCGGGCTGCATGCCACCATCTGGTACCTGGCGACCACGGCGATGCCGAGCGCCGTCAAGGAGCTCGATGCCGCCGCCTATCTCAGCTGGGCGACC
>Ga0335080_10002447_pt1 | contig 18502 bp, 20 predicted proteins | sample Lox_Sample_34_FD_206720 | JGI IMG/M metagenome (GOLD analysis project Ga0335080, IMG submission 206720) | Soil microbial communities from Loxahatchee National Wildlife Refuge, Florida, United States - Lox_Sample_3.4 | ecosystem: Environmental > Terrestrial > Soil > Wetlands | place: USA...
ATTCCCGATGAGGTGAAGAACCTGTGAGCGCGCCGGAGCCAGGCGATGCCTTGCGCGCGGCGCAGCTGCGCTACGTGCTGCGCCTTGCCGATACCAGCCTCGTGCTCGGCCAGCGCCTGGGCGAGTGGGTCGGTCATGCGCCGCAGCTCGAGGAGGACCTCGGGCTTGCGAATCTCGCGCTCGACCTGATCGGCCAGGCGCGGCTGCTGCTCACCTACGCGGGCGAGCTCGAGGGCCGGGGACGCGACGAGGACGCGCTCGCCTTCCTGCGCGATGCCCCCGAGTTCCTGAATCTGACGCTGGCCGAGCAGCCGAACGGGGACTTCGGCCACACCATCGTGCGCCAGTGGCTCATCGATACCTGGCAGTTGCAGCTGTATGCGGGCCTGAGCGCAAGCTCTGACGCGCGCCTGGCGGCGATCGCGGCCAAGGCGCTGAAGGAGACCCGCTACCACCACCGCTTCAGCAGCGGCTGGCTGGTGCGCCTCGGCGATGGCACCCCGCAGAGCCACGAGCGCATGCAGCAGGCGCTGGATTCGCTGTGGCGCTTCACGCCCGAGCTCTTTGCCGCGGATGAGGTCGACGAGGTGGTCTGTCGCGCCGGCATCGCACCCTCGCTGGCGCAGCTGCAGCCGGCCTGGTCGGCGCAGGTCGATGAGGAGCTGCGCGCGGCGACGCTCGCGCGCCCGCCCGCCGCGCCGCACCCCTGGTACGGCAAGCGCGGCGTGCACAGCGAGCATCTCGGGCACCTGCTCGCCGAGATGCAGCACCTGCCGCGCACTTTCCCGGGAGCCCGCTGGTGAGCGACGCGCCGGCAGCCTCGGCAAACCCCTCGGCGGCGGCGCGTGAGGCACAGGCCTGGGCCGTGCTCAACGAGCTGCCCGACCCGGAGATCCCGGTGCTGAGCATCGTGGACCTCGGCATCGTGCGCTACGTGCGCGCCACCGAGGCGGGGCTGTGCGTCGGTCTCACGCCCACCTACTCGGGCTGCCCGGCCACCGAGATCATCCGCGGCCAGGTGCGTGCGGCGCTGGCCGCGCACGGCTTTGCGGATGCGCGCCTCGAGGAGGTGCTGTCCCCGCCCTGGAGCAGCGCGTGGTTGAGTGCGGCGGGGCGCGCCAAGCTGCGCGCCTTCGGGATTGCGCCGCCCGAGGAGCCGGTGACGAGCGTGCGGGCGCTGTGGCAGAGCCCGCAGGTACGCTGTCCGCGCTGCGCGAGCGCGTCGACCGAGCGGGTGAGCGAGTTCGGCTCGACGCCGTGCAAGGCCCACTACCGCTGCCGCAACTGTGGCGAGCCCTTCGACTACTTCAAGTGCCTCTGAAGATGCTGAAGTTCAACTCGCTGAAGGTAGTCACGGTCACCCCGGACGCGGAGGACGCGATCGAGATCGCGCTCGAGGTGCCGGCGCAGCTCGCGGCGCAGTACCGCGGCAGCCCCGGACAGCACGTGGTGGTGCGCGCGGAGCTGGAGGGCGAGGAGCTGCGGCGCACTTACTCGCTCGTGAGCGCCCCGGGTGCGGTGCCGCTGCGCATTGTGCCGCGCGTGCACGCTCACGGGCGCATGTCACGCCACCTGGCCGAGGCAGTGCGCGCCGGGGACTGTCTCGAGGTGCTGCCACCCAACGGCAGCTTCACGCCGCGCAGTGATCCGGCCGGAGGTACCTACGTGGCGTGCGCGGCCGGCTGCGGCATCACGCCGGTCATCTCCGTGGTCCGCGCCCTGCTCGAGGGCGGCGCCCAGCAGGTGCTGCTCTTCTACGGCAACACCGGCACCGCGCGCACCATGTGCCTGGAGGAGCTGCTCGCGCTCAAGGACCGCTACCTTGCACGCCTGGCAGTGCATTTCCTCATGAGCCGCGAGCCCCAGGAGGTCGAGCTCTACAACGGCCGCCTGGACGCGCAGCACCTGCGCGCGTTTGCCGCGCGGCTCTTCGATCCCTCCGCGGTGCGCGAGTACTTCCTGTGCGGACCCGGGGACATGATCGCGAGCCTGGGCGCGGTGCTGCAGGAGCTGCACGTCGATCCCGCGCGCATCCACGCCGAGCACTTCACCCTCGAGGGCACGGGCGCGCCGCAGGCGCCGGCAGGGCCCGAGGCGGCCGCCGCGGCGAGCCTGCCCGCGAGCGGCGAGGTGGAGGTGAGCGTCCTCATGGATGGGCGGCGACGCAGCTTCACCATGAAGCTCGAGAGCGAGACGGTGCTCGATGGCGCGGCGCGCGCCGGCATCGAGCTGCCCTTCTCGTGCCGTGCCGGGGTGTGCTCGACCTGCCGCACCAAGGTGGTGCGCGGTACGGTGAGCATGGCGCAGAACTACGCGCTCGAGGACTGGGAGCTCGAGCAGGGCTACGTGCTCGCCTGCCAGAGCCACGTCCAGCGGGGACCGCTGGAGCTGGACTACGACGAGCGCTGAAGGTGCTCCAGGAGCGAACCGTGAGCTACCAGAACATACTCTTCGAGGTCGAGGGCGGCATCGCGCGCCTGACGCTCAACCGCCCCGAGCGCCTCAACAGCTTCAACACCGAGATGCACGCCGAGGTGCGCGCTGCGCTCGCGAGCCTGGCGCGCTCGCCGGCGCGCGTGCTGGTGCTCACCGGCGCCGGCCGCGGCTTCTGCGCCGGCCAGGACCTGAACGATCGCGCGGTGGCGCCGGGGGCGGCGGCGCCGGACCTGGCCGAGTCGATCGAGAAGCACTACAAGCCGCTGGTGCTCGCGCTGCGCGCGCTGCCGCTGCCGGTGATCGCGGCGGTCAACGGCGTGGCGGCCGGTGCGGGCGCCAACCTCGCGCTCGCCTGCGACCTGGTGATCGCGGCGCGCTCGGCGGTGTTCGTGCAGGCCTTCGCCAGACTCGGCCTGGTGCCCGATTGCGGCGGCACGTGGTTCCTGCCGCGCCTGGTCGGCACGGCGCGCGCACTCGGGCTGGCCTTCCTCGGCGACAAGCTCGCCGCGCAGCAGGCGGCCGACTGGGGTCTCATCTGGCGCTGCGTCGAGGACGCGGAGTTTCCCGGCGTGGTCGCGGACCTGGCGCGCCACTTCGCCAGCGCGCCGACCCGGGGCCTGGCGCGCACCAAGCAGGCGATCTACGAGGGGCTCGCGCGCTCGCTCGCCGAGCAGCTGGACATCGAGCGCGACTACCAGGGCGAGCTGGGCCGCTCGGCGGATTACGCCGAGGGTGTGGCTGCCTTCGCCGCCAAGCGCACGCCGCGCTTCCTCGGGCATTAGTCTCATGGAGCCCGGCCACGAAGCCAGTGCCGCCCAGCGGCTCGCCGAGCGCGTCGCCGCCGCGCTCTACGAGCGCGACCGTGCCTCCCAGGCGCTCGGCATGGCGATCGTCGCCATGCGCCCGGGATTCGCGCGCCTCACCATGAAGGTGCGCGCGGACATGCTGAACGGGCACGAGCTGTGTCACGGGGGACTGTTGTTCACGCTCGCCGACAGTGCCTTCGCCTTCGCCTGCAACTCCTACAACGAGTCCACGGTGGCGGCGGCCGGGGCGATCGACTTCCTGCAGGGCGCGCGGCTGGGGGATGAGCTCACCGCCGAGGCCCGCGAGCTGTGGCGCAGCAGGCGCAACGGCCTCTACGAGATCGTCATCTGCAACCAGCACGGCGAGCGGGTGGCGCTGTTTCGCGGCCGCTCCTACCGCATCGAGGGCCAGGTGCTGCCCCCGGAGTAAAGCGAGCATGCAACTTCAGAGCTTCATCGCCGGCCGCTGGCAGGCCGGCAGCGGGACCGGGGCGGCGCTGCGCGATGCGACCACGGGCGAGGTGATCGCGCACGCCAGCGCTGGCGGGCCGGATTGCGCGGCGCTCTTGCGCTACGCGCGCGAGGTCGGCGGGCCGAACCTGCGACGCCTCACCTTCCACGAGCGCGCCGCCTGCCTGAAGGCCCTCGCCAAGCACCTGAGCGAGCACAAGGAGGAGTTCTACCGGCTCTCCTTTGCGACCGGCGCCACGCGCGGGGATTCCTGGATCGATATCGACGGCGGCATCAGCACGCTGTTCGTGTACGCCAGCAAGGGCACGCGCGAGCTGCCCAATGCGCACGTGTACGTGGACGGCGCGGCGGAGGCGCTCTCCAAGAGCGGCACCTTCCAGGGCCAGCATATCTGCGTGCCGCTCGAGGGGGCGGCGCTGCATATCAACGCCTTCAACTTCCCCGTGTGGGGCATGCTGGAGAAGCTCGCACCGACCCTGCTCGCCGGCATGCCCGCGATCGTCAAGCCGGCCACCCAGACCAGCTACCTCACCGAGCAGGTGTTCCGCTGCATGCTCGAGTCGGGGATTTTGCCCGACGGTGCGGTGCAGCTGATCGTGGGCGGCGTCGGCGAGCTCTTCGAGCAGCTGACCTGCCAGGACGTGGTGTCCTTCACCGGCTCGGCTGCCACGGCGCTCAAGCTGCGCACCCACCCGACGGTGCTGGCGCACTCGGTGCGCTTCACCGCCGAGACCGATTCGCTCAACTCCTGCATCCTCGGCCCGGACGTGACGACGGGCGCGCCCGAGTTCGAGCTGTTCGTGCGCGAGGTGGTGCGCGAGATGACCGTGAAGGCGGGGCAGAAGTGCACCGCCATCCGCAAGGCCCTGGTGCCGGCCGCCTGCGCCACCGAGGTCACCGCGGCGCTGCGCGCGGCACTGGCGCGCATCGTGGTGGGCGACCCGCGCCTGGAGAACGTGCGCATGGGGCCGGTGGCCTCCTTGAGCCAGCGGCGCGAGGTGCTCGAGCAGCTCGGCCGGCTGCGCGCCGAGGCGCAGCTGGTGTGCGGCGGCGCCAATGGCCTCGTCCCCGAGGGCGCCGATGCCGAGCGCGGCGCCTTCCTCGCCCCGACGCTGCTCTACTGCCGCGATGGCGCCGCGGCGCGCGCCGTGCACGCGGTCGAGGCCTTCGGCCCGGTGTGCACGGTGCTGCCGTACGCCTCGGAGTCCGAGGCCATCGCGCTCGCCCGCCGCGGCGGCGGGAGCCTCGCCGGCTCGGTCTTCAGCGCCGACGAGGCGGTGGCCGCGCGCCTGGTGCTCGGGCTCGCGCCCTACCACGGGCGCATCCTCGTGGTGGACCGGCACTGCGCCAAGGACTCCACCGGCCATGGCTCGCCGCTCCCGCACCTGGTGCACGGCGGGCCCGGGCGCGCCGGCGGCGGCGAGGAGATGGGCGGCATCCGCGGCCTCATGCACTACCTGCAGCGCACCGCGGTGCAGGGAACGCCGGATGTGCTCACGGCGGTGACCGGGCGCTGGGTGCGCGGGGCGCGCGAGCGCGATCCGGGACGCCACCCGTTCCGCAAGCCCTTCGGGGCGCTCGCGATCGGCGACACGTTCCACTCCGGCGAGCGGGAGGTGACGCTCGAGGACATCGAGCGCTTCGCCGCGCTCTCGGGCGATCGCTTCTACGCGCACATGGACGAGGCCGCGGCCGCGCGCAACCCGCTCTTCGGCGGGCGCGTCGCCCACGGTTATTTCCTGGTCTCGGCCGCCGCCGGGTTGTTCGTCGACCCGCCGCTCGGCCCGGTGCTGGCCAACTACGGGATCGATGCGCTGCGCTTCACCAAGCCGGTCAAGCCCGGCGATCGCATCAGGGTGCGCCTCACCTGCAAGGAGAAGTCGCTGCGCGCCGGGGCCGGCTACGGCGAGGTGCGCTGGGACACGCAGATCACGAACCAGCTCGGGGAGAGCGTGGCCAGCTACGACGTGCTCACCATGGTGAGCGAGCAGGAGCTGCCGGACGCGCCCGCGGCGCCTACCGCTGCCCGAAGTCCTTGAGCACCAGCTCCAGCGGCGCGGCCTGGATGCGCACCGGCCCGGTGAAGGGGTGGTTGATCGAGACGATCACCAGCAGTCCCATCGAGACGATCAGCGCCAGCACGCCGGTCATCAGCATCTGGGCGCGCAGGTTGCGGGTGCCGAAGAAGAAGGTGAAGGCGATGGTGAGCGTGCCGCCCGTCACCAGCACCGCCCACAGCATGGCCGGCACGATGCCGTGCGCCAGGTGCAGCCGCGTGCGCCGCGCCTCGGTGATGAGGTCGAGCTGGTGGAACATCTCCACCTGCACCGCCGGCTCGCGCACGCCGCCGTGGCTGAGCGCGAGCGCGGCATCATAGAGGCCGTTCAGCGCGCGCGTGGCCTCACCGCTCTCGCCCAGGCGCGCCATCTGCGGCCAGTCCTGCGCGACCGTGACCCCCAGGTAGGCATCGAGCGAGCGGCGCACGGCGCGCGACTGCGGCTCCGGGCCCGAGGCGAGCCGGTAGAGCGTGACCGCGGCTCCGGCCTCCTGGATCACCGCGGCTTCCGCGTCGGCGAAGCGCTCCCAGACGATGATGACCGCGAAGGCCAGCAACACCGCGTAGATCACCCCGACGGTGGCGAACTTGAAGCCCGCGATCTCGTTGTTGGTGGTGAGGCGCTCGAGCCCGAAGCGGCGCCGCACCAGCACCGGGCCGCACATGGCGAGCGCGGTCGGCAGGATGACCAGCAGCAGCGCCGAGAGCCACAGCGGCAGGGCCGACAGGAAGCGTGACAGCGACGATCTCCTGGTTGCGCGCGCCGGCGCCAGGCGTGACTCTAGGCGTACGGCTTAGCCTGAGGCAAACCCGGGCGCGCCGCGAGGCGGAAGGCGTGGCCGCGGGTGGAGACCGCCTTGAAGAGCGTCCAGGCGGCATCCCCGGGCCGCAGCTTAAGCGCCCGCAGCGCCTCCGGCGTGATGCGCGCCAGGACCTGCGCACCCCCGATATCCAGCCGCACCAGCACGCCGAACTCATCGTTCTCGAGGGCGACCACGGTGCCGGGGAGCGCATTGCGCACCGAGAGCCCCTGGACCGGATGGGTGGCGAGGATCACGTCGCGCGCCAGCACCTGCAGGCGCACGCGCGCGCCCACCGGCACGCCCGCGAGGCTCACCTTGAGCGTGCCGCGGCCGACGGCGAGCTCGGCGACGCCGGGCTCTTCCAGGCGCGTGACGGTGCCCTCGAGCACCGCACCGGCGAGCTCCGGGCCGAGCACCTGCTGCAGCTGCGGGGTCAGGCTCAGCTCCTCCACGCTCCCCTGCGCCTGCACCGTGCCCTGCTCGAGCAGCACCGCGTGCGTGGCCAGGCGCAGCACCTCATCGAACTGGTGGCTCACGTACACCATCGGGATGCGCAGGCGGTCGCGCACCGCCTCCAGATACGGCAGTACCTCCTCGCGCCGTGCCACGTCGATCGAGGCCAGCGGCTCATCGAGCAGCAGCAGGCGCGGCTGCGACAGGAGGGCCCGCGCCAGCGCGACGCGCTGGCGCTCGCCGCCGGAGAGCTGGTGGGTGCGCCGGGTGAGCAGGCTCTCGAGCCCGAGAAGCGCGAGTACCTCGTCGTAGGGCAGGAGCTGTGCGCCGTGCGCGCGCCGCCGGGCATAACCCAGGTTGCCGGCGACGGTCAGGTGCGGGAACAGGCGCGCGTTCTGGAATACGTAGCCGATGCGGCGCCGCTCGGGCGGCAGGTTGATGCCGGCGCGCGTGTCGAGCAGCACGCTCTCATCGAGGCGGATCTGCCCGTCCCCGGGGGCGAGCAGCCCCGCGATCAGGTCGATGAGCGTCGTCTTGCCGCTGCCGGAGCGGCCGAAGAGGGCGATGACCCCCGGGGTCGCGGCGCTGAAGCTCGCCTGCAGTACGAACTCGCCGCGGCGGCAGTTGAGCGCAACGTGCAGCATCAGCCCGCGCCCGGACCGTACAGGCGCCGCACGCGCCGCGTCAGCTGCTCCGCGGCCAGAAGCCCGGCGAGGCCGAGCGCAAAGGACATGAACGCCAGGCGCAGCGCCAGCGCATCGCCCTGCGGGGACTGCATCGCGGTGTAGAGCGCCAGCGGCAGCGTGCGGGTCACCCCGGGGACGTTGGCGGCGAAGGTGATCACCGCGCCGAACTCACCCAGGCCGGCCGCGAACGCCGTCACGGCGCCGGCGAGGATGCCCGGCAGCATCAGCGGCAGCGTGATGCTGAAGAAGCGATCCAGGGGTGCGGCGCCCAGGGTGCGCGCGGCATCCTCGAGGCCACGGTCGATGCCCTCGAGCGAGAGCCGCACGGTGCGCACCATGAGCGGGAAGGTCATGACCGCGGTCGCGAGCGCCGCGCCGGCGGTGGTGAAGGGCAGCTCCACTCCGAGGTGGCGTTGCAGCCAGCCGCCGAGCACCCCGCGGGTGCCGAACAGCAGCAGCAGCACGTAGCCGACGGCGACCGGCGGCAGCACCAGCGGCAGGTGCACGAAGGCATCCAGGAGCGTGCGTCCGGGAAAGCGCGCCCGCACCAGTACCCAGGCGATGACGATCGCCAGCGGCAGGCTGAAGAGCACGCTGCGCGCGGCGACCGCCAGGCTCAGCCGCAACGCCTCCAGCTCCGCAGCTCCGAGGGGGCCGGACATGCGCTCAGCGTGCGCGTCGGTGGGATGAATTCACGCACGCGGACTTTCGCACGCGGTGCGCACCGGCGGCCAGTCTCGGATGCCGCCGTCCGCTTACTGTCAGGCGACCAGGGCCTGCCGCAAGGCCGCGGGGGAGCCCGGCGGGGGTACCGGCGCATAGGCGGCCAGACCCTTCTGCTCGAGCCAGGCGCGGTTGAACAGGCGCGACTGGTAGCGGGCGCCACCGTCACACAGCACCGTGACCACGGTGTGCCCGGGACCGAGCTCGCGCGCCACCCGCACCGCGGCGGCGACGTTGATGCCGCTGGTGCTGCCGAGGAACAGGCCTTCCTCCTGCAGCAGCCGGTAGACGAAGGTGACGGTCTCGGAGTCCTCGACGTGCACGGCGTCATCGAGCGGCGCGTCCTTGAAATTCTCGGTGACGCGCGCGATGCCGATGCCCTCGGTGATCGAGCCCGAGCCCGTGGCCCGTAACGTGCCGGTGCGCACCAGCGCGTACAGGCTGCTGCCGGGCGGGTCCGCCAGCACGCAGCGCACCGCCGCACGCCGCGACTTCAGGTACGCGGACACGCCGGCCAGCGTGCCGCCGGTGCCGCTGGCGGCCACGAAGGCGTCGAGCCGTCCGCCGGTCTGCTGCCAGATCTCAGGTCCTGTGGTGTCGAAATGCGCATCGCGGTTGGCGGTGTTGTCGAACTGGTTCGACCAGATGGCGCCCGGCAGCGCGGCCGCCAGGCGCTGCGCCACGCGCTGATACTGGTTGGGATTGCTGTAAGGCACGACCGGGACCTGGTGGACCTCGGCGCCGAGCATCTCCAGCAGGCGGTACTTCTCCACCGACTGGTTGTCCGGCATGACGATCACGCAGCGGTAGCCGCGCGCCTTGCACACGTGCGCCAGGCCGATGCCGGTGTTGCCGGCCGTGCCCTCGACCACCGTGCCGCCGGGGACGAGCTCGCCGCGCGCCTCGGCGCGCTCGATGATGGCGCGCGCGGCGCGGTCCTTGACCGAACCGCCCGGGTTCATGAACTCGGCCTTGCCAAGGATCTCGCAGCCGGTCTCCTCGCTCAGGCGCGCCAGGCGGATGAGCGGCGTGTTGCCGACCGCACCGACGAAGCCTGCGACCGTGCTCACGCCGGCACGCCCGCCGTTGCGGTCAGTGCCGTGAGCGCCGCGGCGTCCGCGCGCGCGGCCACGGCACCGGTGATGAGCAGCGCCGGGGCCGCCACGCCGTGGCGCGCGGCGAGCGTTGCGATGTCGGCGAGCGTACCGCGCAGCACGCGCTGCTCGGGGAGCGTGGCGCGCTCGATCAGGGCCGCCGGATGGCTGGCCGCGGCGCCGGCGGCGCGCAGCCGCCCGATGATGTGCGGCAGCTGCGCGATCCCCATGTAGAACACCACGGTGTTGCTGGCCGCCGCGAAGAACTGCCAGTCGTGCGCGGCGCGCTCGCTGTCGTGGCCACTGACGAAGGTGACGCTGTGCGCCAGGTCGCGCTGCGTGAGGGGCACCGCGGCACTGGCCGCCGCGCCGAGCGCCGCGGTGATGCCGGGCACCACCGTGACGGGGATGCCGTGTGCCTGCAGCAGCTGCAGCTCCTCGCCGCCGCGGCCGAAGACGAACGGGTCGCCGCCCTTGAGGCGGGCGACGCGCGCGCCGCCAGCGGCGAGCTCCAGCAGCAGCGCGTTGATGTGCTCCTGCCGCCCGCGCGTGCCGGCCTCCTTGCCGACGAAGATGCGCCGCGCATCGCGGCGCGCGCGCTCGAGCACCGCCGCGCTCACCAGGCGGTCGTAGAGGATGACGTCGGCCTGCTGCAGCAGCTGCAGCGCGCGCAGCGTCAGCAGGTCCGCATCCCCGGGCCCGGCGCCGATCAGGTACACCTCCCCGAGCGCGCCGCTGCGCGCGGGCGTGCTGGTCAGCTGCGCGGTGCGCAGCTCGCGTCGCAGCGCCTCGTCGGCTTGCGGTTCCTGCCCCTTGAGCAGGGCGCTGGCGGCCGGGCCGCGCACGATGCGCTCCCAGAACGCGCGCCGCGCCGGCGGCGCCAGTGCGCGCTGCACGCGCGCGCGGTGGCGTCCCATGAACCGTGCCAGCGCGCCGAGGCGCGTGGGCAGCAGCGCCTCGATCTGCTCGCGCACGCTGCGCGCCAGCACCGGTGCGCTGCCGGCGGAGCTGACGGCGACGATGAGCGGGGCGCGCTCGATGATGGCCGGGAAGATGAAGCTCGAGAGCGCGGCATCGTCGACCACGTTGACCGGGATGGCACGTGCGGCTGCGGCCGCCGCCACCGCGGCGTTGACAGCGCGCTCGTTGCTGGCCGCCACGACCGCGACCGCGCCGGCCAGCTGTGCGCTGGCGAACTCGGCCGCCAGGTGCCTGAGGCGGGCATGCCCGAGCTCGGCGGTGAACTCCTCACTGAGCGCCGGGGCCACCACGGTCAGCTGCGCGCCGGCGCGCAGCAGCCATTGCGCCTTGCGATGCGCCACGGCACCGCCGCCGACCACCACCACCGGCCGGCCGTCCAGGCGCAGGAACACCGGCAGGTAATCCATCGGCGCGCTCAGCCGGCCGCGGCCGCCACCGCCAGGGGGTTCGCAAGGCTGTTTGGACGTCTCGGATGCAGTCCGCATTCGCGCGACTCAGTCTGCTCCCACCACCAGCGCCCGGCGCGGCGCGCTTCACCGGGCTGGATCGCCCGCGTGCAGGGTGAGCAGCCGATGCTCGGGTAGTCCTTATCGTGCAGCGGATTGTACGGCAGGCCACGCGCGCGGATGTACTGCCACACCTGTGCCTCGCTCCAGTCAACCAGCGGGCTCACCTTGTAGAGGCCGTGTTCCGCGTCCCAGGTCTCGACCTCTACCGCGGAGCGCTCGGCGGACTGCTCGCGGCGCACGCCGGTCACCCAGGCGCCGAAGCCCGCGATCGCGCGCCGGAACGGCTCCACCTTGCGCACCCGGCAGCACTCCAGGCGCGCCTCGAGCGAGCCGTAGAAGCCGTTGACGCCCTGGCGCTGTACCAGGCGCTCGAGCGCGGCGGCATCCGGGTACACCACGCGCACGCGCCGCCCGTAGCGGCGCTGCAGCCGCTCGAGCAGGCTGTAGGTCTCCTCGTGCAGCCGCCCGGTGTCGATGCTGAACACGTCGATCTGCGGGAAGTGTGTCCAGATGAGGTCGGTGAGCACCATCGCCTCGGCGCCGAGGCTGTTGGAATAGACCACCTGGCCGTGGCGTGCCAGCGCCGTTCCCAGGCGCTCGCGTACCTGCGCGACCTTCAGTTGCAGCTCCGGTGACAGTGACGAGCTCATGTTGGGGTCGAATATAGGGCGCGCCCGTGCACGGCAGAACGAATCATTTCTTCTTAGGAGTTGCGCGGCGGTTATAGCGGGGTTACGAACGCCCCTACAGTCAGCGTGTGCTTGGGTTAGGCTTGGCACACCCATGAAGTTGCACCAATTACGTTACCTCGCCGCCGTCGCCCAGAGCGGGCTCAACATCACCGCCGCGGCGCAGAAGCTGCACACCTCGCAGCCCGGAGTGAGCAAGCAGATCAAGCTGCTCGAGGACGAGCTCGGCTTCCAGATCTTCGTGCGCGAGGGCCGCAACCTCACGCGCATCACGCCGGCGGGGCAGCAGGTGATCGAGCGCGCGCTGCGCATCCTGCAGGAGGCGCAGAGCATCCGCGACCTCTCGACGGAGCTGCGCGATGAGGGGCGCGGCAACCTCTCGATCGGCACCACGCACACCCAGGCGCGCTACGTGCTGCCCTCGGTCATCCGCGAGTTCCGCGGCCGCTACCCGCAGGTGCGTCTGAACCTGCACCAGGGCACCTCCGAGCAGATCGCCGAGATGGTGGCGGGGGACCGTATCGACTGCGCGATCGCGACCGGCTCCGAGCAGCTGTTCGGCGACCTGACGCTGCTGCCGTGCTATCGCTGGCACCGCACCGTCATCGTGCCACGCACGCACCCGCTCGCCGACGGCGGGCGGCTCACCTTCAAGGCGCTTGCCGCCTATCCGCTCATCACCTACACCTTCAGCTTCACCGGCCCGTCCTCGCTGCACGAGGCGTTCGCTCGAGCCGGCATGGTGCCGAACGTGGCGATCACGGCGCGCGATGCGGACGTCATCGAGACCTACGTGCGGCTCGGGCTTGGCGTCGGCATCGTGGCGCACATGGCGATCGATGAGCACGACAAGGACCTGAAGGCGATCGACGCCTCGCACCTGTTCGCCGCGCACACGACCTGGATCGGTTTTCGCCGCGGTACGCTGCTGCGCAAGTACATGTACGACTTCGCGCAGCTGCTGGCCCCGCACTTGGACCGGCGCCTGATCGAGCGCGCCCACCGCGCCGACTCGGCCGCGGAGGTGCAGCAGATGTTCGCCGGGATCGAGCTGCCGCAGCGCTAGGGTGCGTGGAAGCGTTGCCGCCGCAGCGCCACCTGGGCTGCGCCCGGCTGGTAGGCGACCGGGTAGCGCGTGAGCGCGCGGCGCGCCGCCTGCGCGTCCTCGCCGCCGGCGAGCTCCATGGCATCGAAGCCGCAGCGCGCCAGCAGGAACACCAGGTCCTGGCGCACGCCCGCGCCGACGGCGCGCAGCTCACCGCGGAATCCATATCGCTCGCGCAGCAGCCGCCCCTGCGAGTAGCCACGGCCTTCGCCGGGGGAGGGGAACTCCACCGCCACCAGGTCGAGCCGCGGCAGTTCCTCGGCCAGGTCCTCGACACGGTCGACGGGCGCGAGGCGCACGCCGAGGCGCCCATCCCAGGCCCACCAGCGCTCGCGCTCGCGCGCCAGCTCGGCGAAGGGTACGACCACGGCCTCGCCGGGCGCGAGCTGCTCGCCCAGGTAGCGCCACTGATCGGCGATCAGCTCACGCTGCCGCAGGATGTGGCGCATAGGCCTGCTCCTTGAAGGGTTTGAGTCCGACGCGCCGCACCGTCTCGATGAAGCGCTCCTCCTCGAGTCGCTGCGCGCGATAGACCTCGAGGATGCGCTCGAGGGTCGCGGCGACCTCGTGCTTGGGCACCGACGGGCCGATCACCTCGCCGAGCGCGGTGAAGCCGCTCGCCGAGCCGCCGAGGGTGATCTGGTACCACTCCTCGCCGTGCTTGTCGACGCCCAGCACGCCGATGTGGCCGACGTGGTGGTGGCCGCAGGCATTCATGCAGCCGGACATCTTCAGCTCGATCTCACCGATATCGTAGAGGTAATCCAGGTCATCGAAGCGCTGCTGGATCTGGCGCGCGACGTCCAGGGTCCCGGCGTTGGCGAGCGAGCAGAAATCCAGGCCCGGGCAGGCGATCATGTCGGTGAGCGTGCCGATGTTGGGGGTGGCGAGCTTGAGGGCTTCCAGTTCCTGCCACAGCTCGTGCAGGTGCTGCTGCGGCACGTCCGCCAGCACCAGGTTCTGCGTGTGCGTGACGCGCAGCAGCCCGAAGCTGAAGCGCTCGGCAAGTGCGGCCACCGCCTCCATCTGTGCCGCGCTCATGTCACCGGGGGCCGCATCGTGCGCCTTGAGCGAGACGAACACCGCGCGGTAGCCGCTGACGCGGTGCGCGCGCGTGTTGTAGCGGTACCAGGCCTTGAAGCGTGGGCTCGCGCCGGCCGTGATGTCCTGGTCGGCGCGGATCTCGTAGGGTTGCGGACGGAAGAAGGCGCGCACGCGCTCGAGCTCCGCGGCCGGCAGCTGCGCGGCAGCGCCGCGGCCGGCCTGCCACTCCGCCTCCACCTGCTCGCGGAAGCGCTCGATGCCGAGGGCCTTGACCAGCACCTTGATGCGGGCCTTGTGGATGTTGTCGCGCCGGCCCTGGCGGTTGTAGATGCGCAGGATCGCCTCGAGGTAGGCGAACAGCTCCGCGCGCGGCAGGAACTCGCGCACCACCTGGCCGATCATGGGCGCGCGCCCCAGGCCGCCGCCCACCAGCACGCGAAAGCCGAGCTCGCCGCGGGCGTCACGCACCAGGTGCAAGCCGATGTCGTGCACCTCGGATGCGGCGCGGTCGGTGGCCGCTCCAGTGACGGCGATCTTGAACTTGCGCGGCAGGTAGGTGAATTCCGGGTGCAGCGTCGCCCACTGGCGGATCAGCTCGCAGTACGGGCGCGGGTCCTCGATCTCATCCGGGGCGATGCCGGCCATGTGATCGGCGGTCACGTTGCGCACGCAGTTGCCGCTGGTCTGGATCGAGTGCATCTGCACGGTCGCGAGCTCGGCGAGGATCTGCGGGACGTCCTCGAGCTTCGGCCAGTTCAGCTGCAGGTTCTGCCGCGTGGTGAAGTGCCCGTAGCCCTTGTCGTAGCGGCGCGTGATGTCGGCGAGCTTGCGCAGCTGCCGCGCGGCAAGCAGCCCATAGGGGATGGCGATGCGCAGCATCGGCGCATGGCGCTGGATGTAGAGCCCATTGCGCAGGCGCAGGGGCCGGAACTCCTCCTCGGATAGCTCGCCCGCGAGGTGACGGCGCGTCTGGTCGCGGAACTCCGCGACGCGCGCATCGACGAACGCCTGGTCGAGCTCATCGTACCGGTACATGCCGGGACTATAGGCGGCGCCTTCGCGGGCGCTAAATACCGTGTGGTTTGGTGCACCTCTTTCTGGGGTTATGAGGCTATGCAACACTATGTCCCTGTTTTTGATGGACCAACCCCGTGCCGGGACTGTATTTCGAGGAATTCAGCGTCGGGCAGCGCTTTGAGCACGTGGTGCGGCGCACGGTAACCGAGACCGACAACCTCTTGGTGAGCACGCTCACCATGAATCCCGCGGCGCTGCACCTGGACGCCGAGTACGCCCGCGGCACCCTCTTCGGCGAGCGCATCGTCAACAGCGTCTTCACGCTCGGGCTGCTCACGGGGCTGACGGTCTATGACACCACGTATGGCACGACGATCGGCAATCTCGGCTGGGATGAGGTGCGCTTTGCGCGCCCGGTGCTGATCGGCGATACCCTGCGCGCCACCACCACGGTCCTTTCCGTGCGCGCGAGCCAGTCGCGCCCCAATGCCGGGATCGTGGTGTTCGAGCACCGCGCCTTCAACCAGCGGGACGAGGAGGTGGCGAGCTGCCGCCGCAGCGCCCTCATGCTGAAGAGGCCCGCGGCGTGAGCGCGACCGGCCCCGGGGCGCCACTGCGCTCCTGGCTGTTCGTGCCCGGGGACAGCGAGCGCAAGCAGACGAAGGCGCTCGCGAGCGCGGCCGATGCACTGATCCTGGACCTGGAGGACTCGGTCGACCCGGCACAGCGGCCGCTCGCGCGCCGCCAGGTGGGCGAGCTGCTGGCGCGCTGCGGCGCGGCTACACCGCAGCTGTGGGTGCGGGTCAGCGCCCCGGCCGGGACGCAGCTCGATGAGGACCTGGCGCAGGTGTGCGCGCAGGCCCTGCCGGCCGGCATCGTGCTGCCCAAGGTGAGCACCGCGGCCGAGATCCTCACCCTCGCCGCCAGGCTGCAATCCCTCGAGGCCGCGCGCGGGGCGCGCCCGGGCGCCGTGCGGCTGCTGGTCCTCGCGACCGAGACCCCGGCGGGACTCCTCGGCTTGCCGCAGCTGCCACGCGAGCTCAGCGCGCACGCTCCGGTGCTGCAGCGTCTCGCGGGACTCACCTGGGGGGCGGAGGACCTGAGCGCCGCCCTCGGGGCGCGCGGACAGCGCGATGGCGCTGGCTATACCTTCACCTTCCAGCTGGCGCGCACGCACACCCTGCTCGCTGCCGCAGCGCTGGGCGTGCAGGCGGTCGACGGGGTGCACACGCAGTTTAAGGATCTCCCGGGCCTTGAGCGCGAGCTCACCGAGGCGCGGCGCGACGGCTTCAGCGGCAAGCTCGCGATCCACCCCGACCAGGTTGGCCCGATCAATGCGGCCTTCACCCCGAGCGCGGCCGAGCTTGCGCAGGCCCGGCGCGTGCTGGCGGCCTTCGAGGCGGCCGGCAATGCCGGCGTCGTGAGCCTGGAGGGACAGATGCTCGATCGGCCGCACCTGCTGCTGGCACGGCGTATTCTGGCGGCAGTGAAGGTTTGAGGACCGTCCATGAAGCTCAGGATCAAGGGAGCCTCGTTGCGGCTGCGCCTGACGCAGAAGGAGGTGCGTGCGCTCAGCGAAGAGGGGCAGGTGGAGGAGCAGGTGCCCTTCGCCCCGGGCGCGCTCCTCATCTATCGCCTGCGCCGTGACGGCGCGACGCCGCAGATCCGGGCGAGCTTCAGCGACGGGATCGTGGAGATATTAGTCCCGGAAAAAATGGCGGACGCCTGGTGCGCGAGCGATCAGGTGACGCTCGCGCACAGCCAGCCGGTGCCGCAGGGCGCCTTGCAGATCACGCTCGAGAAGGACTTCGCCTGCCTCGCACCGCGCGCGGACGAGGACGAGTCGGACAACTTTCCCCACCCGCAGGCCGGCAGCGGCGTGCGCTGCTAGCGCGGCTCGGCCAGGGAGAGCAGGTCCTCGGGAGTGTCGAGGTCGATGGCGGCGCTCGGCATCGGCACGCGCACCACGCGGTCGGGACTGTGCCGCAGCAGCGCGCGCGCCCCGGAGTCACCGCGCAGCTGCAGCAGCTGCGGAAACAGCGCACGCGGAAAGACCGCCGGCACGCCGAGGGTGCCGGCGTACTGCGCCGCCGCGCAGTATTGCGGCTGCTTGCGCCAGGTGCCGGCGAGGCGCTTCAGGTCATCGACGGTCACCGCCGGCTGATCGGCCAGCATGAGCAGGGCCCCGGCGCAGCCGAGCGGCAGGCGGGCGATGCCGGCGCGGATCGAGCTCGAGAGGCCCTCGCGCCAGCTCTGGTTGACGACGATCGATCCGGGGGAATGCTTCAGCAGCGGGGCGAGTTCGGCGGCGCCGGCGCCGAGCACGACGATGAGTGCGCTGCCGGTCACCTCGGAGGCGCGCGTGACCGCACTGTGCAGCAGCGGCCGGCCGGCGATGCGCACCAGCTGTTTGTGCGAGCCGAAGCGCCGCGAGGCGCCCGCCGCGAGCACGATGGCGAACAGCGATTCGGAGCCGCGGCGCGCGCGTGCGCCGCTCATGGGCGCACAGGTCCGCCGGTGCGCGGCAGGGCGACGCTCGCCGGGGCGGTGGCGGTGACGCGCGCGTAGCGGCTGCGCTCCTCGAGGACGGTGTCCGCATCGAGCCCGCTCACCCGGCGCCACGGCCCGGTGTGCCCGCTGGCGGCGAGCGCAGCTTCGAGCGCCGCGCGCCGCGCGCTCCAGGGTCCGTCGATGAACTGCGCGAACTCCTGCCAGCGGGTCGCGCCGTTGGCGCCGGCCGCGAAAGCCGCCTCGAGCCGCTCGAGCGCTGCGCGGCTATTGCCGGCCTGCGCCAGCAGCGCCGCCCACGGGTCGGCCCCGTCCCCCGGCAGCGCTTGAGCCGCGAGGCGCCGGTCACGCTCCTCGAACCACACGAGCACGCACACCAGGTAGTCCAGGCACGCCTGGCGGAACTCCTCCAGCGGCGAGCTACTGTCGAGGGCGGCCGGGGATGCGGTGGCGAAGGTGGCGGCGCAGGCCGCCGCGATGGCCCGCACGTGGGCTCGCTCGGTCTCGAGCTGCGTGCGCAGCAGCTGGATCTCGTTCACGGGGCGCGGCGCTACTGCGCCCCGGCGAGACGGGTGAGACCCGGCGCCGTGGCCTCGTGCGCATGCAGGAATGCCTGCAGCTCGGCCACGATGGCGAGCGCGATGGCCTCGGGCGTGCGCCCACCGAGGGCGAGACCCACCGGGGCATGCAGCCGCCGCCGCAACCGCGTGGCCGCCTCGGTGCCGAGCTCGCCGAGCAGGCGGTCGCGGCGCTGCGGCGGACCGAGCAGTCCCACGTAGGGCACCTCGCTGCGCGCCAGTGCGCGCAGGTACGCGAGGTCAGTCGGCAGGTGATGGCTCATGATCACCGCGGCGCGGAACTGCTCGAGCCCGAGCGCCGTGCCGAGCTCGGCGGCATCCAGCCGCAGCACCTGCTCGGCGCCGGGAAAGTGCGCCGGGTCGGCGTAGGCGGGCCGATGGTCCACGAGCGTCACCTTCCAGTTCAGGCGCATCGCGAATTCAGCCACCGGCGCGGCATCCGGGCCGGCGCCGAGCAGCAGCAGGCGCGGCGGCAGCGCGAGGCACAAGAGGAACCACGAGACATCGCGCGCCTCGGCCACGTGCCAGGCGCTCAATCCCCGG
>Ga0335080_10002448_pt1 | contig 18499 bp, 16 predicted proteins | sample Lox_Sample_34_FD_206720 | JGI IMG/M metagenome (GOLD analysis project Ga0335080, IMG submission 206720) | Soil microbial communities from Loxahatchee National Wildlife Refuge, Florida, United States - Lox_Sample_3.4 | ecosystem: Environmental > Terrestrial > Soil > Wetlands | place: USA...
CGTCGCCGGTGCGGCGGAGGCCCAGAGCAGCAGAGACAGCGGAAGGACGCGGAGCGGAGAGCGGGGCATGCCCGCATCGAAGGCACGTTTCCGCCGCCGTGCGTGGCGGAAGTTGCGATCCAGCGCGGGAAAGAGGCGAACGGCGCCCGTCTTGTAACGGGACGCGCCGACGGGCGAACGACAGGGCCGTGCCCCGGGCAATCGCGCCCGGCCGGGCGTTCGGCGGTCGCTCCGGTCCAGCTCCTCCCCAGGACCCTCCGATGAACCTCCGTCTCCTCCTCGCCACGTCGCTGCTCGCCGCCGGCACCGCGCGCGTCCAGCTCGCCTCCAGCAAGGTGCTGACCCTCGACGCCGCTCGGCGGATCGCCGCTGCCGCTGCGGTCGAGGCCCGCTCGGACCGGACCTCGGCCATCGCCATCGTCGACGCCGGCGGAGCGCTGGTCTACTTCGAACGGTTCGACGGCACGTTCCCCGCTGCCTCGGCGGTCAGCTTCGACCAGGCCCACACCGCGGCCACCTTCCAGCACGCGACGAGGCCATCGCCCGTGTCTCCTCGAGGAAGCCTGCGCGCTCGCTGGCACACTGGGGATGGGCCCCGAGGAGGTCACCTGTGCCTTCGGCCACTGGGCGGCGCGGGGCTGGCTCTCCCACGGCGAGAAGTTCCCCGGACCTCCCGGCTGGCGCGACGCGGCGTAACGGCCAGGGCACTCCCGGACACTCTCCCCCGCCCGCCGGTAACCAGGCGCGCGTGCGCGCCGTACCTTCCACGTGCCTCGCAGGAGCTCACGATGAACCTCGATGTCCTCCGCACCCGAATCCTCGCCGTCCTCGACCGCATCTCCTGGATCGGTCCCCTCGCGGTTCGTCTCTCGCTCGGGGCGGTCTTCCTCGGAACTGGCTGGGGCAAGCTGCACAACCTGGAGCAGGTCACCGCCTTCTTCACCGAGCTGGGCATTCCCTTCCCCGCGGTGCAGGCGGCCATGGTCTCGGGCATCGAGCTGGTGGGCGGTACCCTGATCCTCCTCGGGCTGTTCACCCGGATCGCCGCGGTGCCGCTGATGGGGACCATGGTGGTGGCCATCCTCACCGCGAAGCGCCCGGAGATCGCCGGGATCCGCTCCCTCCTCGCGTTCGACGAGTTCCTCTACTTCGCCGGCTTCCTCTGGCTCCTGGTCGCCGGAGCGGGCAGGGCCTCGCTGGACGCGCTGCTGTTTGGCCGGAAGGCCGCGCTCCCGCGTCCGCTGCTCCGTCCGAACGCGACGCCTGCCGAGCAGCGCTGAGGGCGCCCGCGCGCCCCTTCGTCACGAGGAGGCTGGTCCCGGTGCCAGCCTCTTTTTTTGTCGTTTTGTCGAGCGACCTCGATGGTCCGAGGTCCTGGCCCCGTAACGAGCAGCGGTCGGATCCACACCTCTCCTCCGTCATCCCGGGCGATGGGCGTCCGGAAGACAGAAAAGAACAAGGAGAAACGTCATGAAGATCCGTACCGTGCTGGCCCTGGCCGCGCTTTCCGTCACCCCCGCCTTCGCCACCGAGTCTGCCCCCGTCCGTCCGGTCGCCGACGAGACGATGACCGCGATGGAGAAGCGCACCGTCGACTCCCTGGAGAAGGAGATCGCCATGCTCCAGCAGGCCGTGGAGCAGCTCCGGAAGGCGTCCGCCGAGCGGGCGCTGATCCAGGCGGAGGCCCAGCAGGGCGACCGCGCCAGCAGCTGGGGCCTGTGGCCGTAGTCACTCCTGGAGCGCCGCCCGGACCCGGGCGGCGTCTTCCACCAACCATCGAACGATGTCCGCCGCGGGGCCTCTCCGGGCGAGTCGAGCTGCCTGTCCCGCCCAGAGCGAGAGCAGCTCGGTCCGTCCGGCGCGGGCTGCCGCGGTTCGCATGGGCCGGGTGAGCGCGTTCTGCAGCGGATAGGGCAGGACGGCCTCCGCCCGTCCCTCGAGTGCGGTGAGGAAGCGGTTCACCAGACCCCGCGCGGCACGCCCGGAGAAGGCGCGGGTGATCGCCGTCCCGTCCTCGGTCGCCGCGAGCACCGCCTCCTTGTATGCCGGGACGGCGCCGCACTCGTCGGAGGCGAGGAAGGCGGTGCCGAGCTGCACGCCGGCGGCGCCGAGCGCCTCGGCGGCGACCCATCCCCGGCCATCCATGATTCCTCCCGCGGCGACCACCGGGATCCGGACGGCGTCCGTCACCTGGGGCACGAGGGCCAGGGTCCCCACCAGGCCCCGCTCCGCGGTGCCGACGAAGGTGGCCCGGTGCCCCCCGGCCTCGCTTCCCTGGGCCACGACCACCTCGATGCCGGCAGCCTCGATCCGCCGCGCCTCCTCGACGGTGTTCGCCGTCCCCATCCGCACCATGCCCGCCCGCCCGAGGCGCTGGAGCTGTGCCGGGGAGGGGAGCCCGAAGACGATGCTGAACACCGCCGCCCCGCTCTGCGCCACCGCCTCGATCTGGGCGTCGAGCGCGCTCGCCGGTGGCACCGGAAGCTCGGGCGGTGGTAGTCCCAGCTCGGCGTGGAGGGGACCGAGCAGCTCCAGCATCGGCCGCGGGTCCACCGGGGCGCCCGCCGGGACGTCGGCGAAGAGGTTGATGCCGAAGGGCCGATCCGTCCTTGCCTGCACCTCCCGGCTCCACTCGAGGATCTGCTCGGGGGTCGAGTATGCGCACCCGAGGATGCCCAGACCCCCCGCGCGGGACACCGCCGCGGCCAGCGCCGGAGTGCTCGGGCCGCCGGCCATCGGCGCGCCGAGGAGCGGATGCTCGATCCGGAGCAAGCCGCGGAGCTTCTGGGGCGCGCGCATCGGGACCTCCCGGGTGGACAAGGGCCCAGAGAACGCTACGTCCCGGCGTGGCGCGGCTCCACCCGGCCCGGCCGCCTCCCGCTACTCGTGTCCAGCAGGAGAAGCGCCGCCCCTCAGGGCGAGGCCGTGCTCTGCTTCCCGAAGGGCCAGAAGGTGCGGTCGGAGGTGGGGACCAGCGAGAAGATGAACACCAGCGTGCCCCCGACGATGCCCACGTAGATGTGGGGGACCACGGGGTAGATGATCCCCGAGAAGAACATCCAGAGCGCCAGCGCGGTGTTGACGTAGTTCGCCCCCCGCACCGCGATCGCCACGACGGCCACCGCGGCGATGACCAGCCCGATGACGAGGTCGTGCCGGAAGACCGCCGAGCCCGCCGGCTCCCAGGCCGCCGTGCCAGCGATTCCCAGCCCCAGAAGCAGAGTCACCACCCGAGCGATCATCCCCGTACCTCCCCCGATGGATGGTGAGGATGCCCCCGGCCGGGCTCAAGTCAAGCGCCTCTAGTGGGCGCCCGCCGGGGCTTCTCCCGGCCGGTTCTTCCGGAGGAAGAGCAGGATGAGCGGCACGAACACCGCGGTGACGATGGCCAGGATCTCGATGATCCGGACGTAGGCGAGCACCGCCGCTTGTTGCTGGATGGTCATGTAGATCGACACGTAGGCCCGCCGCGCGGCATCCGCCGGTCCAGCCGGGGTGAAGGCCTGCTGCAGCCGGGCCAGCCTCTCCTGGAGGTAGACGTTGGAGGGCGTCAGCCGGTCCACCAGGACGTTCTGGTAGATCTGCGAGCGGCGGGCGAGCGTGGTGACGAGGAAGGAGATGCCCACGCTTCCGCCGATGTTGCGCGCCAGGTTCATCAGACCAGAGACCTGGTTGTTCTGCTCGCGCGGGACGCCCAGGTAGGCCACGGTGTTGATGGGCACGAAGAGGAAGGCGAGCGAGGCGGCCTGGAAGACCCGGTACAGCGTCGCGGTGGTCGGATCGATGCTGAGGTTGATGCTGGTCATGTGCCACAGCGCCAGCGACAGCCCGGTGAATCCGGCGGTGATCAGGTACTTCGCCGGGACGCGCGAGACCAGGAACCCCACCAGTGGCATCATCGCCATGGTGGTGAAGCCGCCGGGCGAGAGCACCATCCCCGCTCTCTCGGCGCTGTAGCCCATCAGCGTCTGCACGAACTGCGGGATCAGCACCGTGCTCCCGTAGAGCACTCCGCCGAGGACGAACATCAGCGCGATGCTGGTGGCGAAGTTCCGGTTCTTGAAGAGGCGAACGTTGACGATGGGATTGGGGTGCGCCCACTCCCAGACCACCGTCCCGAACAGGCAGACGAAGGTCACGATGCTGAAGGCGACGATGAGCGGGGAGCTGAACCAGTCGTCCTGCTGGCCCTTGTCCAGCACGACCTGGAGGCATCCGAAGCCAGCCGCCACGAGCCCCAGCCCCAGCCAGTCCACCTTCACTCCGCGGGACTCCTCCTTCTCCTTCGCGATCCACGGCGGGTCCTCGACGAGCATCGAGCTCAGGAACAGCGAGAGGATCCCCACCGGGATGTTGATGTAGAAGATCCACCGCCAGCTGGCGTGGTCCACGATGTAGCCCCCGAGGGTGGGGCCGATCGCCGGAGCAAAGACGACCGCCAGGCCGTACATCGCGAAGCCCATCCCCCGCTGCCGCGGCTCGAAGGTGTCGGCGAGGATCGCCTGCTCGCTGGGGGCCAGCCCCCCGCCACCCACGCCCTGGAGCACCCGGAAGAAGATCAGCGACTGCAGCGTGGGCGCGAAGCCGCAGAGGGCGCTGCTGATCGTGAAGAGCACCACGCAGGCCATGTAGAAGCGCTTCCGGCCGACCCGGCTGGCGATCCAGGCGCTGATCGGGAGCACCACCGCGTTGGAGACCAGGTACGAGGTGAGCACCCAGGTCGCCTCGTCCTGGCTCGCGGAGAGGCCGCCGGCGATGTGGGGGAGCGCCACGTTGGCGATGCTGGTGTCCAGCACCTCCATGAACGTCGCCAGGGTGACGGTCAGCCCCACCAGCCACGGGCTGTGGCTGGGGCGCCAGCTCACGTCGGCATGGGCCTCGGCCGCCATCGCCTCACCGGGCGGTGGTGGCGCGATCCAGCGACACCCGGGCGATGCTCCGCTCGTACCGCGCGCGGGCCAGGTTGGCCCTCGCCGTGGTCAACGCCGATTGCGCGTCGAGCAGGTCGGTGGTCGTCGCGGTTCCCGCGGAGACCTGGGCACTGGTGACCCGGTAGGCCTCCTCGGCGCTGGCGATGGCGGTCTCCGCCACCTGCACCGCCACGAACTGCGCCTCGAGCAGCGACGCCTTGCTCGACACGTCGTAGGCGACCTGCTTGCGCGCGTTCTCCAGCAGCGCGCTGGCGGCGTCCGCCTGGCGCTGCGCGCTCTGGGCCGCGTACCACCTGGCGCCCCAGGTCCAGAAGGGCCAGCTGGCGACGACGCCGATGAACGAGCTGTTCTCCGGCTGGAAGAGCGACCCCCGGTTGTAGGCGTAGGCCGCCTGGACGTCGACCTCGGGGAGCAGCTCGTAGAGCCGCGCCTGGCCGTTGGCCCGCGCCGCCTCGGCCTGCTTCTGGGCACGCTGCACCTCGGGACGGTTCTTGAGCGCGCGGTTGATCTGCTCGTCCACCGACTCGGTGGGGTGCACCGCGGCCTGTTGCTCGAGATCCTCCGGCTCGACGAAGTCCAGCGAGGGATCCTCCGGATTGCGCGCCAGGTAGGTGAGCAGCGCCTGACGGGCGGTCTGGGCCGAGGTGGCGGCCTGGATCCTCTGCTGCTGGGCGTTGGCCACCGCGGTCTGGAAGCGGAGCAGGTCGGCCTTGGTGATCGTCCCGGCGTTGTACCGGGCCTGGGCGTCCTGCACCTGCTTCTGGAGCTGCTCGATGCTCGCGTCGGCGATGGCCACCCCCGCCTTTGCCTCGAAGAGCCGGAGGTAGGTGGTCCGGACCTGCTCGCCGAGCTGCGATTGGGCGTCCGCCTCGTCGGCACGGCTCGCATCTGCGGAAGCGTTCGACGACTTGAGGTCCCGTTCGCGGTGGAGGAGCCCCAGCACCGGCTGCTGTGCCGCGACGGTGAAGGTGTCGCTGTTCACGTTCCGGGCGATCACCCCTGGACTGGGAGTTCCGGGAGGAGCGAGCGAGATGACGAACGGACCATCCCAGTGCTGCCAGGTGTTGCTCGCGTTGAGCGCGGGAAGGAGGCGCCCGCGTGCGCTGCGCGCCATGTCCTCGGCGCCCTCCGCCCGGTAGCGCGCGGCCCTGAGCTGGTCGTTCACCCGCAGCGCCTCGGCCACCGTCTCGTCGATGGTCAGCCTCAGCGCGCCCTCGGCCAGCGCCGCCGGGGAGACGAGGAGCGCTGCTGCAATCAGCGTTCGTATCAAGGACGTACCTCCGTCAGTCTCGGTCACTTGTTCACGTGCACGGTCACCACCACCGACTGGCCCGCACGGAGCTCGACTCCGGATGGGATGGCATCGAGCGTGATCCGCACCGGGATGCGCTGAGCCACCTTCACGAAGTTGCCGGTGGCGTTGTCGGGGGGGAAGAGCGAGAAGCGCGCGCCAGTCCCCCCAGAGAGGCTCTCCACCTTTCCGTGCAGCGTCCGTCCATAGGTGTCGACCTCGACGTCGGCCGGCTGACCGGGGCGCATCTTCCCGATCTGGGTCTCCTTGAAGTTGGCGGTGACGTACTTCTGGACCGGCACGAACTGGGCCACCGTCTGTCCCACCGAGAGCAGCGCCCCGGGGTGCGCGGTGATGCGGGTCACCGCTCCGTCGCCCGGCGACACCACCCGTGTCCACTCGAGGTTGAGGTTGGCCAGCGCCAGGGCGGCCTCGGCGCTCTTCACCCGGGCGTGCTGGTAGGCGGCGTTGGCCACGGCCGCCGCGATGCTCGCGTCGACCGGGCGGCTGACCACCAGACGACCCTCGGCCTCGTTCACCTGGGCCTGCGAGCGACGGAGCTGGTCCGCCGCGGCGCTCACCGCCGCCTGGGCCGCGGTCACCCCGGCCTGCGCGGAGAGGAACTGGGCCTGCCACTGATCGAACTGCTGCTGGGGAATGGCGTTCGCCTGCTGGAGCTCGCGGGCCCGGGCGATGTTGTTCTCCGCCAGCTTGAGGTCCGCCTCGCGGCTGACCAGGGTGGCCCGCGCCTGCTCGAGCTGGGCGCGCGAGCCGGAGACCGAGCGGCTGCTACCGACCAGGTTCGCCTCCGCCTGGGTCAGCGAGCCGCGGGCCGAGGCCTCCGCCACCGCGACCTGTGCATCCGCGGCCTGTGCCTGCGCCTGGGTGCTCTCCAGCTCGGCCGTGGCCTGGGCAACGCGCGCCTGGTAGTCCCGGTCGTCCAGCTGGAGGACCACGTCGCCCTTCTTGACCGACTGGTTCTCGGCGACCGGAACGGCAGCGACCTGCCCCGAGACGTGAGGAGCGAGCTGGACGACGTCGGCGTCGATCTGCGCGTCGTCGGTCTCCTCCTTCCCAGCAGTGAAGAGCACGTAGAGGAGCACCCCGAGGACCACCACCCCGGCGACGCCACCGACGATCCTCAGCGCGCGCCGCTTCTTCGCGGCGACCAGCGCCGGGTCCCCGTTCTTGCCCTGCGCATCTCGTGCCTGGGCCTGCTCCGGTGCCCGCTCCACCGCGGCATCCGCCATCTGCTCTCTCCCTCGGGACCTCGACTGCGAGAGCGCTCGATAATGGCCATCAACCGACGTGGCAAGCAGGTCCTGGGCTAGCGGGGGGCTAGCGGGGAGCCGTCTTCTGCCCCGGGCCTGCCTCCAGGGCCCGGTGGTGGCACTGGACGCAGGTCTCCATGAGACTCCCGAAGGCGGCGGGGAGCGCGGCGTCGTCCGCGCGCCGGGCGACGTCGGCGAGGGTCCGCGCGCGGGCCCGCAGCTCGGACTCGAGCCGTTCCAGAGGCTTCCGCCCCGCCACGCCGGCGTCCGGTCCGGGCCAGGCTCCGAGACCGGTGTCGCGCTCCAGTCCGGCGGCGAGCCCGGCGATCCGCCGATGATCGAGGAGGAGCGTCGCCGAGGCGAGCGCGTCGAGCATGGCGCCGTGCCGGGACATCCTGCGCCGGAGCGCGTCTCGCCCGTCGTCGGGAGCGAGCTCGGGAGGTTGCGACTCGTCCAGGGGACGCGCCGCGCTCTGGGCGAGGGCGAGGCCGGTCGCTCCTGCGGCTCCGGCGAGCACGAGCCCCCGGAGCCAGGCGCTGCGGACGCGGGTCATGTCGCGGCCGAGCGTAACGCCGGCCGCGCTCGCCCACACCTGGTCCCGCGGAGCCCTCTTCTTGCCCGGGGTCCGTCCGGAGGTTCGAGCCCGTGGACCGCTTCGACGTCATCATCATCGGAACCGGTGCCGGGGGCGGAACCCTGGCCCACGCCCTGGCCCCGACCGGCAAGCGCATCCTCCTCCTGGAGCGGGGCGACTTCGTCCGCCGGGAGAAGGCCAACTGGGACCCGCGGCAGGTGAACGTCGAGGGCCGGTACCAGACGAAGGAGGTCTGGCACGACCGGGAGGGAAACCCGCTCCACCCCCACACCAACTACGCGGTGGGCGGGAACACCAAGTTCTACGGGGCGGCGCTGTTCCGGTTCCGGAAGGAGGACTTCGGCGAGCTTCGCCACCACGGTGGCGTGTCGCCGGCCTGGCCCATCGGTTACGAGGAGCTCGAGCCGTACTACCTGAAGGCCGAGCACCTCTTCCAGGTGCACGGCAACCGCGGTGAGGATCCGACCGAGCCCCGGGCGAGCGGGCCCTACCGCCATCCGGCGGTGAGCCACGAGCCGCGCATCCAGGCGCTCAGCGACAGCCTCGCCGCGCAGGGGCTGAAACCCTTCCACGTCCCGCTCGGCATCCAGCTCGACGAGCGCGACCCGCGGGCCAGCCCCTGCATCCGCTGCGAGACGTGCGACGGGTTCCCCTGTCTCGTCCGGGCCAAGTCCGATTCCGAGGTGCTGTGCGTCGAGCCCGCGCTGAGGCACCCCAACGTGACGCTGCTCACCGGGGCCTACGTCGAGCGCCTCGAGACCACCGCTTCGGGCCGGGAGGTGAGCACCGTGGTGGTGAAGCGCGGGGACCGGGTGGAGCGCTACGCCGCGGACCTGGTGGTGGTGTCGGCCGGTGCCATCAACTCCGCGGCGCTCCTGCTGCGCTCGGCGAACGACCGGCACGCCCGCGGGCTCGCCAACGGCTCGGACGTGGTGGGCCGGCACTACATGGGTCACGTCAACAGCGTGCTGATGGCGCTGAGCAAGTGCCCCAACCCCACCGTGTTCCAGAAGACCCTGGCGGTGAACGACTTCTACTTCGGCTCGGACCAGTTCCCGCATCCGATGGGGCACATCTCCTTCGTCGGGAAGCTGGACGCGGCGACGCTGAGCGCGGGCGCGCCGGCCATCGCGCCGGGCTGGACGCTGGAGCTGATGGCCCGCCACTCCCTCGACTTCTGGCTGACCTCGGAGGACCTGCCGGACCCCGAGAACCGGGTGAGCCTCGACCGGGAGGGCAACGTCGTCCTCTCCTACACGCTCAACAACCAGGAGGGGCACCGGCGGCTGATCAAGACGCTGGAGGCGTTCCTCCAGGACCAGTCCAGCTGCCCCGTGCACGGCAAGGGCTGCCACCAGGGGCTGTTCTCGCGGAACCTGTTCCTCGGGCAGCGCATCCCGCTCGCCGGTGTGGCGCACCAGAACGGCACCATCCGGTTCGGCCGGGACCCGCGGACCTCCGCGCTGGACGTCAATTGCCGGGCGCACGAGGTGGACAACCTGTACGTGGTGGACGGCAGCTTCTTCCCCTCCAGCGCCGCGGTGAACCCGGCGCTGACCATCATCGCCAACGCGCTCCGGGTGGGCGACCACCTCAAGGCGCGGCTCGGCTGAGAGACCTCCTCAGAGGTCGGCGGCCCGGAGCCGGCGCATCGCCACCAGCACCGGAAGGCTGACGAGGAGTGCTCAGGCCGTCAGGGCGGGGAGCGCGGCAGCGATGGCCGCGAAGTGGCAGCCGGCGGCGAGCACGACCAGCGCGTGGAAGACCTCGTGGTACCCGAACACCCGGGGCCATGGATCCGGCCGCCGCAGCCCGTAGGCCAGCGCGCCGAGCGAGTAGAGGCCTCCACCGACGGCGAGCAGCCAGCAGACGCTGCGCCCCGCGATGGCGTGGACCTCGGGAAGGTAGGCGGCAGACGCCCAGCCCAGGGCGAGCGCGAGCAGGGCCACCACCCACCGCCGCGCGCGTGGAAAGAAGAAGGCCCGAACGATGCCGAGCGTCGCCCCGGTCCAGGCCACGGCGAGCATCCGCCGAGCCTCCGGGGCCGGCAGGACGAGGGCGAGCGGGGTGTAGGTCCCGGCGATGAGGACGAAGATCGCCGCGTGGTCGACGCGGCGAAGCCAGGAGCGCACTCCCTCCGGCCACATCGGACGATGGTAGAGGGCACTGATCCCGAGCACGCCGGCCAGGCTCGCGGCGTACAGGCCGCATCCGAGCTTCGCCTCGCCTCCACGCGCCGCGGCCACCAGCAGCACGCCCGCGCTCACCGCGACGCCGAAGGCGAGCTCGTGGATGACGCCGCGAAGGACTGGCTTGCTGCGAGGTGCCGACCTGGGAACGATGCTCATTTCAGACATCGTCGCCCGGCACGGCCTGCGCGTTCTTGACCTCGGTCAATCCATCCGGCGCGCGCGGTCGCCCCGGGCCCGGAGCGCGACGGAGCGAAGGCGCGCGCGGTCGAGGACCTCGAGCGACCTCCGGCCGTGCCGGATGGCTCCGCTCGCGGCGAGCGACCTGAGCGCGCGGGACAGCGTCTCGGGCCGCATCCCCAGGAGCCCCGCGAGGACCCGCCGAGAGACCGTGGCCGGGGAGGGGCGCGCGCCGTTCTCCAGGAGCCAGCTCGCCGCGCGCTGGGTGGCAGTCCCGTCGGCGTTACCCCGGAGCGGCCGCTCCCGGCTCCCCGAGCGGAGGACGGAGTCGAGCAGGATCCGGGCGGCGGTTCGCCTCGTCTCGAGCCAGGCCTCGACGGCATCGAGCGTCGCCCCGCAGAGGGTGACCTCGGTCAACGCCCGCGCCGAGTCGAGGTGGTGCGTTCCCACCAGACCCTCCAGTCCGAGGAAGCTTCCACCCCGGCGGATGGCCCAGGGCAGCCCCTCCGCCCGTTCCTCGTCGACCGAGCGGGTGACGAGCACCGCCCCCGACTTGACGAACCAGACCCGGTCCACCGTGTCGCCCGCCACGTGGAGAACGCTGCCCGCGGCGCGCTTCCGCGGGACGAAGGGACACCGCCCGCGCTCGGCGACGCTCGAGGCGATGCCCACCGGGCACCGCCTGCACTCGGTCACCTCGGTCTCGTCGAGAATCGGCGCCATGCCGCGCGACGGAGTCACGGGCGTGCCGCGGTGGTGAGTCTTGACGTCCATCAAGTCCTGGCCCTCGCCGGTTCTCTAGGGTGCGCCGCCACGCCGCGTTCTACACCGAGCGCGGACCTCGAGGAGTCGCATGTCCGTTCTCGATCCACTCCACATGTACCGCCTGCCCTGGAGCCTCACCGACAACCCGATCGCCTGGCTCGAGCCAACGCAGGCCTGCAACCTGGCTTGCGACGGCTGCTACCGGCAGAACGTGAAGGCCCACAAGTCGATGGAGGAGGTGGAGGCCGACCTCGCGACCTTTGCTCGCCTGCGCAACGTCGACGGCTACTCCATCGCCGGCGGTGACCCGCTGCTCCATCCCGAGGTGGTGCAGATCGTCTCACGGGTGACGGCGATGGGGCGGAAGGCGATCATCAACACCAACGGGCTGGGGCTCACCCGGGAGCTGCTGCGCGAGCTGAAGAAGGCCGGGCTGGTGGGCCTGACCTTCCACGTCGACTCGCACCAGGGGCGGCCGGGCTGGAGGAACAAGACCGAGGCGGAGATGAACCTGCTCCGCCAGGAGTACGCCGACCTCGTCGCGGACGAGGGTGGCCTGGCCTGCGCGTTCAACTCCACGGTCTACGAGGACACGCTCCAACAAGTACCGGACGTGCTCCGCTGGGCCGCGAGGAACATCGACCGGGTGCACACGGTCGTCTTCATCCTCTACCGGGCCGCCCGGCTCGACACCTTCGAGTACTGGGCCGGGGGAACGAAGGCCGAGATGGGAGAGATCGTCTACACGCTGGAGGATCAGCGGAGGCGAACCGACCTCCAGGCGCGCGAGGTGATCGAGGTCATCGCCCGCGACGAACCGTCCTACCGCCCGGCGGCGTACCTCGCCGGGACGGTGGATCCGAATAGCTTCAAGTGGCTCATCGCGATGCGGGTGGGCGACGGGGAGCGGATCCACGGCTACCTCGGCCCGAAGCTCATGGAGGCCGTGCAGGTGGGGCACCACCTCTGGTCCGGCCGGTACCTCGGGTATGCGAGCCCCTGGGCGCTCGGCGCGGGCCGGGCGGCGATGCTCGGCAGCGCCCCCTTCGACGAGAGCGCGCGCGAGGCGGCTGGAGCCTGGCTCCGCACGACGCTGGCGCACCCCTGGACGGCGCTGCGGCGCCAGCACATGCAGTCGGTCCTCATCATCCAGCCGATCGACCTCGGCGCCGACGGACGCGACAACATGTGCGACGGCTGCCCCGACATGACGGTGCACGAGGGGAAGCTGGTCTGGTCCTGCCGCCTCGAGGAGTGGCGCCGGTTCGGCCAGCCGCTCCGCGCGGTGCCGATGGATCGTCCGGTGCCGGGGCCCGCCAGCTGAGCGCGCAAAGTCTGCGCGGCCGGGTCCGTACGCCCGGCGGCCACGTTGCGCCTCGGGTGGCCTGCGATAGGGAACACACGACGAGGAGGTCCGTCATGTACAAGCACGTGCTCATCCCCACCGACGGGTCGGAGCTCTCAGCGAAGGCCGAGGCTGCCGGGCTCACGCTGGCCCGCGCTCTCGACGCGAAGGTGACGGCACTCACGGTGACGCCGCCGTTCCAGATCATCGTCGCCGAGCCGATGATGCTGGTGGCCACCGAGCCCGAGTTCGAGAAGGTGCAGGCCGCCCGCGCGACGAAGACGCTCGAGCGAGTGAAGACCACCGCCGCCGCGATCGGCGTGCCGGTGGAGACCCTCCGGGTGGTGAACCCGTCCCCCTACGAGGCGATCATCAAGACCGCGAAGGATCGCGGCTGCGACCTGATCTTCATGGCCTCGCACGGACGCGGCGGGGTCGCCGGGCTCATCCTGGGGAGCGAGACCTCGAAGGTCCTCACCCACTCGAAGATCCCGGTCCTCGTCTACCGCTGAGGCATCGGCGACACCGGGCGCGCATGCAGGCCGTGCCCCACCCTCCGGCTCGAGGAGCGGCGCGGAGCCGCTTTAACCTCCAACCAGCCGGCGGGATGATGATGGGGGCCGCACGCCCGACAGTCCTGGGAGCGAGGGGGCACCCGGTTCGGTCCGCGTCTGGCGTGGCGCGAAATTGGAGGGCTCCTTCGATGATCACCCGGCTCCGATGGTTCCTCGTCCTGGTCTTGCTCTCCGCTGGCTGTGGGAGCTCGGACTCCGGCAACTGGCACTGCAACGTCACCTGCGCCGGCGGTCCTCAGCAGACCTTCACGGTCAACGCGACCGATGCCAATGCAGCGTGCACGCAGGCTCTGAGCCAGGCGGGCTGCGGCGTTTCCTTCACCTGCAACTGCACGTCCGGGTAGCGGTCCACTCTCATCCGTTCTCGATGAGACCTCCGGCGACCCGCGCGGCGATGCCGCCCGACATCTGTAAGACCTCACCGGCCGGCGCGTCTGCTGCCGCCGATGAGCGCGCCCCTGGTCACCTCCCTGGTCATCACCGCACTCTCGCTTGCCGGCCATGTCCGGCCGCGGTTCGGCCCCGACGCCGAGCTGCTGGCGGCGGGCCCTCGCCATGCCTGGACCCGGTCCGGCCTTCCTCAGAGCCCGCTGATGTTGCTGCTCCAGATCGGGCTGTGCGAGCGCCGCTCGTTGCGCGCGGCAACGAATCGGGACTTCACCAGGTCGAGAGCGACCTTTCCGATGACGTCCTTGGCCACCGTTCCACGGTAGTGGGGGACGGTGCGTCCGAGCCGCAGCGCGTGCTCGAACACCACCACCGGTTCCCAGCTGGAGGTGGCGGTCTCGGGCGCTCCCTCGACCGATTCGGTGAGGGTGGCCCAGGCGACGATCGGGTGGAACGAGACGTTGCCGTCACTTCCGTCCGCGGTCTTGCAGAGGAGCAATTTCAGCCCGAGGTCCCCGGCGGTGAGTTGGCTACAGACGATCCGGCGAGCGGGCTCCGTCACGCTGCGTTTTTCCAGCGGAAGGAGAGGCGTGCCCCTTGCTGCAGCGTCTCACGCTTGAAGCGAGCCAGTACAGGCGCACTGCCGAAGTCGTCGGCGACGGGCACCTGGATCACGCCATTCCGCGTCCCCTCAGGGCACCCCGGCCAGGCACAGATGAGGAGCGCCTCGTCATGGAGCGGGTGCCGCTGCCGGAGATGAGTGCAATGTGCCCCATCGCGGCCCCACAAGGACGCTGACTCATCAGAACTGGACATGTGAACTTGAAACTCCCAGACCTCGGGTTGCCCGGCAACCGGGTCGGGAAGTCCCTTCTCGTCTAACACCTCCGACGGGAGGTGGCAAACACGGCCGACTCGAGCCCGATGCGTTGGGCGTCTTGGGCTCTCGCTGCGCGACGGGCCTCGGATCGAGGGACCCGAGCGAACGGCACGGCTGGACGTCTTCTCGTCCACGTTCACCGGATGCGGAACACCGCGGTGTGCGGAAGGCCGTCGTCCACGAGGGGAATCGCGCTGCCCTCGATGCTGCTTCCATCGAGCGTGATGCCCGGCGCACCGCCGTCCCGCTCGACCCGAAGTGAATAGAGGCTCCCCCCGAAGCGGTAGTCGATGGCGTATTCGCGCCATGCGGCCGGAACACAGGGGAGGAGCTGGAGCGAGGCACCCCGCCGGGTGAATCCCAGGATGGCCTCGAGGCCCACGCGGTACATCCAGCTCGCCGAGCCGGTGTACCAGGTCCATCCCCCGCGCCCGCGCTGGCCCTCCGCGGTGTACACGTCCGCCGCCACCACGTAGGGCTCCACCTTGTACCTCGCCACCTCCGCCGAGGTGCGTGCGTGGTTCAGCGGGTTGAGCATCTGGAAGAGCTCCAGCGCCCCCTCCCCGTCACCGGCCATCGCCCGGGCGAGCACCACCCAGACCGCGGCGTGGGTGTACTGAGCGCCGTTCTCGCGCACTCCGGGGAGGTAACCCTTGATGTAACCGGGGTCCTGCGGCCCCTGGTCGAAAGGCGGCGCGAGCAGGCGCACCAGCCGAGCTTCTCGATCCACCAGATGCTCCTCCAGGGAGCGCATCGCCTGCAGCCTCCGCTCGGGTCGTCCACCTCCGCAGATGACGCTCCAGCTCTGGGCAATGGAATCGATGCGGCACTCTTCATTTGCGCTCGAGCCGAGCGGCACCCCGGCATCGTCGTACGCCCGGCGGTACCAGGCCCCGTCCCAGCCCTGCGCCTCCACCGCGGCGAGGTAGTCCTCCGCGTGCTGCCCGAGCTCGGCCGCCACGATGGTGTCACCTCGCGCAGCGGCCTGCGCAGCGAAGGCCCGGAGCGTCGTCGACAGGAACCAGGCCAGCCAGACGCTCTCTCCCCGGCCCTCCGCACCCACCCGGTTCATCCCGTCGTTCCAGTCACCTCCACCGATCAGCGGGAGCCCGTGAACGCCCCGGGTGCTGGCCTTCCGGAGCGCACGGAGGCAGTGCTCGTACAGAGTCCCAGCCTCGGCGGAGGTCTGTGGCAGGTCGTACGCCTCCTGCTCGCCAGGCTGGAGCGCGCGCATGATCAGGAACGGCACCGGCTCGTCGAGCACGCCGCGGTCCCCGGTGACGTTCACGTAGTGGTCCACCGCGAAGGGTAGCCAGGCGAGATCGTCGGAGAACCGCGTGCGCACGCCCCGACCGCTCTCCGGGTGCCACCAGTGCTGCACGTCACCCTCCACGAACTGCCTGCTGGCGGCTCGAAGCAGGTGGGCCCGAGCGACGTCCGGGGCGGCATGGAGGAAGGCCATCGAATCCTGGAGCTGATCGCGAAAGCCGAAGGCGCCGCTGCTCTGGTACAGACCCGAGCGGCCCCACATCCGGCAAGAGAGCGCCTGGTACAGGAGCCAGCGGTTCAGCAGGGCGTCGAAGGCAGGCTCAGGGGTGCGCACCTGGACGATCGAGAGCCGCCGTTGCCAGCCCTCCGCCGTCTGGTGGATCGCCGCCGCCGCCCGCGCCGGATCGCGGAGCCCATCCACCGTTTCCCGCGCCCGCTGCACCGACGGCGCCGCCCCGAGGAGAACCGCCACCTCCCGGCTCTCTCCGGGACCGAGGCCGAGCACACACTGGAGCGCGGCGCATGGATCCAGCGTCGCGCCGGTGCGTCCGCTCAGGTGCGCGATGCCAGCCGGAGCCTCGACGCTCCCATGGCGACCGAGGAACTCGCGGCGGTCGGCCGAGTGGGCCTGCACCTCGGGGGCGAGCGCGCAGAACGCCACCCAGCCGGAGAATTGGGGGTCGAAGGTGTTCCAGGCGAAGAGTGTCCCCCGCGCAGCATCGAACTCGGTGCAGATCTGATGCTGGGTGTGCTCGCGCTGGCTTCCCAGCGTCCATTCGACGTAGGCGGTCACCCCGATGCGGCGCGTCCCTGGGCCGTGGTTGGTCAGGCGCAGTCGCGAGATCCGCGTCGCCGAGCCGCCGGCGAGGCCCACCGTCAGCAGGCTCTCCACGTCGGAGTGCCGGTGCTCGAAGGTGGACGTCCCGGCGTCGTGGCGAACGAGGTAGGCCGAGGGGTGACGGATGGGACCGGGAGTCGGGGTCCACAGCTCCCCCGTGTCCTCGTCCCGGAGGTAGAGGACGTCGCCCATCGGATCCGTGACCGGGTCGTTGTGCCAGGGCGTCAACCGATAGAAGAAGCTGCTACCGGCCCAGGTGAAGCCGGCTCCCCGTTCCGAGATGAGGAACCCTCCTTCCGGACTGGCCACCACGTTTGTCCACGGCGCCGGGGGCAGGGCCGAGCCACGAAGGCGGATCTGGTATCCCCCTCCGGCGTCGAGGCCCCCGAGCCCATTGTCCAGAAGAAGGGCCATGGGGGCCGGCGCACCCTCGCCCGCGGCCGCCAGGTCCACGGGTCCGGCTCGCCCAGGCACCCGTCCGACGCTCGCCACCGGTGGCGGGATGCGCAGCCGCTCCACCAGACCAGCGAGGGTGCGCTGCAGCGGACGGCGCGGAGGAGGGCGGACCTCCTTCAGCTCCTCGGTGGCGTCGGTCAGCGATTCGAGGATGGCCCCGAGGCGCCGGCCATCGCAGGGGAGGTGAACCCGCGCGGTGGCGCGGAGCATGCGGAGCTCCTCGGGCGCGAGAAGACCCCGGCGGCGGACGAAGACCCCCCCCGGACGGTCGACCATCGCTGCCTCGCTCGAGGAGAGAACGGTCGCCGTCACCTGGTCGCCGAGCGGCTCGAGGTAGGACGGGGCCCGGGTGTTCAGGATGACGAGGTCCACCATCATCCCGCGCCGGCGCCAGTACTGGTGCGCGGAGAGGAGCTCCCGCAGGGTCGGCAGCCCCTCGGTCGAGTCGAGGGTGGCCAGGAGAATCGGCCAGTCCCCCGAGAGCCCGACGGCCCAGAGCATGGGCTGGGAACCGGGGTTGGCGAGGAGCTCCGCCTCCGGCGCGCGCAGCCGGGGATCGGAGAAGAAGAGCGCGCCCGCGAGCTGCTGAAAGACGCCCGCCTCGACCGACGAGGTGTTCAGCTCGCGCAGCTCGATCTGCGCCGCCGTCCAGGCGAGATCCAGCGCGCGGTGCGCCGAGCGGGGATCGCGATAGCGGTCGGCCAGCTCGAAGGCTCGCTCGGCGCTGGTGGTGACCAAGGTGGTGAAGGCTGCCGAGGCCGAGCGTCCGGGGTCCAGCCGGAGGCGGCAGCGGAGCGCGAAGATGGGGTCGATCACCGCGCCCGTGCTCCCGCTCAGCTCCGCACCATGGTCGAGCGCCGCCGGAGCGCGAGTGGACCGTCCCCGTCCCAGGAACCGACTCCGATCCGTCTCGCAGGTGATCTCACCCACGCGCTCCTCCCCCGTCGCCACCACGTGGGCGCACCACACCCGCTGCTCGGAGGGCGCGCGGGGGCGCCGAGTGCCGGTGACCGCCGAGCACCAGGCATGCCAGGCGGTCTCGACGAAGAGGCTCCCGAAGGCAGGGTGGGCGCGATCGGCATCGGGCGGAGCGAGGACGATCTCGCCGTAGCTGGTGAGCTCGATCTCGCAGGGGATGCTGGCGTTGTTGGTGAGCGTCACCCGCCGCACCTCCGCCGCGTCGTCGGGGACGGTGGTGATCTCCGTCCGCGTCTCGATCGGCCCGTCGGTCCGGTGGAAGACGACCCGATCGGTGGCGAGGGAGACGTGGTAGGTGTCGGCCCGGGCGCAGACGGGCTGGTGGGCCGAGGACCAGATGCGCCCGCGCGCCAGGTCCTTCACGTAGCAGTGCTGCCCCGTGGAGTCGGCAGTACCGTCGGCACGCCAGCGGGTGACGGCGAGGTCCTCGTAGCGGCTGTACCCGGAGCCGCCGTTGGTCAGCATCACCGTGTACGGGAGCCGCCCCAGCAGCGCCACTCGGGGCTGCGGCGTGAACGGGGTGTCGAGCTCTCGCACCGCCGGCGCCTC
>Ga0335080_10002449_pt1 | contig 18499 bp, 17 predicted proteins | sample Lox_Sample_34_FD_206720 | JGI IMG/M metagenome (GOLD analysis project Ga0335080, IMG submission 206720) | Soil microbial communities from Loxahatchee National Wildlife Refuge, Florida, United States - Lox_Sample_3.4 | ecosystem: Environmental > Terrestrial > Soil > Wetlands | place: USA...
AGCCGGAGACGATCATCGCGCTCGCCTCGGCCTCCGAGAGCCCGCGCGACATCAGGTAGAAGAGCTGCTCCTCGCCGATCTTCGACACCGTCGCCTCGTGGCCGATGTCGACGTCGTCCGCCTCGATCTTCATGTACGGATACGTGTCGGAGCGCGAGTCCTCGTCGAGGATCAGCGCGTCGCAGACGACCTTCGACTTCGAGCCGTGCGCCGCCTTGTCGACCTGGAGCAGTCCGCGGTAGCCGGCGCGGCCGCCGTCCTTCGAGATCGACTTCGACGTGATCACCGACGACGTGTTCGGCGCGACGTGGACGCACTTGCCGCCCGCGTCCTGGTGCTGGCCCTTGCCGGCGAACGCGATCGACAGCACCTCGCCGTGCGCGCGCTCGCCCATCAGCCAGATCGCCGGGTACTTCATCGTCAGCTTCGAGCCGAGGTTCCCGTCGACCCACTCCATCGTCGCGTCCTTGTACGCGACGGCGCGCTTCGTCACGAGGTTGTAGACGTTGTTCGACCAGTTCTGGATCGTCGTGTAGCGGCAGCGGCCGTGCTCCTTGACGACGATCTCGACGACGGCCGAGTGCAGCGAGTCGGTCGAGTAGATCGGCGCGGTGCAGCCCTCGACGTAGTGCACGTAGGCGCCCTCGTCGACGAGGATCAGCGTGCGCTCGAACTGGCCCATGTTCTCCGCGTTGATGCGGAAGTACGCCTGGAGCGGCATCTCGATCTTCACGCCCGGCGGCACGTAGATGAACGAGCCGCCCGACCAGACGGCCGAGTTCAGGGCCGCGAACTTGTTGTCGTTCTGCGGGATGATCGTCCCGAAGTACTGCTTGAACAGATCCTCGTGCTCGTGCAGCGCCGTGTCGGTGTCGAGGAAGATGACGCCCTTCGAGGCGAGATCCTCCTGGAGCTTGTGGTAGACGACCTCCGACTCGTACTGCGCGCCGACGCCGGCGAGGTACTTCTTCTCCGCCTCCGGGATGCCGAGCTTGTCCCACGTGTCCTTGATGTCGGACGGCAGCTCGTCCCAGGACTTGGCCTGCTTCTCGGTCGGCTTGATGTAGTAGTAGATGTTCTCGAAGTCGATCTCGCCGACGTTCCCGCCCCAGGTCGGCAGCGGGCGCGCGAGGAAGTAGTCGAGGCTCTTGTGCCGGAACTTCCGCATCCAGTCGGGCTCGCCCTTGTGCGAGGAGATCGCGTCGACGAGCTCGTGCGAGAGCCCGCGGCCGGACTTGAAGAAGTAGTCCTCGGGGACGTGGAAGCCGTACTTGATCGCGTAGTCGGAGCCGATCCCCTGGACGACCTCGGTCTCGGTCTGCGCCATTACGCCGCCTCCTGCTCGCCGTAGCCCGCGTAGCCCTCGGCCTCGAGCTTCTTCGCGAGCTCGGGCCCGCCCTCCTCGACGATCCGGCCGCCGACGAAGACGTGGACGAAGTCCGGGGTGATGTAGTCGAGGATCCGCTGGTAGTGCGTGATCACGAGCGCGCCCATGTCGGGGCCGACGAGCTCCTTGACGCCGGTGGCGACGACGCGGAGCGCGTCGATGTCGAGGCCGGAGTCGGTCTCGTCGAGCACGGCGATCCGCGGCTTCAGCATCGCCATCTGGAGGATCTCGACGCGCTTCTTCTCGCCGCCGGAGAAGCCGTCGTTGAGGTAGCGCGAGGCAAGCTCGCGGCTGACCTTCAGCCGGTCCATCTGGCCGAGCAGCTCCTTGCGGAACTCCGGGATCGCGACCGGGTCGTCGACGCCGCCGTTCCGCGCCTTCCGCGTCGCGTTGATCGCGCTGCGGAGGAAGCTCGTGACGGTCACGCCGGGGATCGCGTGCGGGTACTGGAAGGCGAGGAAGAGACCCCGCTGCGCGCGCTCGTCGGCGCCCATCTCCGTCAGGTCGTCGCCGTCGAGGAGGATCCGCCCCTCGGTGATCTCGTAGGCCGGGTGGCCCATGACCGCGTAGGCGAGCGTCGACTTGCCGGAGCCGTTCGGGCCCATGATCGCGTGCACCTGGTTCGTGTCGACCGCGAGGTCGACGCCCTTGACGATCTCGGTGCCGTCCTCCAGTGCGACGTGCAGGTTCTCGAGCTTCAGCAGTGCCACTATGTGATCCTCTGTTTCCCTTGAAATTGCGGGGCTTTCGCCCCGCTTGCGACACCGGCCAGTCTAGCGGACAGGTCCCTGCCGAGAGCCCCGCGAGTCCCGGTCCTTGGCGGTCCGTCGGACCCCAGCTACCATCGAGCCATGGGAAACATCGGATGGCCAGAGCTCCTCGGTCTGCTGCTCCTCGCGCTGCTGCTCTTCGGCGCGAAGCGGCTGCCGGAGATCGGCCGGTCGCTGGGGTCGGGGATGCGGGAGTTCAAGGACTCGGTCAGCGGCGTCAAGCAGGACATGACCGTCGACACGACGCCGGCCGAGCTCCCTCCGCCTGCCGCAGACACGGCGTCGGTCGCTCCGCGCGAGCACGACACCGTCTAGGCGGGCCATGAAGCGCCTGCCGCGTCGCCTGCAGCACGGCGAGGAGGCAACGCTGGTCGAGCACCTCGAGGAGCTCCGCCAGCGGTTGTTCGTCTGCCTCGGCGCGATCGGGATCGCCTTCATCGTCACGTACGTCTTCCACCGGCGGATCCTCGACCTGCTGAACAACGCGCTCCCGGCGCACCTCGGGAAGCCGGTGACCCTGGACGTCACCGAGCCGTTCATGACGACGCTCTGGGTCAGCTTCTACGCGGCCGTTCTGCTCGTGATGCCGGTCCTGATCTGGCAGGCCTGGGCGTTCTTCGCGCCGGCGTTCGAGGACCAGCACACGAAGATGATGGGCTGGTTCGTCGTCGTCGCGGCCGTCCTGCTCGTCTGCGGGGTCGTCTTCGGCTACTACCTCGCGCTCCCCGCGGCCGTCCATTTCCTCACCGGCTACGACTCGAACCAGTTCGACGTCATGGTGCGGGCGCGGAGCTACTACTCGTTCGCGGCGGCGGTGCTCCTCGCGATGGGGCTCGTCTTCGAGCTGCCGCTGTTCGTGATCGGGGCGACCCGGCTCGGGATCATCACCTCGGCCCAGCTGCGCCGGAGCCGCCGCGTCGGCTACTTCGTCGTCGCCTGCGTGGGCGTCGCGCTCCCGGGGGTCGACCCGATCACGACCCTGATCGAGACGATCCCGCTCTGGATCCTCTACGAGCTCTCGATCTGGGTCTCGGTGTTCATGGAGAGGCGGGTGCCGAACCCGATCCAGGCGCCCACCATTCCCGAGTCCTGATCGGTACCCTGAGCGCTCCATGGCACGGGCCGCGGTCAAGGCGAAGCAGCAGGCGAAGGCGCCGGCGCCGGCGAGGGCCGCCCGCCGTTCCTCGCGGGGTCGCCGCCACGCGAGCGGCGGCAACCCGAACGAGCAGCTGTTCTTCTCCCGGCTCCGCCGGAAGGCGAAGTTCATGTACTTCCTGCTCGCGATCCTCTTCGCCCTGACGTTCGCGTTCCTCGGCGTCGGCTCCGGCTCGAACGGACTCAGCGACCTGTTCCGGAACATCAACGTCTTCAGCAGCAGCGGCCCGTCCGTCTCGTCGGCGCAGAAGGAGATCCGGAAGCACCCGAACCTGCCGAAGGGATACCGCGACCTCGCCACCGCCTACGAGGGCAAGGGCGAGACGGCGTCGGCGATCACGGCGCTCCAGCAGTACGTCGGGATCGCGAAGAAGGACGGGAAGGCGCTGAGCGAGCTCGCGGGCCTGCAGCTCTCCCAGGCGGCCGACCTCCAGAACCAGTACGCGCAGGCGTACGAGAACGCGCAGGCCGCGTCGCCGAGCTCGTCGTTCCTCCCGACCGGCAAGCTCGGGACCGGGCTCGGGACGAACCCGATCCAGTCGGCGCAGTCCTCGCTCGCGCAGGAGGCGGCGGGGAACCTCTACCAGCAGCTGTCGCTCGCCTACGCCGGCGCCGTCTCGACGTACCAGCAGCTGGCGAAGCTCCAGCCGGGCAACTCGGACGCGGAGTTCCAGCTCGGGAACACCGCGCAGACCGCCGCGCAGATCACCGGTCAGGCGTCGTACAACACGGCCGCGGTCAAGGCGTACAAGCGCTACCTGAAGCTCAACCCCGACTCGGCGACGGCCGCGCAGGTTCGGCAGCTGATCAAGACGCTCGAGCCGCAGAAGAAGAAGTAGTTCGGCGCGACCCGGCCGATCCGCCGGGTTAGACTCACCGCGGTGCGCCGGCTCGTCACAGGGGTCCCGCTCGTCGCCGCGGCAGCGCTGCTCGCGTCCGGCTGCGGCACGGGCGGAAAGGCCGTCGCGCACGCGGACACGGCGAACGGGCAGAAGCTGTTCACGTCGAGCTGCGGCGGCTGCCACACCCTCGCCGCGGCGGGCACCTCGGGCACGATCGGGCCGAACCTCGACGACGCCTTCGCCCCGAGCAGGGCGCAGGGGTTCAAGCAGAGCACGATCCAGAACGTCGTCCTCCTCCAGATCCGCGACGCGTCGAAGCCGATGCCCGACAACCTCGTCACGGGCGAGAACGCGCAGGACGTCGCCGCCTACGTCGCCACCGTCGCCGGGACGGCCGGCGCGGCGACGAAGCCGCCGTCCCAGCTCGGAAACGACGGCAAGACGATCTTCCAGAGCGAGTGCGCGAGCTGCCACACGCTGAAGGCGGCCGGCGCGACCGGCACCGTCGGGCCGAACCTCGACCAGCTGAAGCCGGCCGAGGCGATCGTCGAGCACCAGGTGACGAACGGCGGCGCCGTCATGCCCGCGTTCAAGGGGAAGCTGACGCCGGCGCAGATCACCGCCGTCGCGAAGTACGTCTCCACCAACGCCGGCAAGTAGCGGGTTGAACGTCCGGCGGGCGCGCCCGGAGGACGCAGCCGCGATCGCGGCGGTGCACGTGCGCACGTGGCAGGCAGCGTACGAGAACGTCTTCGGGGCGGAGCGTCTGGCCGGCCTCGACGCCGACCGGCGCCGGCTCGGCTGGGAGCGGGCGCTGTCTCAGCGCTCCGACGAGGAGGACGTCTTCGTCGCCGAGGAGGACGGCGAGGTCGTCGCGTTCGCCTCCTGCGGGCCGGCGCGGGACGAGCCGGGCGAGGGCGAGCTGTACGCGATCTACGCGCTGCCGCAGGCGTGGGGCGGCGGCGCGGGCGCCGCGCTGATGCGGGCCTCGCTCGAGGCGCTGAGGGAGCGCCGCTTCCCGGCGGCGATCCTCTGGGTGCTCGAGGACAACCCGCGGGCACGGCGGTTCTACGAGCGCGAGGGCTGGACGCTGGACGACGCCGAGTGGGGCCGGAAGGTCGAGCCGCACCTCGGCGTCGACGTCGCCGAGGTGCGCTACCGCATCAGCCTCTGATCCAGCGCACGACCGCGGCGATGACGACGACCGCCGCGGCGACGCCGACCCACGTGTCGAGGTACGCCGCCGCGACGATGACGATTGCGCCGGCGATGACGACGCCGAGGAAGCGGAACGCCTCGGCCTCGCTCCGCAAGGGGTTGTGCCGCACGCCGCTCAGAGGATGTAGACCGTCGTGTAGACGACGATCCACATCACGTCGACGAAGTGCCAGTAGATCCCGGCCAGCTCGACGCCGTGGTGGTGCTCGGCCGTGAAGTGCCCGCGGTAGGCGCGGATCGTCATGAACAGGAGGATCGACAGGCCGACGAAGACGTGCGCCCCGTGCAGGCCGGTCAGGCAGAAGAAGATCGTCGGGAACGCGCCGTCGCTCGTGTTGAAGCCGATCCGCAGGTACTCGGCGATCTGCGAGATGAGGAACGTGAGCCCCATCAGGAAGGTCAGCAGGAGTCCGGCGCGCAGTCCCCAGACGTTCCCGCGCTTGATCGACTGCAGCGCCCAGTGCACGGTCCCGCTCGACGTGACGAGAATGGCGGTGTTGACGAACGCGACGTAGACGGGGAGGTGGAACGGCGGCGTCGGCCACGGCGTGCCGGCGGCGACGCGCACGAAGAAGTACGCCGTGAAGAACGCGCCGAAGAGCATGATCTCCGACCCGATGAACAGGAACATGCCGAGCACCGGCGGCGCGATCCGCGACGAGTAGTGCGGCGTCGGCGGGTGCCCGCCTCCGCCGTGGTCGAGATGCTCCGCGTGGACGGCCACTATGCGGTCACCTCCTGGGGGACGTCGACCTGGACGTGCTCGAGCGGCAGCTTCGTGTCGGCGCGCAGCCGCTCGACGAGATGCCTGCGCATCCACCCGGAGCGCTCGTTCGGAAACGTCGAGACGATCAGCTCGTCGACGCGCTCGTCCTCGATCGTCTGCACGACCGCGGCGTACGGATCGGGGTGCGAGATCTGCCCGTGGACGTCGAGGCCGTCGGCGCGGAGCAGCGTCACGGCGCGGAGCAGCCGGTGCTCCGCCTCCTCGTAGCTGCCCTCGCCCTCGCCCTGCGGCGAGATGATCAGGAAGCTCGCGGGGCCCTGCGCCGCCCGCTCGCGGATCTTCGCCAGCAGCGGCTCTCCGAGCACGGTCTGGTTGGCGACCACGAGGACGTTCGCCTCGCCGTGCTCGGCCGCGAGGTCGACGACGACGTGCTCGAACGGGATCCCGCCGGCGACGCGCCGCATCTGCTCGACGGCGTTCCGCCGGAGCCAGCCCGACTGCTGCTTCGGGTGCGTCGAGACGACGATCTCGTCCGGCTCGAGCTGCGCGATCGCGTCACGGAGCGCCGCCACGGGATCCGCCTCGACGACGACGCCGGTGGCCGGAACGCCGGCCTTGCGGAGCTTGTCGAGCGTCCTGTCGAGGCGGCGGCGCGCGGCGGCGCGGCGGGTGTCGTAGTAGACGACGTAGCCCTGGCGCGGCTGGTGCACGGGCGCGACGACGACGACACGCATCTCTCCCTCGGCCGCCGCCTTCGCCTCGATCAGGTCGACGAGCGCCTGCGAGACGACCGTCTCGTTCGCGACGACGACGATCAGGCGGGCGCCGTTCTTCGCGGCGCTCACGTGACCGCCGCCTCCTCCGGCACGTGCGACGGCGCGAGGATCGCGTGCTGCGCACCCGGGATCCCGTAGCCGTACGGCGAGCCGACCACCTGCGGGATCTCGTCGAAGTTGAAGACCGGCGGCGGCGAGCTCACCTGCCACTCGAGCGTCATCGCGTGCCACGGGTTCGAGGGCGCCTTCTCGCCGGAGCGCCAGCTCGTGATCGCGTTGTAGAGGAAGACGATCGTCGAGGCGCCGAGCGCGAACGACGCGAGCGAGATGAACATGTTCAGGTCGGCGAACTTCGGCGCGTAGTCGACGACGCGGCGCGGCATCCCCTCCGTCCCGAGGATGTGCATCGGGAAGAACGTCAGGTTGAAGCCGACGAACGTCAGCCAGAAGTGCAGCTTCCCGAGCCTCTCGTCGTACATCCGTCCGGTCATCTTCGGGAACCAGTAGTAGATGCCGGCGAAGATGGTGAAGACGGAGCCGCCGAAGAGCACGTAGTGGATGTGCGCGACGACGAAATACGTCTGGTTCATGTGGATGTCGACCGGGACCGCGCCGAGCATGACGCCGGAGAGGCCGCCGATGACGAACATCGACAGGAAGCCGAGCGCGAACAGCATCGGCGTGTTGAAGTGGAGCTTCCCGTCCCACATCGTCGCGAGCCAGCTGAAGATCTTGATCCCCGTCGGCACCGCGATCAGCAGCGTCGTGATCATCATCGGCACGCGCAGCCACGACGCCATGCCGCTGACGAACATGTGGTGCGCCCAGACGGAGAAGCCGAGGACGACGATCGCCATCAGCGACAGCGCCATCAGCCGGTAGCCGAAGATCGGCTTCCGGCTGAAGACGGATATGACCTCGCTCATGATCCCGAAGCCGGGCAGCATCATGATGTACACGGCCGGGTGCGAGTAGAACCAGAAGATGTGCTGGTACCCGAGCGGGTAGCCGCCCTTCGCGGTCTCGAAGAACGCGGTGTGCATCACGTGGTCGAACATCGAGAAGAACTGCGAGCCGGCGATGAACGGCGTCGCGATCACGACGAGCAGCGACGTCGTGAAGTTCGCCCAGACGAGCAGCGGCAGGCGCCAGAAGGTCATCCCCGGCGCGCGCATGGTGATGATCGTGACCAGGAAGTTGAGCGCCGTCATGATCGAAGACGCCCCGGCCCACTGCACCGCCTGGTTGAAGAAGACCGCGCCGAGCGGCTGGTGCGTCGAGCAGAGCGGGACGTAGCCCGTCCAGCCGCAGGCGAAGGCGCCGCCGGGGACGAGGAACGACGCAACCATCATCACGCCGGCGATCGGCAGCAGCCAGAACGACAGCGCGTTCAGCCGCGGGAAGGCCATGTCGGCGGCGCCGAGCATCAGCGGCACGACGAAGTTCGCGAGGCCGGCGAAGGCCGGGATGATGAACAGGAAGATCATCAGCGACGCGTGCACGGAGAACAGGCCGTTGAACGTCTGCGGGTCGAAGAACTGGATTCCCGGACGCGCGAGCTCGGCGCGGACGAGCATCGCGAGCATGCCGCCGATGATGAAGAAGACCATCGTCGTCACGAGGTACTGGACGCCGATCACCTTGTGGTCGGTGTTGACCCGGAAGTAGTCCTTCCAGCTGCGGGCGCCGTGGCCGGAGTGGTCCTCGGGCCGCGTCGGGAAGCCGAGCGCGTAGTAGACCCAGTAGTCGAAGCAGCCGATGCCCGCGAGGAAGCCGATCGGCCCGCAGACGAGCAGCGAGACGAGCGTGATGATCTGCGTGTCGAGGATCGGGTGCCATCCCGCCGCCGCGCGCAGGCCGACGACGAGCCCGAATCCGATCGCGCTGAAGAGGCAGAACATCCAGGCCGCGCGGATCCAGCCCGGGCCGAGCAGCAGCCGCCGGGCGGTGCCGTGGTGCGCGGGCGCGGGCGGGTGCGCGTCGTGCAGGGTCGCTGCGGTCACGTGCCCGTTCTCACCCCTTCTTGCTCGAGCTGATCAGGTACTGGACGAGCGCGTCGAGCTGCTGCGGCGGCAGCGACGCGAAGGTCCCCGGCATGACGTTCTTCGGGAAGCCCGGCTGGACGTACGCGTTCGGGTCGACGATCGACGTCTTCACGAAGGACTCGAGCGGCTGCTTCGCCTGCGCCGCCCACTGCGGCAGCTTGTCGAGGTCCGGCCCGATCTTGCCGGTGGTGGCGGCGGCGGTGAGCGTGTGGCAGGCGCCGCAGCCGTTGTTCTTGAAGACGGCGGCGCCGGAGACGGAGGCGCTCGGCGACGTCACCGCCGTCTGCTGGCTCTTCAGCCACTTGTCGAACGCGGTCGGCGTCATCACGATCGCCTCGCTGCGCATGAGCGCGTGCCCGAGCCCGCACAGCTCGACGCACACGACCGGGAAGGTGCCGAGCCGGTCCGGCGTGATGTGCAGGGTCGGGTGCAGTCCCGGCACCGCGTCCTGCTTCTGCCCGAAGTTCGGCACCCAGAAGGAGTGGATCACGTCCTTCGAGGTGATCGTCAGCACGACGGAGCGCCCCTTGGGCAGGCGGAGCACGCTCGACGTCAGGCCGTGGGCGTCCGGGTACGCGAACGTCCACGAGTACTGCTGCGCGATCACGTCGACGCGGAGCGGGTCGACCCCGGCGTTCCCGTTGCGGGAGAGGACGATCGCGCTGAAGATCGCGATCGCCGTCACGATCCCGAGCGGGATCAGCGTCCAGGTGATCTCGAGGCCGGTGTGCCCGTGGACGGGCGGCCCGTCGGAGTCGTCGCCCGGGCGGGCGCGGAAGCGGATCACCTCGTAGACGATCACGCCGCCGACGACCGAGAAGATGACGATCGAGATGATGATCGTCATCCAGATCACGTCGTCGATCCGGCCGGCCTCGACCGACGCCCGCGTCGGCAGCCAGGTCGGCACGACGGCGACGGCGGTGGCGATCCCGCCCGCGACGACGCCAATGCCGACCAGCGAGAGGATCTGCCCCTTGCGCATCCGGGGGAGAGCCTAGTCGATCCGTACGCCGTCGGACGCCCCGACTCTCGCCGTTAGTTCCCACTGTTGCGAACCGCCGCCGCGCCCGTCATGCGCGGGCGCGGCCGCCGCGAAACCGCCACGAGCTCGCCCTCACCCAGACCCTGCGAGCGGGCGAAGCGCACGAGCATCGAAACTCGAGAGTGGGACACGCTCCCGCATCGGACACGCTCCCGGGTCAGACCCAGGACCCCGCTGTGATGGCCACTCATCGGTTCCGCCGCCGCGCCCGACATGCGCGGGCGCGGCCCAACGCGCCCTCGTCACGAGTTCGCTCTCGCCCAGACCCGCGAGCGGAAAGCGGAGCGCGAGGCACGCGCGCGCAGCGCGCCTGCCCGCGCGCAGCGGGCGACGCGGAGATGGGCCGTGCAGGGATCGAACCTGCGACCTTGGGATTAAGAGTCCCCTGCTCTACCAGCTGAGCTAACGGCCCGGGAGGCGCGGCCATTGTAGCCTCGCTCCGATGAAGGTTCTCTCCGTCGTCGGCAACCGGCCGCAGTTCATCAAGTCCGGTCCGGTCGCGGTCGCGCTCCGCGACGCGGGCATCGAGGAGGTGACCGTCCACACCGGCCAGCACTGGGACCGGGAGCTGTCGGAGGTCTTCTTCGAGGAGCTCGGACTGCCCGAGCCCGAGTACCGGCTCGACCTCCACACCGCCGACCCCGAGCGGATGCGTCCGGGGATCGCGGCCGCGCTCGAGCGGGAGCGGCCGGACTGGGCGCTCGTCTACGGCGACACGAACTCGACGCTGGCGGGCGCGGAGGCGGCGGGCGACGCCGCCGTGCCGGTCGCGCACGTCGAGGCCGGGCTCCGCAGCGGCGACCTGTCGATGCCGGAGGAGCGGAACCGGATCGAGGTCGACCGCGTCGCTGCGCTGCTGCTCTGCCCGGACGAGCGCTCGGCGGAGATCCTCCGCGGCGAGGGCGCCCGGGGCCGCATCGAGGTCGTCGGCGACGTGATGGCGGACGCGTGCTTTCGCCTCGCGCCGATCGCGCGCGAGCGCTCCGGGATCCTCGCGCGCCTCGGCCTCGCTCCGGGCGGCTACGTCGTCGCCACGATCCATCGCGAGGCGAACGTCCGACCCGAGCGGCTGGCGCCCATCGCGAACGGGCTCGGCCGGATCCCGGAGCGGGTCGTCCTGCCGGCGCACCCGCGCACGCGCTCCGTGCTCGGCGAGCCTCCGCCGAACGTGACGCTCCTCGAGCCGCTCGCCTACCTCGACATGGCCGCGCTCTGCTCGCAGGCGCGGGTGATCGTCACCGACTCCGGCGGGCTCCAGAAGGAGGCGTACTGGTACGGCGTCCCGTGCGTGACCGTGCGGCCGTCGACCGAGTGGGTGGACACGGTCGAGCTCGGCGCGAACGTCCTCGTCGACGACGACCCCGCCGCGCTCGCCGCGGCGGTCGCCGCCGCGCGGATGCCGGAGGGGCTGCCGCCGCTCTACGGCGACGGGAACAGTTCCCCGAAGGTCGCCGCCGCGCTTCTCGCTAGCCTTGCCGCGGCATGAAACCGGAAGTGGCCATCGTCGGTGCGGGCTACGTCGGTGTCCCGCTCGCACAGGTCTTCGCGGAGGCAGGCACGCGCGTCGTCCTCGTCGACGTCCAGCAGTCGCGGGTCGACATGCTCAACCGGGGCGAGAGCTACATCGAGGACGTTCCGTCCGAGGTGTTGGCGAGGCTCGTCGCCGGCGGCCTGAGCGCGACGACCGACTACGACGTCCTCCGCGACGCCGACGCGATCCTGATCGCGCTGCCGACGCCGCTCTCGCGCCAGCGCGAGCCGGACCTCACGATCGTGATGGGGGCCGTCACCCAGATCGCGACGCGGCTGCGGAAGGGGCACCTCGTCGTGCTCGAGTCGACGACGTACCCGGGCACGACGCGCGAGGAGCTCCTGCCGGTGCTCGAGGCGACCGGGCTGAAGGTCGGCGAGGACTTCCACCTCGCCTTCTCGCCCGAGCGCGTCGACCCCGGCCGCACCGACTACACGACGAAGAACGTCCCGAAGGTCGTCGGCGGGATCACGCCCGCGTGCACCGAGGCGGCGGCCGCGCTGTACGGGAGCGCGATCGCGGAGATCCACCGCGTCTCGACGCCGGAGGCGGCGGAGCTGACGAAGCTGCTCGAGAACATCTTCCGCTCCGTGAACATCGCGCTCGTCAACGAGCTCGCGATCCTGTGCGACCGGATGGACATCGACGTCTGGGAGGTCGTCGACGCCGCCGCGACGAAGCCGTTCGGGTTCATGCGCTTCAGCCCCGGCCCGGGGCTCGGCGGGCACTGCATCCCGATCGACCCCTTCTACCTGACGTGGAAGGCGCGCGAGTTCGGCTTCTACACGGAGTTCATCGAGCTCGCGGGCAAGGTCAACGAGGAGATGCCGTACTTCTGCCGCTCGCTCGTCTCGCAGGCGCTGAACCACGCGAAGCAGCGGTCGCTGAAGGGCTCGAAGGTGCTGATCCTCGGCGTTGCCTACAAGCCCGACATCGGCGACATGCGCGAGTCGCCCGCGCTGAAGCTGATCTCGCTCCTGCAGAACGCCGGCGCGGAGGTGTCGTACCACGACCCGCACGTGCCGCGCTTCGACGAGCACGGGCTCGTGATGGAGTCGGTCGCGCTCGACCCGGGCGCCTACGACGTCTGCGTCATCGTCACCGACCATCACGCGATCGACTACGACAAGCTCGTCGACGACGCGAGCCTCGTCGTCGACCTGCGCAACGCGACGGGCAACAACGGGAACCACAACTCGGCCAAGGTCTTCAAACTGTAGATGGCCCGCCCGGCGGTACATCGCGGCCTCTCGCTCGCCTCGACCGGCGCGATCCGGCGTCCTCAGTCGGCCGCAGACGTCCAGCCTGCGGACTCCCTGCGTCCTTGTCTCGCTTGCCCGTGACGACCGAGAGTTCCACGGGCACCACCGGGCGAGCCATCATCGGGGTCGCAGGGCTCAACTACTGGGGCCCGAACCTCGCCCGCAACTTCGACGAGCTCGGCGTCCTGTCGGCGATCTGCGAGATCGTCCCGGACCGGCTCGATCGCTTCGCCGCCCGCTACCCGAACGCGACCACATACGCGGACTTCGCGGAGCTCGTCGCCGATCCGGACATCGAGGGCGTCGTGATCGCGACGCCGGTGCCGACGCACTACGCGCTCGCGAGACAGGCGCTCGAGGCGGGCAAGCACGTGCTCGTCGAGAAGCCGCCGGCGATGCGCTCGGCCGAGATCGACGAGCTGCTCGGCATCGCCGCGGAGCGGGACCTCGTGCTCATGCCCGGCCACCTGCTCCTCTACCACCCGGGCGTCCGCAAGCTGAAGGAGCTGATCGACGCGGGCGAGCTCGGCGAGGTGCTGTGCGTCTACGGCAACCGCCAGAACCTCGGCATCGTCCGCACGAACGAGAACGCGCTCTGGTCGCTCGGCGTCCACGACCTGTCCGTGATCCTCTACCTGCTCGACGAGGAGCCGAGCGAGTGCGTCGCGCACGGCCGGGACTTTCTCACCGAGGGTGTCGAGGACGTCGTCTTCTGCTACCTGCGCTTCCCGAGCGGGAAGATCGCGCACATGCACCTGTCGTGGCTCGATCCGCACAAGATGCGGAAGATGACCGTCGTCGGCCGCGAGAAGATGGTCGTGTTCGACGACATGGAGCTCGAGCGCAAGGTCACCGTCTACGAGAAGTCGCCGTGGAAGCGCGCCGAGAGCTACGGCGAGTGGCAGACGCGCTCCGGCGACATCTACATCCCGAAGATCGCGACCGACGAGCCGCTGAAGCTCGAGTGCCAGGAGTTCCTGCGGCTGATCGCCGGCGAGGGCGACCGGCGCAAGGTCGCGGAGGACGGAGCGCGCGTCGTGCGCGCGCTCGACCGGCTGACGGAGTCGCTGCATGGCTGAGGTGCATCCGACGGCGATCGTCTACCCGGGCACCGTGCTCGGCGAGGGCGTGAAGGTGCTCGAGCACGCCGTCGTCGGCAAGCAGCCGTCGCTGTCGCCGCGCTCGACCGCGAAGCGGGAACCGCTCCCGCCCGCGGAGATCGGCGACGGGACGATCGTCTCCACGGGCGCGGTCGTGTTCGCGGGCACGCGGGTCGGCGCGCGCGTCATTCTCGGCGACCAGTCGTGCGTGCGCGAGCGCGTCGTCGTCGGCGACGACGTCGTCATCGGCCGCGGCTCGCTCGTCGAGAACGACACGACGATCGGGGCGATGACGAAGATCCAGGCGGAGGCGTACGTCACCGCGTACTCGACGGTCGAGGACAACGTCTTCATTGCGCCCTGCGTCGTGACGACGAACGACAACTTCATGGGCCGGACCGAGCGGCGCCACGCGCTGATGAAAGGCCCGACGATCCGTCGCGGCGCCCGGATCGGCGGAGGCGCGATCCTCTGCCCCGGGGTCGAGATCGGCGAGGAGGCCTTCGTCGGCGCGGGCGCGGTCGTGACGAAGGACGTCGCCGCGCGGATGCTCGTCGTCGGCAACCCCGCGCGCGTGCTGCGCCAGGTCGCCGACGAGGAGCTGCTCGAGAACCAGTAGCGCTAGCGCGCCGGCGTCTTCGTCAGCGTCAGCGTGTACTGGCCGAAGCCCGGCGCGGCGTCCTTCACCTCGACGTAGTACCAGCCGCGCGACGGCGCGGTGTACGCGAGCGTCTGCGTCGCCGCCGCTGCGGCGGACTGCGCGGCGCGCAGCTGCGGCTTCGCCTGCGTCCCCTCGACGTGCACCGTCGACGGCTTCCAGAGGACGAGGCTGACCTTCGCGCCCGTCCACGCGGCCGAGAGCCGTGCCTTCAGCCGCTCGCCCGGCCCGAGCGCGACCTTGTACACGTCCACGGGATCGTCGTAGTAGTCGAGCGTTGCGGTGACCGGGATCGACTTGCCCCAGAGCTGGTGCGCCCACGAGCCGGCGTCGTCGTTCGTCTCGTCCGCGTCGGGGGGCGGCAGCGGCCCCTGGAGCGCGGCGACCGCCCGAGCGACGTCGAGCCGGCCCCAGCCGCTGTACGCGTCGCGCCCGACCGCGCACGGTGGGCAGCCGTTGGTCGCGTTGACGTCGTCGGCGCTCTGCTCGAGGATCTCGGAGACCTGCGAGTTCGTCAGCGTCGGGTCGACGGCGAGGAGCATCGCGGCGGCCGCGGACACCTGCGGCGCCGCGAACGACGTCCCCTCGGGGTTGAGGTAGTCGTTCGTGCCGCAGTCGGAGTAGCCCTGGTCGACGCACGTCGGCCGCGTCGAGGTGAACGAGAGCGGGAACGTCGAGAAGATGCCGACCCCCGGCGCGGAGATGTCGTTGAAGACCGTGTCGCGGTCCGAGAAGTCGGGGACGGCGCCGGACTTCGTCAGCGCGCTGACGCCGATCACGTGCGGCAGCGCCGCCGGGTAGCTCGCGTAGTTCCACGGCGTCGCGTACGCCTCGTCCGAGTTCCCCACGGCGGCGACGACGACCGCGCCCTTCGAGACGGCGTAGGCGACGGCGGCGGCCTCCAGCGCCGAGTACGTGTCGCGGTTCGGGTGCACCGGGTCGCGGACCCCGCCGAGGGAGAGGTTGATCACCTGCGCGCCGTCGTCCACCGCCCAGCGAATCGCGTCCGCCTCGGCCTGGAGCGGGATCGACCCGTCCGGCTTCACCACCTTCGCCACGATCAGCTGCGACGAGTACGCCATCCCGACGATCCCGACGGTGTCGAGGTTCGCGGCGATCTCGCCGGCGACGAAGGTTCCGTGGCCCTCGGTGTCGACGAAGGGGCTGCCGCCGACGAAGCTCCGCCCGTCGGCGATCCGGCCGGCGAAGTCCGGGATCGTGTCGTCGACGCCCGAGTCGACGACCGCGACCTTGACCGGCGCGAGCGTCGGCGGCGTCGGCCAGGCGTCGAAGGCGTGGTCCTGGTCGAGGTACCACTGCTTCGAGGCGAGCGGATCGGTGGGCGTGAACGCAGCGGCGGGCGCCGCGGCCACCAGCGCCGCGGCCACGGCCACGAGCAGGAGCCGTTTCATCAGCCGCTCACGGTGACCGGCGCCGAGGTGCCGGGGGAGTAGCCGCGCCCCGGCGCGATCACGGCGCGGTAGGTGCCGGGCGCGAGCTGCAGCGGCACCGTGAACGTGCCGGTCGGGACCGGCGTCGTGGCGGCGGTGACGGGATCGACGGCGCCCGTCGCGATCGTCGTCCACGTCAGCCCGGCCGGGCTCAGCTCCTGGATCTGCACCGGCGCTCCCGGGAGGGCCGGCGTGATCGTGCCCTGCAACGCCGTCGTCGTCGCCGCCGGCGCGAGCGTCACGACCGGCATCACCTTGATCCGCACGTAGGCGGCGGCCGCCTGCGGCGTCGCCAGCCGGTAGTCCGTCGTGATCGTCGGCGTCTCCGTCAACTGGACGGTCCCGTCCGGCAGCGCCGCCACCGGCCCGACCGGCGTCCACGCGCCGGCGTTGGCCCGCTGCTCGAGCGAGACGCCGCTCGTCCCGCGGATCACGCCGCTCAGCTGCACGGACGAGCCGTAGAGCACGGGCACGCTCGGCGCGGGCGGGGCGAGGGAGAGGACGCCGACCGAGAACCACGTCGAACGGAGCCCGAGCGCGCCCTCGACGGTGCCGCCGCCGAACGCGGACAGCAGCGGAAAGGCCGCGAACGGCGCTTCCGTCGTCAGCTGGAGCTGCGACACCCGCCCGGACGGGTTCAGCGTCGTCGTCACGTCGGCCACGGTACCGGTCATGTGGAGCGCCTTGGCGAGCGCCTGGGCGGTCACGGGCACCGGGCCCCAGTTGTGGAACGGCGAGATCACGTCGTACGGGTCGGGCACCGAGACGAGGTACGGGGTCGGGTTGCCGCCCCAGGCGTCGACGCTCGAGCTCGTCTCGCCCCCGGAGCTGGACGAGTAGACGGTCGTCGCGACCTTGCCGCGGAAGAGCACGACGCGGCCGGCCGTCGCGTCCACCGCGGCGGTCGTGGCCGTCGTCTCGCTGGCGATGCCCAGATACATCTGGCTCCTGGTATCCGAGTAGACGTCGAACGGGGCCGCGAGTTGCCGGGTCGCGAGCGCGTACGAGCGGGACGCGACCGCCTGCGCGTCGAGCGCCTGCGGCAGCCACGTCGAGGGCATCTCGGCCGGCACGACGCCGTCGAGGTACTGCTCGAGCGGGAGGACGTTGATCGCCCGCAGCTTCCCGTCGACGACGTCGACGAGGATCTGGCCCCGGTAGGCGCGGCCGAGCGTGAGCGGCGCGCCCGCTCCCGGCGAGAAGGTCAGCGGCGCGGTCAGGCCCTGGAGCGGCCCGCCGTCGACCGGGAGCCGCAGCCCGGTGCCGAAGGAGTAGGCCCCGGCCGGGAGCGTGTGGGAGCGGCCGCCCCCGTCGGCGACCGTGAACGGCGCGGTCGAGGAGATCTTCAGCGTCTTCTGCTTGTCCGCGAGCAGGACGCGGATCGTCGTCGTCGCCGTCTTTCCGAGCGTCGTGCCGGGGTAGTAGTGGGCGAGGATCTGCGCATACGTCCAGCCGTGCTGCGCGTAGCCGTAGGCGCCGTACTGGCTCATGCCGACGCCGTGGCCCCAGCCGTGCCCGCTGAACAGGAAGAGCGGGCCGGAGCCGGCGGGGGCGACGTAGCACGTCCCCGTGCAGACGGAGCGGGCGGACGCTGCCCCCGCGGCGAGCAGCGCGGCGGCGGCGGCGAGCGTGATGGCGCGACGAAGTCCCATGCGAAATGGCCCGGACTACGGGCTTTCTCCGCCGAGGGGCGGAATCCTAGACGGAGCCCGACGGTGCAGCCGTGGACCGGGCGAGCCGCTCGGCGTACTGGCGCTCGTAGTACTCGCGGTAGCTGCCGGACTTGATCGGCTCCCACCAGGCGCGGTTCGTCCGGTACCAGTCGACGGTGGCCGCGAGGCCCTCGTCGAAGGGCGTCTCCGGCCTCCAGCCGAGCGCGCGGAGCTTCGCCGTGTCGAGCGAGTAGCGGCGGTCGTGGCCGGGCCGGTCCTCGACTCGACGGAGCAGGGCCGGGTCGGCGCCGGCCAGCTCCAGCAGCCGCCCGGCGACCTCGATGTTCTCGTGCTCGTCGCCGCCGCCGACGTTGTAGACCTCCCCGGCGCCGCCCTCGCGGAGGACGAGCTCGATCCCCGCGCAGTGGTCCTCGACGTAGAGCCAGTCGCGCACCTGCCGCCCGTCCCCGTAGAGCGGCAGCGGCTCGCCGTCGAGCGCGTTCGTCACGAACAGCGGGATGAACTTCTCCGGGTACTGGTTCGGGCCGTACGAGTTCGAGCCGCGGGTGATCGACGCGTCGACGCCGAACGTGCGCACGTAGGCCGGGACGAGCAGGTCGCCGGCCGCCTTCGCCGCGCTGTACGGGCTCGAGGGGCGGAGCTGGTCGGTCTCGCGCGAGGAGCCGCCGCCCTCGAGGTCGCCGTAGACCTCGTCCGTCGAGACCTGGACGAGCCGCTGGTTCGATCCGCGCACGTGCTCGAGCAGCACCTGCGTCCCGTGGAACTCGGTTCGACCGAACTCGCGAGCGCTCAGGATCGAGCGGTCGACATGCGTCTCGGCGGCGAAGTTGACGATCGCGTCGCACCCGGCCGCGGCGCG
>Ga0335080_10002453_pt1 | contig 18488 bp, 10 predicted proteins | sample Lox_Sample_34_FD_206720 | JGI IMG/M metagenome (GOLD analysis project Ga0335080, IMG submission 206720) | Soil microbial communities from Loxahatchee National Wildlife Refuge, Florida, United States - Lox_Sample_3.4 | ecosystem: Environmental > Terrestrial > Soil > Wetlands | place: USA...
TGGGGTCGGTGCCCGTGGGGCCGAACGGCCTGCCGGTCTCGTCGCCGTAGAAGATCTGCGCCCCGCCGGGGACCAGGAGGAGCGCGGTCCCGGCCTGCCGCTGCAGCGCGGGCTGCCCGTTGAGGGCGGAGAAGAACAGCTCGGTGTCGTGCGAGGAGAGGTAGGAGAGCACGTCGAAGCTCGGGTCGGTCGAGATCATCGCCGCGTAGCTCGAGTACAGCGTCTCGATGTCCGACGCCGCGGCCGCGAGCGAGCCCTTGGTGGAGAGGTACGAGAGCAGCTGGGGCTGGAAGCTGAAGTTGAGCAGCGAGTCGAACCCGCCGTCGGTGTAGTACGCGTCCTTCTGCACGCCGTGGCCGAAGACCTCGCCGGTCATCCAGAACGGCGCGTCGTCCAGCTTCTTCGTGGGGTTGTTGGCCTTCCAGGTCGCCAGGGCGGTGACCGAAGCGCTCTTGAGCGCGGCCCACGACGCGAGCTCGACGTTCTTGGCGGTGTCGCAGCGGAAGCCGTCGAAGCCGTACTGCTGGAGCCAGGCAGTGTGCCAGCCGACCAGGAATCCCCGGACCGTTCCGGTCGCGTTCGCCGGGAATGCGGTGTCGGGCTTCTGGTCGAAGAAGGGCGGCCGGGTGACGGTGTTGTCCGGGGACTCGGTCTTGAAGTCCGGGAGCGAGCTCAGCTGCTGGGTCTCGGGCGTGCTCCCGCTCGGATCGAAGCCGGGGAAGCCGGCGCGGATCCACTTCGGGGTCCACCAGTTCACCCACTGGGTCGAGTTGTAGTTCACCAGATCGTTCCAGGCCTGGTAGCCCCGGCCCGCGGGCGGCACGAAGGCCTTGAAGGCATCTCCGGTGCCGTCGAAGAAGACCGCCGGCAGATAGGCGACGAGGTCGTCGCCGGTCGCGTAGCCGGGATGGTTCATCACCACGTCCACCAGCACCCGGATGCCGCGCGCGTGGGCAGCGTCGACGAGCGCCTGGAGATCCGCCCCGCTCCCCCAGTTCGCGTCGAGCTTGGTGAAGTCGAGCGCCCAGTATCCCGCGTAGCCGTAGTGCTTGAAGTCGCCCGTCCCGCCGCCCACCCAGCCGTGCACCTGCTCGACGATGGGAGAGATCCAGATCGCGGTCACTCCGAGGCTGGCGATGTGGTCCAGCTTGGCGATGACGCCCTGCCAGTCACCCCCGTGCCAGGTGCCGATCTCGTTGGCTCCCCCGTCCCTGGGCCGCGTGCCGTAGGAGTTGTCGTTCGACGGGTCGCCGTCGAAGAACCGGTCGGTGAGGAGGAAGTAGACCGTCGCGTTCGCCCAGCTGAAGGGAGTGTCCGGAGCCCCGCTCTTCTCGAGGAGCAGGAGGCCCTCCGAGCCCGGGGTGAAGGTCACCGTTCCCTGCGAGGTCACCGTCGCCGTGGTGTCCGAGTACGCCTCGTGCACGACCGTCCCCGCGGGGAAGGTGGAGCTCACGTCGAGCGTCAGCGGCTGGCCCGGGCTCCAGGTGTTCCCCCCGGCGTCGTTGTTGTTGTTGCTTCCGCCCGAGCTGCAGCCGGCCAGGGCGAGGACGAGGACGGCGGCGAGGGCCGTGCGGCGAGGACGTCGATCGATCATCGGACTCACGTTACCGGGTGTTGCAGGGGAGACCGGCCGTCTCCGACTGCGGGCGCTCGAACACCGCAGTGGTGCGCGGCGCAACGTGGAAGGCATTGGTCGTGGTGACGTTCCAGTCCGCGCGTCCGGTGAGCAGCGGGTCCCCGGTGAGCGCGGTGGGAATGGTGAAGCTCGCCGACGGCGCGGTGATGCCCGCGAGCGTGACGTCCTGGGCGGTGATCCCGGCGTTGACGATGACCACCAGCCCGCTCCGGCTCGCGTCGAGGTCGGCGAGCCCGGTGCAGGTGTCGCTGATGGTCATGACCAGCAGCGCCGGGACCTGGTTTGGTCCCGAGTAGGGATCCGGGAAGTCCACACGGGCCGTCACGTCGGCCGCCGTGCGGAGCCGGAAGAGGGGCGATGCCTTCCGGAGCGCGAGCATCTTCTGGACGTGGGTGGTCATCTTGGCCAGGTCCGCCGCGGCGGGGGCGATGCTCCCGTCGGCGAAGATGGGCTGGATGGTGGGGTAGTTCGCGGACTGGCCCACCGGCAACCCGCTCCTCCACCCGTTGGTCGCCTGCGACCAGTCGACGCGGTTGAACCAGTCGCCCGAGTCGTAGCTGTTGCCGTCCATGGACTTGCTGCGCAGCTGCTCGTCTCCCATGTGGAAGAACGGGATGCCCTGACCGAGCAGCACCACGTCCATCGCCTGGGCGGTGGCCCGCACCCGGTCGTCCATCGTCCGGCCGGTGGGCATCTTGTACTGCACGATGTCCCAGAGGATGGGGTTGTCGTGCGAGGAGACGTAGTTGATCGACTCCTGGGGATCCTGGGTGTAGCCGGCGCCGATCCCGTTGTAGCCGATGGCCCCCGCGCTGGTGGTGGACCCCGTGGCGCTGACCATCCGGAACGTGCTCACGCCTCCGGCCATGCCGATCTTGATCAGGTCCACGGCGTGGGCGAGCGCCGCCTGGTTGGTCGCGTTCGCAGCGCTGAGCTCGTTGGGATCGGTGTACAGGCCGCTGGAGAAGCCCTGGTTCTTCCGGATGTCGGTGTTCGAGTCGAACGGACCGCCCCCGCGCGCCCCGTCCCGCTCGCGGTCGTTGAAGGTCCCGATGCCGGTGCCTGCCATGTTGACCTGGTTGGCGTTGATCCCCCGGCCGTTGCGGACCATCTCGCCCAGGTCCCAGCCCTCGCCGTACAGGTAGATGGTGGGATCCACCGCGGCCAGGGCGTTGCCGACGTCGACCATGTTGGACTTGAGGTGCAGTCCCATCAGGTCGAAGCGGAAGCCGCTCACCTTGTAGTCGCGGGCCCAGCGCACCAGCGTGTCGATCATCAGCTTCTCCATCATCGCGTGCTCGCTGGCGGTGTTCGCGCAGCACGACGAGGTGAGGACGAAGCCGGTGAGCGGGTCGAGCCGGTGGTAGTAGTTGGGGACGAGCTTGTCGAGGACCGACTTGTCGCCGATGCCCGAGGCGTCGGTGTGGTTGTAGACCACGTCCATCACCACCCGCAGCCCGATGCTCGCCAGCCCCTTCACCATCTGGCGGAACTCGAGGATCTTCGCGGTCCCCTCGGCGGTGGAGGCATAGCTGCCCTCCGGCGCGCCGTAGTGGAACGGGTCGTAGCCCCAGTTGAACGCGTCCAGGCCGGCCATGTACCCGGCGATGAGCTGCTGCTGGTCCGAGTCGCCGGGATAGCTCTGGTATGCCTCCAGCACCGAGTTGCTGGCGAACTGGGTGCACATCGCCGACGGCACGGCCGAGTTCTTCGCGCACAGGTCGGAGAACGGCTGGCCGATGTCCACCCGCTGCGTCGGGTCCTCGTTCACGGTCGCGAAGTCGAAGGCTGGCATCACGTGGAAGTGCGTGAGCCCCGCGGCGGCGAGCGCCTGGAGGTGCTGCATCCCCGCCGACCCGGTCTCGGTGAAAGCACCGTACTTGCCCCGGTTGGCGCCGGAGACCGTCGGGTCCAGGGCGCTGAAGTCGCGGACGTGCCCCTCGTAGAGGACGATGTCCTCCGGCGCCGCGAGCGGCGGCTTGACGAGCGCGTCCCATCCCGCCGGCTTGGTCGCGGCGTCGGACAGGTCGATCAGCTGTCCCCAGAGCCCGTTGGTGTCGAGGTTCACCGCGTAGGGATCGGTGACGGTCAGGTCCTCGATGTGTCCGGTGGCCGGGTGGTACACCGTGACCTCGAACCGGTAGTAGAGGCCGTACCAGGCAGTCGTGCCGGTGGCGGACCACACCCCGGTCGCGTCCTGGGCCATGTCCACCGCTGCGATCTCGGTCTTGTTCGTGTCGGCGACGTGGAGCTTCATCGCCTGCGCGGTCGGCGCCCAGACCCGGACGGTGGGCGTGTTCGGCGTGTCGAACGCGACGCCCAGCGGCCCGGAGTAGGGGTAGAGCGCGTCGAGCGCCCACGCGGTCTGGACCTGGGTGGCCGCGAACACGCTCCCGTCCGACTTCCGCGCCACCGCGACCAGCTGCCCCTTGAGCGCGTCCTGCACCTTCGAGGCGTCGCCGGCGGCGATGCTGAACGCGCGCCACGCCGTCCCGGCGGTGTTGAGGTACGGCGCCTTGGCGAGATCGGCCGGCGGGACGGTCCCGTTCGGAGTCAGGGTGATCTTCTGACCGCCGGTCACGTCCGTGCCCTGCGCGACGATCGACGCGGTGCTGGAGTACTGGAGCTCGAAGCTCGTGGCCGAGGCATCGGTCACGTCCCAGGCCACGAGCAGCGGCTCGATCAGGTGCGCGGCGGCGCCGTTGATGGAGGCCGCACCGGGCTTGGTCGGCGCGGCGGTGATGTTCGTCGACCCGCTGGTGACGAAGACGATGTCGCCCAGGCTCGCGACGCTCCAGCCCATGTCGGGCCCCGGGTCCTTGGTGTCTCCCATGTGGACGATGATGCAGACGTCTCCCAGCGGGCAGGGGCTCGAGGAATTGACGGTGGTGATGGTGTCCACCACCCACCCCTCGCCGAGATCCGCATCGATGCCCACCGCCGCGAGCGGCGTTCCCCAGGCGGTGGGGTTCTTCACGTGGGGTCCCCAGGTGTGGAGCCCCCAGCCCGCGTAGTTCGCGTCGGGGCGGATGTAATAGACGGCCACCTGGTTCGCGCCGGGGATCGCCACCGGCTTGTGGGTGATGGCCTTGTCGTACGTCGAGAAGACCCAGACCTCGCGGACCGTGCCCGAGACGTCGACGGTCAGGCTCCCCGCGCTGTCGGTGCTCGAGCCGTTCACCAGGCTGAAGGTCAGGGAGGTCGCTCCGGACTTGACCGTCAGCGCGTAGACGGCCCCGAAGCCGTCGGTGGTCGTGGAGCTGGCGCTGGTCTCGTTGGCCCCCGCGCTGACCGCGACGTTCCAGCCGGTGTAGTCCCCGAGCGCGCGGTGGTAGTGGAGGGTGAAGGCGCTGGAGGCTGGGTTTCCGCCGTCTCCATTGTTGTTGTTGTTATTGTTGCCGTTGCTGCTGCTGCAGCCGGCCAGGGCCGCAGCCAGGGAGACGGCGCAGCACCACCGCGTCGATGTCCGGGAAAGGGGAGCGCGCATGGCGGCGGAGATTGAACCGTTCGGAGTTCGCGGGCAACGCAAACGGAGAGCCGTCGGTCCGCTGTTGCTGTTGATTGCGGCTCTCGGCTGCACTGCGTCACGACCTCCCGCGACGCCTCCAGCCCCCGCGGAGAAGCCGCGCACGTTCGACAGCTGGGCCAACGGCGCGGTCTTCTACGAGGTCTTCGTCCGGAGCTTCCAGGACTCCAATGGCGACGGGAAGGGCGACCTCCCCGGGCTCATCTCGAGGCTCGACTACCTGAACGACGGCAAGCCCGGGACCGAGCAGGACCTCGGGGTGGATGCCCTCTGGCTGATGCCGGTGTTCGCCTCGCCCAGCTACCACGGCTACGACACCACCGATTACGAGCGGGTCAATCCGGACTACGGCACCAACGAGGATCTGAGCCGGCTGTGCACCGAGGCCCACCGCCGTGGGATGCACGTCGTCGTCGACCTGGTGCTCAACCACACCTCGAACAAGCACCCCTGGTTCGTCGACTCGGCGTCGGGGCCGACGTCCCCGAAGCGCAACTGGTACGTCTGGAGCCCGACGGACCTCCACTGGCCACAGCCCTGGAACGCGGCCGGCAGCACCTGGCACCAGCGGAATGGCGCCTGGTACTACGGCCTCTTCTGGGCGGGAATGCCCGACTTGAACTTCCGGAATCCCGAGGTCCGGAAGGAGGCCATGCGCCTGGCCGCACTCTGGCTGGGGCGCGGGGTGGACGGCTTCCGCCTCGATGCGGCACGCCACCTCATCGAGGACGGCCCCGGGGACGGCCAGAACGACACGCCGGAGACCCACGCCTTCTGGAAGGAGTTCGCCGCCTCGGTGCGCACGGTGCGCCCGGACGCGGTGCTGATCGGCGAGGCCTGGACCGAGACGCCGAAGATCGCGCCCTACTACGGCTCCACCGAGGCCGTCCCCGGCGGCGACGAGCTTCCGCTCAACTTCGACTTCCCCCTGGCCAAGCACCTGGTGGAGGGAGTGGAGATGGGCGAGGCGAAGGGAATCGCGCAGACTCTCCGCGACGTCGCGGCGCTGTATCCACCCGGCGCGACCGACGTGCCCTTCCTCACCAACCACGACATGCGCCGCGTGGCGAGCGTGCTCAAGGGTGACCCGGGCAAGCTCCGCAGCGCCGCCGCAGTCCTCCTCACCCTGCCCGGCACGCCCTTCCTGTACTACGGCGAGGAGATCGGGCTGCTCAACGGGACCGAGAGCGGCGACGAGGCGAAGCGGACGCCCATGCCCTGGAACGGCTCGGAGGGCGGCGGCTTCAGCACCGCGAAGCCCTGGTTCCGCTTCGCTCCCGGACAGGACTCGACGCACGTGGCGGCGCAGACCGGTGACCCGGGCTCGTTGCTCTCGCACTACCGGAAGTGGATCCGGGCACGGCACGCCTCGCCCGCGCTCTCCCGCGGGACGCTCCGCCTCGTGCTGAGCGAGGGCCCGGTGCTCGCGTTCGTGCGTGCCTCGGGGACCGAGCGCGTCCTCGTGGCGCACAACCTCGGACCGGATCCCGGCTCGGTCTCGGTCGAGGTCGACGCCACCCGCGCCGAGCCGCTGCTCGCAACCGGTGGCGGCACCGGTGTGCGAGAGGCCGGGGCCGTCCGGCTCACGCTCCCTCCGTACGCGAGCGTTGCACTCAAGCTCTGAAGCTCGTGCAAAAGACGATACGCCGCACTGCGGCATAAAAGCTTTCGCATCGCGTCGCGTGCACTTCGTCCGTGACCGGACATTGACCCGCGTGTCATAAGACGAGCGATTTCCAGTCGTAGAGCGGCGGGCACGGACCCGAGGAGCCGCGCAACGGCCGGAGGGGCCCGGGAGGGGCGTGGGTGGTTCCGTCGCGGCAGAAGAAGAACTGCATCGCGGTGTTCGCCGCGCTCGCGATCGCAGCGTGTAGCTCCAGCTCGAGCAGCTCGACCGAGGACGCCGGGACGGATGCCGGCCCGGACGCGGGGGGCCTGCCCGATGCGAGCATCACCCCCAACACCCAGGGCTGGTGGCGCGACAAGGTCTTCTACGAGATCTTCGTCCGCAGCTTCGCCGACTCGAACGGCGACGGCATCGGCGACCTCGCCGGGCTGACCGCCCACCTCGACGCCCTCAACGACGGCGACGCCGGCACCGGCAACGACCTCGAGGTGGACGCGGTGTGGCTGATGCCCATCCACCCCTCGCCGAGCTACCACGGCTACGACGTCACCGATTACCGGAACGTCAATCCGTCCTACGGCACGCTCGCCGACCTGGACGCCTTCGTGGCCGCGGCCCACCAGCGCGGGGTGAAGGTCATCCTGGACATGGTGCTGAACCACTCCTCGCGGCAGCACCCGTGGTTCGTGAACTCGCAGAGCGACCCGAGCGCGCAGTACCGCGACTGGTACGTCTGGCGGACCGACAACCCCGGGTGGATCCAGCCCTTCGGTTCGGGCCAGACGTGGTTCTCGCTCAACGGTTGGTACTACTACGCGGTGTTCGGCGGCGGGATGCCGGACCTGAACCTCACCAACGCCGCGGTCGAGGCCGAGCTGGTCGACACGATGAAGTTCTGGCTCGCCCGGGGCATCGACGGCTTCCGGCTGGACGCGGTCCGCTACTACATCGAGACTCCCGCCGACGCCGGGCTGGAGGACCAGCCCCAGACGCACGACTTCCTCAAGCGGATCCGGCTCAAGCTCCAGGCCGACTATCCCGACGCGCTCCTGGTCGCCGAGGCCTGGGCCCCGATCGACATCGCCGAGACGTACTACGGCAACGGCGACGAGGTGCAGCTCGGCTTCTCGTTCGACCTCGCGGACGCGATCAAGACCGCGGTGGCCGCCGGGAACGCGAGCCTCATCCTCAGCACGCTCGGCCACCTCGACGACGTGCTCTCCACCAAGGACCGCGGCTACGACGCCCCCTTCCTCTCCAACCACGACCAGGTGCGGGTGATGCGGGCCCTGTCCGGAGACGCTCCGGCGGCGCGGGTCTCGGCGGCGCTCCTCCTCGCGCTCCCCGGAACGCCGTTCATCTATTACGGCGAGGAGCTGGGGATGCAGGGTGGCCCCGGCAGCGACGACCGGAACAAGCGCACCCCGTACCGCTGGGACGCGGGGCCCGGGCACGGGTTCACCACCGGCTCACCCTGGTACGACGCGACCGAGGCGGCAGGCGTGGACCTCGCCACCGAGCAGGCCGACCCGGGCTCGCTCTGGAACCTGTACCGCAAGCTGATCGCGCTTCGGCACGGCCAGACGCCGCTCTCGAAGGGCAGCATCGACCTGCCGAACCTCACCGGGACGCCCGCGGGAGTGATGGCCCTCGTGCGCACCGACTCCGGCAAGCAGGTGCTCTTCGTCGCCAACGTCGGCACCGCGGGTGCGACCACCTTCACGGTCCCGGTCACCTCCAGCACTCCCACGGTGCTGCTCCAGGAAGGGCTGGACGGCGGGCCCACCGCCGGCGCCGGCTCGGTCACCATTCCCGGCCTCGACGCCCGAGGCTTCGTCTACCTCTCTCTCTGACCCATCCCGAAGGAGGACCCAGGCATGAAGACTCCCAGCTTCCGTCGCCTCCTCGCAGCCGCAGCGATGCTCGGCGCCGCGGTCGCCCTACCGGCAGCCGCCGAGAACGAGAAGGGTTTCAAGTTCCCCGACCCCATCGGTGACGACAAGGGCCCGGGCACGTACACCTATCCGACCGACGCGGTGTACAAGCCCGGTTCCTTCGACATCACCGAGTTCGAGGTGGTGCCCCGCGGCAACGAGACCGAGTTCCGCGTCACCGTGCGCACGCGCATCGAGGACCCGTGGGACAGCCCGGCCTGGGGCGGAAACGGCTTCTCGGTGCAGATGGCCTTCATCCACATCGACACCGATCACAAGAAGGGCAGCGGCGTCCAGGACGGGCTCCCCGGGACCAACGTCCGCTTCGCCGAGGACGAGGCCTGGGACCGGGTGGTCATCATCTCCCCGCAGGGCGCGACCCGGGTGAACTCGGAGATCGGCCTCAAGGCGGCGCAGTGGAAGGACCGGATCATCGTCCCCAAGGTCACCCGCGCCACCGGCAAGACGCTCATCGCGGTGGTGGACAACGACAAGCTCGGTGGGCCGCCCCAGACCACCTGGGGCTACCAGGTGCTGATGCAGTCCAACGAGGGCTTCCCCGACAAGCACGACCTGCTGACGCGGAAGGTCAACGAGTTCGAGGGACAGCACCGGTTCGGCGGCGGGAGCGACTTCGACAACGACCCGCACGTGATGGACATCCTCGTCCCACCGGACGGGGACGCGACGAAGAAGCAGTACGAGATCCTCAGCAAGTACAACCACAACGTGAAGTGCGGCCCCGGGACCGAGCCGTGCAAGCCCGAGGACCTCGCCGTCGTCCCGATGGTCTACCCGCACGCCGCGGGTAAGTGAGGGGGAGCGCGCTCATGGCAAGACCGGGGAGGGTTCTTGCGACGATCGCGACGCTGGGTGCGCTGATGGCCGCTCCAGCGGCTCGTGCCGACATGCTCAACTTCGACATGAGCGGGAAGATCTACATGAAGTACATGTACCAGAACGACAACACCCAAGGGTGCCTGTCGCTCTCCAACCCGTTCTGGATCGACAACATCGGCGGTCACAACGGCGTCTGCAGCGAGTTCGAGCTCAACATCAAGGCCAACGTGGGGCCGAAGGTCACCGCCGGCGTCCGGCTCCAGAGTCGCTGGGGCGCGATGTGGCAGGACTGGTGGGAGAACGGCGATCTCAAGCCCGGCGTGACGGACACCTCGGGCGAGAGCCTGGGCATGAACCACGCCGAGTACATCAAGCTGCGCGCGGCCTGGATCCGCTTCGGCCCGCCGATTCCCACCGTGAAGTGGATCACCGTCGGTTCCACCGACTACTCGATGTGGAACGAGTGGACCATCGGCAAGGCCCGGTACATCGACCGGGACAACGGCAACGGCGTCTTCATCGAGGGAGCGTTCATTCCCCAGAACAAGCTCGACTACACCATCGGCGCCATGGCCCTCCCCAAGCTCTGGGCGGGCCCGGGATGGAACACTGGCCTGAAGGACAACGAGCCCCTCGCGTACCTCTACGGCACCGACTGGGCCTTCGCGACGAAGCTGGAGAGCCGCCCGTACGACGATCTGCGGATTCGCGCCATCGGCACCTGGGCTCAGGACTGGGAGGCCGACCGGTACAGCCCGTTCCTGACCGGCTCGCCTGACGCGTCGCGGTGCGACACCTCGGGCTCGGGGTGCCCGGATCACTCGGTGAAGCTGGCGACGCGCTTCCGTGGCATCAACGCGACCCTGGAGGGCTTCTACACCCCGTCCTGGACGGACCTCTTCTCCATCTCGGCGCTGGGGGCGTATTCCAGCAATTACGTGAACCCGAATTACGCCACCAACCTGGTCAGGAACGGGCAGGGATTCTCACCGGTGGTCTTCAAGACCGACGCAAACGGAAATCCCGTGGCCTCCGTCGGCGGCGCGGGCCGGGTGGACCTCGAGTTCTACGACCCGTTCAAGATCGGCCTCTCGCCCAAGTTCGAGTACTTCAACATCAGCAGCGAGTACAACGCGATCATGGGCGCCCGCCGCGAGGCGGACGTGCTCCTCACCGACGGCATCATCACCGGTGGCTTCACCCGCGGCGGGCAGCTGCCCACCCTGAACGTCGCCAACGAGTTCCAGGACTGGGACGAGCCCTGGTACGAGACGGTGATCGGCTGGACTGGCTTCACCACCGTCCTCGAGCAGGTGCTCGGAACGGTGAAGCTGTCCGGGGAGTACACCTACGTCGGGTACAACACCAACATGCAGAACCGGGACATTACGAACCAGTACCCGACCTTCCTCTACACCCACGGGTTCACCGACACGACCGCGTACACGGCCGACTCGGACTACGCCAACGTCTACGACCGCGGGAAGGATCCCCGGAGCGTCTACGACCAGTTCCAGGACCGGCACACGCACATCGGCGTGTTGAACGCGCAGATCCCGATCTCCATGGCCTGGAGCCCGCTCATCAACATCAAGGGGAAGTACGTCTTCGACCGCGACAACCGCGACATCACCAATCCGAAGGATGACTACATCGGCCGCATGTGGATGGGCTTCATCCAGCTCACCGTCCAGCCCACCAACGAGCTCAAGACCTTCATCGGCTACGAGTACAGCCACTGGTCGGAAGACGGCCGGAACGGATCCGAGGCCGCCGGATTCTGGCCCGCCCGCACCCAGCGCCACACCGCGCGCTTCGGATTCACCTACGCCTTCGGGGGAGTCCTCTGCGGATACACGCTCGAGTACTTCCACAAGAACCTGCTCCGCGATCCGGACGGCGGCTACTACAACATGATCTGGAACGTCTGGCGGGCAAAGGGAACCATCGAGCTCGCATGGTGAAGCATATGTTCTCCTCGAACCGACATCTTCTGCCCCTGCTCGCCGTCGCGCTGTGCGGCTGCGGCCTGGAGAACCTCACCAACACCGGACGCAGCGAGTACGCCCGACCGGCCTCGACGATCAGCGGGACGACCTTCTTCCAGAACTCCGAGACAGCTGCCTTCACCGTCACCCTCGGCGACAAGACCTACGCGCCCTGCACCCTGGCATCGTCGCCGACCGCGACGGACTGCCTCCTCCTGACCGCCCAGGGGACGAGCTACGAGGTCCGCCTTTTCTCCTCGAACTACTCGATGATCGAGGTCAACGCCGTGGTCGGAAACATGACCCTGCGCGCACTGGTGCCCTCCATCGGGCCGGAGAGCTCGGTCTCGAACGTGAACCTCGACGCCGAGGCCATCACCGAGGCCATGATCGTCGAGGCCCGGCTCAGCGCGGACGGCAACTCGTTCAAGAACATCACCCCGGCGGCGTACCTGGGCACTCGAAACCTGATCTACGCCGCCTACAACGAGCCAGGGCCGACCCAGGATCTGCTGAACATGGTCAAGCGCCTGATGACGCTCTACGACCCCACCATCAGTCAGCCCAATCCGGACCTCTTCAACGTTCCCCAGTACGACTCGAGCTACAACGTGATCAACCGCGCGGTGGACCCGAGCCTGATCGCCCGGAGCCAGATCGACTACACGGGCGACGGAAAGGTCGACAACGACTCGGTGGCCTTCGACAACCAGCTGGCCACGGTCGCGAAGCTCTACCGCCCGCAGGGCTGCCCCGACCCGAACAACCTCCGGGTGGTGTTCACCGCAGACTTCAACAACGGCGCGCTCAACGGCGTGTGCGCCACGGTCAACAAGTTCAAGTGGGCAACCGACAAGCCCGGCAAGTCCATGTTCTTCGTCGGCTGGGTGCACCTCCAGTCGCCGCTCCAGGATCCGGCGGTGAACAACCTCCTGGGGGCCAGCACCCCGAACCAGATCCAGATGTACGACGACGGCACCAACGGCGACGAGGTGGCCGGAGACAACATCTGGACGATCACCTTCGTCATTCCCAGGGGCGATCCGGCGAACGGGAAGTACTTCCGGATCGGCTACAAGTTCACCTGGGGGACCAAGGGAGCAGTGTGGACCGGGAGCGAGGAGTGGCCCGGAAACTCCCGGATCCTAGAGATCGTCGACGTGAACGGAGACGGATACGTCTACAGGCACGAGACCTTCGGCGACGAAGCAACGAACAAGGATGCATCGAACCTGAATCCCAAGAGTGGCGGCACCATCACCTGGACCACCGATCTGCACGGATGCGGACCGGAGGCCCGGGAAAACACCTACGATTTCAAGACCTGCAGCTGTGACAGCACGATCGAGACACCGAAGGGCATCGGGCCCATCAACGTCTCATGTACCCAGTGAAGACGACCGCCGGCGATCCCGGGGAAACGGTCACGGAGAGAGGGAGGCAACAATGAAGAAGGTCCTAGGATGTCTACTGCTGGCAGCGGGCCTGCTGGCGGGGTGCGGGAGTAGCAGCAGCAGCTGCACTCCCACCACCTGCGCCGCCAAGGGCGCGACCTGCGGCTCGATCAGCGACGGATGTAGCGGAACGCTCCAGTGCGGAAGCTGTGCGACCGGGCTGGCCTGCGGCACCGGCAGCAACAACAGCGTGGCCAACGTCTGCGGGTTCGCGCAGCCGGCGGGCACCGTTCCGGTCAACTTCGAGGTCGACGACACCGCGAACAAGAACTGGAAGTCGACGGAGCTCGCGTGGAAGGGCTCGATGCTCTTCGACTCGACCACCCGGATCATCACCATGGACTCGACCTGGGGCGGTCCCTGGGCACTGCTCTACGATGACGGCCCCTGGAACACCGGCGGTCACGAGCCCATCGGCGCGGTCGCCAACGACCACAAGCTGGGGGTGACGGTGTTCGTGAAGCCACCCACCACCGGGACCGGCGACGTCTACTCGTACGGCCTGAACGATGCGACCAACCCCGACCAGATCAACTCCGGGTGGGTGTGGATCGGCAACAACGGTTCGTTCACCGTCGCCCCGGGTGCCACCGCGGCGGTCACCGCTGCTGGCATGGCCTTCCCGGCGCACGGTACGATCGACCTGCAGCTGATCATCGACACCAACGCCCTCGCCACCGGCACCTGGGACACGTCGAAGGTGGAGGTCAAGGGCTCGGCCTGGGGCTGGAACTCGTCCACGCTCCTCGACGACGGCACCAAGGGTGACGCGACCTCCGGCGACGGCAAGTACACCTACGTGATGTCGGCGGAGCTCAACCAGAGCGCGCCGCCCTACCCCGGCCTGCTCAAGTCGGGCGACCAGCCGCAGTTCATCTTCGTGTTCAACGGGGTCGAGTACAAGGACGGGACCGGCAACGCGAACACCGCCGGCGTGACCGCGGGCACCAAGGCCTCGGGCGCGAGCAGCTTCACCCCCGCGACCATCCAGATCACCGGAGGCACCGGTCTGGGCAGCGGCAACACCTACATCACCGTTCCGTAGCCGGGGAACGGATCAGCATCCGGGGGCCGGCAAGCGCAGCAGGGCTTGCCGGCCTCCTCCTTTTCTTGCAAAGGCTTCCCTCGTGCGTCCTCTCCGTCCCGTCCTCCTCGCCGCGCTCGCCTTCTCCGTCCCGGTCCTCGGGGCGGACCGGAAGCTGATCGCGAGCTTTGACGACCCTGCGGGGGACGCCAACGGGCCCGGCTACTACGAGCCACCGGGCGACACCGATTTCCTCCCCGGTGACTTCGACCTCCGGCAGTTCCAGGTCTACGAGGAGGGCGACAAGGTGGTCTTCGAGGTCACGATGGCGGAGAACTTCCGCTATCCGCCGAGCACGCAGCGCTACAACTCGACGCCGCTCGACCTGAACAACAACATCTACATGCAGAACATCGACATCTACGTCGATACCGACCAGACCCCCGGCTCGGGCTACTCGGTCTGCATCCCCGGCCGGCGGGTGGCCTTCGCCGATGGCCGAACCTGGGAGTACGCGGTGGTGCTGACGCCGCAGCCGGGGCCCGCGCGGTCGGTGACCCAGGGCGTGCTGGGCGAGGCGGCGCGGCGGGTGCTCTTCCCCGAGAACCTCCAGTCGCAGGGCAAGACCATCATCGCTCGCATTCCCTGGACGTTCTTCGGCGGGCACCCGACGAAGGAGTGGGGCTACTCGGTGCACGTCTCCGGCGCGCGCTGGGAGCGGAGCTTCTCGGTGGTGGACCGGCTCGCCGGCCGTCACGAGGCCGACGCGTACACCATGCCGGTCATCGGCGTGCGCGAGGCGTGGATGTTCGGCGGCGCGCCGATGGGGAAGGCACACCCCTTCGTGGTGGACGTGCTGCTCCCCCCGGGAGTGAGCCAGGCCAAGGTGCTCGGCTCGTTCGACACCAAGACCGGGGCCTACGCGAAGGTGCCCTTCGTCTACGGCTCGGGGGTGGCGCCGCCGCCGGAGGCAGAGGCCCTGGCGGAGAAGCCCGCGGCCCCGACCCTCACCGTCGCCGACGTCTCGAGCGGCGTGGTGTCGATCAAGGGACCGAGCAAGGGCGTGGGGGTGATGCAGATCGGCAAGGTGCTCGGGCCGGACGGCGCGGCGGTGGGCCGGGTGATCGTCACCCAGGTGATCGAGGGCGGCGTGGTCGGCCGCGCGGTCGAGGGCGGGGATGCGATCCGGCCAGGGATGGGCGTGGAGTTCTCCACGCTCTCGCCGGGACAGACCCACTGAGCAGCGTGCCCTACCCCTTCACGCTGCCCGCGGTGAGTCCCGAGACCAGGTACTTCTGCAAGTAAAGGAACAGCAGCACCACCGGGATCGACACGATGATCGACCCCGCGGCGAAGTAGCCCCACTGCTGCTGGAAGCCGCCGACGAAGAACCGCAGTCCCACCGGCGCGGTGTACATCTGCTCCTTGTCCATGAACGTCGCCGCCTGGATGAACTCGTTCCAGCCGGTCATGAACGAGAAGAGCGCGGTGATCGCGATCGCCGGCTTCGCCAGCGGAAGCACGATGCTCCAGAAGATCTTCCCCGGCCCCGCCCCCTCCATCACCGCCGCCTCCTCGAGCTCCTTGGGGATGGTGTCGAAGTAGCCCTTCAGCATCCACACCGAGAAGGGAATCGAGGTCGTGGCGTAGACGATGACCAGCCCGGAGAGGGTCGAGCCGAGCCCCAGCCACTGGACGATGATGATGTAGAGCGGGATGAGGGTCAGCGTGCCCGGGAACATCTGGGAGACCAGGAAGGACATCATCCCGAACCGCCGCCCCGGGAACTTGAAGCGGGAGAAGGCGTAGGCGGCGGTGCAGGAGAGCGCCAGCCCCACGACCGTCGCCCCGACGGCCACGATCGCGCTGTTCAGCATCCACCGGGCGAAGGGCTGATCGGTGAACACCGAGCTGAAGTTGCTGAAGGCGAAGCGCGTCGGCCAGGGCAGCACCGCCCGTGCCCGGTCCAGCTTCGTCGGGTCCGCCGGCAGGTCGGCGATCGCCAGGCTCTGCTTTCCCGAGAGCGCGATGGTGATCACCCACAGCACCGGGTACACGGTGTAGAGGACCGTGGCGATCAGGAAGGTGTGCAGCACCCAGTGCGGCGTCCGCTCCTCGCGCTGCGTCGCCATCAGAGCGCCTCCGTGGCCCGCGTCACGCGGTTCTGGATGCTCCCGTAGACCAGCAGGATGCCGAAGATGATCGTCGCGTAGGCCGCGGCGTATCCGTACTGGTAGCGCTGGAACGCGTACTTGTAGGCCTGGGTGATCAGGATCTCCGTCGAGCCGCCCGGCTCGCCCGCGGTCACCAGGTAGATGATGTTGAACATGTTGAAGGTCCACACCACCGAGAGGATGATCGCCGGCACCAGCGCCGGCCTCAGCGACGGAAGGGTGATCGCCCGGAACTGCTGCCACCGGCTCGCCCCGTCCACCCGCGCCGCCTCGTAGAGGTCGGCGGGGATCGACTGCAGCGCCCCCAGCGAGACCACCATCATGAAGGGAAAGCTCAGCCAGCCGTTGGTCGCCAGCGCGGTGAGGTACGAGGTGAACGGCCGGTCGAACCAGGACAGCGGCTCGGCGCCGAAGATCGCCAGGACCTGGTTCACGACGCCGAACTGGCGGTGGAACATCCCCTTCCAGATGAGCGCGGTGATGTAGTTGGGCATCGCCCAGGGGAGGATCAGCAACACCCGGTAGATGGGCCGGAGCGCCAGCCCCTTGGTGTTGAGCACCAGCGCCAGCAGCAGCCCGAAGGACACGCCCCAGGTCACGTTGGTGATCGTCCAGATCACGGTGAAGAGGAAGGTCCAGTAGAAGTTCAGGTAGTTGAAGACCCAGTGCCCGTCCGCCGCCCGGCGCATGAAGCCGAAGTCGCCGAGAATGCTGGTGTAGTTGCGGAGGCCGATCCACAGCTCCGAGAGCGGCAGGTTGGTGTTGTAGATGTTCGAGTCGGTGAAGCTCAGCGCGATGCCGTAGAAGAAGGGGAAGAACACCAGCAGCGTCGTCCCGACGATCGCCGGGGCGATGTAGGCGTAAGCCTGGCGGTTGGTGACCAGCGCCCGCCCCACCCGGTTCGCTCCTCCGAAGCCCACCACCACGAGGACGATCAGCCCCAGCACCGAGAGCGCCAGCAGGCTGCGCAGCGCCCCTCGCCGCACCTCCTGCGCCCGCGCCTCCCCCTGCTCGCGGTTCACGCTGCCCGCGGCGCTGACCAGCCCGTGCGGCTTCCGGTAGACGTCGGTGTCCCAGGCCGAGCCGTCCACCGTCCCCGCGCCGAGCACGCGCGCCCGCTCCATCTCGACCGAGACCGTCCGCGCCAGCGCGCGCTGCCCGTCCCGCTCCAGGAGGCCGAGCGCCCGGAGCTCGCCGCCGACGAAGAACGCCGCCGCCAGGCAGAACAGCGCCGTGCCGACCATGGCCAGGATCGCCACGCGGGGCGGGAGCAGCCACGCCGCCACCCCGTAGAGGATCAGCGCCAGGGCGACCAGGATCAGCGCCTGGAAGGGCGCCCGGGCCGAGCTCGACCCCTCGGCGGGGACGAGCACCTGGACCATCCCCGTCACCCGTCCCTCGGACTCGAGCGGCACGGCGACGCGGCGCCCGGCGGCCTCGCGCTCCACCTCCAGCTCGGGCTTCGGCGCCCCGCCGTCGCGGTTGTTCTCCACCCCGGCCCGCAGCCGCTGGGCCTGGTCGAAGAGGGGCTTCTCCTCGCGGGCGAGCCGTCGGGGAGCCGCCTTGTCTCCGGTGTCCGCGGGAACGGTCGAGGCCTCGAGCGCCGTTCCGCGGACGACCCGCACCTGCGTCCCCGGGGCGTGCACCTCCTGCCAGGCGGCGACGGTCCGGCGCACGGCCGCGTCGTCGGCGGCCCGGGCCACCATCGAGCCGAGCGCGCTCGCGGTCACGATGGCCCGGCGGGTGGCCCAGTCGTCCTCCAGCTGCCGCCGCGCGCCGCGGAGCAGACCCCACCCGCCTCCCAGGGCCACCAGCAGCCCCAGGAACAGGCCGAGCCCGAACCGCAGCCGCGAGGCCGGAGGACCCGCCGGGCTCACTTCTTCTTCCGGAGCGCGTCCACGTCCTTCTGGAGCGCCTTCTGCGCCACGTCCATCGCCTCCTTCGGCGAGTTCCCGGCGTTGACCTTGTTGAGCGCGGTGGTCGCCGGCGACCACATCAGGGTCATCTCCGCCACGTTCGGCATGGGGACGGCGACCTCGACCTGTTTCCGGAACGCGCTCAGAACCGGATCCGCGGCGACCTTCGCGTCGTCGTAGACCGCCTTCACCGCCGGGCTCTGCCGCCCCTCGAGGGCCATCACCTTCCCGGCCTCGAGGCCGGTCGCGTACTTCACGAACTCGAAGGCGCCGTCCTTGTGCTGCGACTGGGCGGAGACGAAGACGCCCTCGACGGTCATCCACGGCCGCATCGGCTTGCCTCCCGCCTCGTTGAGGGTGGGGAGCGGG
>Ga0335080_10002455_pt1 | contig 18482 bp, 25 predicted proteins | sample Lox_Sample_34_FD_206720 | JGI IMG/M metagenome (GOLD analysis project Ga0335080, IMG submission 206720) | Soil microbial communities from Loxahatchee National Wildlife Refuge, Florida, United States - Lox_Sample_3.4 | ecosystem: Environmental > Terrestrial > Soil > Wetlands | place: USA...
CGATCTCCTTATCTGTTGTGATTGCACCGTCGAGTGCGTTTGATCACCGGTAGCTTAACGCCATCCGTGATCGGGGATCGACCTTCTCACCCCATCTCATAATCCCCCCCGACCGAGCACGGCACGCCTCTAGGTGGACCCTCTATTTCTTCTTCTTCGGCGTGAACACCGCCCCAGATTTCGGACACCTCATCGTGTCGAAGTCGATGCGCATGATTTCGTTTGGCGGGAAGGTGTGGCCGCATTCCGTGCAGGTCGTGTTCAGCGCAGCGAGAACCGCATCCATGTTGATCTTGCCTCGCGGGGTCACGGGGGTGAACGATAGCAGGCGCCAGAGGCGAATACAAGGCGAAAGTACGTACCTCCTGAACGTTCGCTATAAGTTGTTCGTCGTTCATCGCTGCATATCTGCGAGTAAAGTAAACCCCGAAAAATTCCGCGTTCCACTGGTGCATGGCCGCAGTCCCCGTCACCCTCGGTGCGGTGGTGTTTTTCCAAGAACCTATCGACCCAAAAAACAGGAATTCCTCGATGAAGGGCTTGGCGGCATTTTGAGTGCAATCGAGATGTTACGCCATTTGAGAGTTCCGTCGGTAACTTGGTTAAGCATTCACAAGAGCTTACACTTCCGGCTGTGGCTATAGGGCGATCCCAAGCAGCACTGTTGTTTATGGCGGTAGTGATCCTCGTCTTCGTGTCGCTATTCTTCCGAGGAATTCCCGCACCAATCCAAAGTGCTCTTTTCTTCGGAGCGCTGCTTCTCGAAATTGCGATGATTATTGCCGGATGGTGGTTTTGCTTCAAGAATCAGGAGGCTAACGGTGTTGCCAATTGGCGGAGACGCATGGCGCTGCTTGGGGCAATCGCCAACACGACCGCGTTTGCTATCCCGGCTGGATCGCTCGTCTACATGATGTTTTACCCCACCATCGCACGCCACACGCACACACCCATGATTAACGCGGACAAGATGATCCTAGCGTGTCTAGTGTTTTCATTATGTGGCGTTATTGCGGGAAGTCTTTCTCCGGCGAGAAGCCGATTTGCGACGACGCTTGGCAGTCTGATCATCGCTCTCTTGATCTTAGCGATCCCTATGGGAGTCCTCTGAACCACAGCGCGGAGTGTCAGATGTTGTAAGCAGGCGATTGCACTCAAATTTCGACTGCTTTCGAATTGGTTCACATCTGAACGTTTGAGCCGCACGGGGAGCGCAGGGGCCTCGGCCACTTGAATGGACCTCGCCGACCTCACTGTCTGTGCCGGAATACGCGAGCCACGGACCTCTGAAGGTGTGAGAATCCGCAGCCCTGACGCTAATCGCGTCAACCGGATGAATCACGTCACCCGGCGCGCTTCCCGGCACGCGCACCCGATGTCCGCTGCCACCGAGTGCGCACTTTGCTGTCTTCCGCCAGCAAAGTTCTTCATCGCACCTGTCGAGCACCGGCAAGGCGTGTATCTCGCCGATGCTCGTCTCCGATGGCGCAGAAGCGAAACACCGCCGCTTCGCAGCATCATCGTGGTGCGTTCTCCACTGCGGCCCATGGAAGCCGCCGTGAGGAATCTTTCAATCCAATCTGCACGCGCTGGTCCCGAGTGCTGTGAACGGTAGACCACTCGGGACCTTGGCGTGCATTCCCCTTTGCGTGGGAACCTAAACCTGCGTCGTGCGCCGATGGTCCTCGATGTCCCATGAGCGGCCCCGCCCGTGCGAATTCCCTCGGAGCCACACTGTGCGGCGTTCATCCTCGGCGAATTCGATTTTCAGTTTGAGCGGAAAATCCGCACGGCCGCAGGCATCCTCACTGCGCCAGTTCCACCAGGTCAGCTTGCCGTGCTTGTCGAGTTCAAATGACGCGATCCTGCCCGGACTCGCGCCGGTCTGGTCATCAAACAAGTCGCCGTGGAGCGGCCCCGGCGCTTGGCCGAGTTCGACCATCGCGGCGGCCACGCTCTCGAGCACGAATTCCTTTACGTCGGTTTCATTGAGCATCGGCTTCTCCCTTTCAGGCTGCTGGCGTTTCTGGAATGAGCCATCCCGGTCCGGTCCGTCGAACGAATTCTGCGAACTCGTCATCACGCAGCGCGATCCGTTCTCCCGGGTGGAGTTGAACGTCGCGGATGCCGAGGTGACCGTGGGCGACGTACACCTTCTCGTCCTTCTCCGGGACGACAACGCCTTCAAGGCTCAGATAGCGAAGTTGCGCACATGCACCCCGCAGACGAGTCTTGGTGAATTCAACGAACGAGAGGCTCTCGCTGGTCGGCGCTTTGGTGATGTCCACTAGTGCCCGAAGCACACCATCCGTGATGCCGGAACGCAGCTTGTGCGCAAAGGTTCCATCGAACTGCGCCGGATCCATCCGGGTGAGTTCTCCTGCGACTCGGTCAGACACCGACACCAGCCCCGCAATGTGACTGTGCAATCCGCGCATGGCGGCGACGACCTTTGTGTTCAGCCCGTCGAGTCCCTTAATTTCGGTTTCGAGCATCTCGATCACTGCGGCACGTTCAGCGCGTCTGAGTTCGGCCTCCTTCGTCTGGATGCTCGCGGTGAGAGTCGCTAGTCCAGCCGCATAAGCCTCCTCGTTGTCCGCTGCGGCATGGCGTTCCTGATCCAGCGAGCGAAGCTGGCGCTCTGCGCCGTCGTCATCGTCGCGCATGTTCACCACCAGATCGGCGCGTGCGCGGTCAAGTTCGACCTTGCGCTGGCGGTTGAGGCTTCGCCTTGTTTCCAGTTCGTGCTTCTTCGACTCCAGCGAGCCGAGTTCTTTCTTGACCCGTTCAACGACCGTCATCGTGATCCTCCTCGCTTTTATTTCCGTGTTCCTGACGCATCTGCGCCTGCTGTAGCGACGATCCTGCCGTTGCGGTTATCGGTAGATCAAAAAGTCCCACGTCGCCTTCGACATCGGTCGTGCAAGGCGCGTGGGGACTGCTGCGGTGACCTTCGGCGTGCGTGCCGCCCGAGCCGCCATCACCTTCGCCACCGCTTGGCACGTATCGCCCTGCGTTCCGGTCGCGGCGAATTCTTCATCGAGCAACTTGCCAGCCTCCACGCCGATCTGAATCCCCTCTTCGACTGTCATGCTGTTTTCCTCCTGTCACTTCGATTTCCACATGTTCCTGCGTCCCCGATTGGCTCACTCAAGGCGCCGATGCTCGTCGATTGGACAATTCGGGTTTCGCTTAACGTGGAAACTCACGCCCGTTTGCTTGTCGGGCCGGGAATAGTCGACGTGACACGTACAGAGGTCGGCAAGAACCACGGTCCCATTCTCTTGCCGATAAACCGAACGCGTAACGCCTTCCATGGTGCCGCGCACTCGCTGCTCCACTTTCTTGAAAAACACTCCCTTTTTTTGTGGCATTGCTTTTGACCTCCAAAAAATCCCGCCGCCATCCGAGGTTTAAGACGCGAGTCGCCTGCGCTCCCACTGAATCGCGGCTGCAAAATCGTCGCGCAGGATCAAACCTGCGATCATGCCGTCACCATCCAGACCGAAGCCGAGGTTGGCGAGCGCCGTAATGAATTCGTCAAGCGTGCACCGATAGCCGCTCCACCGGAAGAACTCACGGCGGAGGATCACCGGATTGCTGGAACCGAGGGAGCACGCGACACATTGCGCACGGCGCCATCGCACGACGTTCCCCACCAGACGTTCCCCGAGGATCCGGGCGACTTCGTGACCCTGTCGCTCAAGTTCTGGAATGAGGTGCGCTACGGGTTCGGGGACTTCGCAGCGGAGCCGCCCCCCGGCGACGGACAGCACGGCTCCAGCGTTGTCGAGTGCGCGAACGAGGTCGGCGGCGTTCACAATTTCACCTCCACGATTCTGGCGGCAGTGTGCGCACTCCCAACTGCCGATTTCCTTGCCACCTGTTCTCGATTCACAACCTCGTTTGAGAACAGGTCATCGGGTCGGGAGCAAGCTGTTCTCCTGTTCTCACTTAAAGCTGTGAGAACAGGAGAACAGCTTGACTCCCCCTGACCTGTTCTGCTGTTCTCGGGGCTGTTCTGAGTTTGAGAACAGGTCGGGAAGTAGCACAGGGCAGCTCCGCGTTTCTCCTCAGTCCACAGAATCCCTATATTGTTTTTGACCAGCGTGACGAACCGCTGCTTCATCATGCCGGACTGTTTCCACCACGCGTTCTGGTTCAGGCCGGGGGTCGCAGTGATGATTTCCAGTAGCCTGTCGGTCTCGGCTTCGAGCTTCACGAACTCCGGGGAATCGCAGACCTCGAACGTTCCCTCCTCGAAGTTCGGTCGGATGGTGACGCAGATCCGCGAGCCGAACCTGTTCTTCGTGCACTTCAAAGTGATCAGGCCGCTTTCGTCGGACATTTCCTGCAAGAAGGCAACGTCGGCTGCACCCTTGATTGCGGACGATCCGCGCCCCGTGGAACCTTCCGTCTTGGCGGGATGGTGCAGGATGACCACGGCTCCGCCTGAGGCAGCGCAGTAGCGCAGTATCTGCATGACCCTCATCATCTCGGTCGAGTCGTTCTCCTCAGCGCCATGTGCGTAGCGAAACGGGTCGATGATGATCAGCGGCTGCGTTTCCTTGGCGATGGTGAGCAACAGTTCGTTGTCGATCTGCGGCGGCTGTTGTTCGAGCCAGGTTCCCCACACTTTGAGGTCGGCGATGGGAGCGCCGGCCATCACGTCGAGTCGTTCCCGCACCGCGAAAGCCGGATTCTCGTAATCGAGGAATAGCACCGGCGCGGCGTGACAGCGCCGACCGAGGAACTTACTGCCGCTGGCGACCGCGATGGACATTTTCTGAGCGAGGTAGGTCTTGGCCGTCCCATCGCTGCCCGTCCACAGGGTGATCGTCTTGCGAGCGATCATGCCATCAACGAGGTACTCGATTGGCGGGATGTTCATCGTCATAACGTCCGGGAGGTCGTAGAAGCGCCGGATCGGTTTTTCAGTGTGCGTGACAGCTTCGCCATCGAATTCGAGTGCCACTCCGTTGCCGCCGTCGCTCATGGCACCACCAGTTCGACCATGCGGCCCTGATCATCGCGGACGAACCCATGTGCCAGCACTGACTGAACGGCGGCGTGTCGAAGATGAGGGCGTTGAACGAACTCGGTGCGCTGTGGCGCAGGGGCGAAGCAGAGCAGGTGATACGCTGCCGATGCTCCACGCAGAGCGGAAACCACCATCGCCATTCGCCGCCAGCACTCCTCAGTTTCCGGGATGGTGATTGAAGGATCACGCAAACGTTCGGCAGCGTGACGTTGAACTGCTTCGAGCGTGTGAATGTCGTGCCGGTATCGCAACCGCAGTGCCTTCTCGGCGGCACGAAAATCGAAGGCCGCTTGCTCACGACGTTCACGTTCTGCCTTCTGTTTGCGAAAGTCGGCTGACGACACACTCCCGCAAGATGATTCCCACGCGCCGAGCGACTTCGCGGCGGTCACGAAATCGACTCCATCGCGCTGCATGACGAAGTCGATCACGTCGCCGCCCTTCGCTCCGCAACTGAAGCAGCGGAACCCACCCGTCGCCAGGTTGACGCTCAACGATGGATGTCGATCAGGATGGTGGAACACGCATGTCGCTTTCGCCCATCCGCGTGACGGGCGTGAGAGTCGTGGCAGTTCTTTCGCGTAGAAAACCGCAGCAGGTAGAACGGCTTCACGACGAAAGAATCCCCGAGCAGGCATGTCAGCGAAGCAGACCTGCGGGTCGCTCTCGTCCCGCATGATCGGCACGGTGACGCAGGCGAGCTGGTCCGCGTGCACACCTGCGTCCGGCATGATGCGCGTCGGAGACAATTCAGCGAGCCTCCATCTGCGCGACCGCCACGGGAGCCACGACCCGCTGCCGCAGATTCTTCCTGCTGCCTGAATCGGTGCGTCCCTTCTTCGTCGGAGTGCTGTGCGACTTCGACTTGCGCGGTGAAGCTGGCAGGCCTTCGCGCTCGATGCGCTCCACCTCGGCGGCTGGAATCAAGCGCCGCGATCCGAAGGGCAAGGTCTTGATCAGACCCTTGTCAGCGAGCCGGGTGATCGTCCAACGGGACGAACCCCATCGCTGAGCGCATTCCTCTATTGCGAAAAACTTTCTCACTGCTGCGACGACCTCGACCACCCTGCACCTCCTGCTACAAACTGCTTCCTAACTGTGTAGCTGTCTGTATACAATAGCTGCATGTAGGAGGTAAAGACGACATGCTTACTACGCAGAAACGGCGAACTCATTTACTACCTGAGCGAGCCGAACAGATTTTGATGGAGTGGGCGAATCTCGGCGATGGTGTAGGGGTTGACAAGCTCTCCGAGCGAATCAAGGGCGCAACATGGTTGATGCTGGCCTTTTCTGAAACTTTTCAACTTAGCCGGCAAGCTCGCGCAGAACTTCTGCGGCTAGACGGAATCGAGGAACCGACCGATGAACAGTTGGACCAGTTGGACCTGCTGGACGCTCGACTCCTGCTGGTGGAACAGATCAGAGAACTGCTGCGTCGTGTTTGGCAATCGAACAGTCAGCGCGACCGCGAATGGCTGATCTTTGTAATACGTGCAATCCACGATCGCTTCCTGCACTCCTCTGGTTCGGCTGACAGCAAGGACACCTTCATCGGCACATTTCGTATCGAGACTGACCCGGCAACAGGCAAACCTGCAATGTACCAGGAGAAGTCGTTCGATCCGCTCACATCCCGACGAATGCATCGACAGCAGCGACTGAAAAATTACCTTCGACGGCAGAGCCAGCTACCAGAAGTCGAATTGACCTTCGATCTTGCAGCGGATGTTCATGCTCCGGAGATGAACACGTTCGAGTTGGTGCTGCACTACTTTCAGCGCAACGAGGATAGGGCACTAAGGTGCGCCAATCCTGAATGCCCCGCGCCGTTCTTCTTCTCGACAAGGCAAGGGCAACGATATTGCGGTACGGACTGCTCCGGGAAAGCGAAGCGAGAACAGAACCGAGAGTGGGCGCGCAGGAGCCGCAATGCGGCAAAAAAGCAATCACTGAAAAGGAGAGCCGAATGAGCAAACGCAAGAAAGACCGGCTGTACAAGCGAGGCAACATCTTCACGTTCAAGTACAAGGACCCCGACACCGGGAAGTGGCGCGAGAAGTTCACCGGAGCGCGCTCAAGGGACGAGGCGCTGGAATACCGCGACGACTTCTTGCGAGACCTCAAGGAACGCACGCTGCCAAGTGACAAGGCATCGTGGACGGTGGAGCAGGCTGCGACCCTATGGGTGAAGAACCATGCTCCACACTTGACCTCACGGAAAGCGCGGAGCAACGAGCAATCGTATCTTCGGCAACTGGTGAACCTGCTAGGGCAGAAGAAGCTGAAACACCTCACGCTGGACGACCTCAAGGCCTATCAACAGAAGCGCGGCCAGACGGTGCAGGCACGGCCAATCAACATCGAATTGGCGATACTGGTGAAGGTCTTGAAGGAGGAGAACCTTTGGCGTGGATCGCTGGAGGGCTTCAAACGTCTCCGTGAACCGAAAAGCGTCATTGGTCAGGCGCTGACTGTCGAGCAGTTGGGACAGTTGGAGTCAGTCGCCTGCACGAATGATGCGTGGCAGGTCGCTTATTATGCGGAGGCCCTTGCCAGCAACACTGGTCTGCGCGGCGGTGAAATTAAAAAGCTGCGACTCAGCAATCTCGATCTGGAAAAACGTCGTTTACAGATCGTGAGAAAGGGAACGAAGTCGGATGCTGGGGAGCGGCTGGTGCAGTTGAACCACGCAGCGACGATAGCAGCCTGCAAGCTGTATGTGAGGGCCGAATAGCTCGGGGCTTCCGATCCAGAACATTTTCTGCTCCCTGCGAACCTGTCGCGCCACACGAAGAAGCTCGATCCACTCGTCGGCAAGCTCGGCTTCGATGTCATGCGACACCAGCAATCGTGGGACACTGCGTGGAGAAGTCTGCGCAAAGCCGCAGCCGCAGCCGTCGAGAATGCTGCAAAGGAAGCTGGCCGCAAAATGACTATGCAGGAGCGCGAGAATGTTGATCGTTTCAAACGCCTGCGCTTTCACGACATGAGGCACAGCTTCATCACCCTTATGGCTGAACGCAACGTACCCCTTCCCGTGGTGCAGTCGATGGTTGGACACATGTCAGCCGAGATGACGCGCTACTACACGCAGATCAGTGAGCGCGCTCAGCGCGAGGCTGTGGAACTGTTGGACAAAAAGCCCCTGACTGGCGCGGTTTGTGGGGAAATGTGTGGGGAAACCCCTTCAGAGCCTCTACCTGAAACAGCTAAGCTGTTGAATTGATGGAGCGGGAGACCGGGATCGAACCGGCGACATCCAGCTTGGGAAGCTGGCGTTCTACCGCTGAACTACTCCCGCTCAGTCGGAAGACGAAACTAAGCTTACCACCGGCGGCAAGCCGTCTCAACTTCTCCGGCAAGCTTCCATACCAATCTCCCCACACGCCGGACAACACCTGGTGGCCCTCGAGCGATAGCCTATTCGAACTTCATTCCAAGCCTGAAGTATTTGTGGGGAGCCTCGCGAATGTTCTCTTTCAGTCGCTGCCTCGTCAACGGAGTGATGCCGATCACTGATAAATCAGAACCAATGCACTACGCTTCCCCTGTCTGCTTCTCCCACAAGAAGTTCCCACCGAAGGGAAGAACGTGTCTGTCTCCCGAAGCGAGTCACGATCGCTTGTGGCCTCATGGAATATTCCTTGGAGCGTTCAACATGACATATTCTCGATGCATCCTGATTGCCGTTCTAATCCTGATCATTGGTAGTGCCCGATCTGCCGCCCAGGACTGGAAAAAATTTGTTTCTACCGACGGATCTTTTTCGTTTCAATATCCGGCTGACTGGGGCGATGTGTTCGAAGGAGAAAACGGGCAGTTTGAGCTAAGATCGCCATCCGGCGCCGAGGTCATTTGGATCGGTGTCCGTCCTGCGGAAAACGGCAAGAGTCCATCGGAGTATGCCAATGCGCTCATGGCATTAATGCACTCCAAGAATCCGCAGCTGCGTGCTTCCATGCTGAAGGCAGACAATAATCAGGCGAACTTCGAGTTCTCCTACCAGGACTTCCTGGTGCCACTTCACCGCGGGAGCGCCATTGTTTTTAAGAAGAGAGATCATGTTGTCTTCCTTACTTACGACGTTTCCGCTAGTCAGTACAGTGCCCTTAGAACAGGTCGACTCATGTTTTTAATTCCCTTATCCGTCACGTTCGACGATGCTTCACCAGACCCTGCGTCATCGCTCATGCGTCAGTGGAGTACCGAGATTTCTGGTGGCATTTCTGCTCCTGGTTCGAGTGGGGCGTCCTTTGGCGACGGCTACACCTTCTACTCGGATGGCACATTTCGCTATGGGCTGATCGGCGGTCTTGGCGGCGTTGCCGTTGCGACAACCGAAACTGGAACGTTTGCCGTCGAAGGTAATGTCTTGACACTTCACGCCACTGCCGTCCGGTCGCAGTCTTCGGGTTCGAGTCACATCACCGTCGAACCGGAAAACGAAACTCGAAAATACAGATGGTATCTGGAAGACGAGAAAACACTCGTGTTGATCGATCCCGAAACAAAGGCGCGCGACAAGTTTCACGCCGTAATTAAGTGAAATGTCTGATGCTGTCCTCGTCGTAACTTGTGGGGAGGCGAATAATTGTCAGTCTTCAAACGGGGCTCTATCAACGCAGCGGGCGACTGTCGTTGAGTGCCGTCCAGCCGTTAAGCGACGAAGTTAGTCCTTCGTGAACCTGCGTACCCTTGGTGGTTCGTAGCCTCTAGTTGTTTCCATCGTGAAGACCATGCGGGTTTCGTGATCTAATACCGCAATTCTCTGCACGAAGGACCATTCATGCGCCAATCGAAGCTCGATTCGTCACGCCGCAAGTTTCTGAAGAATGCAGTTACGGCCAGCACTGTGGCTGCAGCCTTTCCGGCGCTGGGATCTGCCCACGAACTTTCTCGCTCCACAGCGCCCGTCGAGGCCGAAGTGAAGCCGTTTGAGCTCGACGAAATTACCATCGCCGAGTTACAGGATGGCATGAGGTCGGGCAAGTTCACGGCGCGCTCGCTCGTCGAAAAATATACGTCGCGAATCAACGAGACCGACAAACAGGGCCCCGCGGTCAATGCAGTCATCGAATTGAATCCCGATGCTGAGGCCATTGCCGATGCTCTGGATCAGGAACGCAAATCCAAGGGACCGCGCGGACCCCTGCACGGCATTCCGGTTCTGATTAAGGACAACATCGACACGGCCGACCGCATGATGACCACGGCCGGATCGCTTGCCCTTGTCGGTTCGAAGCCGCCGAAGGATTCTTTCGTGGCGCAGAAATTGCGCGCGGCTGGCGCACTGATTCTAGGCAAGACGAACCTGAGTGAGTGGGCGAACATCCGCTCCAGTCACTCCACCAGCGGATGGAGTGGGCGCGGCGGTCTCACCAGGAATCCGTACGCGCTCGACCGCAATGCGTGTGGGTCGAGTTCCGGTACGGGCGCGGGTATCTCCGCCAATCTCGCGGCTGCCGGGATCGGCACCGAAACGGATGGTTCAATTGTGTGTCCGTCGTCCTCCAACGGCCTCGCTGGGATCAAGCCGACAGTCGGATTGGTGAGTCGCAGTGGCATCATCCCAATCTCGCACAGCCAGGATGGTGCGGGCCCGATGTGCCGCACCGTGCGTGATGCCGCGATCGTCCTGGGAGCGCTCACAGGGGTCGATCCGGAAGACTCCGCTACCGCGGCGAGCGCTGGAAAAGCGCAGACAGACTATGCCCAATACTGTGATCCCGACGGATTAAAGGGTGCCCGCATCGGGATTGCGCGGAAGTATTTCGGCTTTCACGATGCGGTCGACGCGCTGATGGAAGAGGCGCTCGACGTAATGAAACGCCATGGCGCCACTCTGGTTGATCCTGCCGACATCGAGACTTTCGGCAAGTTCGATGATACGGAATTACTTGTGTTCCTGTACGAATTGAAAGCCGATCTGAGTGCCTATCTTGCGCGTCTGGGATCCAACGCTCCAGTACGTACCCTCAAAGACATCATTGACTTCAATAACCGTAATCGAGAAAAAGAAATGCCGTATTTTGGACAGGACTTATTCACCAAGGCAGAGGCGAAGGGCCCACTTACTGAAAAAGCTTATCTTGATGCGTTGACCAGGAATCATCAGTTGGCGCGCACTGAAGGCATCGATGCCCTCATGGACAAGCACAAACTGGACGCAATCGTTGCTCCTACGGGTGGGCCGGCCTGGCTTACCGATCTGGTGAACGGCGACCATGTGGCCGGCGGCAGTTCGAACGCGGCGGCGGTTGCGGGTTATCCCAATATCAATGTGACCGCCGGTTCTGTTTTCGGGCTGCCGGTAGGTATCTCCTTCTTCGGCCGCGCCTGGAGCGAGCCTACCCTTATTAAGCTAGCCTATGCCTTTGAGCAGGCTACTAAGGCGAGAAAAGTTCCCCGCTTTCTCGCGAGTGTAGCGACATAACTCGCTTGTTCCCTCCTGGATTTGCTAGACAGATTAGAAATTGACAATTTTGAAGTGTGATTACTGTGTGGGTGAGGTGTACCCATGTTAGGCTGTATCCATGAGGGGGTCTTAAATGACACACCTGAATAAGGCAGTAGCTTCTCTACAAAGTGAGTATTCTCGTCTTCAAGAGGAGATGGAGAGAGTAGGGAAGGCATTAGCTGCCCTTGGTAGCGGAAACGGAGCCAGGAGAGGGAAACGAATCCTGAGCAAAGAAGCCCGTGAGCGCATCGCTGAGGCGCAGAGGCAACGCTGGGCCAAAGTGCGGAAGGCCAAGCAAGGCAAGTAGTGATCATTTCGCAAGCGCCGCAGAGGGCCTTGTTCGCAGTGTATCTTCCTTTGTGCGAGTGAGGCCTGAGCGGGGCCAAGAATCCCCCCGGCTTGTTCCCTATCCAACATGTGTAGAGGCCGCCAAAGGCTGCATCAGTTGACGGATTGCTCGTCCTTTTTCCGATCATCGTTGCTGGCCGCGTGCCTGATCTCGGCCCAGATACTCGTGTGTCTCCCGGTTCTGTCCATCGCAGGAGACCGTTCGCTGCAGAAACTCGTAACGCCATCCACAATCATCGTCAAAGATGGACATCCGGTTACCTTCGCCATTCATGCCTTCATCGAGTTCGAGTCGCTGCACGACGCGTTCCCTTATATCGAATCCCAAACCGGGCGCTGGAGGGGTTCGAAGAAACTTGATGCTGGCTCGCGGCAGCGCTTGGGCCGCCAACTACTTCGAGAGGCGGTTGAAAGTCGCGTTGTGTCCATGACCGATGAGCGACCGCTCGAATTACTTATTACCCACACGAAGCAGGAACTGAACGATGCGCTCGCCCTTGTGAGGGAGCCGCTGCCGTCGGGCTACAACGATGCCTTCCTTGCGGTGCAGGAGAAGTGGAAACACTCCCTGAATTGCTGGAGCGCTTCATCTTCGATTCCCGGACGCGTACTCTCAAACTGGTATCCGATCGACGAAGGGATCGCACTTTACGGCGCGACCTATGATTCGACGGAGCATTTCTGGCAGGCCGTAAAGTACCACCCGGATATTACTGTCGCGCGGTTGAGGGTGTTGCTCGATTTTTTTCAGCAGCGGGATTGGAAACCTTGGCTGGCTCGCCTGGACGACGATCCGGATCTGTATCTGCCCAATGCCTATGCGGTGGAGTTCTTGCGTAACAATCTTGCACGCGAGCGGCTCCAATGGTTCCGTCAGGAGCTGGATCGGCAACAACTGCTCCCCGGCGACCGTGCCCGTCAGGTGCAGCAACGGTGGGGAAGTCCTTTCCGATTCAGCGCATTCGAAGAGAAAGTATTGTGGGGCGACTTAGCCGATCTTTTTCATCTCGTTTATGTCTTTTCTCTGCCAGAAGATCCAATAAGAAATCAGTTGGCAGACCGGCACTTCGACGGAGTCTATCTCGGCGACCGGAAGATAGGTTTCATCAGCCAGGAATTTCGCTCACAGATGCTTGAGATTTGGAAGATAAAGTACCTGCAAATGCCGCGTTTCCGCGAGGTGATTGCATCGATCCCCATGGAAATTCGCCTTGAGCACTTCCTCAACGATGGCGATTCCCCTGATATCCCGATTCCGGTGTACGTGGAGTATCTCAATCAGATCAGGCAGCTCGCCAGAGTGAAGGACTACTGAGAGTTCAATCCGCCGGGTTAAAGTGTTGATTCCTGTTTCTAAGTCCACCGGAACCATTTCAGTGCCAGGACAAATGAAACCCCGCCCCACAGAATCATGATCAGTATGCGCGGCCATTGATGCAGGAGGGGTGTGCCTTCCAGAATGCTGGCGCGCAGCGCGTCATTGAGCGCGGTTAGCGGCAACGCCTTGATCAGCGGATGAATCATGGCCGGGAATCGCTCGTACGAGAAGAAGACGCCCGAGAAGATCCACATCGGCATCATCACGAGGTTGATCAGGCCGCTGACACTCTCGATCTTCTGAGCGCGGCTCGCGGTCAGCAGTCCCACGCCTCCGAAGGTCAGCGAACCAATGCCTGCGATCAGCGCAATAGCCACGATTGATCCCAGCACGCGCATGTGAAAGAAGAGCACGCCGAACAGCAACAGTAAGCCAACCTCGATGATCATCAGGATCAGGCGGCTCGAAGCCAGTGCCATTAGAAAGTCGGTGCGGCGCATGGGCGTGCCCACGAAGCGCTTCAGCAGCTTGCGCTGCCGCATGTCCACCAGCGCGAATCCGATACCCCACATGCCGGAGTTCATCAGGTTCATGCCCAGCAAGCCGGGGATGAGGAAATCAATGTAGCGTGAACCGGGCTCGGAGGATGCGGCGGACGCGGTGGGCACGGTGTCTTTGCGACCGGCCGCAACCTGCAACGCATCGTCGACTTCCGCTTTGGCTAGCACGCTCTCGGGACGTGCGGGGTCGTAGCGGTAGATAACCGTTCCGTTGCTTCCCCGCTCAATAACAAGATCGAATTTGCCCAGGCGAAAGCCTTTGTGCGCCTCATCCTGGTTGAGCACCTGCACCTTGATCTGATCATGCTGCGGCGAGCGTGCCAGAAGATTCTGTGTTTCCTGCGATCCCGCTCCTTCTACGATGGCAACCGATGCCGCATTGCCCGGCTTGTTGCGGAAGGCGATGCCCAGTCCGAGCGCCAGCAAAAGCGGGAATACAAACACCCAGAACACCACCTCAGGCTCGCGCTTGAGTTCGAGCATCCGCGCCATCAGCAGGTGCGAGTAGCCGGACCACCGTCCGTTACGAGGCGGAGGCGTAACTTGCTCTGTACCAGTTCTAGTGGGAATTTCTTGGGCAACGCTCATATAGATACAGGTTTCTTGTTGAATAACCCTCTCTTGTCATCCTGAGCGGCGTTTTTTGCCGCGGAGGACCTATGCAATCTACTCTGTGCCACAGAGTGCAGAGTTCCTCGGCAAAGAGCGCGGCTCAGCATGCCACAAACCTTCGAAGGCGATCAAAGATCGATATGACGCCGCTCGTCAGCGTGCCTCCGGCTTCCACTTATTCAGAAACTCAATCAGCACTTCCGGCGTCAGTCCGCGTGCGTCTTCGAATTCACCATTCTTCTGGCTGACTACCAGCTTGCCATCGCTCTCGGCAACTGCCAGCGCCGGGACTCCCTTGTTCAGCGGTATCTGGTAGGCGTGCACGAGGTCGGAGTTCTTTTCTTCCTCCGGGCCAAGATCGATATGTATGACCTCGTAATTCGCCGCGAGGATAGGAGCCAAATCCGGGCGCTGGAAGGCAAGATCGAGTACGTGGCAATCGAAGCACCAGTTGGCCCCGAATACGAGCAGCAGACGCTTGTGCTCGCGCGCGGCCCTTTCTCCCCCCTCCTTGATTTCCGCGTGAGCGTCGACATTCGCCGGATAGATATCTTTCTTCATGTTGGCAGGCTGCGTCAGTTGCGGAGCATCTGTACGCTCCACGGAGATCAGGCGCCACCGGCCGCCAATCTGTTGCCACGATTGATCGTCCGTCAACGACGTACTGTTGCCGTCGCTGGAAACGACTTGGCAGCGGAAGATGAAACTGACGTGGCCATGGCGGGGTTCGTTGCGGACTACCTCCACCGTCATGCTACGCGGCTTCAGCGAGAGCCAGAAGTTGATGTCGGCTTCGGCTTCGCTTGCGACAGAGTTGATCTGTACCTTCGCAACCGGTTCGATGCTGTAAAACTCCCTCAGAGCAGCAGCATCGCCGGAGAGAACGGCTTTCTTCCATTGCTCAAATGGGGCGAAGGTGGGTACTGCTGTCTGTGCGACGACGAAGGTAGCCGCAAGAACCAATGCCGTCCATGCGAATTGAACTCTCTTGCTCAAACCAGAAGCTCCTTACTCGTCGCGCAAATGCCGGCCCGTAAGGTTCACGAACACGTCTTCCAGACTGGCTTGCCGCGTAGTCAGATGCTGCAATGTGCCACCTTGCTTGTCGATGGTTTCGAGCAGCGCTGGGATCGTCAGGTGCGGCTGTTTGACATTCAACGCGATCAATCCGTCGTCTTCGCGCACCGACTCGACACTCGGCAGGGCGCGCCACGCAGGCACCGCCGCGCCATCGTGGTTGCCGCTCACCGAGAACTCCACGACGTGATGCCCTCCCAGCCGGTTGATCAGATCGGCGGGAGTTCCTTCCGCGATGATTTGCCCGTGATCGACGATGGCCAGCCGGTCGCACAGGCGCTCGGCTTCGTCCATATAGTGTGTCGTGAGAAGAACCGTGCCTCCATTTTGCTGGAAGGCGCGAATGATGTCCCAAAGTTGCCGGCGACTCTGCGGATCCAGGCCCGTTGTCGGCTCATCGAGAAACAGTATCTTCGGGTTACAGACTAGAGCTGTAGCCACTGCAAGCCGCTGGCGCTGACCGCCGGAAAGCTTTCCGACCCAGGAGTCAGCCTTCTCCGTCAGCTGCAACTGCTCCATAACCTCTTCGGTGGGCCGCGGTTCCCGATAAAAGCTGGCGAACAGGTCGATGGTCTCGCGCACGGTCAACTTCTCCGACAGACGCGTTTCCTGCAGTGAGATGCCGAGCCATTCACGCATTTCCTGCTCGTTTTCATTCCAGGAATGCCCGAGGATGGAAACCTGCCCAGACGTCGGCTGCAGCAAGCCTTCGAGAATCTCGATCGTGGTTGTTTTGCCGGCTCCATTTGGGCCGAGCAGGCCGAAGCACTCCCCGACCTGGATTTCAAGGTTCAACCCACGCACCGCCTCGACTTTCCCGTCGTAGTTCTTGCGCAACTCGCGGCATTGGATCGCAACGGCCATGGGATGGAGTCCTGAGCGGGGGGGCAACCCACAATTTCAGTAACCGAGGTCGTCATTATACAAGCCGCAGATGGATTGTTTGTTTTGCGCATCGAACACACGCGCCATGGCTGCAAGGTTCGCGTTGATGTTGCTGATCCCCGCTAACGCACCATGAGACAAACCCAGTTGTAACGGTCCGCCGCCGCAGAAAAAGTGGATATGACTCCCGTTCGCGCGCCTTCTCCGTTGCTGGGCGCCTGGGGATCAGAAGTGTGCTTGTTGTGAGCCCACTCATGGGAATCAAGTTAGCCAGTGCGACGCCGCGCCGATCGCCGTTCGAGGTCTTCGGCGCCATCAGGCCTCCAGTCCAATAGACTTCCGACAAGACCCGACCGTCGGGCATTTTCGTAGTGCCTCCTCCGGCATGTCCGTGAAGCAAGTTCGAGTGATCCACCCCGAGTTCGTATACCTTGTCCATGAGATTGATGATTAGGCTGCCTTGGGTAATGTAGGCCACAAGATCCACATCAGACACCTCGCCGGCATGAGGGCCGATTCCCGTGTTCCAATGATAGGATTGTGGTTACAAGGCGCTGATTTCGCGGTACGGCTTCTGACATGAAAACAGATATGCCCAACGGTTTCACTATTGGCGGCGTCATAGCACAAATCAATCCCGAGGCCGTGTCGCCGGAGGCTCACCAACGGGCGATGGAGCACCTCTGCGAATCCTGCCAGCGTCCGCTGGGAGAACACTCCTTGGAGGAGTACATCAAGTGTTGTGGTAACAAAAGCAAGAAGTGACTTTTGGGGCTAAACCGCCTCGTGGAGTTCAGAAATTTTCGCGCGTCGCTGATTAACGCGGATCAGGTCAAAGTACCGTTTGAGCTGTTTACCGTCCGCCTGCCGAACCTCGCCGGGCACATCGACCTGAGGTGAGAGAAACAGCTGCAGAGCCTGCATGGTGGATTGAGCCTCCTTCGCAAAGTGGCGTCGGTGGACCGCGACGCTGCAGTGCCGAAAAGGGAACGGCAGTATACAAGGAGTAATTCTTCCCGCTTCTGGGATTTACCCCCCTTGCACTCCACCAGCTCTGCTAAGTGCCGCTGTTACTTTCGTTTCGTCAACATGACGCGAAATGGTGATCCCGGTCACAAAGTTCCGTGATGAGGGCCATTTGCCCTGCCGATAACTTGCATGAAGATGTGCTTGGAATAGGACGGCTGTGAGCGTCTTCCAGTTTTGGGAATCCGCGGCAGGGGTGAGGTAGGGAGGTTCCGATGGGCACTACGAATGTTCATGAGCCAGAGCTAAGAGAGGTCAAACCCGCGACACGTCCTTCGGCGGCCGTGCTGCCCAAGTCCGATATCGTCACCGGGGCGAAGTTTACGCCGAGGCCGATGTTCGCCGACAGCATCCTGGATTTTGACAGGCAGAAGAAGCGGCAGGCTTTTGCCACGACAACCTCCTTTGTTTTGAACTGCCTGGCGCTGGGCGTCATGCTGATCATGCCGCTGGTATTTACTGAGAGCTTGCCCAAAGCCCAGTTGCTTACATTTCTGGTAGCGCCTCCTCCCCCTCCTCCCCCACCCCCCCCGGCCGCCGAGCAGGTACAGAGAGTGGTACGGCAGATCCAGACCGACCTGCTCAACACCGGCCAGTTGCGGACCCCGTCGCGCATTCCGCAAAAGGTGCAGATGATTCATGAAGAGGAGGCGCCGCCCCCGATGCCGGCCACCGGCGCAGGAGTGATCGGTGGAATTGGAGGTGTTCCCGGTGGACAAATTGGAGGCGTGATCGGCAGCATCGTGAGCGCCACCGCGAACGCTTCAGTTCCGAAATTTGTGCCCCCAACCCCTCAGCGCGTACGCATATCGCAGGGCGTGACCAGGGGATTGTTGATTCAGAAGATCGAGCCGCAATATCCCCCGCTGGCGCGGGCGGCGCGCGTGCAGGGTGAAGTGGTTCTGAGCGCAGTCATCGACGCCAATGGCCAGATCACGAACCTCCAACTGGTCAGTGGACATCCCATGCTGGTTCCGTCCGCGATCTCAGCCGTCAAACAGTGGCGTTACAAACCCTATCTGCTCAACGGGCAGCCGGTTGAGGTGGAAACCACCATCACCGTGATCTTTTCCTTGTCGTCATGAGGCTAAGGTTCTTTCTGGGAGTGGCAGGAGTTTGAACATGGCTTCGGAATATACCTATCGCGTTTCGGCC
>Ga0335080_10002456_pt1 | contig 18481 bp, 18 predicted proteins | sample Lox_Sample_34_FD_206720 | JGI IMG/M metagenome (GOLD analysis project Ga0335080, IMG submission 206720) | Soil microbial communities from Loxahatchee National Wildlife Refuge, Florida, United States - Lox_Sample_3.4 | ecosystem: Environmental > Terrestrial > Soil > Wetlands | place: USA...
TCGTCAATTACGAGAAGCTGCCCGGCATCGGCTTTCTCGCGGGCTGGCGCGGCGCCGACGGCGACAAGCCGCTGCGAGGCGAGCCCAATCCGAAGCAGTGGGAGCGCTACATCGAGAACCAGTGCTACTTCGCGTACCGCTGGCCGGAGAACATGCGCTACTACCGCTACGCGAACAAGGACTACCTGGAGTTCGCCGAGAAGCACGCGCTGTTCGGCAATCCTCCCGTGCAGGTGATCCTGCAGATGTATTCCGAGCCGCTGCAGAAGTTCCGGCTCGCGGGGCAGGGCCTCTACGACGGACCTCAGCCGACCGCGCTCGTGGACTGTGAGCGCCTCGCGACCTACTTCGATCCGCTGCCTTTCTGGTACGCGCCTTTGGAGGGATCGCGCTCGCGCGGCAGCGCGGGCGCGCCGGCGCGCAGCATCGCCGAGGAATATCCGCTGCACGCGATCACCCAGCGACCGATGATGATGTACCACTCCTGGGACTCGCAGAACGCGTGGCTGCGGCAGATCCTGTCGGAAAACTTCCTCTACATGAACCGCGGGACCGCGGTCTCGCTCGGCCTCGCAGATCTCGACTGGGTGTGGGTCGAGTCCCACCACGGCCGCATCCGGTGCCGGCTCAAGACCATGGAGGGCGTCGAGGCGCACACCGTGTGGACCTGGAACGCGGTCGGCAAGCAGCCCGGCGCCTGGGGGCTCTCGGTCGACGCGCCGGAAGCGCAGGCCGGGTTCCTGCTCAACCATCTCATCTCGGAGCTGCTGCCCGCGGGCGCCGGCGACCAGCGTCGCCTCACCAACTCCGATCCCGTGACCGGCCAGGCCGCGTGGTTCGACCTGCGGGTTAGGGTCGCGAAATGCGCGCCGGGCGAGACCGGCATCTGGCCGACCTTCGACGCGGCGAAACCGCTGCCGGGCGATCGCGGCTATCGGCCGCGCGTCTGGCGCTATCACGCCTGAGCCCGATGAAGCTCGGGCTTGTCATCGATCTCGACACCTGCGTGGGCTGCCACGCCTGTGCGACCGCGTGCAAGGAATGGAACGCGTCGTCGAAGGTCTCCGGTGCGCTTTCCGACTACGAACCCTTCGGCGCGCATCCCTCCGGCGTATGGTTCAACCGCGTGCGCCACTTCGAAGTCGGCGAGTACCCGGAAAGCAAGACGGTGAACTTTCCGATGTCGTGCCTGCACTGCGCCGACGCGGCCTGCGTCACCGTCTGCCCGACCGGCGCGTCGTACAAGCGCGCCGACGGCATCGTGCTGGTCGACCAGGAAAAGTGCATGGGCTGCAACCTCTGCGCCTGGGCCTGTCCCTACGGCGCGCGCGAGCTCGACGAGGTTCCGGGCACGATGAAGAAGTGCACGCTGTGCGTGGATCGGATCTACGACGTGCTCCTGCCGCCGGAGGACCGGCAGCCTGCCTGCGTGCTCGCCTGCCCGACGCACGCCCGCATGTTCGGCGACTTCGACGATCCGGAGTCGGAGGTCTCCAAGGTGACCGCGGAGCGCGGCGGCTTCGCGCTGCTGCCGGAGCTCGGCTACGCGCCCGTAAATCGCTATCTTCCGCCGAGGCAGCCCGAGGCGGTCGTCGGCGCGGAGGAGACGAGGGCGCTGCTCGATCGCGGGCTCGCCAGCCTCGCGAGCCCGGCGATCCGGCGGTGAGCGCGCGCGGCGATCGGCGCGGCGCGCGATGAAGCCCGCCTTCAGCATCATCTTCTTCACCGTCGGATCGGGGGCCGGCCTCGGCCTGCTGGCCCTCGCCGCGCTGCTCGACCTCGCCCAGGCAGGCGGCGTCGCGTCACCGGCCTTGTGGCGAAGCGCGCTGTTGGGCCTCGTGCTCGTCGCGGCGGGGCTTGCGTCGTCGACGCTGCACCTTGCCAATCCGAGGAACGCGTGGCGCTCGCTCGCGCGCGTGCGCACCTCCTGGCTGTCGCGCGAAGCGGCGCTCTCGCTCGCGCTGTTCCCCGCTGCGGGCCTGTACATCGCGCTCGAGGCTCGAGGCGTCGCCGGTGCCGGCCGGATGCTGCTCGCCCTCCTGACGGTGCTCCTGTCCTGGGGCGTGCTCGTGTGCACGGCGATGATCTATGCGAGCCTCAAGCCCATCCGTCAATGGCATACGCTCTGGACTCCCGTGAACTACGTGCTGCTCGGGCACTGGTCGGGGGCGCTGCTGCTCGCGGCGACGGCCGGCGCGTACGGCGCAGCCCCGCCGTGGCTGCTGATGGCGGCCGGCGGACTCGGAGCGATCGCGCTCGCGGCCAAGCTCGCGTACTGGACCGCGGTCGGCCGCGGCGCGCCGACAACGCTCGCGCACGCGATCGGCGTGGACCGGGGTGTGCGCGGCCCCGGCGCTTCGCCTGCCGCGCAGGCGAGGCTGCTCGACGTGGGCCACTCGGGGGGCACGTTCCTCACCGGCGAGTTCCTCTTCGTGCTGGCGCGCCGCCACGCGACGCTCCTGCGGGCCGTCGCGCTCGTCTTCGGCTTCGCGCTGCCGCTCGCGCTGCTGATCGCCGGCCTGGCGGGGTGGCACGGCGTCCTAGCGCTGGCCGCCTGCTGTATGATGGGTTTGCTGGTCGAGCGCTGGCTCTTCTTCGCCGAGGCCAAACACACCGTCCGGCTCTTCCACGGCGACGCGCGCACATGAACGGTACCCTTTCGGTCGCGGTCTGGCGCGGCGGAGCCGACGGAGGCTACCGGACGTATTCGGTTCCCCGGCGCGAGTCGCAGACGGTTCTCGACGTCGTCACCTACATCCAGCGCCGGCTGGATCCAACGCTCGCCTATCGCTTCGCATGCCGCGTCGGGATGTGCGGATCGTGCGCGATGACGGTCAACGGCCTGCCGCGATGGACCTGCCGCACGCACGTCGCCGACGCGGCCCCCGACGACAGGCTGGAAGTCGGTCCGCTAGCGCACCTGCCGATCGTTCGCGATCTCGTCACCGACATGCGCAGCTTCTTCGACAAGTGGGCGCGCGCGCGGGGCGCGTTCAAGGGCACCGCGACGCGGCGCGACGATTTCGCGCGGGTCGAGCCGGGCTCGCCCGCGCGCCGGGCGGTGGACGCGGCGATCGAGTGCATCGGCTGCGGCGTGTGCTACGCGGCCTGCGACGTCGTCGCCTGGAATCCCGGCTACCTCGGGCCGGCGGCCCTCAACCGCGCCTGGACGCTGGTCAACGACTCGCGCGACGGTGCGCGGGCGCAGCGCCTGGCCGCAGTGGCCGGCGATGCCGGCTGTCACGCCTGTCATACCCTGGCGAGTTGCACCGAGCGCTGCCCCAAGCACCTGTCCCCGACGGCCGCGATCGCGGGGCTCAAGCGCGCGACCGCGGTCGGGCTGCTGCGGGGCGAGTGGTGAGCGCGCGCGCCGAGACCCGCCTCTGGCTGCTGCAGCGCACGAGCGCGGCGGCGCTCGCGGTCTGCGTCGCGGTGCACCTCGCTACGATCATCGGCGCGGTCCGCTCGGGCTTGAGCGCCGCGGCAATCCTCGGACGCACCAACGGCAGCCTCGGCTGGGCCGCGTTCTACGCGGCATTCGTGCTCGCCGTGTCGATTCACGCGCCCATCGGCCTGCGCGGCATCGCCGCCGAGTGGCTCGGCTGGCGCGGACGTGCCGCCGACGCCGTCTTTGCGCTCATCGGGATCGCGCTTCTCGCGCTCGGCGCGTATGCGATCGCGGCGGTGACCCGATGAGCGCGTCGCGCTGGCGCAATCGCGGCCATCCCGCGTACTGGGCGTTTCTCGTCCATCGCCTTTCCGGACTCGCGCTGGCGCTCTTTCTGCCGCTGCACTTCGTCGCGCTGGCGCGCGCTCTCCGGGGCGCGGCGGCCCTCGATGCGTTTCTCGCCTGGACGCGCTCGCCCTGGGTGGTGGCGAGCGAGATCGCGCTCGTGTTCGCGCTCGCCGCGCACCTGACCGGCGGGCTGAGGCTGCTCTTGGTCGAATTCGTCGGCTGGAAGAGCGAGGGACAGAAGGCGCTGCTCGCCGTCGCCGGCGGGGTCGCGGCCTTCTGCGCAATCGCTTTCGCGCTCAACGTGGTCTAGCTCGCCATGCGCATCGACGCCCGCACCATCGAGGAGGCCGCGAAGGAGCTCTACATCCGGGCGCTCAAGATCCTGCCCGACGACGTGAAGCGCGGCTTCGACGCGCTCGCCGCGCGCGAGAGCTCCGCGACGGCGAAGGACGTGCTGGGCACCATGATCACCAACATCGCCGTGGCCGAGCGCTCCGACAGCCTGCTGTGCCAGGATACCGGGATCCCGATCTACAATGTGACGATCGGCCGTGGCGTCGACTTCCGAGCCGAGGACGGGACGGCGCTGAAGGAGGCCATCCGCCGCGGCTGCGAGCGCGCGACGCGCGAGCATCCGCTGCGCTCGTCGATCGTCCATCCGCTGACGCGCCGGAACGAGCAGACTTCATGCGGGATCGGCGTGCCGGTGGTCCACCTGGACGTCGCGCAGGACGTCGACGGATTGCGCATCGAGATGATTCCCAAGGGGAGCGGCTCCGAGAACAACTCGTGGCTGCGCATGGCGCTGCCCGCCGAAGGCGTGGACGCCATCAAGGCCTTCGTCGTCGACTGCGTGCTCGACGCGGGAGGCCGAACCTGCCCGCCGACGATCGTCGGCGTGGGCGTGGGCGGCACCGCCGACCTGTGCGTGCACCTCGCCAAGCGGGCGGCGACGCGCGCGCTGGGCACGCACTGCGCCGACGCGCACGGCGCGAAGCTCGAGGACGAGCTTACGCAGGCCGTGAACATGCTCGGTATCGGGCCCCAGGGACTGGGCGGGGACGCCACGGCATTCGCGGTTCATGTCGAGCTCGCGGCCACGCACATTACGATGAACCCTGTCGCGGTGAACATGCAGTGTCATTCGGCACGGCGCGCGAGCGCGACGATCACGGCCGGCGGCGTGAGCTACGGCTTCTAGCGCGGGGAGCGAGCGCAATGTTCGACGACCGTCTGAAATTCCGCCCGCCCCCGACGACGGCGGCCTCGCCCGGATGAAGCAGCACGAGCTCGCGCCGCCGATCAGCGAAGCGCAGGCGCGCGCCCTGCGCGTCGGCGACACCGTCGTCCTGCAGGGGACGCTGTTCGGGATCCGCGACGCGACGCAGATCGCGCTCTTCGATCGCGGCCGCACGACCCGGTTCGACCTCTCGGGACACGCGCTTCTGCATACCGCGCCGAACGTCCGCAAGGTACCGGCATCGCCGGAGCACCCGACCGGGTATGCGCCGGTGTGCGTCGGCACGACGACTTCGGCGCGGATGGAGCGCTTCACGCGCCCGCTGATGGCGCAATGCGGCGCGCGGCTCATCGTCGGCAAGGGCGGGATGGGTTCGGCTTCGCTGGCCGCGTTCCGCGAGCTCGGCGGCGCGTACCTCGCGGTGATCGGCGGGACGGCGGCGCTGGAGACGGCGTGGATCGACGCGATCGAGGACGTCGATCTCGACGACCTGCATCCGGAGAGCCTCTGGCGATTCCGCGTGCACGACTTCGGCCCGCTGCGGGTGGCGATGGACAGCCACGGCGGCAGCATCTATGCGGCCGTCGACGCGCAGGCGCGAAGCAGGCGCGATCAGGTGCTGGCAGCGCTCGGCGTGAAGGCTCGCTAAAGAGCGTTACGCTCAACGGAGACATCATGGCGATGAGACTCGCGTACGCGATTCATTTCGTGGCGGACATGGACCGCGCGGTGGCGTTCTATCGCGACACGCTCGGGCTCCCGCTCAAGTTCGCCTCGCCCGAGTGGACCGAGTTCTCGACCGGTCCGACGACGCTGGCGCTGCATCCCGCGTCGAAGGAGAACCCGGCCGGCACGACGCATCTCGGGCTGCACGCCGACGACATCGCTGGCGCACACAAGGCTTTGACTGCGACGGGCGTGCGCTTCACGCGCGAGCCGGCGCCGCTCCACGGCATCACGCTGGCGGAGTTCGTCGACCCCGAAGGCGCGCGGGTCAGCCTGAGTGGCTGAGGGCTTGCGCCGGCTGCAGCGCGACGTCCTCATCCTCGGTGCGGGCGGGGCAGGGCTTTTCGCCGCGCTCCACGCCCACGCGGCCGACCCCGCGCTGTCGATCGCGGTCGCCGTCAAGGGACTGCTCGGCAAGTGCGGCTGCACGCGCATGGTCCAGGGCGGCTACAACGTCGCTCTCGCACCCGGCGATTCCGTCGAGCGGCATTTCATGGATACGATCGAGGGCGGCGCCTGGCTTCCCGATCAGGATCTCGCCTGGACGCTGGTGACCGGAGCGACCGAACGCATCCGCGAGCTCGAGAACGAGCTCGGCTGTTTCTTCGATCGCAATCCCGACGGGACGATTCACCAGAAGGCGTTCGCCGGACAGAGCTTCGATCGCACCGTGCACAAAGGCGATCTCACCGGCATCGAGATCATGAACCGGCTCTCCGAGCAGGTCTGGGCGCGGGACATCGAGCGGCTCGAGGAGCATCGCGCGCTCGCGCTCGTGAAGACCGCCGATGGATCGACTCTCGCGGGCGCGCTCCTCGTGGACATGCGGACCGGCGAATACCTTTTCGTCCAGGCGAAAGCGGTGCTGCTCGCGACCGGCGGCGGCCCGACGATGTACAAGTATCACACGCCGTCCGGAGACAAGAGCTGCGACGGCCTGGCGATGGCGCTCTCGGCCGGGCTGGGCCTGCGCGACATGGAGATGGTGCAATTCCATCCCACCGGGCTCCTCGCGGGCTCCGATACGCGCATGACCGGCACCGTGCTCGAGGAGGGGCTGCGCGGGGCCGGCGGCTACCTCCTCGACGGCGCCGGCGATCGGTTCATGCTGCGCTATCACCCGCGCGCCGAGCGCGCGACGCGGGACGTCGTGTCGCGCGCGATCGACGCCGAGATGCGCGCGGGCCGCACCTCGCCCAATGGCGGGGTGTTCCTCTCGATGGGGCACCTGGGTCCGGAGAACGTGCGCCGCCAGTTCAAGGGCATGGTCGAGCGCTGCGCGGATTGCGGCTTCGATCTCGCCGCGGGCAGGGTCGAGGTCGTCCCCACGGCGCACTACCTCATGGGCGGCGTGGAGTTCGGGGCCGACTGCAGGACCGAGCTCGCGGGACTCTTCGTCGCGGGCGAGGATTCGGGCGGCGTGCACGGGGCCAATCGCCTGGGCGGGAACGGTGTGGCCAATTCGACGGTCTTCGGCGGCATCGCCGGCGAGACGATCGCGCGCGCGATCGCGGGAGGCGGCTTCAGCGCGCCGGACGAGGCCGCGATCGAGGCCGCGATCGTCCATGCCGAGCGCCCGTTCCGGAACGCAGGCGAGGCAGACCTCGAGCGCATCCGCGAGAAGCTCTACGACACGATGTGGCGGGACGCCGGGATCGTGCGCAACGCGGGCAGCCTTGCGCGCTCCGCTGCGGCGCTGGACGCGCTTGCCGGTGCGCTCGAGAGCTATTCGCTGCCGGCCGCGGGCAGGCAACGCGCCTACAACCTCACCTGGCACGACTGGCTCAACCTGGGGAGCCTCGTCCGGGTCTCGCGGGCAATCGTGCGCGCGGCGCAGGCGCGGAAGAACTCGCGTGGCGCCCACTACCGCGACGACTTTCCGGAAACCGGCGAGCTCGCGACCTCCAGCTATACGCGCGTGCGCGAGCGTGCCGGTCAGCTCGACTGCGAAGCGATCCCGGTCCGCTTCACCCGCGTTCGGCCGGGCCAGTCGCTGCTGCGATAGGCGCATCCGGGCGAGCACGAGCACCGCCTTGCGCTTCCCGCGGCACGGCGCGGGACGGCGAGCGGCGGCAAGCCGATCCGACCCCCGCTCGGATCGGAAGCAGCTTGCGTAACTGCCTGATTCGAGAAAAGTTCGGTAGCGACGCGAGCGTCATTTGTCTGTAACACGGGGCGTCGAGAATCGGTCCGGTCAAAAGCCTATTTTCGACAGGACAAAATGAAAATCTCGAAGCTTCTCATCGTCGTTGCGGCGGCGATGCCCGTTGCGGCCGCAGCGGGCGACATCACCGGCGCGGGGGCGACCTTTCCGTATCCGATCTACTCCAAGTGGGCGGATGCCTACAAGACCAAGACCGGTGTCGGCATGAACTACCAGTCGATCGGCTCCGGCGGCGGCATCAAGCAGATCCAGTCGAAGACGGTCGATTTCGGCGCGTCCGACATGCCGCTCAAGCCCGAAGAGCTCGACAAATCGGGCCTGATGCAGTTTCCCGCGATCATCGGCGGCATCGTCCCGGTCGTGAACCTCGATGGCGTCGCGCCGGGAGCGCTCAAGTTCACCGGCTCGGTGCTGGCCGACATCTACCTGGGCAAGATCAAGTCCTGGGACGACAAGGCCATCATCGCGCTCAACCCGGGTCTCAGGCTCGCGGCCGAGCCGATCACGGTCGTTCGGCGCTCGGACGGATCGGGGACGACGTTCAATTTCACCGACTACCTCACGAAGGTGAGCCCCGAGTGGAAGGATAAGGTCGGCTCCAGCACCGCTGTGGCTTGGCCGGAGGGCGTCGGCGGCAAGGGCAACGAAGGCGTGTCGTCGTACGTGCAGCGGATCAAGGGATCGATCGGCTACGTCGAGTACGCGTACGCCAAGAAGAACAACATGACCTACGCGCTCGTCCAGAACAAGGACGGCCAGTACCCCAAGCCCGACAACGATACGTTCCAGGCGGCCGCGGCTTACGCCGACTGGAAGAACGCCCCGGGCTACTACCAGATCATCACCAACTCGCCGGGCAAGGATTCCTGGCCGATCGCGGCGACGAGCTTCATCCTCATGCACAAGACCCAGGACAAGCCCTCGAACGCCCAGGAAGTGCTGAAGTTCTTCGACTGGTCGTTCAAGAACGGCCAGAAGATGGCCGAGGAGCTGGACTACGTTCCGCTCCCCTCGGCGCTGATCGCACAGATCGAAGGCAGCTGGAAGAAGGAGATCAAGGACGGATCGGGCAAGCCGGTCTGGGACTAGGGCTCCAGCTCCATCGGTGCATTGATGCATCTCCCGGCCCCGGGCGCGGTTCCTCGGGGCCGGCGATCGCTCATCGGTTATCATGTCGACCACCGCCTCCTATAACCCGATCTTGACGTCCGCCGAGCGCGCAGACCTGACGCTGCGCGAACCCACCCCGCCCACGGGTTGGGCCGCTTCCAGTCGCTGGCAGGACGCGCTGTTCGAGAAGACGACGCGCGCTTTCGCGCTGCTGGTGCTGGCGCTGCTCGCGGCCATCATCGGTTCGCTCGTGTATGGGTCGATTCCAGCGCTCCAGGCCTTCGGCCCGAAGTTCTTCGTCACCAACGTCTGGAATCCCGTTACGCACCAGTTCGGGGCGCTGGCACCCATCTACGGCACGCTCGTCACCTCTGCGATCGCGCTGGCGATCGGCATCCCCGTCAGCTTCGGCATCGCGATCTTCCTCACCGAGATGTGTCCCCCGGTGCTGAAGCGCCCGCTGGGCACCGCGGTCGAGCTGCTGGCCGCGATTCCCAGCATCATCTACGGGATGTGGGGGCTGTTCGTGTTCGCTCCGTTTTTCGCCGACACCATCGAGCCCGCGCTCGCGTGGACGCTCGGCAGGCTCTGGCTCATCGGTCCGCTATTCCAGGGCGCGCCGAACGGCATCGGCATGCTGGCCGCGGGCTTCATCCTCTCGATCATGGTGATTCCGTTCATCGCCTCGGTGATGCGCGACGTGTTCGACATCGTGCCACCAATCCTGAAGGAGTCGGCCTACGGCATCGGCTGCACGACCTGGGAAGTTGTCTGGAACGTGGTCCTGCCGTATACGAAGGTCGGTGTCATCGGCGGGATCATGCTGGGATTGGGGCGCGCTCTCGGCGAGACCATGGCGGTGACGTTTGTGATCGGCAACGCCTACAAGATCAGCCCGTCGCTGTTCGAGGCGGGCAACTCCATCGCTTCGGCGCTCGCCAACGAGTTCAACGAGGCCGCCGATCCCGTGCATCTTTCGTCGCTGATCACGCTCGGGCTGGTGCTGTTCGTTCTCACGTTCATCGTTCTCGCGTGCTCGCGGCTGCTGTTGGCCCGGCTCGCTCGCCGCGAAGGCAGGCAGACCTGAGGGCCGGGGAAGAAATGTCGCAAACCGCTGGACTCTATCGCCGCCGGCTATGGCTCAACCGCTGGAACCTTGCCATGTCGCTCGCGACCATGGCGCTCGGCATGTTCTTCCTGCTCTGGATCCTGTGGGTGCTCTTCGCGCGTGGATTCGCTGCGCTTTCGCCCACGCTCGTGACGCAGATGACACCGCCGCCCGGAAGCAACGGCGGACTCGCCAACGCCATCTTCGGCAGCGTGGCCATGGTCGCGGTCGCGACCTTCATCAGCACGCCTATCGGCATCCTCGCGGGCATCTATCTCGCGGAGTTCGGCAAGCGCGCCTTCGTCGCGACGCTGGTGCGATTCATCAACGACATCCTGCTCTCCGCGCCGTCAATCGTCATCGGACTGTTCATCTACACGGTGGTGGTCGCTCGCGTGCAGCATTTCTCCGGCTGGGCCGGGTCGTTCGCCCTGGCGCTGCTGGCGATTCCGGTTGTCGTGCGGACGACCGAAAACATGCTGCGCCTCGTACCAAACAGCCTTCGTGAGGCAGCGATCGCGATGGGTGCGCCGATGTGGAAGGTGATCCTCATGGTGACGCTCAAGGCGGTCCGCGCGGGCGTGATCACCGGCGTGCTGCTGGCCGTGGCGCGCATCTCCGGCGAGACCGCGCCCCTGCTCTTCACCGCGCTCAACAATCAGTTCTGGAGCGCGGACATGAACGGGCCCATGGCCAACCTGCCGGTCGTGATCTTCCAGTTCGCGATGAGCCCCTTCGAGGAGTGGCAGCACTTGGCATGGGCCGGATCGCTCGTGATCACGCTCGCCGTTCTCGTACTTAATGTCGTCGCCCGCGTTTTTTTCCGCGAATCCGGGCGCAGATGAGCGCTTGACCCTCGACCTCGACGAAGCCATGAACCTCGACATCTTCGCTACTCGGCCGGCGATCGCGACCAGAATGGACAATGTGGAAAACGCGGCGGCGACCAAGATTGCCGTGAGGCATCTCGACTTCTATTACGGCGGGTTTCACGCGCTCAAGGACATCAACCTGGAGGTCGCCGACCGTCGCGTGACCGCGTTCATCGGCCCGTCGGGCTGCGGCAAGTCGACGCTCCTGCGCACGCTCAACCGCATGTACTCGCTGTACCCAGGGCAGCGCGCCGTGGGCGAGATCGCCTTCAATGGCCGCAACATTCTGGACGCGCGTGTCGACCTCAACCTGCTGAGGGCGAAGGTAGGGATGGTGTTTCAGAAGCCGACGCCCTTTCCCATGTCGATCTACGACAACATCGCCTTCGGCGTGCGGCTCTACGAGCGCCTGAGCCCGCGGGCGATGGACGAGCGGGTGGAATGGGCGCTCACCAAGGCGGCGATGTGGGACGAGGCCAAGGACAAGTTGAAGCAGAGCGGAATGGCGCTCTCGGGCGGCCAGCAGCAGCGCCTGTGCATCGCCCGGGCCGTATCCGTCAAGCCCGAAGTGCTGCTCCTCGACGAGCCGACTTCCGCGCTCGACCCGATCTCCACGGCGAAGATCGAGGAGCTCATCAGCGAGCTCAAGGCGGATTACACCATCGCCATCGTGACCCATAATATGCAGCAGGCCGCGCGCGTGTCCGACTTCACCGCCTACATGTACCTGGGCGAGCTGATCGAATTCGGTGTGACCGACGAGCTGTTCCTCCGGCCGCGGCGGAAGGAAACGGAGGATTACATCACCGGCCGCTTCGGTTGACCGGTCCGGGAGCGAGCAAAGTGAACGAGCATACGAGCAAGCAGTTCGACGTCGAGATGGAGGCCATCCGCTCGGGCGTGCTGGCGATGGGTGGCCTGGTCGAGACCCAGTTCCGCCGCGCCGTCGAGGCGTTGCGCCTGCCCGGCAACGTCGACGCCGTCTCGCTGGTCGCCAACGACGAGCAGTCGATCAACCGGATGCAGATGGACATCGACCAGCAGTGCAGCCAGATCATCGCCAAGCGCCAGCCGGCGGCGATCGACCTGCGGATGATCCTGACGGTGGTCAAGATCGTCAACGAGCTGGAGCGCATCGGCGACGAGATCAAGAAGATCGCCTACAAGGCGCAGCAGATGCAGAGGCCGGAGCGCTTGACCTCGGTGCGTCTGCACGACGTCACCCGGGCGGCGAGCATGGCGGAGGAGAACCTGCAGCTCGCGCTCGACGCCTTCGCGCGGCTCGACGTGAATGCCGCGGCGGACGTGATCAGCCGGGACGAGGCGATCGACGCGGCGTTTCTCGCCAACCTGAGGCAGCTCATCAGCTACATGATGGAGGACCCGCGCACGATTTCGCCCGCGCTCGAGATCGTGTTCATCGCCAAGTCGATCGAGCGCATCGGCGACCATGCCAAGAACATCGCGGAGGACGTCGTGCACGTGGTCAAGGGCAAGGACGTGCGCCATGCGACCGCGGAGCAGATCCGCGCCGAGGTCGCGGAGTAGAGCGGAGCGGCCGTGGCGATGATGCCCTCCATCCTAGTGGTCGAAGACGAGCCGGCGATCCAGGAGCTGCTGCGCGTCAACCTCGAGGACGCGGGCTTCGCCGTGCGGACCGTGGCCGATGCGGAAGGCGCCGTAACGCAGATCAAGCGCGCGCTGCCGGACCTGATGCTGCTCGATTGGATGCTGCCGGGCCAATCGGGGCTCGCGCTCGCGCGGAACCTGCGGGCGGAGGCCCGAACCAGGGACCTGCCGATCATCATGGTCACCGCGCGCGCCGAGGAAGCCGACCGCGTCGCGGGGCTCGAAGCCTGGGTCGACGACTACGTCACGAAGCCGTTCAGCCCGCGCGAGCTCAAGGCCCGGATCAAGGCGGTGCTGCGGCGGCGGGCGCCGCAGGCCGCGCAGGAGACGCTCGTGGTCGGGCCGCTCAAGCTTGATCCGGCGACGCATCGCGCCACGGCCAACGACGCGCCCATCCACCTCGGGCCCACCGAGTTCCGTCTGCTCAAGTTCCTGATGGCGAGGCCCGAGCGCGTGCACAGCCGCGGCCAGCTTCTCGACCAGGTCTGGGGCGATCACGTCTACATCGAGGAACGCACGGTCGACGTCCACATCCGCCGGCTGCGGCTCGCGCTCGAGCCGTCGCGCTGCTCGCATATGATCGAGACGGTCCGCGGCGGAGGCTACCGCCTCGCGGCCCCCCGCTAGCGACGCGTCCGGACGGTCGCTTCGTTGAGCCCGATCTGGCGCCGCGGTCTCATCGCTCCGCTCGCGGCGGTCCTGCTCGCCCTGCTGGTCTGGCCGCTCGCGGGCGGCACCGCGGCGCTGGCGGTGCTTGCAGCCGGCGCGCTCGCGATCGCGCTCTGGCACCTCGCGCAGCTCGACGCGCTGACCCGCTGGGGCGGAGGTGCGCTCGAGGACCCGGTCCCGGAGGGCCGCGGCACCTGGGCGCTCGCCTACGGCGCCCTTTATCGCCGCGTGCGGCTGCGCTCTGCGAGACAGCGCGACCTGCGCCTCGCGCTGGATCGCTTCGTGAGCGGCGCCGAGGCCTTGCCCGAGGGGGTGGTGGTGCTCGACGGCGCGAACCGCATCCAGTGGGCCAACCCCCGGGCGCAGACCCATCTCGGCGTCGAGCTTCGCCACGACGCGGGCGCGCCGATCGTGAACATCGTGCGCCAGCCGGCGTTCCTGCAGTACCTCGCGACGGGAGACTTCAGCGAGCCGGTCGTGATCGAATCGCAGCGCGAGGCGGGCATGACGCTGTCGATCCAGGTCGTGCCCTTCGGCGTGGAGGAGAAGCTCCTCATGAGCCGCGACATCACTCGGCTCGAAGCCGTAGCCAAGCTCCGGCGCGACTTCATCGCCGACGTATCGCACGAGCTCAAGACGCCGCTCACCGTGCTCACCGGCTTCCTGGAGACGATCGCGGACCTGAAGCTCGAGGCGAAGCAGCGCCAGCGCTACCTCGCGCTCATGACCGAGCAGGCGCAGAACATGCAGCGGCTTATCGATGACCTGCTCACGCTCTCGGCGCTGGAAAGCGAGCACAGCGTCCCCCAGGAAGCGGAATTCGCCATCGTGCCGCTTCTGCTCGAGCTGTCGTCGGACGCGAAGGCGCTGTCGGGCGGACGTCACGACGTCGAGCTGGACATCCAGCAGGCGGCCAACGTCGTCGGAAGCCGCGACGAGCTCAAGAGCGCCTTCGGGAACCTGGTGAGCAACGCGGTGCGCTACACCCCCGACGGCGGACGCATCAGCCTCGCCTGGCGCGTAACCTCCACCGGCGGCGAGTTCAGCGTCGCCGACACCGGCATCGGGATCGCCGCCGAGCACATCCCCCGCCTCACCGAGCGCTTCTATCGCGTGGACCGGAGCCGGTCGCGCGCCACCGGCGGGACCGGTCTCGGGCTGGCGATCGTCAAGCACGTGCTCATCCGCCACCAGGCCGAGCTCGAGATCGAGAGCGCGCCGGCGCAAGGGAGCCGGTTCATCGTCCGTTTCCCTGCGAACCGGCTACGGGTGGTGACCGAGACCGCCCACTCGGCGTCGGACAGCCGGGTCACGCCGCGTTGACCGGCGCCACAGCGCCGCGTCGAACGCGGCGAGTCAGTGCGTCACGAACTTGGTGACGCACTAACTACCAGTAGCTCATCGCCGCGCCGAGCAGGCTTTTGAGATCCTCGCGCGACACGTCCTTCGGCGCGTTGCGGATCACGCGCCACTGCGGCTCGGCGCCGGCCGCCAGCGCTCCGACGTCCTCCGCGGCGAAGCCCAGCGCGGAAAGCCCGTTGGGGACCTTCGCCGCGCGCATGAGCTCGATCACGCGTCCGGCCAGCGCTTCGCCCGCTTCGCCGGGATCTCCCGGCCGGACGTCGGCCTCGGCGCCGAGCGCGCGCGCCGCGTGAGCGTGGCGCTCCGGCGAGCAGACGGCCGTGTAGCGCCATACCGACGGATTGTTGAGCACGACCGCCATCCCGTGCGGCACCAGCGTCTTGCCCTCCGGATATCCGGGCAGCCGGAAATCCTTCACGAGCCCCGAGACCGCGTACGACAACCCGTGGGGCAGGTGGCAGCCAGCCGCGTTGAAAGCGATCCCGGCCAGCATCGCCGCGTACATCATTTCCATCCGCGCCTCGCGATCGTTCGGGTCCTCGATCGCACGGACGAGATAGCGGCCCACGCCCTTGAGGGCTTCGGTCGCGAGGCCGTCGGAGAACGGGTTGGCGCCCTGCGACACCGGGCGGCTCGCCCCCCGCGCGGGATTAAGCCGGCGTGGCCACGGTCGCGCGGTCAGCGATTCCAGCGCGTGGCTCATGCAATCGAAGCCGCTGGCCGCGACGACGTTGCGCGGCAGCGTGGCGGTGACCGTCGGATCGATCAGCGCCAGGGTCGGGATCATGCGCCGCGAGATGATGCCGGTCTTGGCGTTGATGTCGGTGAGATTGAAGATCGCGATCCCGGTGGTCTCCGACCCCGTGCCGGAGGTCGTGGGGCAGGCGATGTGAGGCTTCAGCGGACCGGGGACCTTCTGGCCGCCGCCGATCGGCGCGTTGACGTAGCTCATGAACTCCGCCGGATGCGTGGCATAGAGGTTGGCGGCCTTGCACGTGTCCATGACCGATCCGCCGCCGACGGATACGTAGCCGTCGAAGACTCCGTCCTTTGCGAAATGCGCCGCAGCCTGGAACGAGGCCGTCGTAGGCTCGATGACGACCTCGTCGTAGAGCGTCGTGTCCACGCCCGCCGCGTCCAGGGAGGCTTTCACCGTCGCCACCGGTCGGGAATCGCGAAGGCTCGCGTCGGTGAAGAGCGCCACGCGCCGCAAACCGAGCTCGCGCGCCTGCTCGCCCGCCTCGGCGAGGCATCCGTCGCCGAAAGTGAACGTCGGCATGCCGACGGTGAACGCTCGGTCGCTGTCCTCGTGCAACGCGAAGTCGGCATGGCAGCAGGGCATGAGTTCATCCTTTCGAGCGAAGGCTCGGCACAGGCTGGGGCGGGGCGGCCGGACGCGCGGACGACCGGTCGCCTCCCAGGGCGGGGCGCGCGCCGGGCATCATCGGTCCGCGAGGATCATGTCGGCGGCCTTCTCGGCGATCATGACCACGGGAACGTTGGTATTGCCCGAGACCAGCGTGGGCATCACGCTGCAATCGACGACCCGCAGCGCCTCGATCTCGTGGACCCGCAGCCGGCTGTCGACCACGGCCATCGGGTCGCGCCCGCGATCGCCCATCCTGCAGGTCCCGCTGGGGTGGAAGATCGTGCCCCCGGTATTGCGGGCGAATTCGAGCAGCGCCTCGTCGGAGTCCGCCTCCGGCCCGGGCCGGTACTCGCGCTTCACATAGGGCGACAGGGTGCGGGTCGCGGCCAGGCGCCGCGCGAGGCGGATGCCCGCGACGAGGGTCGCCCGGTCGCGGGCCGTCGAGAGGTAGTTCGGCTGCATGGCCGGCGGCTGGAGCGGGTCGGACGACTTGATGCGCACGCTGCCGCGCGATTCCGGCCGGAGCTGGCACACGGAAAAGGTGAAGCCCGAGAAGCGGTGCGTCGGCGAGCCCGCCATGTCCGAGGACAGCGTCGCGACGTGGAACTGCACGTCCGGCGTGGCCGAGGAGGGATCGGCGCGGGCGAAGATACCGCCCTGGTTGATGCCGATCGCCATCGGGCCGCCTCGCGTGAAGACGTAGTCCAGCCCGATCTTCAGGGTACCCCACCAGGTCTTCAAGTCGTCGTTGGTCGTGATCGGGCGCGTGCACTCGAACAGCACCCGGGCCTGGAGATGATCCTGGAGATTTTCGCCGACGCCCGGCAGCTCGCGCACGATCGGCACGCCGTGCGTTTCGAGGAGCGAACGCGGGCCGACGCCGGAGAGCTGAAGCAGCTGCGGACTCTGCAGCGCGCCGGCGCACACCAGCACTTCGCGTGCCGCATGCGCGACGACGTCTCCACCACGGCTCCGATACGCGACGCCGATGGCGCGCCCGCCCCCGAAGAGGACCTTCGTGGCGAGAGACTCGGTCTCCACCCGGAGATTGCGCCGGCCGCGGGCCGGGACGAGGTAGGCGTCGGCGGTGCTGCACCTCCGCCCGTTGCGGGTCGTCAGATGGTAATAGCCCGCGCCTTCCTGGCGGACGCCGTCGAAGTCGTCGTTGCGCGGGATGCCGAGCTCCGTGCAGGCGGCGATGACCGCTTCGATCAACTCGTGCCGCCTGCGGATGGGCGAGCGCCACAAAGGCCCGTCCGTCCCGTGCCAGGCGGGATCGCCGCCGGTTGCATGCTCCAGGCGCTTGAAATAGGGAAGCAGGTCGGCGTATCCCCAGCCCTCGTTGCCTGCGGCAGCCCAGCGGTCGTAGTCCTCGCGCTGGCCCCGGACCGAGATGAGGCCGTTGATCGAGCTCGATCCGCCCAGCGTCTTGCCGCGCGGCCAGTAGATCTTCCTCCCGTTCATCCCCGACTCGGGCTCGGTGTAGAAGCACCAGTTGACGCGCGGGTTGAACATCGTCTTTGCGTATCCGATCGGGATGTGGATCCACGGATAGCTGTCGCGCGGTCCGGCCTCGAGCAGGAGCACGGTGCGGGTCCGGGCGGAGAGGCGGTTGGCCAGGACGCAGCCGGCGGAGCCTGCGCCGACGACGATGTAGTCGTAGGTCATGGCGGCCATCGATGGACCGAGAGGAGGCTGCGCCGGGCGGAAAAAGCTGCGAAAAGCGGCCAGTTTAGCCGACGGCGCGAGCGGCAACGCCCGGAGAGGGCATTTTCCGCGTTCTTATGCCCCCTAATTTGACGCCGCGGTATGGAAATTGCTAAACTGTGCGGTTTCGTCGGAGGGGTTCCCGAGCGGTCAAAGGGAGCAGACTGTAAATCTGCCGGCTCTGCCTTCGAAGGTTCGAATCCTTCCCCCTCCACCACTCGGGAAAAAGCACGACGAGGATCGAAAGGCGCGGTTGCAGCGCTCGGGCGGTCGGCCGCTCGCGAGCGCTTGGCGGCGGAAGTCAGCAAGAGCAGCCAGGGAACTGAAGGCGGGTGTAGCTCAATGGTAGAGCAGAAGCCTTCCAAGCTTACGACGAGGGTTCGATTCCCTTCACCCGCTCCAGGAGCAACGAAGGGCCCAGCGGAACTCGAGGGCGCAGCAACGAAAGGCGGAAGACCCGGAGGCGGTGCCGGAACGAGCTCGGCCCATGTAGCTCAGTGGTAGAGCACTCCCTTGGTAAGGGAGAGGTCGCGCGTTCAATCCGCGCCATGGGCACCAGGAAAGCAGCGCGCGAAAGTACACCCCGGCTTTCGCGCGATTGAGTCGGACCCGAACCGGTGGCTCGGTTGGCAACTCAGTTGCCAACCGAGCCATGCGATTCGGGCGGTCAAATACTAGGAAGAGAGATGCACCATGGCCAAGGGCAAATTTGAGCGGGTGAAGCCGCACGTGAACGTAGGCACGATTGGGCACGTGGATCACGGGAAGACGACGCTGACGGCGGCGATG
>Ga0335080_10002457_pt1 | contig 18473 bp, 10 predicted proteins | sample Lox_Sample_34_FD_206720 | JGI IMG/M metagenome (GOLD analysis project Ga0335080, IMG submission 206720) | Soil microbial communities from Loxahatchee National Wildlife Refuge, Florida, United States - Lox_Sample_3.4 | ecosystem: Environmental > Terrestrial > Soil > Wetlands | place: USA...
CGTGGGACAGTTCCTGGCGTTCTGGGCCGAGCAGATCGAGCGCGAGCTCGGAGTCACGCCCGAAGTCGCGGCCGCGCTCGCCGCGGCGAAGACGTCGGCGGTCGACGCGTGCGCGCGTGCGGCGCGCCGCCGCAAGCTGCCGCGCGCGCAGGTCGAGTCACTGTGCGTCGACTTCGCGCTCGGCGGGCTCTTGCGCGCCGCGAGCGCCTAGCGCTTGGCCTCGCGCGCCTTCTGCGCGAACGCCTCGCGCACGAACTCCGCCTGCTCCTCTTCGTGCAGGCGGTACGAGCCGGTCGCGGGGCTCGCCGACTCGCGCCGGCCCACGTAGCGCACGCTCTTCTCGGCGGGCAGAACGCGGCGCAGGCGCTCGGCCACGAACTGCCACGCGCCCATGTTCCACGGCTCTTCCTGCACCCACGCGATCTCGCTCGCCGAGTAGCGCGCGAGCACCGCAGCCAGGTCCTCGAACGGGAACGGGTGGATCTGCTCGAGCCGCACGATCGCCACGTCTTCGAAGCCCGAGTCCTCGCGCGCCTCGAGCAGCGTGTAGTAGACCTTGCCGGTGCAAACGAGCACGCGGCGCGTATTCGCCGGCGAGCGCGGGGCGCCGGGCGCGAACGCCGGATCGTCGAGCACCTCGCGAAACTCGCCGCGGGTGAGCTCGTCGGTCGTCGACACGCACTTCGGATGGCGCAGCAGGCTCTTCGGCGACATCACCACGAGCGGCTTGCGGAAGTTGCGGCGGATCTGGCGGCGCAGCGCGTGGAAGTACTGCGCGGGCGTCGTCAGGTTCACGACCTGCAGGTTGTCCTCGGCGCACAGCTGCAGGAAGCGCTCGAGCCGCGCGCTCGAGTGCTCGGGTCCCTTGCCCTCGTAGCCGTGCGGCAGGAGCAGCACGAGCCCCGACGAGCGGCTCCACTTCTTTTCGCCGCTCGCGATGAACTGATCGATGATGACCTGTGCGCTGTTCGCGAAGTCGCCGAACTGCGCCTCCCACAGCGCGAGGCGGTTGGGGTCGACGGTCGAGTAGCCGTACTCGAAGCCGAGTACGGCGGCTTCCGACAGCAGCGAGTTCGCGATCGTGAAGTGCGCGCCGCCGGTGCCGAGCTTGTCGAGCGACACGTAGCGCGCGCCGTTCTCCACGTCGTGCAGCACGGCGTGGCGGTGGCCGAACGTGCCGCGCTCGCAGTCCTGGCCGGTCATGCGCACGGGAATTCCCTCGGCGAGCAGCGTGCCGAAGGCCAGCGCTTCGCCGGTGCCCCAGTCCATGGGCTCGTTCTCGCGCACCGACTTCGCGCGCTGCTCGAGGATGCGCCGGAGCTTCGGGTGCACGCTGAAGCCCGGCGGCACCTCGACGAGCGCGCGCGACACGGCGTCGAGCGCCTCGCGCGTGACGGCCGTCTTGCCGTCGGCGTGCTCGGGACTCGCCAGGCCCTCCCACAGGCCGTGGTAGCCCTCGGCGCCGGCGAGCCGCGTGTGCGTGGTGCTCTCGTCGAGCGCCTGCTCGAGGCGGCGCTTCTGCTGCTCCTCCAGCTTCGCCAGCGCGGCCTGGTCGAGCGCGTGCTCGGCCAACAGCCGATCGGTGTAGAGCTCCGCGACGCGGGGGTGCGCAGCGATCTGCTTGTACAGGAGCGGCTGCGTGTAGGTCGGGTCGTCGGCCTCGTTGTGGCCATGCCGGCGATAGCAGACCAGGTGGACGATGACGTCTTCCTTGAACTGCTGGCGGAAGGCGATCGCGAGCTTCGCCGCGTGCACGCACGCCTCGGGATCGTCCGCGTTCACGTGGAAGATGGGCGCCTGGATGTTCTTCGCCGTGTCGCTCGGGTACTGCGTGAAGCGGCCGTCCATCGGATCCGTCGTGAAGCCGATCTGGTTGTCGAGGATCACGTGCACCGTGCCGCCCGTTCGGTACGTCGACAGCTCGGAGAGCGCGAGCGTCTCGTACACCACGCCCTGGCCCGTGAACGCGGCGTCGCCGTGGATCTGCAGCGGCACGACCTGCGTGCCGGTGGCGTCGCCGCGCCGCTGCTGCTTCGCCGCGACCACGCCTTCGGCCACCGGATTGATCCACTCCAAGTGACTCGGGTTCGGGCACAGGGACAGGTGAATCGACCTACCGGCGCGCGTGCGGCGGTCCGCGGAGTAGCCGCGGTGGTACTTCACGTCGCCTGCGCCCTGCGCGTTCGCGGGCATGAGCGTGGTCTGGAACTCGGACATGATCGCGCGGTACGGCATCTCCATCGCGTGCGCCATCAGGTTGAGGCGCCCGCGGTGCGCCATGGCGATCACGACTTCTTCGGCGCCGAGCTCGGACGCGCCCTCGATGAGCGTGTCCATGATCGGGATGAGCGACTCGCCGCCTTCGAGCGAGAAGCGGTACACGCCGAGGAAACGCTTGTGGAGGAACTCCTCGAAGCGCTCCGCGGAGATGAGCTGCGTGAGCGTGCGCAGGCGCTCTTCGTTCGACAGCGCGGGGCGGTTCTCGAACGGCTCCATGCGCTCGATCAGCCAGTCGCGCCGCTCCTTGTCGCGGATCTCCATGAACTCCGCGGCGAACGTGCCCGAGTAGGTGCGCCGCAAGCTGTCGATCAGCTCGGCGAGCGTGCCTTCGCTGCCGCCGCGGTAGTTGCCGAACGAGATGCGCCGCTTGGCGTCCCAGCCGCCTAGCCCGAACACGGCGGGCTCGAGCAGCGGGTGCGTGTCGCGCGAGCTGCCGAGCGGGTCGAGCTTCGCGAGCATGTGCCCCTGGCTGCGGTACGCGTCCACGAGTCCGACGATGCCGACCGCGGGGTCGGCCGCGGCGCCGCTGGCGAGTGCGGACACCGGAGTCGCACCGTTCGTCCTGGCCGCGCGGACCGGGCTCCGCTCGCCGCCCTGGAGCCGAGCGAAGAGCCGCTGCCATTCCTCGGGAACCGAGTCGCGCCCGAGCACGTAGTCCTCGTACAGCGCCTCGACCCAAGCGCCGTTCTCGCCAGAGAACAGCCCGGCCAGCTCCTCGTACACCAATGCCTCCAGACGAAACGATCGTCGCACGGGGCGGGCGGTCAAGACTAGCTGCTCCGACGACGGTCTTCGATGCTTCTCTTCGACGTGGAACCCGGCGGTTTGAAGCGGGTTTCTCGTCGGCTACGATGCGGCGCCATGCGCTTCCAGACGTTGCCGGGCTTCCGCGACTTCTTCCCCGCGGACCTCGCGGTGCGCCGCTGGATCGAGTCGGCGTGGCACAAGGCCGCGCGCAACGCCGGCTTCGAGGAGATCGACGGCCCCGTCCTCGAAGCGCTCGAGCTCTTCACCGCGAAGTCGGGCGCCGAGATCGCCGGACAGCTCTACGCGTTCACCGACAAGGGCGGGCGCGAGGTGGCGCTGCGCCCGGAGATGACGCCGACGCTCGCGCGCATGGTCGCGGCGCGCGGAGCGGGCCTGCCCAAGCCCATCAAGTGGTACTCGGTGCCCGAGTTCTACCGCTACGAGAAGCCGCAGCGCGGCCGGCTGCGCGCGTTCTTCCAGTGGAACGTCGACGTGATCGGCAGCGACGAGCCGGCCGCGGACGCCGAGGCGATCGCGTGCGCGTGCGACGCGCTGCGCCTCCTGGGCCTGGAGCGCGACGACGTGGTGGTGCGCATCAACGACCGCCGCTTCGTCGCGCGCGAGCTCGCCGGGCTCGACGTCGCGGAAGCCGACCAGGCGGACGTGCTCGGCCTCGTCGACAAGCTCGAGCGCGACAAGAGCGCGGCGACGAAGCTCGACGACAAGCTCGGCGCCAGGCGCGCCGACGCGCTGCGCGCGCTGTGCGACGCGTACCCGCTCCAGCGCGCGCCCGAGCTCGAGAGCGTGCTCAATGCAGCGCGCGACCTCGGCGTCGAGTGCGAGCTGCAGCCCGACTTCCGCATCGTGCGCGGGCTGGCGTACTACACGGGACCCGTGTGGGAGATCTTCGCGCGCGGGCCGGTGCTGCGCGCCGTCGCGGGCGGCGGCCGCTACGACAAGCTGATCGCTGCGCTGGGCGGGCCCGAGTTGCCCGCGCTCGGCTTCGGCATGGGCGACGTCGTGCTCGGGGAGCTGCTCGCCGAGAAGCAGCTCGTGCCGCCTACACGCCGGCGTGTAGAGGTCGCCGTCGTCGCCGTCACGCCGGAGCTCGCGGGTCAGGCGCGCCGGCTGGTGGCGCAGCTGCGCTCGCACGGCTTCGCCGCCGAGGCGCCGTACGGCGCGCCGAAGCTCGTGAAGGCGCTGCGCGCCGCCGACGCCGCCGGCGCGACGCGCGCGGTGATCGTCGGCCCCGAGGAGTGGAAGGACGGAAAGGTGGTCGTCCGCGACCTCTCGTCGGGCGACGAGAAGCTCGTCGCCGCGACGGAGGTCTGGCGGACGCTCGCCTAGTTGCAGGTCCCCGCGGTCCCCGCCTGGCAGGTCAGCGGACAGGTCGGGCACTTCGGGCCCGGTACCTTGCCGTTGAGCGACCGGAACTGCGCGAGGTCGGGCGCGCCGATGGCCGCGGCGGTGCCCTCGTCCAGGTCGAAGATGGCGCACGGCAGCGTGCCGCTGGTGCCGCAGTTGTCGCCCGTGCGCGACTTGCCGTTCGAGGCGCGGAACTGCGCCAGGTCGGGTGCGCCGACTGCCGTGCCGAGCGTGCCCGGGAACTTCGCGTCGCACTTATTGCCGTAGCCGTCGTGGTCGTCGTCGCGCTGACCGCCCGTGAGCGTCGCCCACGGGTTGGCGGCCAGGTAGGTCGCCGCGTCGGGAGTGACTCGCGGGTTCGCGATGTTGACGCACGAGTCACAGGCGTCGCCCACGCCGTCGCCGTCCGTGTCGAGCTGGTTCGCGTTCGCGATCGTCGGGCAGTTGTCGAGCCCGTCGACGATGCCGTCGCCGTCCGTGTCGACGAAGCTCCGCACGTCGGCCTCGTTCGGGCCGTTTCCGGCCAGCGCCAGCCAGCGCGAGTGGGGGAAGAACGGGCTCTTGTTCGCGAAGCGGAAGTGCCAGTGGCGCGGGAGGGCCGGCGGCACGGGCACCGTCGCGGTGCCCGCGAACACGAACGGCCCGGAGACGTTGAACACCGTTCCGTTCGTCGGCGTCGCGACTCCGAGCGAGGTGCCGAGCGGCTCGACCTCCCACTGCAGGTGCACTTTCGACGGGCCCGCGGGGCTGCGCGCCATCGTGGTCATGTAGAAGCTGGAGCCGTTCGCCCGGCCGCCGAGCTGGATCACGCGCGTCCCGCACAAGTGCGTGCAGCCGGGCGGCGTGAGCTCCTGCTGCAGGGGGCGCACTTCGAGACCGTCGTCGTCGACCGGCACGTTGCTGAGGTAGAGGGCCACCTGGCCCGCGTCGGTCGTGGCGTTGTCGAAGGCCGGCGCGCCGACGAGCACGTCGGGGAGGCCGTCGCCGTTCACGTCGCCCGTCGCGACGCGCCCGCCGAACTCGCTGTTCGCCGGACCGGTCAGGGACCAGAACGAGGTCGATGAGGTGAGCGGACCGAGAAACGCGTTCACGGTGAGCGCGCTCGAGTCGCCGACGATGAGATCGGAGCGGCCGTCGCCGTCGATGTCACCCGCGGCCGCCGTGAGGCCGGCGATCTGGGTGTAGAAGCTCGGCGTGCTCGGCCCACCGCGGTAGACGGCCACGTAGGTCCCGCCGCCGCGGAGGCTGGTCACGACCTTTCGCACCCAGAAGTCGCTGTAGCCGTCGGCGTCGACGTCGGCCGCGTAGCCCAGGTCGGCGCCGTAGGCGGTGGTGTTGCCGACCAGGCCGCCGCCCTGAATCGTGAAGTTCGCGGACGCCGAGAGCCCGCTCGGTCCGTTGATGCCCTTGTAGAGCTCCACGCGGCCGACGTGCAGGGTGAACATTCCAGAGGGGACCGTGAAGTCCGGCGTGCTCACGAGCACGTCGTCGTGGCCGTCGCCATCCGTGTCGCCGACGCCCGCGACGACCGCGCCGAGGTGGCCGCCCGCGGAGTTCGAGTGCGTCGTCCAGGCCGGCGTGGTCGCCACGCCGATGGGGCCGCCGAGGAAGAGGTAGGCCACGCCTTCCTCGCCGGGGCCGGTCGACGTGGAGTCGGTCGGCGCGCCGACGACGATGTCGGCGTTGCCGTCGCCGTTCACGTCGGCGCCGGTGACCGACTGGCCGAAGTGCGTCGGGGTGCCGATCAGCGTTCCCGGGTGGACGATCGTCTGGCTGGGCGAAGCCGGCAGGCCGCTCGAGCTGCCGAGCAGCACCCAGGCGGTGTCGAGGCCCGGCTCTCCGACCACGACGTCCTCGTAGCCGTCGTTGTTGATGTCGCCGGCCTTCGCGACAGACTGGCCGAGGTTCGCGTTCGCCGACGCCCCGAAGTAGCTGCGCGTCGCGGTGGCCACCGTCGGCGTCGAGAGCACGGACTGCGGCGTATCGAACACGAACACGGCGCCCTGGTCGGTGAGTCCGTTGTCGTAGAGCGGCGCGCCGATGACGATGTCCGCGCGGCCGTCGCCGTTCACGTCGGCCGCCGCGATCGAGTCGCCCGTGCGCGCGGCGTCGTTCGGCGAGAACTTCCAGAGGGTGGAGCTCTGCGGAGGATTCCCGGAGCCCGGATAGAGCGAGACCTGTCCCTCGCCGATCTGGCCGTTCGAGTGGCCGGGGGTGCCGACCAGGATCTCGCTGAAGCCGTTCCCGTCCGTGTCGCCCGCGGTCGCGACCGACTGGCCGAGGCCCTCGCCCGGCGTGATCGCCTCCGCGGTCTGCACCTGGTCCGAGAGAACGTACTCGCCGCTGCCGTTGCCGTAGAGGATGTCGGCGGCGCCCGTGCCGCCGGCGAAGTTCGCCCAGCCCGGCTCACCGATCACCGCGTCTGCGTAGCCGTCGCCGTTCAGGTCACCCGCCGTCGCGACGGACCAGCCGAAGAGCGCGCCGGACGCTTGGCCGAACTCGCAGTACTGCGCGGGAACCGTCGTCACCGAGGCATTCGCGCACGGACTCGGCGGGTACGCGATGCCGGTCGACGCGCCGTGGAAGATGAACACGGCGCCCGAGTTGGCGCCGAACTTCCCGTTGTTCGGGGAGCCGACGATGATGTCGGCGAAGCCGTCGCCGTTCAGGTCGCCTGCGGTCGAGACCGAGAACCCGAAGCCTCCGCCCGCATAGTCGCCCGCCACGACGAAGACCGGGTTCGCCTGGGGCGCCCCGCCGTTCGTGCCGAGGAAGACGTACGCGGCGCCGGCGCCGTTGAGATTCAACGGCGCGTTGACCGCGTTTGGTGCGCCGATGAGGATGTCGGCGATCCCGTCGCCGTTCACATCGCCGGCCGTCGAGACCGATGCGCCGAAGCCGATCACGTCGCTCACCGGGCCCGTGCCGAGGTTCACCGGAGCGAGGTACTTGTACAGGGTGCTGGCGGAGACCCCGGTGCCCGAGTGACCGGGGTAGATGCACACGATGCCGGACCGAGTGGTGCCGAGCGAGATGTTGGGCGCGCCGATGATCACGTCGTCGATGCCGTCGCCGTCGACGTCACCGGCGGTCGCCACGGACCAGCCGAAGTTCGAGCCGAACGCGTTGCCGGCTACGCACGAGCTCCCGGGCAAGCTGGTGGGGCTGCCCAGCGGCGAGCCCGGTGTGCCCGAACCGTAGAAGACCGTGGCGAAACCCACGCCCGAGTTCACCGCGCCCGGCGCGCCGACGACGACGTCCGCGAAGCCGTCGCCGTTCAGGTCGCCAGCCGCCGCGACCGACCACCCGAACTGGTCGCTCGCGTTGGTACCCACCGCCGTGAACGCGGGCGTGGTCGCCAGCCCACCCGGGCCGCCGAGAAACAGGTAGACCTTGCCGCGCGCGCCGTTCTCCTGCGGAGAGCCGACGATCACGTCGCTGTAGCCGTCGCCGTTCACGTCGCCCGCCGTGGCGACGGACGTGCCGAGCCCGGCGCCCGCGACGTCCGACTCGAAGGCGAACGTCGCCGGCTGGATCAGCGGGTCGATCGCGAGCGGATACTTCGCGCCGGCATCGGCCACGCGGATCTGCACACGGCCGTCGCGCACGTCGAGGCTCGCATCGAGCCGCTTCCCGCGCGCGTCGCGCACCACCAGCTGCCCATACGAGAGCTGCGCCTCGTTCGCGCCGTCGACGAACACGACGCGGGCTTCCTGCGCACGGAGGAGCGGCCGTAGCGAGCCACCCGGCGCGAGCTCGAGCACGAGCGGATGCTCGGCATCCGCGCCCGCCGGCCTGCGCGCGACGTCCCAGCCCTGCTCGACGCCGCTCTCGTCGTTCTTGTACCACTCGCCGATGCCGCTGTGCGGGCGGCGGATCTCCACGCGCTCGCCGTCGAGCCGCGCGCCTCCCGCGGGCACGTCGCGCAGTGCGCCGTCGCGGCCCGCGCGCGCGAGCCGCAGCCGCAGGTCGAACGCCTTCGCGCCCTGGGTGCGCGAAGTGACCTCCACGCCGCCGTTCGCGATCCGCGCGCGCAGGTCCTGCGCGCGGTTCGGCGCCGAGAAGGCGCCGCGGCCGGCCTTCGCGAAGCGATACTCACCCGCGTCGATCGACTGCTTGGCCGCGTCGAGCCAGGCCTGTGTGACTCCCGGCGGGAGCTTCTTCGGGGGTGCGGGCGCGGGCGCGGGCGAATCCGCGAGCGCGAAAGAGGTGAGGAGACAGAGCGCCAGGAACGCAAGAGTGGTGTGTCTCGACATGCGCCGAGCGTACGCGCGCGGGCTCGGGGAGTCCTCAGCGCGGGCTCAGCTCTGGCTCAGCTCTTCTCAGCGCGAGTCGCGCCCATGGCGGCGGCCGCGCAGCGGGATCACGCCCGACAGCCGCTCGAGCAGGGCGCGCGAGCGCGCCGCGACCTTGGCCATGCCGATCGACTCGGCCTCCGCGAGCGCCGTCGCGGCGAGCGCGCGCGCGCGGTCGCGGTCCCCCGCGCGGTGGCGCGCGGCCAGGAATGCCGCGTACTGGCTGCGCGTCCGGGCCAACAGGCAGCGGCCGCCGAGCCCGGCTTCCACCTCCAGCGCGCGCTCGAACGCGCGCTCGGCCCGATCGGCCTCGCCGGCCGCCGCCGCCGCGAGCGCCAGCGCTCGGGCCACCGAGCTCGTCACCGAGAGCGCCGGCCCGACCACGATCGCGCGGTCGGCGTAGGGCGCGAGCAGGCCGACGAGCTGGCCCGCGCGCGCGCCGTCGCGCAGAAACGCCGCGACTTCGGCCAGGAGCCCCAGGGTCGTGAGCCACGTGGCGTCGCGCGGCAGCTCGGCGAGCCCGTGCTTCGCCACGGCCTCGAGCTCGGCGCGCGCGGCGTCCTCGCGCTCGTCCTCGGCGTACAAGCAGGCGAGCGTCGCCGTCCAGGTCGGCATGTTCGGCAGCTGGCTGCGCAGCGCGCGCAGGCCGGCCTCGAGCTCGCCCAGCCGGCCCTGCTCGCGCCGCACGCCCGCGAGCTGCACCGCGTAGAACATCGACGCGTTCGAGAAGCCGGCGCGCTGGATCAGCTCGAAGCGCTCGCGGGCGAGGGTCTCGGCCTCGGCGAGCTGGCCCGAGAGCAGCGCCGCGAGCGCGGCGCCAGGCGGCGACGCCCAGCCGGGATAGCGCAGGTCGGTCGACAGGTGGTTCATCGCGGCCAGGTCCTGCTCCGCGGCGGCGCCATCGCCCGCCTCCAGCATGTCGAGCAGGTGGTGCTGGTGGCCGTGGTACATGCCGCGCAACGAGCGCTGCCGCCGCGACAGCTCGATGAGCTCGGCCGACGTCGCCGTCCGGTCCTCGAGCGTGTCGGCGCTCCACAGCGCGAGGTGGCGGTTGTTCAACACCTCGGCGAGCAGCTCCGGGCTGTCGAGCCGGCGCGCGAGCGCGAGCGCCTCGTCGGCCAGCGCGCGAAGGCGTTTCTGGTCGCGCGGCGACCAGTAGAGTGCGCAGGCGAGGCCCGAGAGCAGCCGCGCGCGCAGCGGCGCGTCGCTCTCCGCCTCCGCCAGCGACTCCTCGTACAGTGCGACCGTCTGCCAGTCGACGACGCCGGTCGTGATCTCGCCCACGTCGATGGCGACTTGCGCGAGCCGCGCATGCGCGCCGATGCGCCGCGCGATCTCCACGGCCTGCTGCAGCGCATTGCGCCACTCCGCGCCGTTGCCCGCGTAGAACTCCGCCTTCACGACCAGGCCGAGCAGGTCGCAGCGCGCCTCGGGCGCGGGCGCTTCGAGCGCGTCCAACACGGCGAGCGCGCGGCGGCACAGCGCCGCGGCGTCCTCGTAGGCCAGGCGCGACAGCGCGGCCCGCGCGGCGCGCAGGCTGGCTTCGGCGACGCGGGCGGCGTCGTCGGCGGCTGCGCCGAGGAACCAGTGGTGCGCGATCTCCGCGAGCGGCGGCTCGAGCCGCTCCCCGCCCTGCGCCTCGAGCGCTTCCGCCACTTTTCGGTGTAGCGTGCGGCGCCGGGCGGCACCCAGCTCCTCGGCGAGCACCTCCTGGATCAGCGCGTGCACGAAGCGGAAGCTGCGCGGGTCGGTCGGGTGCGGGCGGATCTCGCGCGAGCGCTCGGCCTCGGACAGCCGCGCGATCACCTGCTCGCGCGCCGCGCCGCTCGCGCGCTCGAGCAGGTCGACGGAGAAGTCGCGCCCGATCACCGCTGCGACGCCGAGCAGCGCGCGGCTCTCGGCCGACAGCCGCGCGAGCCGGCGCGCGATGACGTCCTGCACGGCCAGCGGGATCGCGGTGCGCCAGCCCTCCGCGTCGAGCAAGCGCACGAGCTCGCGGATGAAGAACGGGTTGCCGTCGGTGCGCGCGCAGATCGCGTCGACGAGCGCGGGCTCGGGGTCCGAACGGCCGCTGCGCGCGACGAGCTGCGCCACTTCGTCGCGGCGCAGGCCGGTGAGCGCGATGCGCTCGTGCTCCGGTAGGCGCGCCAGCTCGGCGAGCGTTTCGGTGAGTCCCTCGGGCCGGTCGTCGGGCCGGTACGCGCCGAGCACGAGCACGCGCGCATCGCGCAGCTCGCGCGCCACGAACGCGAGGAGGCGCAGCGACGACGTGTCCGCCCAGTGCAGGTCGTCGAGCAGGATCACGAGCGGCTCGCGCTCCGCCGCCGCGCGCAGGAACGAGGCGATGCCCTCGTACAGGCGGAAGCGCGCCTCGGGGCCTTCGAAGGGCGCGGCCTCGCGGCGCGCGGTCAGCTTGGGGCGCAGCTCGGGCAGGAGCCGCGCGACCTCTTCCACCGACACGAGCCGCTGCGCGCGTTCGCCGAGCTCGGGCGCGAAGCCGCGCAGCACCTGCACCCACGGCCAGTACGCGGGCGCGCCGTCGCCCTCGTGACACCAGCCCGACAGCACGCGCGCGCCCGCGGCGCGTGCGGCGCGCGCGAGCTCGCTGGCGGTGCGCGTCTTGCCGATCCCGGCCTCGCCCGCGACGAGCGCGACCACGCCGCTGCCCGCGCGCGCGCGCTCGAACGCGGACCACAGCCTGGCGAGCGCATCCTCGCGGCCGATGAAGCCCTCGCTGGCGAGCGCCGCGGGCGCGGCTGCGATCTCGGCGACGAAGCGGTAGCCGCGGCGCGGCACGGTGCGGATCACCCGCTGCGCCGCCGCGGTGTCGCCCAGCACCGCCCGCACCGTGTTGACGGCCGTCGTGAGTGCGCCGTCCGAGACGAACACGCCCGGCCACAGCTTCTCGAGCAGCTCGCGCTTCGGCACCACGCGGTCGCGGTTGCGCGCGAGATAGGACAACAGGTCGAGCGCTTTGGGCTGCGTCTCGACGACGGCGCCGCGACAACGCAGCTCGCACAAAGCCTCGTCGAGCTCGAACTCACCGAACCGCAGGATCAACGAAGGGGCTCCGGATTCGGGTCCAGAATACCCCGTTCATCGCCGTCTTTTCGTGAGAGAATTCTCAGGAACGGGCGGGCGGCCGCGCCCTGGCCTTCGGCCGACGCGCTAGATCAGCTCGTGCTCGTGCGGCGGCAGCTCGTACGGAATGCCCGTGTGTTCCATTCCGCCGCGCGCCAGCCACGCGCGCGTGCTCGCGGCGGCGCGGTCGACCAGCTGCGCCGCGTTCGAGAAGTCGAACGGCTGCGTGGAGACGGGGCAGAGCGGCGGAACGACACGGATCTGTGTCGTGTCCATGAAGCGCTCCACGTCCACGACGAGCTGCCGGGCGATCAGGATGTTCACGCCGTGCAGCGCCATGGCCAGCGCGCCCTGCGGCAGCTTCTTCATCTCGCACGAGTAGCCCGTGGGCAGCACCACGATGCGCTCGGCGCCGAGCGCGCGCGCAGAGGCGAGCGGCGTGTTGCTCGCGACGCTGCCGTCGAAGTAGTACGTGCCCGCGATCTCCACCGGCGGGAACACGCCGGGGATCGCGGAGCTCGCCATGACGGCCGGCACCGCGAGGCCCTTCGAGAGCAGCGCCTCGCGGCCCGTCAGCACGTTCGTCGCGACGACGTGCACGGGCACCTCGGCCTCCTCGAGCAGGCGGTACGGGATGTGGTCCGAGATCAGCCGCCGGAACGGCCCGGGGTCGATCATGTGGTCGCGCAGCGAGAGCGCGCCGAGCAGCCCGCCGACCGGCGAGAACGGGAAGACGTCGCGCGCGCGCAGGCCGAGCCAGATCGCGCGCAGCGCGCGCGCGCCGGCGACGTTGGGCCGCCCCGCGAAGAAGCTGGCGTTCACGGCGCCCGCCGACGAGCCGACGATGAGGTCGGGCCGCACGCCGGCCTCGGCCAGCGCGAGCAGCATGCCGACCTCGACCGCGCCGAGGCTGCCCCCGCCGGCCAGTACGAACGCAGTGCGCGGCGCGGCGCCGCTCATCCGCCGCTCGGCTCGCCTCCGCCGCCGGTCTCGAGCGCGACGCCCATGGCGTGGTAGCCCTTGTCGACGTACACCGTCGTGCCGGTCACGCCGCTCGCGAGCGGGCTACACAGAAATGCGGCGGTTGTGCCGACCTCGTCGGCATCGATCGCCTGCGGCAGCGGCGAGTTGGCCTTGGCGTACTCGATCATCTTCTCGATGAAGCCGATCGCGGACGCTGCGCGCGACGCCCACGGCCCGGCCGAGATCGCGTTCACGCGCGCGCCCCAGCGCCGGCCGGCTTCGAACGCGAGCGTGCGCGTGTCGCTCTCGAGCGCCGCCTTCGCCGACGACATGCCGCCGCCGTAGCCGGGCACCACGCGCTCGCCGGCGAGATACGACAGACACAGGAACGAGCCGCCCGGCCGCAAGAGCGGCCCCATGCGCTGCACCAGCGCTACGAACGAGTACGCGCTCGCCGACAGCGCCGACAGGTAGCCGCGCCGGCTGGTGTCGAGCAGCGCGTTCTTCACCTCGGAGCCGTTCGCGATGGAGTGCACCACGATGTCCAGCGGCTGCGGCCCGAACTCGGCCACCAGCCGGTTCGCCGCGCCCTGGATCGTGAAGTCGTCGTGCTCCTTGTAGCGGCGGTTCTCGCGCACTTCGGTGGGCACGTCGCCCAGCTCGTCCCACTCCGCGTCGAGCGGCAGGATGCGCTCGAAGGCGAGCGTGCCTCCCGATTTGAACTGCAGCGATTCGCCGATCTTCCCGCGCTCGAGCAGCTTCGTGAAGATGCCGAATGCCGGCGGCCACGTGCCCGCGCAGACGGTCGCGCCCGCCTCGGCGAGCCGCTTGGCGATCGCGAAGCCGAAGCCCCAGTCGTCCGCGATTCCGGCCACGAACGCGCGCTTCCCCGTGAGGTCGATCGACAGCATCGGGCCTAGGAGAGCACCGCCGAGCGGGCACCGCAAGCGACGCGGTAAGATCGCGCGCATGTCGCGCAGAGACCAGATCACGATGACCGATGACGAGATCCGCCGCTTCATCGACGCCAAGAAGACGATGACGATCGTCTCCATCGGGCCCGGCGGCTTCCCGCACCCGATGCCCATGTGGTTCGCGCGCGACCCCGACGGCGCGATCCGCATGGCCACGTACCGTACGAGCCAGAAGATCAGGAACATCCAGCGCGACCCGCGCGTGTCGCTGCTCGCGGAGAGCGGCACCGAGTACGCCGAGCTGAAAGGCGTGGTGATGTACGGCAACGCCGAGCTGATCGACGACTTCGACCTGGTGTGCGACACGCTGCTCCGCGCCGGCGGGCGCGGCGAGGGCCTGCCGAAGGACCCGGCGGCCGCGAAGCCCATCCAGGAGGCGATGCGGAAGAACGCCGCCAAGCGCTTCGTCATCCGCGTGAAGCCCGAGCGCGTGATCTCCTGGGACCACGCGAAGCTCGGCGGCACGTACTAGCGGGCGCGCTTCAGCGGAACGCCGCCATCGGCCGGCCGTCGGCGAGCGAGCCGTTCGGCAGCGCGTAGAGCGCGCGCAGGGTGCGCAGGTCGAGCTCGGTCGCCGCCGCGCGCTTGTCGGCCTGCCACGAGTCCGCCATCACCGAGTCACAGCCGGTGCAGTGACCGAGGCCGAGGGTGTGGCCGAACTCGTGCACGAACGCGAGCCGCAGGAGCTCCAGGTCCACCGCGCAGTAGAGCTCGTCGCACGACGCCGTCTCGTAGTCGAGGTAGCCGCGCGCGCGCACGTGCCCGTCCACGACGCGCCACGAGATGGCCCCGCGCGCGAAAGCCTCGCCGGGCAGGCGTTTCTTCCACGTGATCTGCACCGGGGCGTCGAGCTCGCCGCGCACGAGCTCGAGCTTGAACCACGGCACGGCCGGCTGCAGCGCGCGCTCCCACGCGCGCAGCTCTTCCTGCAGCGCGGCGTAGGTGGCCTCGCGGCTCTCGTAGCGCGCGGCCTCCTTCGGCAGCTCGAAGTTCACGTGCAGCGGCATGTCATCTTCGGTGAAGTGCACGTAGGCGGGCGCGCCGGCCAGGTCCTGCGTGTTCGGCGCGAGGAAGCCGCTCGCCGGGTCGAGCGGCCGGGCTTCGGACAAGGGCCCGGCGCCGACCGGCGGGGGCGCGGGCGCTTCGGGCGCGGCGCAGGCGAGCGCGCACGCGGCGATCGCAACGAGCGCGTTCGTGAGACGCCGCATTCGCATCGCGGTGGACTCATATCTAAATTGCCGCCGCCATGCCCGAAGCCACAGAGCACTACCGGCCCGACATCGACGGCCTGCGCGCGGTCGCGGTCCTCGCGGTCGTCGGCTTCCACGCCTTTCCGGCGCTCGTGCCGGGCGGCTTCGTGGGCGTGGACGTGTTCTTCGTGATCTCGGGCTACCTGATCTCGGGGCTCGTGTTCCGTGCGCTGGAGCGCGGGCGCTTCAGCTTCGCCGGCTTCTACGGCCGGCGCGTGCGGCGCATCTTCCCGGCGCTCGTCGTGGTGATGGCGGCGCTGCTCGTGTTCGGCTGGTTCGCGCTGATCGCCGACGAGTACCGGCGGCTCGCGCGCCACGTCAGCGCCGCGGCCGGCTTCGCGCTGAACTTCGTCTTGTGGCGCGAGTCGGGCTACTTCGACACGGGCGCGCGGCTGAAGCCGCTCCTGCACCTGTGGTCGCTCGCGATCGAGGAGCAGTTCTACCTGGCGTGGCCGGGGCTCTCGTTCCTGGCGTGGCGGTGGTCGAAGCAGTTCACGGGGCTCGTGGTCGGCGGGCTCGCGCTGTCGTTCGCGTGGAACGTGCGCGAGGCGGCGCTGGCGCCTTCGGCGGCGTTCTTCCTGCCGCTGCCGCGCTTCTGGGAGCTGCTGCTGGGCGCGCTCCTCGCACAGCTCGACCTGCGGCCGCGCGCTCGTGCGCCGGCGGCGGCGAACCTGGCGTCGGTCGCCGGTCTGGCGGCGCTCGCCGCGGCGCTCGCGGTGATCGACGAGGAACGCGCCTTCCCCGGCTGGTGGGCGCTCCTGCCGACGCTGGGCACGGCGCTCGTGATCTGGGCCGGGCCGGCGGCGTGGCCGAACCGCGTGCTCCTCGCGCGGCGCGCGTGCGTGGCGATCGGGCTCATCAGCTATCCGCTGTATCTCTGGCACTGGCCGCTCCTGTCGCTCGCGACGATCGTGAGCGTGGGGCGCGTCGCCGTGTCGACGCGGCTCTGGCTGGTGGCTCTGAGCTTCGCGCTCGCGACGGCGACGTACGCATTCGTCGAGCGGCCGATCCGCTTCGGCGCGCGCAAGCCGGGCACGCCGGTGTTCGGGCCGCGCGAGCGCGGACTCGTGACGGCGATGGTCGCGCTCGCGTGCGTGGCGGTGTCGATCAGCGCGGCGAGGGGCGTGCCGCAGCGGCTGCGCGAGACGCCGACGCGCGAGGAGACCCCGTTCGCCGACGCGGAGTGCGAGCGCTTCGCGGGCGCGGAGAACCGCGCGTTCGACTACTGCCGGATGAAGCGCGGCAGCGGGCCGGAGCTCGTCGCGCTGATCGGTGACTCGCACGCGCGCAGCCTGTTCCCCGGCCTGTCGGAGGAGCTCGCCTCGCGCGGGCTCGGCACGGTGCTCTTGGCGAGCTCGGGCTGTCCGCCGCTCGCGGGCACGACGGTCGGCGCGACGGCGCTCGACCGGAGTCACTGCGCGAAAGAGACAGACGAGATCCTCGCGCTCGCGAGCGGACGCGCCGAGATCCGCGCCGTGGTGCTCACCGTGCGCGGCGCGCTGTGGACGAGCGGACGCGGCTTCGGCGACGCCGACCGCAACGGGCGCGCGACGCAGATCGCGTCGACGTCGCCCGGCGATCCGGCAGCGAGCGGGCTACCCGCGTTCGAGGCAGGCCTGCGCCGCAGCGTCGAGCTCTTGCAGCGCGCCGGGAAGCCCGTGTCGATCGTGCTCGACGTGCCCGAGCTCGGCTTTCAGCCGCGCGGCTGCCTGCTGCGCCCCGCGTGGATCCGGCCGGCGCACGCTTGCGAGGTCGAGCGCACCGACGTGGACGCGCGCCAGGACGCGTACCGCGGCGCCGTGCTCGAGCTGGCGCGCGCGCTGCCCGGGCTCGAGGTGTTCGATCCCGTGTCGCTCTTCTGCGACACCGGGCGGTGTCGCGCCGCCGACGGCGGCGTGCTGCTCTACGACGACGACGACCACCTGTCCGCCGCGGGCAGCCGGCTCGTCGCGGCGCTGTTCCAGACGTTCCCCGCCCCGTAGCCGTCCGGATCGGGTAGCTCGCGCCAGATCATCAACCCCGCCTATCAGACGCGCCCCGACGACATCGTCGGCAAGATGACGATCGCGCGCCTGGACGCTGAGATGGCCGAGCGCGAGAACCGTAGCTTGCGCCACGTAGCTGCGGCGATCTGGTCGGCGGCGGAGGCTGCGGGCCGCTGGTCGCCCCTGCGGCGACCTCGTCGTCGTTCGCGGCGGACCAGACCGTGTCGTTCACGGCGGGCCAGGCGGGCGACACCGCCCGACCAGTTCCCCATCGACCCGCACATCTGCTTGCACATCCCGCGCGAGGCAAGCAAGCGCGCGGGCTTGAAGCACGTGGACCTCCTCATCAGCTGCTCGAGCGAGCTCAACAGCCGCGAGGCCCGCCAGCTGACTTGCGACTGGGCGAGTCCGAGCTGAAGACAGTCACCAGGCACAAGACGTGGCGGAGTGGCGCTAGCTCGGCCTACCACGTGTTGCGACCAGAGCCGCTGCAGACCTTCGATGGAGCGCTATGCGGGCAGATGCTCTTACCCGCGCGCTCCTGTCAGAGCGAGCCACCTTGCGGAGGACTGCTGCGATATCCGCGGCGCGGCCCGCGGGTGCGCCACTGAGTGCCTGCGACAGACCGTGGATGGCGCCCGATCGCCCCGCGGCAAATCTCGCGGTCGTTGCCAGGCGCATCAGAATCGGGACAGCAGTCTCTTGGGCCCAATGGTCACCGAGGAGATCTCCTGCCATCCAAGCTGCATGCGCCGCGTTCGACCGAACCTCAAGCAGGAAGCGCTCGATCACTCGAGCAACAAAGCCACCGACGCCATTGGCGAACTGCCAGTCGTCGAGCTGATCCAAGAAGCAGAGAAGTGTGAATCGTATCTCATTCGCCTGCCGGCCTCGACCCGACAAGAGGCGGTTCTCAACGACCTCTGCAGACCCGGGAAGTCCCGCGACGAGAAGCTTTACGAGCGGAATCCGCGTTGACTTGGGTCGACCTAGCCGCCTAGTCCCAAGCGAACGATCAGCGGCATGAATCAGCGTGATCTGTCTCTCAAGAGGGAGAATATGAAGTGCCCCTCGGATTGATGACACTCCGGAAGTAGAGAGGTCGAGGCCAAGCCCGGCACCAGCAACCTCTGGCTCACACACGGCTGACGACGCCCGGGCCACCTTCGGCAGCCTCACTCTGGGACTTGCACGTCCGGCCACTTCTGACCAATCTCCTTGATGTGTCCCTTAATGTCCTGCTGCAGGTCCTCGATCTCTTCTCGGATTGCGCCCTTCCGCTTCGGACCCTTAGCAGACTCAAGGTCGTCGTTCAGCTGATCTAGTGCTTCCTTAGCCCTCTTCAGATCGTCCAAGTGCTTCTGCAACTGCTCGTCACTCTTCGCTCCCTCCCTAGCCCGGGCTTTGGCATTGTACGTCCCCGGACCGACGCTCTTGCCCTCGTTGAGTAGGACCCAACCTCCTAGGATCAACCCTCCAGCGAGCCACAAGGGCGCGTCTTCCGGGAAGCCCACGGCACCGAAGGTGATCAAT
>Ga0335080_10002458_pt1 | contig 18471 bp, 18 predicted proteins | sample Lox_Sample_34_FD_206720 | JGI IMG/M metagenome (GOLD analysis project Ga0335080, IMG submission 206720) | Soil microbial communities from Loxahatchee National Wildlife Refuge, Florida, United States - Lox_Sample_3.4 | ecosystem: Environmental > Terrestrial > Soil > Wetlands | place: USA...
GATCGGGCGGAGCTCGAAGCGGGCGGCGAGCTCCGCCCGCAGCGCATCGGCGACGTCCTCGCACGACACCGTGCCGATCTCGTCCTCGACGCTGCCGGCGCTCGCGGGGTCCCAGTCGAGGCCGAGCGCGGTGTAGACCGGCTCGAGCGCGGCGCGTACGCGCGCGCTGTCGCGCACCACGAGGACGCCGCCCACGTGCGCGGCGCCTCGCACGACGCGCTGGCCGATGCCCGCGAGCTTGCGGAGGCCGCGCGCGTTCACGCTGTGCGGACCCGGGCAGTACTCGCCCGGCACGGCGCCGACGCGCGCATCGACGCCGAGACGGCGGAGCGCCGCCGCCAGGAGCGCCGCAGCCGCGTCGAAGCGCTCGCGGATCCCGGCGCGCGACTCCGCGGCCGGCGTGGCCCAGGCGAACGCCAGCGTCTGGCGGTGGAACGCGGCGGCGCGCCCGCCCGCCAGCCGCAGCGCCGGCTCGAAGCCGGCCGCGCGCGCCGCCGCCACCGCGATCGCGAAGCCGGGGGCCGCGGCGTCGAGCGAGGAGAAGGCCAGCACGTCGTCGGGGCGGTACAGGCGCAGTGTCGCCGGCGTGGCGCCCTCGGCTACGAGATCGAGCAGCGCGCGCGAGAGCGCCACGTCCAGCGCCGCGCGGCCGGGCAGCGCACGGGTCGCAATCGCGAGGGGCTCACCCATCGTCGCCTCCGGGGCAGACGCCCGCCCGGAGTATCCCTCAAGCGCCCGCGAAGCGGGCGCGCGCAGCGAGCCGCAGGCAAGCGAAGTCAATCAGGACGTGCTGCGGCTCAGCACCCCAAGCGGCCGGAGGCCGGCTTTGCGCAGCGAGCGAAGTCAACAGCTAGCATCCCAGGTCGCCATGGAGAGGATCCCCGAGCCGGAGCTGATGGACGACGAGGCGCAGGCGCGCGCCTACGCCGACGCGGACTGGAGCGAGCCGCACGATCGCTTCGTGTCGCTCCTGCGCGCGAGGCTTCCTGACCTCGACCAGAGCGGCTGCGCGCTCGACCTCGGCTGCGGCGCCGCCGACATCACGATCCGCCTGGCGCAGGCGCTGCCCGGCTGGACGATCGACGGCATCGACGGCTCCGCGCCGATGCTGCGGTTCGGCCGCGTCGCCGTGGCGCGCGCCCGGCTCGCGGAGCGCATCACGCTGCGGCTCGGCCAGATCCCCCGCACCGATGCGCCGCGCGTCTGCTACGACCTCGTGCTCTCGAACAGCCTCCTGCACCACCTGTCCGAGCCGCTCGTCCTGTGGGAGGCGGTCCAGGACTTCGCGCGCGACGGTGGGGACGTGTTCGTGATGGATCTCCTGCGGCCGTCGAGCCGCGAGGAGGCGCAGCGGCTCACCGACCGCTACGCGGCTGGCGAGCCGGAGATCCTGCGACGCGACTTCTTCCGGTCGCTCCTGGCCTCGTACACGCCCGACGAGGTGCGCGAGCAGCTCGAGATCGCCGAGCTGGTCGATCTCGAGGTCGCCGTCGCGAGCGACCGGCACTGGATCGCCTGGGGCTCGGTGATCCGGCGCTGAGGCGGGCGAGCATGTCGGATCCATGTCCAGATCTCTCCGAGACGAGCGCGAGATCCAGCGCTGGGACGACGTGGCGGACGTGCTCGTCGTGGGTCTCGGGGCCGCGGGCGCTGCGGCCGCCCTCGAGGCCGCGCGGACGGGCGCCGACACGCTGGTGATCGAGCGCGCCGGCGGAGGCGGTGGTACCTCGGCGATGTCGGGCGGCGTGCTCTACCTGGGCGGCGGCACCGCGCTTCAGCGGGCGTGCGGCTTCGACGACTCGGCCGAGGCGATGTTCGGCTACCTGATGGCGTCGTGCGGCGAGGGGCCCGACGAGGCGAAGCTCGGCGTCTACTGCGAGGGCTCGGTCGACCACTACGAGTGGCTGGTGGCGCAGGGCGTCCCGTTCAAGCCGGTCTTCCACCACGGCGTGTCGGGCGAGCCGCCCAACGACGACGGCCTGGTCTGGTCGGGCTCCGAGCGCGCGCACCCGTTCCGCGACATCGCGGCGCCCGCGCCGCGCGGCCACGTGCCGGCGATGGAGGCGCAGGCCGGGCCGCTGCTCATGCGCCGACTCGTCGCGGCCGTCGAGGGGAGCGCCGCCCGCGTGGCCCCGAACCATCGATGCGTCGCGCTGGTGCGCGCGCCGGACGGGGCCGTGGTCGGCGCCGTCGCGGAGCACTTCGGCGCCGCGCGCGCGCTGCGCGCACGCCGCGGCGTCGTCCTCACCACGGGCGGCTTCATCCGCGACGACGCGATGCTCGCGGCGCACGCGCCGCACCTGCGGCGCTGCAAGTTCCGCGTCGGCGCCGAGGGCGACGACGGCAGCGGGATCCGCCTCGGCATCGCGGCGGGCGCGGCGACGATCCACATGGACGCGGCCTCGATCTCGCTGCCGGCGACGCAGCCGTGGGGGCTCAAGCGCGGAATCCTGGTCGACGGCGCAGGGCAGCGCTTCATCAACGAGGACGCCTACTACGGGCGGCTCGGCGAGCATGCGCTGCTCCACCGCGGCGGGCGCGCCTGGCTCGTGGTCGACGACGCGGTGTTCGAGAAGCCCGACTATCCGCGCCGCGTGGCGGCGGTCGGCGAGTCGCCGGCGGAGCTCGAGCGCGACCTCGGGCTCCCGCCCGGGAGCCTGGAGAGCACGCTCGCGCTCTACAACCGCGCGGCCACCCGCGGCGAGGATCCGGCGTTCCACAAGGCGCGCGAGTACGTGACGCCGCTCGAGCGGCCGCCCTTCGGCGCGTTCGACTGCACCAGCGAGGGCTCGCTGTACGCGGCCTTCACGCTCGGCGGTCTACACACCGACGTGGAGGGCCGGGTGCTCGACCCTGCCGGCGCCGCGATCCCCGGGCTCTTCGCCGCCGGCCGCTCGACCTCGGGTCTCTCGGTGGGGGGCTACTCGAGCGGCCTCTCGCTCGGCGACGGCACCTTCTTCGGCCGCCGCGCGGGCCGCACGGCAGCCCGGACCTAGACCGTCCGCCCCTTCCGAGGCAAGGGGATCGCCTGGAGTATCCCCGCAAGCCGCCGAAGGCGGCGCGCAGCGAGGCGAAGCCGAGCGAAGATCATCAGCCAGGCCGCGCGCAGCGAGGCGAAGCCGAGCGAAGTCAACAGTTGGCGGGCCGAGGCCAGGTCGGCTAGAAAGGGCGACCGAGGAAGTGCAATGTCCCGCCGCTGCCTACCCGTGATTGCGATCGTCCTTGCAGTCCTCGTCCTCGAGGTCGAGCCCGCACATGCGATCGGGACGAGCCTCGGCAGCGGGGGCTCGAGCATCGGCGGCTCTGCCCTCGGGGGCTCGAGCCTGCGCGAGCGAGACAACAGCTCCTCCGACGACAGCGGTGGGCGCCGGCACCGCCGCACGCGCCACCGCCGCACGCGCCACCGCCGCGGCCATCGCATCTCCAACGAATCGGGGACGAGCGGCTCCAGCGGCTCGAGCTTCGGCAGCGGGCTCGGCAGCAGCAGCGGCAGCGGCCGCTCGACCTTCGGCAGCTCGGGCTTCGGCAGCTCGAGCAACGGCGGCAGCTTCGACTCCCAGTCCGGGATGGGTCGCTAAGCGCCTCGATGCGCCGGCTCGGGCTCGCGTGCGCCGGCCTCGCTCTCGCGCTCGCCTGCGCCTCCACGCATCTCACCTCCACGTGGCGCGATCCGGGCATCGGACCGATCCAGTTCCGCAAGGTCGCCGGCCTCGCGCTGAGCTCCGACTCGACGCTTCGGCGTGTCGCCGAGGACGCCTTCGTGAAGAGCGTCGGGCCGCAGTACGCGGTGGCTGCGTACAGCCTGATCCCCGACGACGAGATCCGCGACAAGGACAAGGTGAAGGCGCGCCTGCAGGCGGCGGGCGTCGACGGCGCCGTGCTGTTCCGGCTGGTCGACGTCGACGAGCGCAAGACCTGGGTCCCGCCGACGACCTACGGCGGCTTCGCGGGCTACTACGGCTGGGCGGCGCCGATGGTGTACCAGCCCGGCTACCTCGCCACCGACCGCGTGGTGCAGGTCGAGACGACACTCTACTCGGTCGCACAGGCCCGCCTGATCTGGGCCGCACGCAGCGAGACGCTGAATCCGAAGTCTGCGCAGGAAACGATCGACGGCGTCGTCCAGGCGGCCGTCACCGCCATGCGCAAGGAGAAGCTGATCCCGTAGGCGCGCCGCCGCGGCCCGGAGGCTCCTGCCCGTGCCCTATCGCGTGATCCAATGGGCGACGGGCAACGTCGGCCGCGCCGCGGTGGCCGGCGTCGTCGCGCATCCCGAGCTCGAGCTGGTCGGCTGCTGGGTCCACAGCCCCGACAAGGTCGGCCGCGACGTCGGCGAGCTCTGCGGTCTCGGCTCGCTCGGCGTGCGCGCGACCGACGACGTCGCCGCGCTGCTCGCGCTCGAGGCGGACGCCGTCTACTACAGCCCGCTCCTCGCGCGACCCGCCGAGGTGATCCGGCTGCTCGAGTCGGGCAAGAACGTGGTGACCCCGCTCAACTGGTTCTTCCCCGACCGCGCGAGTGCCGCGATCGCCGAGCTCGAGGCCGCCTGCCGCCGCGGCGGGGCGACGCTGCACGGGACCGGGATCCATCCGGGCGGCATCACCGAGCGCTTCCCGCTGATGATCTCGGCGCTGTGCCGCGACGTGCGGCACGTGCGCGCCGAGGAGTTCTCCGACATCCGCAGCTACGCAGCCGTGGCGGTGGTCCGCGACGTCATGCTCTTCGGCAAGCGTCCGGAGGAGGCGGCGCGCAGCCCGATGCTGAAGCTGCTCGGCCACGGCTTCCAGCAGTCGATCCACATGCTCGCCGCGGGCCTCGGCTTCGTGCTCGACCCGGAGCTGCGGACGGTCCACGAGATGGCCGTGGCCACCGCGCCGATCGACACGCCCGTGGGTCGCCTCGAAGCGGGCACGGTGGCGGCGCAGCGCTTCACCTGGCAGGGGACGGTGCGCGGCGAGCCGGTCGCCACGGTGCGCGTGAACTGGCTGATGGGCGAGCAGCATCTCGATCCGCCCTGGAGCTTCGGGCCCGGGCGCGAGCGCTTCGAGATCGAGATCACCGGAGACCCGCCCGCGCGGGTGGTGTTCCACGGCCTGCACCCGACCGACGTCCGCGCCGGGCAGCAGAACAACCCGGGTATCGCCGCGACGGCGATGCACGGGATCAACGCGATCCCGGCCGTGTGCAGAGCCAAGCCCGGAATCGCGACCTATCTCGACCTGCCGCTGGTGTCGGGCCGCGCCGCCACTCCCCTCGCCCGGCGCGGCTGACGGAATCTCCCGTCGGCAGGCTCCGCATACACCAGGCGGTCTAGGTTGAACCCGGGAGAGCGGTGCTGGTTCCGGCCCGACCCCGGCCTGGCGGAAACTCTGGGGCCGAATCGCCCCCGAGCCGGGGCGCCCGAATCTCCCGGGCCCACCCCCCGTCCACCTCGGGCCGGAATGCCCGGCCCGAAATGCGGAGGAACCCGCTTCGCTCCTCGCGGCAAAGTGATAGAGTCCGCGCGCGAGCGAACGCCACCCGGTGCGCCTTGTCGGCCTCCGGCTGCGGAACCAAGCTCGGTCGCCGCTTCCGATCGTGGGGATCGGATCGGCGTCGAGGAGCCGCCACGAGAGCTGCCGTCGGGTAGAGCTTGGCGGTCGCCCCTCATCGATCGAATCCCAAGAAGGAGGAAGGTCTCTCGTATGTCGAAGCGATCCTTGGCTGCGATCGTGCTCGGAGCCTTCGTTGCGCTCGCCGGCGCGCCCGTGTGGGCGCAGGGCGGGGCGACCACGGAGAAGCCGGCGGCGACTACGCCGGCGCCGAAGCACAAGGCGACCCATCACAAGGCCGCCCCGAAGAAGCACGCAGCGACCACGACCACGCACAAGAAGAGCACGACCCACAAGAAGACGACGGCTCCGAAGACGACCACCACGCCGCCCAGCGGCCAGTAGTCGCAACGGTCCGGAGGGCGGCCCTCCTCGCGCTCCCGCGCAGGAGGGCCGCCGTTTTCCGCCGATCGAGTAGCATGGGGTCCGCAAGGAGGGCCCCATGTCACGCCTCGCGCCGTCCTTCCTCTCCGCCCTGCTGCTCGGGACTCTTGCGTGCTCACGCTCGCTCGTGCCTCCCGATCCGCCGCACACTGCGGACCCGACGTCGCTGCGCCAGCCGCCTGCGGGCTCGGTGGTCGGCTTCGTCGGCCGCTACGGAAGCCACGCCTGGCTCGGCGTCCCCTACGCGAAGCCGCCCGCGGGCGAGCGGCGCTGGCGCGCGCCCGAGCCGCTCGAGCCCTGGAGCGGGACGCGCGAGGCGCTGCACTTCGGTCCCCATTGCCCGCAGCTCGCCAGCCACTTCGGCGGCGTGAGCGACGTCGCGCCCGGGACGCCCACCGGCGACGAGGACTGCCTGTACCTCAACGTCTACGCGCCGCGCCTCGCGCCGACGGCGGTGCCGACGGGCGGCGCGCGGCTCCCGGTGATGGTGTGGATCCACGGCGGCGGCAACACCGTCGGCCTCGGTGACTTCTACGACGGCGGGAACCTGGCGGCCTCGCAGGACGTCGTGGTGGTGACGCTCAACTACCGGCTCGGACCCTTCGGCTGGTTCCGTCACGCATCGCTGAACGGGCCGGACGCCAGCCCCGCAGACCGCTCGGGCAACTACGGCACGCTCGACCTGGTGCGCGCGCTCGAGTGGGTACGAGACAACATCGCGGCCTTCGGCGGCGACCCGGGCGACGTCACCATCTTCGGCGAGTCGGCGGGCGGTCACAACGTCTACAGCCTGCTGCTGTCACCGTACGCGAGCGGCCTGTTCCAGCGCGCCATCGTCGAGAGCGGCGGTACCTGGATGACGCCGACGGCGCAGGCCGAGAACCTGACCGACGACCCGGTGCCCGGCCACCGGCGCTCCTCGGGCGAGGCGATCCTCGCGCTGCTCGTGAAGGACGGCACCGCGCGCGACCGTGCCGACGCGAAGGCGAAGCTGGCCGCGATGTCGCCCGACGCCGTGGCGCGCTACCTGCGCGGCAAGACGGCCTTCGAGCTGTTCTCGGTGTATGCGACCGACCGGGAGGAGCAGCTGATCCAGATGCCGCTCGTCTTCGCGGACGGCGCCGTGCTGCCGTCCGACGATCCGCTCGCGCACTTCGCGCGATCCGACGGCTGGAATCGCGTGCCGGTGATCATCGGCACCAACCGCGACGAGAACAAGCTCTTCCTCTCGGTGAACCCGCTCTACGTGAAGCGCTGGTTCGGGATCGTCCCGCGCGTCAAGGACCCGGACCTCTATCTGGCGACCGCCGACGCGATGAGCACGATGTGGAAGGCGACCGGCGCGGACGGACCGGCGGCCGCGATGCGCAAGTCGAGCCCGGACGTGTACGTGTACCGCTTCGACTGGGACGAGGAGCCGACCCTGCTCGGCTTCGACGCCGCGAAGTTCGTCGGCGCGGGACACGGCCTCGAGATCCCCTTCGTGTTCGGCCACTGGGAGCTCGGTCCCGAGGGCGACGTGCTGTTCGGCGCGGCGAGCCGGGAGGGCCGCGAGGCGCTGTCCGCGCAGATGCGCTCGTACTGGACGCAGTTCGCTCGCACCGGCTCGCCGGGGCGCGGGCGCGCCGGCGACCTGACGGAGTGGACGGCGTGGGACCCCGCTCCGGGCGGGCACAAGTACGCAGTTCTCGATACGCCGGCGGGCGGCGGGGTGCGCATGGGCTCCGAGCCGATCGACGCGGCGCAGGTGATCGCCGCGATCGACGCCGACCCGAGGATTCGATCGCCGCGCGATCACTGCTGGGTGCTGCACGAGGCGCTGCGCTTCGACGAGGACGCGTACGCGAAGGCGGGCGGTGCGCGCTGCGCCGACTATCCGTTCGACGCCTTCCCCTGGCCGAGGAGCTGATGCGATGCGGGAGCGCTCCGACGCACTCGTGATCTTCGGCGCCACCGGCGACCTCGCGTTCAAGAAGATCTACCCGTCGCTCTACGCCATGGCCCGCCGCGGCACGCTCGACGTGCCCGTGGTCGGCGTCGGCCGCGAGTCGCTCAACGTCGACTGGCTGGTCGACCGCGCGCGCAAGAGCATCGAGGCGAGCGGCGCCCGCTTCGACGAGGCGGCCTTCGCGAAGCTGGCCCGCAGCTTCCGCTACGCGGGCGGCGACTACGGAGCGCGCCCGCTCTTCGAGACGCTGCGCAAGGTGCTCGGAGACGCCCATCGTCCGCTCTTCTACCTCGCCATCCCGCCGAGCGCGTTTCCGAGCACGATTCAGGGGCTCGCCGCCTCGCGCTGCGCGACGTCGGACCCCGACGGCGCGCGGATCGTGGTCGAGAAGCCGTTCGGGCGCGACCTCGCCTCGGCGCGCGCGCTGAACCATACGCTGCACGAGGTCTTCGACGAGCGGTCGATCTTCCGCGTCGACCACTTCCTCGGCAAGGAGCCCGTGCTGAACCTGCTCTACTTCCGCTTCGCCAACTCGTTCTTGGAGCCGATCTGGAACCGACACCACGTCGCTCACGTGCAGGTCACCATGGCGGAGAGCTTCGGCGTCCAGGGGCGCGGGAAGTTCTACGAGGAGGTGGGCGCGATCCGCGACGTGGTCCAGAACCACCTGCTCCAGGTGGTGGCCCTGCTGGCGATGGAGCCGCCGACCAGCGGGATCGCCGATGCGGTGCGCGACGAGAAGGTGAAGGTGTTCAAGGCGATCCATCCGCTCTCCCCGGATCACCTGGTGCGCGGCCAGCTCCTCGGCTACCGGAACGAGGCGGGCGTCGCGCCGGAGTCGAACGTCGAGACCTACGCGGCGCTCGAGCTCGAGATCGACTCGTGGCGCTGGGCCGGCGTGCCCTTCCTGATCCGCACCGGAAAGAGCCTGCCGGTCACGGCGACCGAGGTGCGCGTCACGCTGCAGCGCCCGCCGCAGCACGTCTTCGCAGGGATCGAGCTGGAGCGGGGTGCGCCGAACTACTTCCGCTTCCGGCTCGGCGGCGAGGGTGAGATCGCGCTCGGCGCGCGCACTCGCGAGCCCGGCGACGATTCGCCCGATGGGATCGCGGGCGAGGCGGTCGAGCTGTTCGTGTGCTCGAACCGCGGCGAGGGCCAGGAGCCGTACGAGAGGCTGCTGGGCGACGCCATGCTCGGCGATCCCACCCTGTTCGCGCGCCAGGACGAGGTCGAGGAGGCGTGGCGCATCGTCGATCCGCTGCTCGGCCAGCCGACGCCCGTGCATCCGTACGAGCCGGGGAGCTGGGGACCGCGCCAGGCCGACGCGCTCGCTGCGCCCTCGGGCGGCTGGGTGGCGCCCGGTCCCGCGCGGGTGTGCATCTGAAGCTCGAGGTGCTGGACGACGCCGACGCCGTCGCGCGGCGCGGCGCAGCGCAGGTGGCCGAGTGCGCGCGCGAGGCCGTGCGCGCGCGCGGGCGGTTCCTCTTCGCCGTGAGCGGCGGGCACACGCCGTGGGCGATGCTCGCGATGCTCGCCGCCGAGGACGTGCCGTGGGAGCACCTCGAGCTGTTCCAGATCGACGAGCGCGTGGCGCCCGCGGGCGATCCGGACCGCAACTGGACGCAGCTCGCGAAGAGCCTTCTCGGGCGCGTCTCGCTCGCGCCGGAGCGCCTGCACCCGATGCCGGTCGAGGACGCAGACCTCGAGGCTGCGGCGTCGCGCTACGCGGCGGCGCTGGCGCGCGCCGGCGGCGCGCCTCCGGTCCTCGATCTCGCGCATCTGGGACTCGGACCGGACGGCCACACCGCGTCGCTCGTACCGGGCGATCCCGTGCTCGACGTGCAGGGCGCCGACGTCGCGCTCGCGGGGCCCTACCAGGGGCGCCGGCGCATGACCCTCACCTTCCCGGCGCTCGACCGCGCGCGCTCCGTGCTCTGGCTGGTGACGGGTGCGGACAAGCGCGAGATGCTCCCGCGTCTGCTGCGCGGCGACCGGTCGATCCCGGCCGGACGCGTGCGACAGGACGCCGCGCTCCTGCTGGCGGATCGGGCGGCCGCAGGACCGGCGTGAGTGCGGCGCAGCGCGCTCGCGCTGCGGACGCGGGAGCGAGCGCCGCCGCAGGTTGACGGGAGCCGCCCCGCGCGTGCATGCTCGGGGCGTGCGCGAGCACCGCTACACGCTCGACCTGCCCCACTCGGTCGATCGCCTCTGGGCGCTGATGCAGGACTACCCGCGCTGGACGGAGTACGCGCCGATGGTGGTTCGCGTCGAGGTGCTGCATCCCGGCGACGCGCGCGGCAACGGCCTCCTCCGGCGCGTGATCTACAAGATGCCGTTCGGCCGCGTCGGCAGCGCGCTCGAGCTGGTGACCGACGTCGTGAGCCCGAGCGAAGCGACGAACGGCTCGAACGGCGCGGACCGCGAGCCGTGGTGCGGCTACACCTACACGATGATCAGCCGCGCGACGGGGAACGACCAGACCGGCCGCGTGCGCCTCGAGCCGGTCGGCCCGCGGCAGACGCGCCTCCACTTCGAGGAGCGCTACCACCTCGTCTCCGCGCCCTGGCGCTGGTTCGAGGGGCCGATCTACCGCTTCATCAACCGCCAGAACGAGGCCTCGATGCGCAGCCTCTCCACCTGGCTGTCCGGCCACCCGGAGTACCGGCCCGAGCTCTCCTGAGATGGAGCTCGCCGACGTCGACCTCGTCGACCTCGACCGCTTCGCCGCGGGCTTCCCGCACGAGACCTTCGACTTCCTCCGCCGACACGCTCCGGTGTGGTGGCATCCGCCGAGCCCGAAGGCGCCGGGTGGCGAGGGCTTCTGGGTCGTCTCGCGCCACGCGGACGTGCTCGCGGTGCTGCGCGACCCGGCGACCTTCTCCTCCGAGGGCGGCGGCAGCCGCAGCGGCGGCGGCACCACGCTCGACGACCTGCCGCGGGGCATCGGGCCGGGCGCGATGCTCAACATGATGGATCCGCCGCGCCACGACGCGATCCGCCTCCTCGTCAACAAGGGGATGAAGCCGAGCACGATCGCGAAGCTCGAGGACGGGCTGCGCGCGCGCACGCGCGCCATCCTGGACGACGTCGTGCCGCGCGGCGGCTGCGACTTCCTGCGCGAGGTCGCGGCCGAGCTGCCGCTCCAGGTGACCGCGGGCCTGTTCGGCGTTCCCCAGGACGACCGCCACAAGATCTTCGAGTGGACCACGGCTTTCGTCGACTACGCGGATCGCGACCTCGGGCAGTCGAGCGCGCGGCTCGCCCGGGCCGCCGCCGAGCTCGCGGCCTACGGCGGCGAGCTGATCGCCGCCAAGCGCGAGCGGCCGGGCGACGACATGCTCTCGATCGCGATCCACGCCGAGATGCCCGAGGCGCCCGGGCGGCCCCGCCGCCTCGAGGACCGCGAGCTGCTGGCGTTCCTGTCGCTGCTGCTCGTGGCCGGCGCCGAGACCACGCGCAATGCGATCGCGGGTGGTCTCCTCGCGCTGATCGAGCGGCCCGAGTCGATGGCCGCCCTGCGCGCGGAGCGCGCGCTGCTCGGGACCTCCGTCGAGGAGATCCTGCGCTGGACCGCGCCGACCGCCTACAACCGCCGCACCGCCACGCGCGACGTCGAGCTCGGCGGGCAGAAGCTGCGCGCGGGAGACAAGGTCACGCACTGGTACCCGTCGGCGAACCGCGACGAGGCGGTGTTCGCCGACCCCGCGCGCTTCGACGTCCGCCGCGATCCCAACCCGCACCTCTCGTTCGGCCACGGCGTGCACCACTGCCTGGGGGCGAGCCTCGCGCGGAGCGAGATCCGCATCGCGCTCGAGGAGCTCTTCGCTCGCGTCGACTCGATCGAGCTCGACGGCCCGGTCGAGTGGGCGCGGAGCAACAAGCACACGGGCATCCGCAGGATGCCGGTTCGCTGGCGCGCGTGCTCGTGAGCGGACGTTCACCCCATCGCGGGCTATCGTCGCGTCCATGGCCGCCTTCATCGCGATGAACCACTTCCAGGTCGATCCGGCGCGCGGCGCGGAGTTCGAGGCGCTTTGGAAGCAGCGCGAGACCTACCTCGCGGAGGTGCCCGGCTTCGTGCGCTTCGCCCTGATGCGGGGGGACGAGCCCGGCCACTACGCCTCGCACACGACGTGGCAGAGCCGCGCCGCCTTCGAGGCGTGGACGCGCTCCGACGCCTTCAAGAAGGCGCACGCGCAGGCGCGCATGCCGTCCGGGCTGCTGGTGGGGCACCCGAAGCTCGCCACCTGGGAGGCGGTGCTCGAGGCCTAGATCGCGCGCTCGCGCCCGGCCCAGTACGGCTCGCGCAGCCGCCGCTTGTAGAGCTTCCCGTTCGGATCGCGCGGCAGCGCGTCGCTGAAGTCGATCGAGCGCGGGCACTTGTAGCGCGCCAGATGCGCTGCGCAGTGCGCCAGCAGCGCTCGCTCGAGCTCGGGCCCGGCGCGCACGCCGGGAGCAGGCTCGATCACCGCCTTCACCGCCTCGCCCCAGTCGTCGTCGGGGATGCCGAAGACCGCGGCGTCGCCGACCGACGGGTGCGCCAGCAGCGCCGCCTCCACCTCGGCCGGATAGATGTTGACGCCGCCCGAGATGATCATGTCGATCTTGCGATCGCACAGGAAGAGGTAGCCCTCCGGATCGAGCCATCCGACGTCGCCGACGGTGAAGAAGTCGCCGACCCGGTTCTCGCCCGTCTTGCGCTCGTCGCCCTTGTAGCGGAAGTCCTGGATCAGCTTCAGGTACACCGTTCCGGTACGGCCCGGGGGACAGTCGCGGCCCTGATCGTCGAGGATGCGGATCGCGGCGCCTTCCCAGGGCCGGCCGACGGTGCCCGGGCGCTCGAGCCACTCCCGCGGCGTCGCGAGCGTGCCGCCGCCCTCGGTCGCGCCGTAGTACTCGTACAGCACGGGTCCCAGCCACTCCATCGCGCGGCGCTTGAGCTCCACCGGGCACGGCGCCGCGGCGTGCAGCACGTGGCGCAGCGACGTGACGTCGTAGCGCGCGCGCGTCTCGGGCGGGAGCAGCAGCAGGCGGTGGATCTGGGTCGGAACCACGTGCGTGATGGTGACGCGGTGCCGCTCGATCAGCGCGAGGGCGCGCTCGGCGTCCCACCCGCCCATCAGCACGACCGGGTGCTCGAACTGCAGCGAGAACCAGCTGAAGGCGAGCGGCGCCGTGTGGTACATCGGCGACGTGGTGAGGTGCACGTGGCCCGCGCGCGGCTCGATGCCGAAGCGGCCGAGGTGGCTCGCGAGCATCGGCGCCATCACGTCGGGATCGATGAGATGGAGCTGACGCGCGACGCCGCGCGGCCGCCCCGTGGTGCCCGACGTGTACTGCAGGAACTGACCGGCGGTGCGCTCGGGCGGCCGCCCGTCGGGCTGTCCGTCGAGGAGCTCCTGCCACGAGACGAAGCCCGGTACCGCGCCCACCGACACGCGAAGCGGAACGCGTGCCTCCTCGGCGGCGGCGGCGGCCGTCTCCGCGTAGCCGGCATCGGCGCAGAACGCCCGCGCACCCGAGTCGGCGAGGATGTAGGCGATCTCGCCGGCCGTCAGGTTGGTGTTGATCGGGGTGAACTGCATTCCCGCCTGCATCGCGGCGGCGAGCAGCTCCACGATCGGCACCCCGTTCGGCAGTAGCGCCGCGACCGCGTCGCCGGTCGCGACGCCGCGCGCGCGCAGCGCGTGCACCAGGCGGTTGCAGTCCGCGAGGAGCTCGCCGGCGCGCAGCGCGCGGCCGGCGGGATCGATCAGCGCGACGCGGTCGGGCTCGGCCTCGGCGGCGCGCCAGAAGCCCGGGATCGCCACCGCATCGCCCCTCAGCGGCCGCGCCGGGGCTTCTCGCCCAGCGGGATCCCGTAGAGGCGCGACCAGTTGTCGGCGACGACCTTCCGCATCGCCCCCTCCGAGAGCGGGAGCTTCTGGAAGTTCTCCATGGCGTGCGGATACATCGAGTCGCCGTGGGGGAAGTCGGTCGAGAACACCAGGTTGTCGTCGCCGAACCAGTCGACGTAGTGCCGCACCGTCTCCTCGTCGGCGTCGACCGACACGAAGCAGTTTCGGCGGAAGTACTCGGAGGGCTTGTGCGAGAGGTCGCGCGCCTCGTACCAGCCGACCCACTCGTAGTGCTCGTCGAGCCGGTGCAGCAGCCACGGCGCCCAGGAGCAGTTTCCCTCGAGCAGCGCCACCCGCAGCCGGGGGAAGCGCTCGAGGACGCCGCCGCCGCACAGCGACACGCATGCGGTCATCACGCCGAGCGGCTGGTTGAACGTGTGCCACATCATGAGCCGATCGGCGAAGATGTCGAGCGAGAAGTCCGGGCGGAGGTACGTGCGGCCGCCGCCGTGGAACGCCACCGGGATCCCGAGCCGCTCGCACTCCGCCCAGAGCGGGTCGTAGGCCGGGTGGTGCCAGGGACGGCGGTTGACCGCACCCGGCGCCAGGAAGATCGCCTTGAAGCCGTACTCGGTGACACATCGACGCGTCTCCTCGACGGCCGATGCCACGTCGTGCGGCGCCACCATCGCAGCGCCGAACAGCCGCGTGGGAGCGGCGGCCACGAAGTCGTGCAGCCAGTCGTTGTAGGCGCGCGCGATGGCGGCCGCGAACGCGGGCTCGAGCCCGTCGGGCCCCATCTGCTCGACCGAGTCGAGGCCCAGCACGAAGAGACCGCGCGAGGGGAAGAGCACCGCGAGGTCGACGCCCTCGCGGTCCATCGCCTCGAGCTGCGCCACCGCGTCCCAGCCGCGCGCCTCGGCACTCGCGTAGGCGTCCTCCTGGTCGGGGCGCCAGCCGATCCCGGCGCCGCGCGCCTCGCGCACGGCGCGCACCGGTCCGAGCCGCAGCATCACGTGCGACTTCACCTTGACGCGCAGGTCGCGGCGCAGCTCGGTCATGCCGACCGGGGCGGCGTGGCGGTACTCCGGTGCGATGTAGCGCTGCCACAGGTCGGGCGGCTCGAGCACGTGCATGTCGCTGTCGGCGACGACGCCATCTAGGATCGACATGGGCCTCCTCAATCCCGGCAGAGGATGTTGACGCAGCAAACGCTGCCGCCGCCCACCAGGTGGGCGAGCCCGACCCGCGCGCCGCGGACCTGGCGGCGGCCGGCCTCGCCGCGGAGCTGCAGCGCGAGCTCGTGGATCTGGGCGAGCCCGGTCGGACCGGCGGGATGGCCGCGCGCGATGAGGCCGCCGTCGGTATTCATGGGGATGCGGCCGCCGAGCTCGCCGGCGCCCTCCTCCACCCACTTCTCCGCCTCCGTGCAGAAGCCGAGCAGCTCGTAGTACTCGAGCTCCTCGTTGGCGAAGGCGTCGTGGCAGAGCGCTACGTGTACGTCCTCGGGGCCGAGGCCGGCCTGCTCGTACGCCTCGAGCGCGGTGTCGCGCGTCATGCTCGAGGGGCCGACCACGGGGCCGACGAAGGTGTGCCCCCGCGTGTAGCGCTCGCTCTGCAGCGCCGAGGAGCGGGCCGCGACGATCGGGCGCCCGGGCTGGCGGCGACGCGCCAGGTCCTTGCGCGCGACGATCGCGCAGGCGGCGCCGTCCGAGACCGGGCACGCCATCATCGCGGTGAGCGGCTCCGAGACCATCGGCGAGGCCAGCACCTCTTCGACCGTGACGCGGTGGTCGGGCTGCCGGTGCGAGAACGGGTTCAGCGCGCCGTGGTTCCAGCTCTTGGCGGCGATGCGCGCGAAGTGCTCGGGCCGGGTGCCGCGCTCGTGCATGCGGCGCGTCGCCCAGAGCGCGAAGTAGCTGGCGGGCAGGATCACCGAGTCGATCTGGTCGCGTCCGACCCCGCGCGAGGGCGCGCGCCGGGGCGCGGCCTTCGGGTCGCGCGCCCCCGCGTCGGGCCTCGGCGCTCCCATCATCGCCGTCATCTTGTCGAAGCCGAGCGCCATTGCGACATCGCAGCGCCCCGCGCTCACGGCCGCCGCGGCCTCGCGGAAGGCGACGAGACCGGTGGCCGAGGCGTTCTCGACGTGTGTCACGGGAAGCCCCGTGAGCCCGAACTCCTTCATGATCTTCACGCCCGTCATGGGCGTGCCCGCCACGTAGCCGACGAAGGCCTCGCCGACGTCGCGGAACGACAGGCCGGCGTCGGCAAGCGCGGCGAGGCCCGCCTCGCGCGCGAGGTCGGCGAGCGGCTGCGCGCCGAGCGAGCCGAAGCGCACCATCCCGACGCCGAGCACGGCGACGTCGTGGAGCTTCACGCTGCGCCCGCGTCCGATGGACTTCGCTCGCCTTCGGCTCGCTGCGCGCGCTCCTCGGAGGCTTGCGGCTTGAACCGGAAGATCACGACCTCGGCGCCTTCCGCCGTCTCCCCGAGCACCTCGAGATCGAGCACCATCGGCATGCCGATCGAGAAGGCCTCGCGCGGGCCCGCCAGCACCGCCTGCACGCGCGGCCCTTCCGGCAGGTCGATCTGCCCGACGCCGTAGCCGCCGGCGTCGGCGCGCTTGGAGCCGAACAGCGGGAGGTGCGTCCAGGTCCAGGTATAGAGCGTGCCGCGCGGCCCGAGCTGCACGTCGTCGGTGCCGATGGCGAGACACTTCGCGCAGACGGCGCGCCGCGGGAAGAAGACCTCTCCGCAGCTTCGGCAGCTCGAGCCGAGCAGCCGCGGCGGCTCGGCCGGTGCCTCGGGAATGGTGAAGAAGCCGGGCTCGATCGGGACCCGCGGTCTCGGGGCGAGGGGGCTCACGCGGGCGTTCTACTGGCGAATTGACGGGGCGTCAAGTTGAGCGGGATGGGCGCAGCGCCGCGGGATCGCCGGCGCTCCGGCGAAGCAGGCCGAAGGCGATCGCGGCCGACGACGCCTCGAGCCCGAGCGCGAACGCCGTGTACGACGAGAACCCGCCGTCGATCGCGAGGCCGAGCACACGCGCCGAGGCGAGCCCTGCGGTGAGGGTCCCGACCGCGACGAGCGCCGGGCGCACCAGGCCGGCACGCAGGAGCGCGAGCCCGGCGAGCACGCCGAGGGCCGCCTCGAGGCCGCCGTACATGGCGCGGATCTCGGTGCTGCCGGTGGCAGTGTGATAGGCCACACCCGCGGCATCGGACAGCGACTCCGGGCGGAACAGGCAGTAGAGCCCGTAGGGCAGCCAGACCAGCACGGTGAACGCGAGGAAGATGCGGGTCGCCATGGTCACCTCGGCTCGGCGGGGCCTCCCGTCGCGGCGGCGAGCTTCGACTCGAGCCCGCGCTTGACCGAGGGCCACTCGGATTCGATCACGCTGAAGTAGACGCTATCGCGCAGGCGTCCGCCAGGGCACACCATGTGGCTGCGGAGCGTGCCCTCCTCGACCGCGCCGATCCGGAGCAGCGCCGCGCGCGAGCGCTCGTTCAGCGCGTCGGTCTTGAATTCGACGCGCGTGCAGCCGAGCTCCTCGAAGCAATGGCGGAGCTGCAGGTACTTCGCCTCGGTGTTGCACGCCGTGCGCTGCCAGGGCACGCCGAGCCAGGTGGCGCCGATCTCGAGCCGGCGGTTGGCGCGGTCGATGGCCAGGAAGCTCGTGGAGCCGACCACGTCGCCGGTCGCCGCGAGGATCGTGACGAAGGGCACGGCGGCGCCGGCGCGCTGCCCGGCGAGCGCCATCTCGACGTAGCGCGCCATCTCCTCGCGCGTCTCGACGGCGAACGGGAACCAGCGGAAGATGCCGTGCCCGACGCCGATCTCGACCAGGCGCTCGAGGTGCGCCTCGCGCATCGGCTCGAGCCGGACGAAGCGGCCCGAGAGCGTCACCGGTCGCGGATCGATGGCCGGCCTCGTCATCGCGTTCCCGGTCTACCAGATCCCGGGGAGGAGTCGCCAGCGCACGCGCGCGGCGTACTCGCGATAGCCGTCGAGCTCCTCGGCGAGCGTCCGCTCCTCCCAGAGCAGCCGCAGCACGAGCAGCCCGACGCCGATGGGCAGCGGGAGCAGTCCCCAGAGCGAGCCGAGCGAGAGGGGAGCGGCCACGAGGGCGAGCGCGCCGCCCGCATAGCCGGGGTGCCGGATCCACGCGTAGGGACCGCTCGACACGACTCGGTGTCCGCGCTCCGACTGGACCCGCACGAAGGCCGCGAAGAATCGGTTGCTGTGGGCTGCCCAGAGCCCCACCCCCTGTCCCAGCAGGTAGACGCCGAGGGCGGCCCGCTCGAGCGCGGCCGGGAAGCGCGGCGACCAGCCGAAGCGTGCATCGAGGCCTGCCAGCACGAGCGGCGCGGACAGCGAGAAGAGGAGCATCAGGGCCGACACCCAGCGGTCCCAGCGCCGGGTCGGGCCGCCCGGCTTCGCCCGCTCGCGGATCAGCTCGGGGTCCATCACCACGAAGCCGACCACCGCGAGCGCCGCGTTCGCTGCGACGAAATGCCACGCCGCGGGCCAGTCGAGGCGGCCGGCGGTGCCGAAGAGCACCGACACCAGGAACACCAGCCAGAGGCCGGTCTCGACGACGGCGTTCAGCATGTTGCGCGCAGATCGGCGCGGAGGGCCGCGCGGCAGGACCCGAAACGCCGCGACACCGGCCCGCGCCGACACCGGCTCTGCTGCACCGGCTTCCGCTCCA
>Ga0335080_10002459_pt1 | contig 18471 bp, 8 predicted proteins | sample Lox_Sample_34_FD_206720 | JGI IMG/M metagenome (GOLD analysis project Ga0335080, IMG submission 206720) | Soil microbial communities from Loxahatchee National Wildlife Refuge, Florida, United States - Lox_Sample_3.4 | ecosystem: Environmental > Terrestrial > Soil > Wetlands | place: USA: Florida...
GACAACGTAGTTCGAGTGACACAAAGCGCCACGGTGCCCACCTACTTCATGCGCGCGTTCACAGTCTTCGGAATCAAGGCAGCCAAGTCCCTCACGCTCACGGCGGTTTCAACTGCTGCTGCAAGAGGCTCCGCGAACTCGCAGTACAACGTCGCCATTGTGATCGACACGACAGCCTCGATGAACTCGAATGATAACGACGCCTCCTGCGGAAACACCCGGATCTATTGCGCGCTGCAGGGAGTGCGAACACTCATGACCTCGCTTTCTCCCTGCACGACATCGGGAACAGACTCAAGCTGCACCGGGGGCTCTGCATTTGATCGGGTCAGCCTGTTCACCTTCCCGAACATCCAGGCGAACCAGGCCAGCCGCGATACGACATGTCCCACAAGCAACCCCACCGTTCCCAACTACTACACGCCCGTTCGAGGCGCCACATGGTCGGCGCCGACTGGCACGAGTCCTACATACCAGATCACCTCGTATCTCTCCGACTATAGTTCGAATGGAAAGGCAAACGGTGGTTTGAACACATCCTCCAATCTAGGAGTCGCGGCAGGAGCGAACACCGGTAGGAGCTGCACTGGATTGCAGGCCCCGGGCGGCGTGGGGACCTACTATGCCGGCGCGATCTATGCTGCGCAGTCATCGCTCAAGGCCGCGCAGACGGCCAACCCGGGCTCAGAGAACGCTCTGATTATCCTGAGTGACGGCGATGCGAGTAGCAGCGACATCAATGTGACGGGAACCGTTCAGAAAGCAGGAACAGGATCACCGGTCCTGGCTGTGAATTATCCCGCGACGACCAACCAATGCCAGCAGGCAATTGATGCCGCTAAGTTTGCGACCTCCCAGGGAACCACGGTATACACCATTGCCTACGGAGCATCCAATTCAGGCTGCTCCACGGATAAATCGGGTCCTCTTTCCGGGCTGTCTGCGTGTTCAGCCTTGCAGAAGATGGCAACAGCCCCGGCCAACTTTTACTCCGACGCAACTGCCACGCAGAACAAGGGACAATGCACATCGGCCTCAAATCCAAATCTGACGTTGAACCAGATCTTCAAGTCTGTTGCCACCAGCTTTACGGTCGCCAGGCTGGTTCCGAACAGCTTTTACAACTAGGCTCGTCGAGTTGTCCTCCACTGCCTGGGTATTTCGGTCGAAGCGGGATACCCAGGTTGCAGCAATTTATTACGTGTTGCCAATTCTCACCGCGGACGATGTAATTGAGACTGATCTTCGCGTAAGAACGGCGAACGGATGCGAATTCAGGCTCTTCTGGTAGTGATTGTGCTTCTGGCCGGTTGCGGTTCCGGAGGTACCAAGGCCACAACAAAGCCCCCTGTAACCGAACCAACCTGCGCAAGCTTTTATCCGGTCGATGTCTTCATCAACATGAACGGAGCTGCCGCAGGAACTGTCGTGACACCTGCGAACCTTCTTGCGGCGACCGACGCGGCCGTCAGCTTCGGCGGCTGGGCGTCGGCCTCGCCCTTTCAAAAGTTCGAGGCGAGCTTCGTGTCCCTCCCCGCGACCGTATCGGTTAACGCGGGGGCAACGCGCGCCTGCGGCTTTGCCACTCACAGCCTGGGCCAGGACGCGAGCGAGAATTTCAGCACCTCCTCGCTGAACATTCCGTTCAAGTCGGAGATGGTAGTCGGCGGATGGATCTCGAACTTCCCGCCCAACCAGGAGGTGGAAGGCGGTTACTTTGATGTGGTGTCGGTGGGCGGAATCAAAGGCTACGCCGCGACGATTCAAATTGTGAGCGGAAACGACGAACCTGCATGCACCACTCCCGGATATGGAATTGAAATCGAGAGTTCCGGACTGTCGACCACGCACTCCGCATGCAATGCGGCCGTCGTTCCGGGTGGTACCTATTTTGTCCAGATGCACGTGAACTATTCAGCCGTCGGAAGCTGCAGCGGACCCATCGCAGCGCCGTGTGCGGAGATGAATGTGTACACGACGAGCGGCACGACCTTTACACCGGTCGGGTCGACGGTTTCTGTGGCTCTGGGTGTAACGGACAGCATTTTCCTGCTAACTCTCGGAAACAACGAGAACGGGCAATTCCCGGGAACCATCTACTTCCAGAACTGGATGGCGGACTACACGAATTCGAAATTCCCCAACCTTCCTCATTGACGCTGGACTGGACGGACCCCCCGGGTGGCGATCCCGCCCGTTTTTGCATACCCCCTCCCCCCGGTATCGGGCGAGCATCGTGCAATGTTTTCAATGGTTTACAGACCATTGGCGGCTGTAAATATTTCCTGAGAAAAGACTTATCTGCAAATATTAGAAAACAGGCCACTTATTGCTGCGGTATCCGGCAATGCAGGAACCTGACTTCGTATTGATTGTGCGCCGCAAGAGGGAAATTATCTGCAAGCTGACAAAGCTTTTTCGTGGTTTCGCTTGAGGCGTTTGAGGTCGATGGAGAGGAATGCGGGCTTGACGGTATTGCCCACCTGGGACCGTTCGAACAGCAGGGCTCGATTAGTTGAAGAGGCCGGGAAGGACCGGCCAGCTTGAACGGCTGAAGGGGCCGGTGCTGGTGATCAGCGGAGCTGAGGATCGCGGAGCGGTCCAGGCGGAAAGCGGGTTTCTAGCCAACATGAAGACGGCGAACCGGCAGTGCGAGACGTTCATATATCCGGGGTGTCGATCATGGCTATGCACAGCCGCTTTTCAATGGCGGGAAGAACTTCAGCCCCGAAGCAGTGCGTGCGAGCTGGGTTGTGATCGATGATTTTCTGGAGAGCCATTTGAGGCGGTGAACTGGTGAGCGACGGCCCTGGTCTTGATAGCGGACTCCGGGGCACTCTGAGGGTAGACCGGAGTCTGACAGTGGAATCGAGCCAGGTGTTTATTGGACCAGGTCGGCCTCCTGTGGCCCGAGGACCAGGGTTCCGTCATACGCGCGATTGGTGATGAGGCCTTTTCTGGTTCCGGCCATGGGAATTCTCTGTTCGGTCTGAGTTGTGTTCACGTAGAGGGTTCGACCTTCGACTGTTCTGGCGAAAACGCCTTCGGGAGTTCGTGGCCCGGGTTGAACTCCGACAAGGTTGTACGCGCTTTCGAGAACGGATTTGATGGCGGACGCGTTGGATTCTGTTGCGAGATAGATGGCATGACCCTTGCCGAAGCTATTAATGGTTACGGCGGGGGTGCGGTCTTGCGTGCTGGTGAATCGCGCGAGGACCGATGCGGTCGAGGGTTCAAGAACTTCGTAGAAATGCAGACTTGTTGTGACCGAAGTCCCAGCGAGTTGAAAGATCAAGGGCTGATCGGACTGGTAGAAGGCATTTGTCTTGAGCCCGAATACGTCGCTGAGCAGGCCCGGAAGCGGGGTCGAAAACCATTGGCCGTGTTCGTCGACTTTGGCTGAAAAAGCAGTCATCAGCACGGTGCCCCCGGCATTGACGTAATCGCGAAGAGCCTTTGCGCTGGCGGGATCCATGAGGTAATCGGCGGGAACAACGACCAGCTTGTATCGGGAAAGGTCGGCATGGCCGATGTTGATGATGGCTGTATCGATGTTGTCGCGAAATAGCGGCTCGAACGCAGCTTGCACCTGGTCGGTGTAAGAAGGCCTGAAGTACTGCCGCGTAGTATTGGAAGGGCCGTTGGGGTGCGAGTCGATGAAGGAATCGAAAGAATACGCGATGGCGACCTCGGGCTGAGTGTAGCGGGGGAATCCGTAATTCCCGAGTTGTTTGAATTCGGAGGCGATGCGCGCGAACTCATCGACTTTCCACGATGGAGTGTTGTCGTGATCGACCAGGCCGAAGAGCGCCTGCTCTTCGCCGCCGAGGTGGCTGTTGAAAGTCCATGCAAGAGTGCCCTGAGCGCCGAGGATGAGGCTCAGATAGGCATACATTCGGCTACGGCCGGGAGTTCCGTAGAAGCCTCCGCCACCTGCTGTGAATTCGTTGAACCAGATGGGAGTGGAGAGGTCGCCCTTGATCTGAAGCGCTCCGAAAGCTCCGCTGATGGGGTCGCCGGGGTAGAAGCCTTCCGCGGGATAGGATACGTAGGACTTATAACTGCTGAGGTAGTCGAAGCCTCTTCGCGTCGCAGTGTCCCAGAGGTTCGAGATGGCGGGGAGGTCAGGCGCGTTGCGGCCGCGAATTGCGTCGAGTTCCTGGAGCCGCGCGATTGTGACGTCGGACCAGTAGCGGTGAAGATCGAGGTAGCGTTCAGAGGGACCCGGGCCTTCGGCGAGAGGAAGATCTACGTCTTCAAAGCTATTGAGGCGGCGTGACCATCGTTGAGTAGCCCATGCAGTATTCAGCTGGTCGATGGTGCCATATCTCTTTTTGAGCCACGCGATGAAGCGCTGCCGGTCAGCCTCAGAGTATGACATGAAGCCGTTGCCGATTTCGTTGTCGTAGCCGATGGCGATGATGGCGGGATGATGTGCGTAGCGCCTTGTGAGTACGTCGGCGAGGATGGCGACTTCGCGGATGTAATTCGGGTCGCTGATGTTGTCCATGTAGCGCTCGGCTGGGGGAAGGCGGGTGCCGTCCTGTGTGACGATGTCGACTCCTGGGTAAGCACGGTGCAACCAAATGGGAGCGGGCAGTCCTGGTATGTCGAGGATCACGCGGATTCCGGCGGCGTGCATCTTGTCCATGATGTTGTCGAACCACGCGAACTCGAATTTGCCTTGAGCGGGTTCAAAGGAATCCCAGGAGAGGTCGCCCATGCGAACTACGTTGAAGCCGGCGCGGTGCATGATGGCGATGTCGCTATCGATTTGTTTTGGCGAACGATCGACAGGCTGGTAGCAGGTGCCGACGAAGAGTTGTCCCGGGCCGGGCCATGTGGGATGTGAGGCAGCTTGCTGCGCGATGGAAAGAGATGCGGGAGCTACGAAGAGCGTGAATGCGATAAGCAATCTAGATAAGGAATGAGATCTGCGGTTCAGCATGGAACCCTTTCCGGCATGAACAAGATCGTGGATTCTCAAACAGAGAATATACGGAGAGGGTGGCGAAGTGGCTATGTGGGCTGTGGGATGCGGTTAAATGACAAGGCGGACCGTACGGTCCGCCTTCATTGCTTGCCGACGATCGATTGCGGCTAGGCCTTGGCGAGGGCTGGGCTTGCCTGGCCCAGCTTCTCGGCGAGCATTTCGTGGGCGTGGGCGAAGAACTCTTCCTTCGAGATCTTGCCCGCGTCTACGTCGGCGAGGATTGCCTTTTGTGCGAGGTATTCCTTGTTGACGATGCCGGCCCGGGACTGCAGCATGCGCCACGCCTTGCGGCGTTCTACGCAGAACATGACCAGCTGGCGGGAGAGGGCGCGGTACTCGATCTTTCCGTTCTCCTCGTACTTGATGTAGACGCCGAAGTCGGGAATGAAGGAGCGGTGCTCGGGCAGGAGATAGCGGCGATAGACGACGTCCTGCTGCGTGATGCGCACCAGCATGTTGTCGATCGAGATGAGCTTCTCGGCCTGCTCGGGCTTGATCTTCTTGAGGTGGTTGCGGAAGCGCGCTTCCGTTGTGCACCAGTGAGCCACGGTGTAGCGCATGGTTTCGCCGGTGGACTTGAGCTTGGTCTCGTACCAGTCGAGCTCCTTGCTGGGGTTGCCGGTGACGTCGAGCGCTTCGGTGTAGCTCTCGCCCTTGCGGGGATCGAAGACGAACTCGGGGACACCGCGCGAGTCGCGGACGCGCTGGGCCTGGAAGAGCGCCATATCGTCGGGTACGCCATGCTCGGGCTGGCAGGTGGTGAAGGCCTGGATGAACATGGTGCCGCGGTACTCAAGGCCGTCGAGGATGGCGCGGTAAAGCTTCGGCGCGTTGGCCATGGAGACCTGCGCGACGAAGGGCGAGCCGTGTCCAGCGAGGAAGGTTTCGGCTACGGTCTTCTTCTCCGTGTTCTTGCCCTGCGTGGCTGCGCCGAAGACGTTCATGTCGTTGCCGCCGAGCATGGGGGTGAGTCGGAGTTCTGACCACCTGTATTTGAATAGACTTGCGTGTCCAGCATGAGCGCCTTGACGTTTGGCCTGTTCTGCAGGATCACCTTGGACATGTTCTGGTAGCCGATGTCGCCCATGCCGCCGTCGCCGCCGACCACCCAGACCTTGGGCAGCTCGACGATTTCCTGGTCGGTCATCAGCGCGTCGGTGAAGTGCGTGAACTCGTAGTACTCGCGCGGCGATAGGCCCTTGCCTTCGCGGGTGAGGATGATGTCAGTGAGGCGCTCGGGGAGAACGGAGCGGCGGGCGTGGTCGACGATGAAGCTTTCGCCCATGAGCCAGCCGATGGTGATGCCGTCCTGGAAGAGCGAGTTCATCCACGGATAGGGATGGGGGTTGTTCGGCGAGGTTGAGCCGTAGACGGTGTTGCAGCCGGTGTGCGCGGCCATTGCCATGACTGACATGCCGTTCGCGAGGCGTCCGTCGACGGGCTGGAGCGACTTGTGATTGAAAGCCTCGGTGAGCAGGACGGCTGCGATGGCCTCGACCAACTGCGCGTCGGTGATGGGCCCGTTGGCCTCTTCGTGCGCGGCGATGCGAGCTTTCGTGTCTTCGGTCTGTTCGCCCCCCAAGCCGAGGATGAGGTGAGCGATTGCCTGGCGCAAGGTTGCGTACTCTTCAGGGTTTGCGGCCTTGAGGGCCTCGAGCTTCGCGACGCCGGTCTTCTCGATCTGACCGGCCTTCAAGACGAAGCGATCGGCCTTAGCGTGGTAGACGGGGCGCATGTAGGCCTCGGTTACCGCGGCAATGGAGCGGAGGACGGACTTTTCACCGCACCCGGCGCAGGCTCCGTCACCGGAGACCAGAGCGTCGTAGTTGCGGCGAACCATGAGCATGTTGCGCAGGGTCGCGGTCTTGGAGTCGGCCGGGTTGGCGTTGTTGTAGAGGCCGAGATACTTCTGCGAGGTGTCGGGGAGCTGGTTCAGGAAGGCGGTGCCGGTTTCGTGCTCGGCGTTGACTTCTTCGGTCTCCTTCACCATCTTGAGTGCCTCGTGATCGCCGCAGGCGGTTACGCAGGCTGCGCAGCCTTTGCAGAGATCGCTGACGAAGATGGAGAAGATGCCGCCTGAACCGGGAGCCTTGCGCTCGGGCGAGGAGAAGATGGCGTTGACCTTCTGATAGGCCATCGGCACCTTGTCGATGATTGAGTAGAACTGCGCCTTGGCTTCGGCGGAGAAACCATCGACGGATTCTGTGACTTCGCGGATGATCTTGGGCAGAGGCGTGCCGGTTTTGATTTCGGCAAGCATGCGGGTGCGGGCCTGCTTTTCGATCTCCGGGAGCCTCTCGAGCATCTTGGCGCGCTCGCCGGGGTTGCCGACGTAGCGCGAGACGGCCGTCTTGAGAAGAGTGCCGAGGTCTTGCGAGGTGTTGGGCAGCGCGGTGTCAGGGCAGACCGAGATGCACTCCATGCACTGCGTGCAGTTCTCGGGAATGTAGAGCGGGGTTTCGCGACGAGCGACGTATTTGGATGCGGTGTCGCCCGTGGCTGCCGCGATGATGCCCATGGATGCGAGCGGGCTGGCGGGCTGGTCGTAGCCGAGGCCGGCGCGGAACTCGGAGTCGAACATCGAGATGGTCGCGAAAGGGGCGCGATCTGATTGTCCGGTCGGCGGAGGTGTGGAGCGGCAACCGCTGACGGTGCAGCTTTCACCTGCGCCGGCTTCAGCGAATGCGGGGACTGGCTCGAGGATGGGGAGAAGCGCTGCGCCACGGAGAGACGAGTGGTCAGTGGCGCTGAGTTCGCCGATTTTGATCTCCTTGACGAGCTCGAAGCCCTGTGTCATGACCTCCATGTTGGAGTTGACGACGGCCTCGCCGAGCTTGCCAAACTTCTTGACGTACTGCTTGTGGACGACGTTGCGGTACTGCTCCTGGGTGATGCTGAATTCATTGAGCAGGCCGCTGACTGCGAAGAAGGCGCCGAGGAAGGCGTTGCCCTGCATGCGGAGCTGGAGATCACCGCGATCGGTGGCTTTGCGGGCGATTTCGAAGCCAGGCAGGGTGAAGACGCGAATTTTTTTATCGATGATTTGCTTGCGCGCCCAGAGCGGGAGGTTTTGCCACGCGCGCTCGCCTTCGGCGTCGGACTCCCACACAAGACTGCCGCCTTCCTGGATGCCATCGAGCGGATTGCAGTGGGTGAAGGCCTTGGGATCGCAGCAAAGAACGGTTGTCACGTGACGCAGATCGCAGTTGACCCTGATGCGGTCCTTTGCAGCAACCATGAAGTAGCTGGTCGGTGCGCCCTTCTTTTCTGAACCGTACTTGGGGTTGGCGCTGACGTGGATAACTTCCTTGGGATTGCCCTTGTCATCTACGAGGCCGTCGCGCTCGTAGAGGAGGTCGTTGAGGTCGCCGAGGATGGCGCCGAGGTTTTTGCCGGTGGTGATGGCGCCCCATCCGCCGATGGAGTGGAAGCGGACGGCGACTGCGCCTTCGGGGAGAAGAGAGGGCATTTCGTCGGCTACGACGGCGCAGGGGTGTTCGATGCCGAGGACGAAGAAGTTGGTGCCGTCGGCTGCGGTATGGCCGTCTTTGCGGGCGCGGCCGGCCGTCGCATATTCAAAGGCCCCGATGATGTGCTCGGGCCTGAAGTCGCGCGAGCCGAGGCCGTAGCTGCCGCTGTAAATGGCCGGGACTTCTTCGAGGGAGATCTTGGGAAGGCCCGCGGTGCCCTGGACTGCTTTGGAGAGGGCGGTGCGGATGTCGCGGCCCATGGGGTTGTCGCCGGCGAGAGGCTCGTCGGTGCGCTCGACGATGATGACGTTCTTCTTTCCGCGGAGCGCGGCAACGACGGCGGCTTCGGGGAAGGGACGGATCACGTTGAGGTGGATGGAGCCGACCTTTACGCCACGCGACTCGCGAAGGTAGTCGACGGCGGCTTCGATGTTTTCAGCGGCGGAGCCGAGCGAGACGAAGACGGTGTCGGTGTCGTCACATTTGTATTGAGTGACGAGACCGTAGTAGCGGCCGGTGAGGTCGCCGAAATCTTTGTAGGCGGCTTCCAGAAATTCCAGAATCGGCTCGGCGAAGTTGTTCCTGCGAGCGATCACGCCGTTCATATAGTGTTCCTGGTTCTGAACGGGGCCAAGGAGGACGGGGCTGGTGAGGTCCATCATCTTCGGCACGCGGCGGCGGGTGGGTCCGAAGAGAACGCGCTGGGCTTCGGTGGGGCAGTCAATGACGTCTTCGGGGGAGCCGAGGTATTCACGAATCAACTCGGACTCATGCTTGTAGAAGGTGCGCTCAAGGTGGCTGGTGAGGAAGCCATCCATGATGTTCATGCCGGGCGTGAGGGAGAGCTCGGTGACTCGGCGGAGGATGAGAGCCTGGTCGGCGGCCTGCTGGGCATCTTTGCCGAAGAGCATGATCCAGCCGGTGTCGAGCGCGCCGTAGATGTCGTCGTGTCCGCAGTGGACGTTGAGGGCGTGCTTGGTCAGCGCGCGGGCTCCGACTTCGAGCACCATGGTGGAGCCCTTGCCGGGCGCGTGATAGTACTGCTCGACGCCGTATACGACTCCCTGGCCGGAGGTGAAGTTGACCACGCGCTTGCCGCAGACGGAGTGGGCGATAGCGCCACCCTGAGCCGCGTGCTCGCCTTCGGTCTCGATGGCGATGGTGTTCTTGCCGAATACGTTGAGGTTGCCCTCAGCAAATGCCTGCTGGAAGAGCTCGCCGCCTTCGGTGGAGGGCGTGATCGGGTAGAAAACGCCGGCTTCGGCGATGCGGGTCTCGGTGTGGTACGAGACGAGCTGGTTTCCGTTGGCTGTAACTCGAATTCCGGGATAGCGAGCGGCTTCCGTCATGTGTCCCCTCCGTACTAATCCTTATTCATGCTCCGTGCGGCTGGGGCCCGATCGCGCCGATCGTCTTCGGGGCGAGCCCTTCCAAAAGGCCGCAACGGTCCCCGCAACTGGTGCGGGTGATTCTTTAGCCAGGCAGACCTTGCCGGGGATCCGGCAACTGCAAATGCCTGGAATGATTGGTTCTGCAGACCGCGATCGGGCTGCGGTTCGATCCAAATCCCTTGTAGAAGTTCAAAGCCAGCGTGAACAGAGCGCGAGTAACCCAAGGGGGAGTCGCCCGGGAAAACGGCCTATACATCAGTATGCACCCGCGATGCGAGACGGTGTACCAGCGTGTACCAGTGCGTGGGATTGGGTCTCCGGTACTCGGATCAGGCTCGAACCATCTGAGGGCAATATACTTGGACCGATCTTTCAGGAGCTCTAAACGGCTATGCCTGATGCCACACCGCCGTCCCGTTCTCAATTTGCAAGTTATCCGAGCCTGCGAGGCAGGACGGTTCTCGTGACCGGCGGGGCCACAGGAATCGGCTCGTCAATCGTGGCGCACTTTGTTGGCCAGGGAGCGCGGGTGGCTTTCTTCGATGTTCAGGATGAACAGGCGCAACATTTGATTGATTCGGTGGGTGCGGAGGTTGATTCGGCGCCGGTGTACTTCCATTGCGACCTGACCGATGTGGCGGAAATGCTGGCGCGGGTGAGAGAGGCGATCGCGACGCTGGGCGGGGTGGATGTGCTGGTCAACAATGCAGCGAACGACCAGCGACACAAGATCGAGGAGGTCACGGAGGAGTATTTCGATGCTTCCATCGCGGTGAATCTGCGCCCGCAGTTTTTCATGATCCAGGCGGTGCTGCCGGCGATGAAGGCGGCTGGGCGGGGAAGCATCATCAATATGTCGTCGATCTCGTGGATGATTCCATCTACGGGCGTGCCGGTGTACGTGACCGCCAAGGCGGCGATCGTGGGGCTGACGCGGACCATGGCGCATGAACTGGGGGCGTCGGGCATTCGCGTGAATGCAGTGCTGCCGGGGGCGATTGCGACGGAGAAGCAGAAACGGCTGGTGTATACGCCGGAGTACAAGGCAGAGATCATGGCAGCGCAGGCGCTAAAGCGCGACATACAGCCCGAGGATGTGGCGCGGCTGGTGCTGTTTCTGGCGGCGGATGATTCGAGCGCGATCACGAATCAGGCGTACGTGGTGGATGGTGGGTGGGTGTAGCGCGCCGTAGGCGCGTAGGGAACAGGGAACAGGGAAAGAGGGGCTCGGTGCGGGGATTGGGACGACTTTGGATGCTGGCTGCCGGGATTGGATTCGTGCCGATCGCGATTTGTGGGGCGCAGAGCGGGGCTTTGCATGTGGCTCCGGGGGGAGATTCTGCGGGGCCGCGTTCATCGGAGTATGCAAAGGTGCAGGAACGACTGGCGCGGGGATGGAACACGTGGGATGTGCATAGCGTGGCGACGCAGGTGCTGTTGCCGGAGGGGCTGGCGATTCATGTGGGGATGAAGCACAACACGGGCGAGTTCGGAGATGCGTTTCTTGGGGATGCGCTGATTGGAAGTTTTGGTCCGGATGCGCCGGTTGTGACGCCGGGGCCGCATGCATGGGATGGATCGTATACGCGGGCGGACTACGAGTGGAAAGGGCACAAGTGGCGGGTGGAGAGCGCGCATGATGGCGATGATCTGGTGATGCTGGTGACGCCGCTGGAAAATAAGAGCGCCTTGCCGCCGACGGTGGTGTTCAGCGCGACCTCCCAGATTGCATTGTCCGGCCATGTGTACAACGGGATCATCGCAACCACGCTTCAGTTTTCACAAATCGAGATCGACTGCACCTGCTGGTCTGAATCGTATATCGAGGGGAGCTTCCCCGTTGCGCCTCCATATTTTGCTGTCGACCTGGCGTCGTCTGTAGGGCTAAGTACGCAGCATTTGGTACCTCTGCAGGATCCGAAGAGACCTCGCACCGTGCAGCAGATACAGGAGGTGATCGAGCGGCAACGTAAGGCTTATGAGCAGTCGATTGCCGATGCAGGAGCGAACGGCCCAATTCTCGATGCGATTCAGACGACGCTGGGGTGGGACACGATCTACGAGCCGGAGAAAGGGCGGGTGATTTCGCCGGTGTCGCGGGTGTGGTCGGTGGGATGGGGCGGGTATGTACTGTTCGATTGGGACACATTCTTTGCGGCGACAATGGCTTCGATAGGAGACAAGGATCTGGCGTATGCCAACGCTCTCGAGACGCTGCGTGAGGAGACTCCGCAGGGATTTGTGCCGAACTATGCGCGGGCGGGGAACTGGAAGAGCACGGATCGCTCGGAGCCGCCGGTGGGCGCAATCACCGTGCTCGGGCTTTACAAGAAGTTCCACGATCGCTGGTTCATCGAGGATGCGTTCGCGCCACTGCTGAGCTGGAATCGCTGGTGGAATGAGCACCGGCAGATGCAGGGATTTATCGTGCTGGGGAGCGATCCCGAGAATGAGCCGGTGAACGTGGATGACGGCTCGCGTGGAACGTGGCAGGGCGCGGTGTACGAGTCGGGGCTGGATAACAGTCCGATTTATGACGGGACTTTCTATAACAAGGAGACGCATCTGCTGGAGTACGCGGATGTGGGGATGACGAGCCTCTACATTGCCGATTGCAACGCGCTGGCGGAGATCTCGGATGCGCTGGGGAAGACAGCGGAAGCGAAGGAATTGCGGGAGCGCGCGGAGCAATACCGGGCGAGGCTGCAGACGCTGTGGGATGAGAAGACAGGGATGTTCCTCAACAAAGATCTGCACACGGGAAAGATGAACACGCGGCTCTCGCCTACGAACTTCTATCCCATGCTGGCGAAGGCGGCGACGCCGGAGAAGGCGCAGAGCATGATCAAGCATTTGCTCAATCAGAGCGAGTTCATGGGAGAGTATGTGATCCCGTCGATCGAGCGCGATGATCCGGCGTTCAAGGATCAGCAGTACTGGCGCGGGCGAATCTGGGGGCCGATGAACTACCTGGTCTATTTGGGGATCGACAACTATCCCTATTCGAGAGCGCGTAAACACTTCGCGCAGAAGTCATTTGAGTTGTTTCTGAAGGAGTGGCGGGAGAAGGGGCACGTGCACGAGAACTACAACGCGATCACGGGTACTGGCGATGACGTGCAGTCGAGTGACCGGTTCTATCACTGGGGCGCGCTGCTGGGGTATGTGGAGTACCTGGAGCAGAGCGAAGTTCGGCCACCGAGCAAATAAATGCTTGACCTGCATAGGAGTGGAATCGTTACCATTTTGGCGGTCGGATACCGTAAGATTTCTCGGGGAGCGATTCGCAATGAAACGGACACGCCTTTTTTGTCTTGCCTCTGCTTTTCTCACAATGATGGGTACTGCGGCACTTTTGAGCGTTCAATCCGCGGCACAGACGGAAGTGGAGCGGACGCGCGTGGCTGCCGAAGTGGCTCGCGTGGCGGGGAAGCTGCCGGCAGAGAGCCAGGAGACTATTACACGGCTGACGCTGTTGGGGAACCTGCCCGACGGCTCGTGGAAGACGCACTCAGGCGATCTGGCGCATGGCGAGGATCCGAAGCTCGACGACTCTTCGTGGGAGACGCAGAAGGTGCCTGGGAAGGCGCCGAATGATGCAATGTGGTTCCGGCAGACGTATACCGTTCCCGAAACGTTGAATGGCTACGATCTCAGCGGCTCGCGCATCTGGTTCCAGTTTCACTCGTACGCGAATGGGCCCATGCCGGAAATACTCTACTTCAACGGGCGCCGCGTGGCGCTGGGCGACGACTTGGAACCTGTAGTGCTGTTCGACAGCGCAAAGCCGGGAGAGAAGGTCACGGTTGCAGTGAAGCTGCTGCACACCGTGGACGAGAAGAACATCGCCGGCGCGACGATGAGTATTGATTTTGCCGCGGGTCGTCCCAATCCCGAAGACCTGCGGGTGGAATTCCTGACCGGCGCCCTGTTGGTGCCCACGCTGGCGCCCGGCGATGCGAGCAAAATGGACACGCTGAATGGGGCGATCGCAGCGGTGGATCTGAAAGCGCTGGACGCGCATGACCAAAGCAAATTCGATGAAAGCCTCAAGGCTTCGCAGCAAAAGCTCGAAGCGCTGCTGCCGCTCATGCAAAAGATGACGTGGCACCTGACGGGCAACTCGCACATTGACGCGGCGTGGCTGTGGCCGTGGACCGAGACGGTGGACGTGGTGAAACGGACGTTTGGAACGGCGCTGCAACTGATGTACGAGTATCCGCAGTACACCTACACGCAGAGCGCCGCGGCCTACAACGAGTGGATGCAAGAGAAGTATCCGGACCTGAACGACCAGATCAAGCAGCGCATCAAGGAAGGCCGCTGGGAGATCGTCGGCGGCATGTGGGTTGAGCCGGATTTGAATATGCCTGACGGTGAGTCGCTGGTGCGGCAGTTGCTGGTGGGCAAGCGCTGGTACAAGCAGAACTACGGCGTGGATGTGCGAATCGGCTGGAATCCGGATTCGTTCGGATACACATGGCAGTTGCCTCAGATCTACAAGAAGAGCGGCGTGGATTATTTCGTCACGCAGAAGATGACGTGGAACGATACGAACCAACTGCCGTTCAAGCTGTTCTGGTGGGAATCGCCGGATGGGTCGAAAGTGCTGGCGTATTTCCCGCATGACTATGCCAACGACAACCTGAGTCCAATCCGGCTGGCGCACGACACGGTGCAGGCGCGCGAGCGCGCCATAGGCATGACGGACATGATGGACCTTTATGGAATTGGCGACCATGGCGGCGGCCCCACGCGGGCGATTCTGGACCAGGGCGTGCACTGGGCGGATCCGTCGATGCCGGCGAAGGTGGTGCCACAGATCGTGTTCGGGACAGCGCAGCGTTACTTCGATCAGGTAGACCTGCAGAACGCTGAAGATCCCAAAGATGGGAAGATCGCGCCGGATAGCCCGGTGTGGGATTACCGCTCGATTGCGAAGGGATACACGCCGCCTCCGGCGGTGCCGGGGAAGATCTCAATTCCGACGTGGAAGAGCGAGATGTACTTCGAGTATCACCGCGGGGTGATGACCACGCAGGCCAACCACAAGCGCAACATGCGGCAAAGCGAAGTAGAGGTGCTTGACGCTGAGAAGTGGGCATCCTTGGCCTGGCTCGACGGGCGCCACTATCCAGGCGGGGAATTGACAGAAGACTGGAAGAAGGTGCTTTTTAACCAGTTCCATGACCTCGCCGCCGGTTCGGGCATCGGCATCATCTATAAGGACGCGCAGAAGGACTACGACGTGGTGCGCTTCTCTACGAACGAGATCTCACGCAAAGCCCTGAATACCGTTGATGAGCGAGTGAACACGGCCGGAATGGGAACTCCGGTGGTGGTGTTCAATCCGCTGGGCTGGGAGCGCTCGGGCGAAGTCGCGGTTCACGTCGAGACCGGCAAGGGACAGGTGGGCGCGACCGGCGCGCAGGTGGTCGAAGTCAAGCCGGAGCAAAACACCAACTTCTCTGATGTGAAGCTGCACGTGCTGAACGTACCCGCGCTCGGGTACAAGGTTGTGTGGATCGGCGCCGGCAAGCCCTCTCCAGAACCAGCGGAGAAGGCTGTGACGGCGAAGGACGCGGGCGATTCCATCTCCCTTGAAAACGCAAAGCTGCGGGTGACGGTCAGCAAGCAGACGGGATGCATCACCAGTCTCTTCGACAAGAAGACAAACTTCGAGACGCTCGCTTCGGGTGCGTGCGGAAACCAGTTGCAGTTCTTCAAGGACAATCCGAAGGACTACGATGCATGGAACATCGATCCGGGAACGCTGGATGTCCCGCCGATGACCATCGAGCATGCGGACTCCGTTGAGCTTCTGAAGACGGAAGAGCCGACGGTGCGCGTCACGAGCCATTATGGTAATTCGAAATTCGTGCAGACCATCGGGCTGTCGGCCGAAGGCGACGAGGTCAACGTCAACAACCAGTTTGACTGGCACGAGTCGCACATCCTGCTAAAGGCTGCGTTCCAGGTGGCGGCTTCCGGTCCGTTTGCGACGTACGAGATTCCGTATGGATCGATCGAGCGTCCGACCACGCGGAACAACTCGTGGGAGAAGGCACAGTTCGAAGTCCCGGCGATGCGCTGGGCCGATCTGGGAGACGGCAAGCACGGACTCTCGGTCATCAACAACACCAAATACGGATACGATGCGGTCGGGAACCTGCTGCGGTTGACGCTGCTGCGCTCGCCCAAGTGGCCCGATCCTGACGCGGATATGGGGCGCCAGCATTTTGAGTACGCTCTCTATCCACATGCAGGCACATGGAAAGATGCGATGACGGTGCGCCACGGCTACGAATACAACTACCCGCTATCGGCCGAAGCGACCGTTGGGCATCCGGGAACGCTCCCGGCGACGCACTCCTTCGCCTCGGTTATGCCGGAGAACGTGGTGCTGACGGCGGTGAAGAAGGCCGAGGATGCGAAGGGACTCATCTTCCGCGTGTACGAGTGGGCAGGGAAGGACTCCACGGTGGAGTTCCATGTGCCTCCGGGCGCGACCGGTGCGACGGTGACCAACATGCAGGAAACGCCGGAGGGCAGCGCGCTGAACCTCACGGGCGATGTAGTGAAAGCGCCGATTCATCCATATGAGATTCTGACGGTACGGGTGGATTATCCGAACGGTGGACCGAAGGAACAATAGCGGATACTGCTATACCTGAAAACGGCGCGGCCGCTGGCCGCGCCGTTTTCTCTTTCATCGATGATCAGACGCGCGAAAGATCATCCCCCGCTTCGAGTTGAAACTCCCGGGGCGTTGTGGGGTGAGTTCTAGGTCTTTTTAGAGGTGACAGCAGAGAATGCCGACACGAGTTGATGGACGTTTTTGCTCGCGCAGTAAGGACATTTCACCTCAGCCTTTTCGACATCGGAGATGTGGTGATACTCCGTGAACTCCTTGTTGCAATCCTGGCAGTGATAAGCGTATTGAGACATAGGTCCTGCTCCGCGCCAACATCATAACGCCGATCCTTGTTGAAGATCCGTGAAATCGGGCTAGATCAGAAGGTGCCTGGCAGTCTCCGGCCGGGAGTGCTCTCGATTTCCGGCTCGACCGGAAGACCAATACGTTGTCACGCGACCCGAACAACCCGGACCGCTTCGCGGCGCTCGTGTGTCGCTGAGCAGGCGATGAAATATGCGCAGATCGCCTGTTCTGCTGTGTGTGCCGTTACTCCTCCAGAGTGACTGAAGTTTCGACAGTGGACACACTAATGTGTGAGTTGACAACATCGCAGTTGCGGAGCAATGTTTTTGCGGGCTCCCCAAGATACCTTTCCCCCAATCGACAACTCAGGACCTTGCAGTCCGGCAGAGAGGTCATCTCTTGCCGGAACGGAAACCGCAGGAGGGTGCAGTGAGATTGCAGAATTCAATGCTGCTTCTTCTTGCATCTGTGTTTGGCGGCACAATGGTGCCGCTGGCCAGTGCGCAGGGGTTTAACTTTCAAACATTCACAATTTCGGCCGCTGCGCCCGGAGCGAACACAATCGGCGTGCAGGGGATCAACGACTTCGATACGACTTCGGGAAGCTTAACGGATGCATCGAACAACGAAAAGGCATGGGTGCGCGATATTCACGGTCATGTGACGGTGTTCTCCGATCCTTCTGACAAGTCTGTTCCCTCGTATACGGTGGGCGATCATAACAACGACCTTGGAGCCGTAGTGGGCGAGTACTTTGATACGAGCGCGAACGAGTACCTGGGGTTCTTCTATTTCCGCGGAAACTTCAGTACTTACTCTGTGCCGACCATGGCCCCGGGAGGAACCACCAGCGTGGACGGGATCAACAATTTTGGAGGCTTTTGCGGGTACACGGCTGATCCGCCCTTCACGCAGTGGAACGCTTATGTGTCGATTGGCGGAAAGACGTCAGTCTTTACCGTGAACGGATCGACCGACGCCTTCTGCCAGGGAATCAACGATCTGGGCTTCGCGGTAGGCGCGTACTACGACGCCGCCGGCGTAATCCATGGCTGGGTGCGCAACCCATTCAATGGCGAGATCAAGACGATCGATGCTCCGGGAGCATCCACATCGGTGGGGCTGATGGCATGCGGCGGGGTGGGCGGTGGCACTGCCGTCTATGGAATTAATGACGCCGGAGAGATGGCTGGGCATTTCTGGGATACATCCAATGTCCAGGCTGGTTATGTTGTCGAGCATGGTTTTGTGCTCTTGCCCAACGGAAAGTTCAGGCAAATCGATGTGCCGAAAGCGGTGCAGACCGCCGGTGGGGCTGTGAACAATTTCGGACAGGTTACTGGACATTACGTCGATAGCGCTTGCAACAGCTTTGTGTATATCGCAACGCCGAAGTGAGCATCGATTCCTCGATGACAACGATCTGCCGGGATGATCACGCTTCGCCATACAGGGGCAGACGCAACAAGGCCGTCCCCAGCGGGACGGCCTTGTCGGTTGGAGAGAGCCAAGGTTTGGAGGTTTGCACCAACCTCCCAGGAAAATTGGCCTGCTTGGACGGCTAGTCTCCGGCGACCGGCTCGGCTTCTTCCTGCCGGCGGTTAATCGGTGACGCGGCGTTGTTGCTGGCTGGACGAATATCGCCGATCGATACCATGCCCCCAGCGGGAGGCTTCT